>ERZ779894.381-NODE-381-length-51791-cov-22.780443_pt1 | contig 51791 bp, 43 predicted proteins | sample MGYA00511587_ERZ779894 | MGnify/ENA primary metagenome ERZ779894 (study PRJEB29588, sample SAMEA2160490) | human gut metagenome | biome: human gut; feature: human-associated habitat; material: faeces | place: Denmark | collected 2008/2010 ... | reverse complement strand
AATGAAAAATTCGCGGCGCATCTTGGCGCATTCTTATCTGGAAATAGTATAAGCCCTTGTTTGCTTCCCCAACTTTCCGTGAAGAACCAAAAAATCCACCCCCGCAGACGCAAGGGTGGACAAGTTTGATAACCTGTGGATTATTCTTCTTCCAGCGGGGCGACACCGGCATCATCGCCGAGGTCTGCTTCCAGCAGGGCAAGGTCGTCCTCGTCCTCATCCGGAAGTTCGCCGGGATCTTCTTCGGGCGCAATCGGCTTCGCGGGCTTATCCGCAAAAATCTCCTGACGAATAATCGCGTCGATTTCGTCCGTGATTTCGGGATGGTCGCGCAGGTACAGGCGCGTGTTCTCGCGCCCCTGACCAATGCGCTGGTCCTTGTAGCTGAACCACGCGCCGCTCTTGTGGATGATGTCGCGCTCGACCGCCATGTCAAGCAGCGTGCCTTCGCGGCTGATGCCTTCGCCGTACACAATGTCGAACTCTGCCACGCGGAACGGCGGAGCAACCTTGTTCTTGACAACCTTGACCTTCGTGTGGTTGCCGACGACTTCGCTGCCGTTTTTGAGCTGCTCGCCGCGGCGCACGTCCAGACGCACGGAGGCGTAGAACTTCAGCGCACGACCGCCGGGGGTGGTTTCGGGGTTGCCGTACATCACGCCGACTTTCTCGCGCAGCTGGTTGATGAACACCGCGACGCAGCCGGTTTTGTTGATGATGCCCGCCAGCTTGCGCAGCGCCTGGCTCATCAGACGCGCTTGCAGACCGACGAAGGAATCGCCCATTTCGCCGTCGATTTCCGCCTTCGGAACGAGGGCGGCCACGGAGTCGATGACGATGACGTCCAGCGCGCCGGAACGAACCAGCGCTTCGACGATTTCCAGCGCCTGTTCGCCCGTGTCGGGCTGAGAGACATACAGGTCGTCAATATTTACGCCCAGATTCTTGGCGTACACCGGGTCAAGGGCGTGCTCAGCGTCCACAAATGCCGCGATGCCGCCCATCTTCTGCGCCTGTGCGACAATGTGCAGGGCAACGGTCGTCTTACCGGAGGATTCCGGGCCGAAAATCTCCACAATACGGCCGCGCGGAATGCCGCCGACACCCAGCGCCTCATCCAGCGTCAGGCAGCCTGTGGGGATGACCTGCACGTTCTGCTCCGCATGTTCACCGAGCTTCATGACGGCACCCTTGCCGAACTGCTTGTCCAAATCCGCCAGCGCGTGTTCCAGCGCCTTGAGTTTCTCCTCCTGCGCACCCGTCACCGGGGCGGCTTTTTCGGTCTTTGCGGGCTTCTTTGCTGCCATGATACCGCTTCCTTTCTGGATACCGGCGGGGGATGCAATCGGCAATCGCCGCCGGGTTTCTTTCGCTTCTTATCGTACCACAGCGAACAGAAGTTTGCAAGGGGAACACGCAAGTTTTTCCTGATTAGGTTTCATCAAAATAATGGTATTTCCCCTTCATGGCCAGCAGGAAGCCAATCGACACGACGAACGCCAGCGCTTCCGCCGCAGAGGCTGCCCACCAGAGACCGTCCACATCCAGCGCCATCGGCAGCAGGATGACCGACGCCGCTTGAAACACCAGCGTGCGCAGGAAGGAAATTGCCGCGGACACGCCGCCGTTGTTCAGCGCCGTGAAGAAGGAGGACAGGAAGATGTTGAAGCCCGCGAGCAGGAAGGCGAAGGAGAAGAGGTGGAAGGCGTGCCGCGTCAATTCGCAGAGCGTCGCGTCGTAGCCGACGAAGATGTTTGCCAGTGTCCCGGACAGCGAGATGGCGGCGATTGTCATCACGATGCCCAAGATGCCCATGACTTTCAGCCCCTTCATCAGCAGGTTTCTCAGCTCCGGGTGATTCCGCGCGCCGTAGTGGTAGCTGATGATGGGCGCACAGCCGATGGAATAGCCGATGTCAATCGCGACGAAGATGAACTGCACATACATCAGTACGCCATACGTCGCCACGCCGTCCTCGCCCAGAAAGCGCATCAGCTGTGCGTTGTACAGCATCCCAATCAGCGAGCCGGAAATGTTGCTCATCAGCTCTGATGAGCCGTTGGCGCACGATCGCAGCAGCGGCTGCACTTCGAACTTCGTCCAGCGCAGACGCAGGGGGCTGCTTTTGCTGAACAGGAAGTACATCAGCGGCACAACGCCGCCAACGGTCTGGCTGATGCCGGTCGCAATCGCAGCGCCCGCAATGCCCCAGCGGAATACGCCCACGAACAGCGCGTCCAGCACCATGTTCGTCACGCCCGCCGCGAGCGTAATCAGCAAGCCAAACTTCGGCTGCTCCGCCGCAATCAGGAACGACTGGAACATGTTCTGCAGCATGAACGACGTAAGGAAGCAGACGACAATCCGCCCATAAAGCACGCAGTCATCCACCATGGCCTCTGTTGCGCCCAGCAGAATCGCCATCGGGCGCATGGCCAGCACCCCGACCACCGTCAGGATAACGCCCAGCAGGATGCCGAAGAGCGTAATCATGGAGAAATACTTGTTTGCGTGCTCCTTATCGCCCTCGCCCAGCACGCGGGAGACCAGCGCTGTGCCGAGCATAAAGCCCATTGCGCCCAGAATGATGAGAAACGGCATAATCAGGTTGATGGACGCGAACGCCGTTTTTCCGGCGAAATTCGACACGAACAACCCGTCCACCACGCCATAGATGGACGTGAACACCATCATGACAATCGACGGCAGGACGAAGCGGAACAGCCGAGCGTAGGTAAAGTGGTCAGATAATTGAATCGGGTTCTTCTTGCTCATTTAGCTTGACTTTCCTCTTCTTGATTCCGCACTGTCTGCGGGAAAATGTCTATCATCAGCGCATTCAGGCGGCGCAAGAGGGAGAACAGCTGATCCGCCTCCTCTTCGCTGAATTGTGCCAGCGCCTGCTGCTCGGTTTCGGCAACGCGGTCTGCGGTTTCACGCGCCAGCGCTTCGCCCGCGGCCGTCAGGTGAATCGTTTTCGTGCGGCGATTTGAACCGCTTTGCAGCGTAATCAGCCCGTCCGCTTCCATTTTCTTCAGCGCGGAGTTGATCGTCTGTTTGGGTTCGTGCAGAAATTCGCACATCCGGCTCTGCGTCATTTCGCCCGGCTCAACCCGCAGCGTGTACAGCGCCCACATCGCCATGTCAGTCAGGTTCATCTGCTTCGCCATCTGTCGGTAGATATTGGCATTTTCTTTCCATGCCTCGTTCAGCGCAAACAGACGTGTGCTTAACGCTTTCATCACAATGCTCCTTTCAATTTGTCCGAAATCGGACAGTATCGATTATAGTCCGATTTCGGACATTTGTCAAGAAACTTTTGCCGAAAAAATAACAGTGTGTGTGTAACCATTTGAACAATTTTTGAACTTTTTTGCCCTATGTCTTGTTATCTCCCTGACTTTCCGATAACGTTTTCTGAAATGCAGTCTGTTTCCTTGACGGCTGTTGAAATTGGGCGTATAATGACAGATGCGCAATTGCGCCATATAATAGGAAACGCTGCCTCAGAAATCCGAATGTGCCTGTGCCGCCCTGTGATGAACGAAAAGAAAGAGTTATCGATATGAACAGTGAGCAAATCCGGAAGTTTTTCGCTGATTATCAGGTTGTCCTCAAGCGGGTGGAGCAGCTCGAAGCTGCCATGCGCATCAAGTCCGACTGGGATACATGGTGCGCCGCCCTTCGGGAGCGCGCTGAATTCTTCCGCACGGAGTATGCGCACATGAATGCCCTGATGCGCAGCGTGATGCCGGAGTTCGCGAAGGAAGAACCTGCTTTAGACGATGACGCATGGAACCAGCTGCAAATTTCGATGATGGACTTCTATCGCGCAGATACGCACGACTTGGCGCTCCTGATGGAACTTGCAAAGATTCTCCAGAAACACTATGGGCACAGCAACAACCTTGCCGCGATGACGGATGTGGATCTGACATTGGCGTACACAAATCTGGAATTCTCCCGCATCCTGCGTGAACCATATGGCACACGCGCAAGGGACTATTACCGCAAGATTTCGGTTTTGTCGCGGAATTTCGGCGCAATCAAGGAGCACAGCGTCCATCAGGCGATTGTGGTGGCATACGCGAACCTTGTGATGAGCTGCTGCGTGTTGGGCTCGGTCACGATGGAAGAAGCGTTTGCCATATGGGAGGAAATGAAGGAACTGCAGGCGTCGGATGCGCTGGCGGCGACGCGCGAAAGCGAGCCGGACGTAGGCAGGCTGCTGGATATTTTCACCGAGCGCTTCCGCACGGATGCTTACGCGCTGGCGAAATCGTTTGACCGCACCATGGAGGCGCACACCCGCTTTGTGCCGCCGGAATTGATGAGTCGGATTGAGCAGATAACGGCAGAATATTACGAAAAGCTGGATAAGCCGGAGGAAAGCACTGCCGACATGTTCCAGGTTATCACCAGCCAGTGTGAGTTCGACTGCGAGACGGGCCGCCGCACGGCAGATGAATGCTGGAAGGAGATTCACACTTTCTTCCGTAAGACAAAGCCGAAGGTGGAGCAGCTCGGTGAAGTGCACGTGCGCGAAATTGACGTTATTTCCTATTATTTGACCTGTCTGGACGCGCTGATTTCCTTCCTCGTGGAAACGACGATGCCGATGGAGGATAAGAAACGCTATTTCCGCGAATATCAGCAGGATATCCGTGATTTCATTGCGGATTACGACACGCGCACCGGGCATAGCAACACGCTGAACAACGCACTGGAGGAGCTGGCGTTCTTCCCGAATGCCTATGCGCTGTTCGACACGGCAGAGGAGAAAATCGACTACATCTTCCGGCTCGTTGTCGCGCGGCACTGCACCGCGTTCCTGCATTCGCTGATGGTGTCCGCCTTTGCGGCAGCGATTCTCTCCGCCATCATCGACAAAGAACCGGCGCTGATGGTGGGGTATCACGGCGTGACGTCGCCGGAGGATGTGCAGGCGCACCGCGTGGAAATCCTGCAATTTGCGCATGACGCCGCCCTGCTGCACGATGTGGGCAAGAATTCCATGCTCGAGATTATCGAGACGCAGCACCGCCCGCTGACGGACGAGGAGTTCGGCATCATCCGCTCCCACCCGAACCGCGGCGGGCAGTACCTGAGCATCGACGAGGATTTGGCGCGCTATGTGGATATCGCCCGCGGTCACCACAAGTTCTACAACGGCAAGGGCGGCTATCCGAACGACTTTGATAACACCGCCTCGCCGGAGCGCTTCATGATTGACATCATCACCGTCTGCGACTGCCTTGATGCCGCGACTGACCAGTATGGCCGCAACTACCACCAAGCCAAGACGACGGACGAAGTGCTGGCGGAATTCAAACGCGATGCTGGTGTTCGCTACAACCCGGACATTGTGCGCTTCATCCTGCAGGATTCCGCTCTTCGCGATACCCTGCGCGAAATTTCCGGCCCGCGCCGCCTGACGATTTACTACGACACCTACAAGCACTATTTTATGTAACACAAGGGAGTTCCTCCCTTGACCCTTTCGCGCGATTGGGTTGGTGACACTATCAGGCAGGGCCCGCGTGTTTATCTGCCCTTTCAGTCAGCTAAAGGGGTCTGCCATAGCGGATGGAGAGGGCTTGCCGCAATACAAGCTATACTATTTCCAGATGGCGCAGGTGAATCTGGAAATAGTATTAATTCCTGAAAAGTGCAAATCAACAGACACAAAAAGAGCCGCTTCTACACAACAGAAGCAGCTCTTTTTCATATCCCCATCCCGCAATGCTCGCACCGCCGCGCAGCCCCTTCCACCACACTCGTGCGCCTCCCGCAGTGCGGACACGTCATAAACGACTGTGCCAGCCCATACGCCCGGAGGTTCGGCGCAGTCAGGTATACCATCGCCGTCAGCGGATCAATCTGAATGTTTCGCAGATAGTTTCCGCAGAGCAATAACCGCAGCGTCTCCATGTTCGGGCAGTCCGGCAGGAGCTTGGGCATATCCGACAGCGGAAACATGTGCAGCGAGAACGCTGCTAACTGCTGTGCAACGCCGCGCGCCCGGCGCCGGATGATTTCCCCCTGAAGCAGGTGCATCCCGGCGTACAGCGCCGCCGTCGCAAGGCATAGCAGCAGCACCACCATGTGCGTGTCGCCGCGCTCACCCGCCTTGCAGGTGCGCCACAGCAGCAGCGCCGATAGGGCGAAGAACAGCGCCATCAGCGGATACACCCACCATCGGCGGTTTGCCCGCTGCGTCAAATAGGGATTCATGCGGATGCCTCCTGTTGCCGAATAACATTCATTTCACCTATACAATACCATACTTGCAGGATAATGTCAATCTTGACGCGGAAGAAAAACCGGGAAGCGGCTTCTGCCACCTTCCCGGCTGCCTGGCATTACGCCCCCAGATACGCCTTCCTGACTGCATCGTTGTGCAGCAGTTCCTGCGCGTCGCCGGACATGGAAATCTTGCCTGTTTCCAGCACATACGCGCGGTTCGCGACGGACAATGCCATTTGCGCGTTCTGTTCCACCAGCAGAATCGTCGTGCCGCTCTTGTGCAGCGCGCGGATGATGTCGAAAATCTGCTCGACCAGAATCGGCGCAAGGCCCATTGACGGCTCATCCAGCATCAGCAGGCGCGGCTTGGACATCAGCGCGCGCGCCATCGCCAGCATCTGCTGCTCGCCGCCGGAGAGCGTGCCGGCAATCTGCTTCTGGCGCTCCTTCAGGCGCGGGAACAGCTCGAACATCTGCTCAATGCTGCCCGGAATCTCCTTGTCGGGGCGCGTGAAGCCACCCATTTCGAGGTTCTCCAGCACCGTCATCTGCTGGAAGATGCGCCGCCCTTCGGGGCAGAGCGCCATGCCGTGCTTCACCATATCCGACGCGTGGACGCGCGCCAGATCCTTGCCGCCGAAGTGGATGCTGCCCTCGCGCGGGCGGAGCAGTCCAGCGACGGTGTTCAGTGTCGTGGATTTGCCCGCGCCGTTTGCGCCAATCAGCGTGACGACCTCGCCCTCATCCACCGAGAAGGAAATGCCCTTGATTGCGTGAATCGCGCCGTAATAAACGTTGATATCGTTGACTTCCAGCAGACTCATGCTTTCGCCTCCTTCTGCTTGCCCAGATACGCCTCAATGACGACCGGGTTGTTCTGGATTTCCTCTGCCGTGCCCTTGGCGATGATACGCCCATAGTTCAGCACGCAGATGCCTTCGCAGATGCCCATGACCAAATTCATGTCATGCTCAATGAGCAGGATAGCAATCTGGAACTGGTCGCGGATTTTGATGATGTTCTCCATCAGCTCCGCCGTTTCGTGCGGATTCATGCCCGCGGCGGGTTCGTCCAGCAGCAGAAGCGACGGATTCGTCGCCAGCGCGCGCACAATTTCCAAGCGCCGCTGTGCGCCGTAGGGGAGGGAACCTGCCTTGACATCGCCCATGTTTTCCATGCCGAAGATGCTCAGCAGATCCAGCGCCTTTTCGTGCTGCTTCTTCTCGCCTTGCCAATACTGCGGCAGACGGAAGATGCCGGAAAACATGCCGTACTTAATCTGGTTGTGCAGGCCAATGCGGACGTTTTCTTCCACCGTCATGTTGTCGAACAGGCGGATGTTCTGGAACGTGCGGGCAATGCCGAGCTTGCTGGCCTGCACTGTGTTCATGCCTGCCGTGTCTTTGCCGTTGATGAGCACGGTGCCGGTTGTGGGCTGATAGACCTTTGTCAGCAGGTTAAAGACCGTTGTCTTGCCCGCGCCGTTCGGGCCGATAAGCCCGCAGATTTCCGTGCGCCCGATGGCAAGGTTCACGTCGTCCACTGCCTTCAGGCCGCCGAACTCAATGCCCAGATGGCTGGCTTCCAGCACGGGCGAATGATTCACGTCGCGTTCCGGAATGATGCTGCGCGACGGCACGGGAACCATCTTTGTATTGGGCTTAAAACGCTTCAGCGGTTCAGTCATGCCGCGTCACCTTCCTTCACAGCTTCTTTTTTCGCGGGGCGGATGCGCTCGAACACCTGCCGCACCACCGGGGCGTTGCCCAGCAGCATCACGGCAATCAGCACGATGGCGTAAATCAGCATACGATAGTCGCCAAATTCGCGCAGCACCTCCGGCAGCACCGTCAGCAGCGCCGCCGCAATCACCGAACCGCGGATATTGCCGATGCCGCCCAGCACGACGAACACCAGCACGAGGATGGACGTATCAAACTTGAACTTGTCCGGCGCGATGGAGGAGAAGTTCAGCCCGAACAGCGCGCCCGCCATGCCCGCCAGCGCCGCCGAGGTGACGAACGCCATCAGCTTGTACTTCGTCACGTTCACGCCCATCGCTTCAGCGGCAATGCGGTTGTCACGGCTTGCCATAATCGCGCGGCCGGAGCGGCTGTTGATGAGGTTCAGCACGACAAACAGCGTCAGCAGCACCAGCACGAAACCCGCCTCGAACGTCGCAATGCGCCCGACGCGCACCGCGCCCGCCGGCCCGTTGTACAGGAGCGTGCCATCAATGCGGGGATTGTTGAAGTTGACAATCAGCTTGCCGTCGCTGACCGCGAAATACAGGCAGTTCATGACGTTGCGGATGATTTCGCCGAACGCCAGCGTGACGATGGCAAGGTAGTCGCCGCGCAGACGCAGCACCGGGATGCCGATCAGCACACCCGCAATTGCCGCGCATACGCCGCCCGCCAGCATGGCCAGCACGAGGCGCATCGTCTCATTTTCCATCTGGAAGGCGTTCAGCAGCCAGCCAGACATGATGATGCCGGAGAAAGCGCCGACGCTCATGAAGCCCGCGTGACCCAGCGACAGTTCGCCGGAGATGCCGACCGTCAGGTTCAGCGAAACCGCCATGACGATGTAGACGCAAATCGGGATGAGCTGCCCCTTCAGGGAGCGGCTGATGGTGACGCCCGGAATCATCTTGCTCAGCGCCATCTGCGTAAAGACGAACGCGATGATGACGATGGCGTAGGTGATCAAGTTGTTCAGAAAGCCTTTTGTCGACTTTTTCATCGTTTTCTTCATCCCGTTACACCTTCTCCCGCATCGGCTTGCCCAGCAGCCCCGTCGGCTTGACCAGCAGCACGATAATCAGCACGGCGAACACCAGCGCGTCGCCCAGCTCCATGGACACATACGCCTTGCCGAGAATCTCAATGATGCCCAGCAGCAGGCCGCCCAGCAGCGCGCCGGGAATTGATCCGATGCCGCCGAAAACAGCCGCCGTGAACGCCTTGATGCCCGGCATGGAACCCGTCGTGGGCATCAGCGTGTGGTAGGTGGAGCAGAGCAGCACGCCCGCAATCGCCGCCAGCGCGCTGCCGATGGCGAAGGTCAGGGAAATCGTCGCGTTCACCTTGATGCCCATCAATTCCGCCGCGCTGCGGTCTTCGCTGACGGCGCGCATCGCCTTGCCCATCTTCGTGTGGGAGGTGAAGAACGTGAGCACCAGCATGATGATGATGTTCGCCAGCACGGTCACGATTGTTTCGCCGGTCAGAATCAGCTGCCCGTCAAACAGGCTGATGGACGGGATGCTGACGAAGGACGGAAACGACATGGGGTTCGGGCCGAACACCAGCAGCGCCAGGTTTTGCAGCAGGTAGCTCACGCCGATGGCGGTAATCAGCACGGCAAGGCTCGTTGCCTGACGCAGCGGCTTGTACGCCAGCCGCTCAATGACCATGCCCAGCACCGTGCAGACAATCATGGCAATCAGAACGCCAAGCAGCGGGGACATGCCCCAGTACTGCGTGGCGCAGAAGGCAATGTACGCGCCAATCATGATGACGTCGCCGTGCGCGAAGTTCAGCATCTTGGCAATGCCGTAGACCATCGAGTAGCCCAGGGCGATGATGGCATACACGCTGCCAAGGCTGATGCCGTTGATGAGGTAAGAGAAGAACTGAAGCATCCTGCCTGCACCTCCAAATGACTGAAATCTGCGGGAAAAGCACTTTCCCTTGAACGACAGCAAGGCAATCAGCAGCAGTCCGTGTGCACCCTTGCACCAACTGTTGCTGATTACCTTCTGTCTGCACCTGACGGATACGCTCATGCCGGAGAAGGAAACTCCTCCTCCGGCATGAGGAAAACGTGTGGAATAGGGGGGGATTACTCCGCTGCAGCCGCCTCAGCGCCGACATACACGCCATCCTTGATGATGACGGCCGTCGGGGTCTTGGTGACAGCGCCCGTCGCATCCCAGACCATCGTGCCGGTCAGACCGGTGACGGTCAGTTCCTGCACGGCGGCAATCATCGCGTCGCAGATATCTTCCGGCGCTTCGTCGCCCTTCACGCCAGCCTTTTCAGCGGCCGCCGCCAGCGCGTAGATGCCGTCATACGCATCCGCCGCGAACTGGTTCGGCACCTCGCCGTACTTTTCCTGATACTTGCCAACGAAGCTCTTGGTCAGCTCGTCCGGCGCGTCCGCGGAGAAGGGGGTCAGCAGCATGACGTCTTCCGCCAGCGCAACATCGAAGCCGGGCATGGTCAGGATGCCGTCCATGCCGTCAACGCCGAAGAACACCGGCTTGTAGCCCATGGTGTTGGCAGCGTTGAGAATCTGGGAAGCGGGGGTGTAGTAGATGGGCAGGAACACAACGTCCGCACCGGCGTTCTTGGCCTCGGTCACCTGCACGGAGAAGTCAGTGGTGTCGTTGGTGAAGGTGGTCACGGAAACGATGTTCAGCCCCAGCTCGGCAGCCTTGCTCTCAAAGGTCTGATAGATACCGGTGGAATAGGTGTCGGCGTTGTTGTAGATGATGGCGACCTTCTTGTTGAAGATGTATTCAGCGGACGCAGAGCCCTGTGCCGGGTCCGTGAAGCAGACCTGATACGCATTGTCCTTGTTCGCGATGACTTCCAGCGAGGAAGCGGAAGGCGTGAGCATAAACACGCGCTCGTCATACGCCTGCGCGGAGACAGCAATGCAGGGGGTTGTCGTCACGCAGCCAAGGATGACCTGCGTGCCCTTGTCCAGCGTCGCGTTGTAAGCGTTGATGGACTTTTCAGCGTCGTTTTCATCGTCCTGCACATCCAGCACGATGTTCACCTTGCCGGCGGCGTTGATTTCTTCCACGGCGATTTCCGCGCCGCGCGCAACTGCCAGACCATAGACGGCGGCAGCACCGGTCATCGGGCCAATCACGCCGATGTGAATCGTCGTCGTTTCCTCTGCGGACGCGAAGGACGCCATGCTCAGCGCCATGGCCAGAGCAAGAACGAGACTAAAGAACTTCTTCATGAGAACCAACCTCCTTATCAGGTGGACGGGCGGAAGCGTGTTCCGTTCGTCATGCAACAATTATACGCATCGGATGGCGTGCCATAAAGGGTTTTTGTGGATTTTTCGTGTTCTTTTGCTGCGCTTCCTGACGAAAATGTTCGCTTTCTGGCTAATACTATTTCCAGATTCACCTGCGCCATCTGCTTGCGCCTTTTCCCTTCTGGCGTCCGCTCATTCCACTTAGCGTAGCGCTGCTACGCTGCGTTTCATTCACGTTAGCCAGAATGAAAAATTCGCGGCGCATCTTGGCGCATTCTTATCTGGAAATAGTATAATTTCTGCATCACACGAAAAATCCCCCTGCGCATACGCTGATGCGGGGGAGGTGAGGCGGCGTGAGCAGCATGTGCTATCAGACGCTCAGCTTCGTGGAATGTCTGGAAATCCTGCGGCAGGCGAAGGCAGTCCGCGCGGCGTTCTTTGACGGTCACGCGCCGTATGTTGTGCCGATGGGGTTCGAGTGGTTCGTGAACGGGATGCAGCCGGTCGTTTGCCTGATGATGCCGAAGGAGGGGCGCAAGGCGGAGGCATTATCCGTCTGCACGCAGGTGTGTCTGGAGTTTGAAGCGCCGGATGCGGCGGCGATTCAGGTTGTTCTGGCGGAAGGAAAAGCCGTCCCCCTGCACGAGGAGGACGGCGCAATGGTCTATGCGATTCCGGTGGAAACCATGTCGGGGCGGCGTTATTTTTTGCCTGATGACTGAGCCGGGAAAGTCAGCGTGATGGTCGTACCCTCGCCCAGTGCGCTCTGCATGGCAATCTGCGCGTGATGCACCTGCGCGCCGTGCTTGACGATGGACAGTCCCAGTCCCGTGCCGCCGGTCTGCTTGCTGCGGCTCTTGTCCACGCGGTAGAAGCGCTCGAATACGCGCTGCTGATCCTCCGGCGCAATACCTACGCCGTTGTCCGCGACAGTCACGACGGCGCGTCCGTCCGCCATTTCTGCCCGCGCCCGGACGTATCCGCCCGCGTGGTTGTACTTGATGCCGTTTTCCAGCAGGTTCGTCAGCATTTCTTCCAGCAGGGCATGGTCGCCGGAAATCAGCACAGGGTCATTTCCGCTGGCGCTGATGCTTACCTGCGCATTCTGCGCGGCGGGCGTCAGCTTCTGGACGCAGTGCTGAATCAGCGCGGTCAAATCGACGGGGGTCACTTCGCCGCGTACACCCTCGTCAAGGCGCGACAGGCGGATGATGTCCTCAATCAGCGTCAGCAGGCGGCGGCTTTCGGCGAGAATCTTCCGCCCGAATTCCGTCGCGTCCTCCGGCTTCTGCAGCATCCCGGAGGACAGCAGCTCCGCGTAGCCACTGATGGTGGTCAGCGGGGTGCGCAGCTCGTGGCTGACGTTGGCGGAGAATTGCCGGCGGCTTGCTTCAGCGGCCTGTGCGGCGGTGACGTCCTGCATCAGCAGCGCCGTGCCGCCGCCTTCGACATGGCTGCGGGAGAGGTGGATGGTCATGCCGTTCAATTGCATCGCGCATTCCGTACCCTGCCCGTCCAAAAGGCGGAGCAGCGCCTCGTCGCGGCTGACGGCAATCATCGGCTGTCCAACCGGGTCATTGGTGATGCAGAACATTGCCCGCGCCGCGTTGTTCATCGTCAGCACATGCCGCTTCTCGTCGAGGATGACGAAGCCCTCCTTCATGCCGCCGAGGACGGTATCCAGTTCATGCCGCTGGGCGGTCAGGGACGCCATCTGGTCGGCAATGCGGGCGTTTTGCTGTGCCATGCGGCGAAGCATGGGCGAAAGCTCCTCGTAAACGTCGCTTTCCAGCGGCTGGTCAAGGTTGACCTCGTTCATGGGGGCGGCAAGGCGCTTCGCCAGCGGGCGGGAAAACGCCATCGCCGCACCGAAGCAAAGCACCGCGCCCAGCAGCAGATACCCCAGTAAATCGCGCACCTGCCGCAGCATTCCGCGCTGCGTGCCCGAAACGCGGATGACACGCCCGTCCGCCAGCCGTTTGGCGTAATACAGGCTCGTTTGCCCAAGGGTCGCGCTGCTGCGGGCGGTGAACGCCTCGCCGTTTTCGCGCGCCTGCTGAAATTCTTCGCGCCCGGCGTGGCTCTCCAAGCGGGACGCATCCACTTCGCTGTCATACAGCACCGTGCCGTCCGTATCCAGATACGTTACGCGCTGGGTGAATACGCTCCCTTGCAGCAGGGAAACCGGGTCATCCGACGCCTCAAGGTAGGAGGACAACTGCACCGCCTGCTGCCGGAGCTGCTCGCGGTTGTCGGCGGTCGTCTGGAAGTACATGCCCGCGAATACCAGCACGCACATCAGCAGAAGGGTCAGCAGGGTTACGCCCGACAGCGTCAGGCGCAGACGGGAAGAAAGGCGGTTTTTCATCAGGATTCACCTGCTTCCGGATGTTCGTCCATGCGGTAGCCGACGTTGCGGATGGTGGCAATCAGCCGCCCGCTGTCGCCGAGCTTCTGCCGCAGGGTGCGGACGTGAACGTCAATCGTGCGCGTGTCGCCGGAGTAGGCGATGCCCCACACGTCGTCCAGCAGCACTTCGCGTGTGACAGCTTTGCCCGCGTGCGCCATCAGGAACGCCAGCAGCTCAAATTCCATGTGCGTCAGGGCGATTTCCTGTCCGCCGGCGGTGACGCGGTGGCTTTCGCGGTCAAGCGTCACGTCGCCCAGCGTCATGACGGCGGAGGGCGTTTCCTCCTGCGTCCGCCGCAGCAGCGCACGCACGCGCGCCAGCAGTTCCATCACACCGAACGGCTTCGTCAGGTAATCGTCCGCGCCGCAGTCCAGTCCCTTCACCTTGTCCATTTCCGCGTCGCGCGCGGTGACGAGAATCACGGGCACGCGGCGGGTGCGTGCGTCGCGGCGCAGGAAGCGCAGCAGGGACAAGCCGTCCTCGCCCGGCAGCATCACGTCCAGCAGCACGCAGTCCGGCACGGCCTTTTCCAGCGCCTGACGGAACGCGGTGGGGGTCTCGAACCCTTCCGCCTCATAGCCTGACTGACGCAGCGCGTACAGCTCCAGCTCGCGAACGCCGTGATCGTCCTCGACAACGAAGATCATTTCAGCTCTTCTCCTTTATACAGCCCGGTGATGGCGTACACCACCCATTCAGCAATGTTGACCGCGTGGTCGCCGATGCGCTCCAGATACTTGGCAATCATCAGCAGGTCAAGGCACTCCTCCGTCCGGTCGGGATGCCCGCGAAGCCCGGCAATCAAGTCCGCCTTCACGTCGTTGAACAGCGCGTCCACAATGTCGTCGGACAATTCCACCTGCTGCGCCAGCTCAATATCTTTATGGACGTACGCGTCAATCGCGCGGTGCACCATCGAAATCGCCGCCTGCGCCATCGACGCGAAATGCTCCGGGCGCGGACTGCGAAGATGCCCCATCGTCGCGATTTCGCAGATGTCGCTCGCCTGATCGCCGATGCGCTCCATGTCGGTAATCATTTTCAACGCCGCGCTGATGGTGCGCAGGTCACGCGCGACGGGCTGCTGCTGGAGCAGCATGTGGATGCACATCGCTTCCACCTCGCGCTCCTTTTCGTCCACAACGTGGTCACCGTCGCGAATTGCCGCCGCTTCCGCCATGTCGTCTGTCTGCAGCGCGCGAATTGCCCGCTCAATCGTGTTCTCCACCAGTGCGCCCATCGCCATCATCTGCTCGCCAAGCTGCGCAATCTGGTCATCAAAATGCTTTCTCATCGAAAGACCTTCTTTCTATGATAAACGGTGGTGAAACTCCTGAAAATGCTGATTTATGCGTTGATTTAGGGCACCACCGCACAATTCGGCGGCGCGTCTGGCGATGTCTTTTCCGCCATCTGCATCATGCAAATTTCTCGATTTACCGCCAGTAAACCTTCGAAATTTGCATTTGCATCTGACGAAAAATCCATTCGCCAGCCGACCACCTCATTTGTGCGGTGTTACCTTAGAAGCGCGAATTCCGAAAATCTGACGACTTCCAATAAAAGTCAAGCTGGGTAGGGGAAAACGAAGGGGTCAAGGGGGCGATCGCGGACTTCGTCCGTTTCCATTGCCCCTTGTCGCCTCCGCAGAGGCGAAATCCCTGCTTGCGGAAAAGTCATGCTATGTCTGGAAGACCAGCGCTGCGGTCGCGCCAATGGGCGCGACAATGTGCAAGTGATGGATAGAGCAGCTTGGGGGGCGCTCCTGCGGGAGCGCAAAGTTACTGGCAGGGACGCTTCGCTGCCTGCGCCTTTGTTGAGCGCGTTTGGCGAAATGGTCGCCCGTGGAACAGTTGGGGCGTTGCCCCAAACCCCACCAGAGGCGCCGCCTCTGGACTCCGCAAGGGGGATTCCCCCTTGACCCTTTTTTGCGTCCAGGCTTGAGCGCGTTCCCCTGCTATCCTTTATCCCTAATCCGCCTATCCTTTCCCATGCATTATAGCAAAAAATCCTTCCACTAACAACCCTTAGCCGAAGCGCCCTGTGATATAATCCTCCGTCCGCTTATCCCGCGGCATCGAGAACAGCTGATCCGTCGCCCCAACTTCCACCATATCCCCTAACAGGAAGAATGCCGTTGTGTCCGCGATGCGCAAAGCCTGCTGCATGTTATGCGTCACAATCACAATGGTGTACTTCCCCTTCAGCTCCATGCACAATTCTTCAATCTTGCTCGTCGAAATCGGGTCAAGCGCCGAGGTGGGTTCGTCCATCAGCAGCACCTCCGGTTCAACCGCCAGCGCGCGCGCAATGCAAAGCCGCTGCTGCTGCCCGCCGGAAAGCCCCAAAGCGCTCTTGTTCAGGCGGTCTTTCAGCTCGTCCCAAATGGCGGCGTTCCGCAGGCTGCTTTCCACAATTTCGTCCAGCTGTGCCTTGCGGTGGATGCCATGCGTGCGCGGGCCGTAGGCAATGTTGTCGTAGACGCTCATGGGGAAGGGGTTCGGCTTCTGGAACACCATGCCGACGCGCTTGCGCAGCAGGTTCACGTCCATGCTGCCGTAAATGTCCTCGCCGTCCAGCGTGATGCTGCCCTCGACGCGGCAGTCGGGGATGAGGTCGTTCATGCGGTTGAGCGTTTTCAGCAGCGTCGATTTGCCGCAGCCGGACGGCCCGATGAACGCGGTGATTTTGCCGCGCTCAATGTCGAGGTTGATGCCGTGCAGGGCGTGGAACGCGCCGTAGTAGAGGTTCAAGTCCTTGATGGCGATTTTTACGTCCGCGGGCGTATCATCCGGATGTGCGGTTTTGTTCTTGATGGCTTTCTGCATGTCGATAATCATGATGCTTTTCCTCCGATTTTGCGGGAAATCAGGCTGGACAGGCTGTTCAGCCCCAGCACGAGCAGCAGCAGCACCACGCCCGTGGCGTACGCTTGGTCGTAATGCAGCCCCTCCAGCGACAGCTGATACATATGCACCGCCAGCGTGCGCCCGGAAGAGAGAAGAAAATGCTTTGGCATGTCCGCGACCGTGCCGGCGGTAAACAGCAGCGCGGCGGTTTCACCCACGATGCGGCCAATCGCCAGCACCACGCCGGAGAGAATGCCCGGCATGGCGGGCGGCAGCACGATTTTGATGACCGTGCGCAGTTTGCCCGCGCCTAAGCCGAAGCTGCCCTCGCGGTAGCTGTCCGGGATGGAGAGAAGCGCTTCTTCGGTCGTGCGCAGTATCAGCGGCAGCACCATGAGGGAAAGCGTCAGCGCACCGGAGAGCAAAGTCAGGTTGATGCGCAGGGCGGTGAAGAACACCATGCCGAACAAGCCGTAGATGATGGAGGGGATGCCCTGCAGGGTTTCGGCGGTCAGGCGGATGGTGCGCACCAGCGGCGAGTTGCGCTTGGCGTACTCCGCCAGATAAATCGCCCCGCCCACGCCAATCGGGATGGCGACAAGCAGCGCAACCAGCGCAATCAGCAGCGTGTTGATGATGGCAGGCAGCATCGACTGATTTTCCGTCGTGTATTTCAGGCTGAACAGCTCCGGCGTCAGGTGCGGAATGCCCTTGACAAGCAGGTCAATGACGATGGCGAGCAGGGCGAAAATCGTAATCAGCACCGACAGGCGGCACAGCAGCCGCAGCAGCGCGCTGGCTGGATGACGCCGCCAGCGGTTGCTTTCATTGCGGAAGAAATTCTTGATGGGATGCGCGCGGTACGCGGGGGCGGTCATCATTGCTGTTCCCTCCTTTTCAGCACGGAGAAGGAAGCGTTAATCAGCAGGATAAAGACGAACAGCACGATGCCGGCGGCAATCAGCGCTTCGCGGTGCAGCCCTTCGGCGTAGCCCATCTCGATGACGATGCCGGAGGTGAGCGTGCGGATGCCGCTGAGCAAATCGGAGGTCAGGCGCGGCTGATTGCCGATGACCATCTTGACCGCCATTGCCTCGCCGATGGCGCGGCCAATCGCCAGCACAACCGACGCCAGAATGCCGGATTTCGCCGCCGGGACAGTTGCGCGGAACACACTGCGTTCATCCGTCGCGCCCAGCGCCAGTGACCCCTCGTAGTAGGAGTTCGGCACGGCTTTGACGGCGGCGGAGGTCAGCTGGATGATGGTCGGCAGAATCATGATGCCCAGCAGCAGCGACGCTGTCAGGATGCACTGCCCGCGCCCGCGTCCGCCGAACATTTCGCGGATGAGCGGCACGAGCGTCGTCAGCCCAAAGAAGCCGTAGACAATCGACGGCACGCCCGCCATCAGCCCAATCATCGGCTCGATGATTTTGCGCAGGCGAACCGGGCAGAAGCGCGCCAGATAAATCCCCGCGAGGATGCCGACCGGCGCGCCGAAGAGCAATGCGCCGCCCGTGACGTAGAGTGAGCCGACAATCATCGGCAGGATGCCGAAAATATTGTTGGCGGGCTTCCACGTCGTCCCGGACAGGAACGCGCCCAAATCATATTTCGTAAAGAACGGCAGTCCGTTCAGAAACAGAAAAACGCAGATCAGCGCGACGGCCGCGATGGAGAACGCCGCTGTCGCCGCAAAGACCCAGCGCATGACCTGCTCCTTGACTTTCATGTCCATTGATTCCTTCTTTCTTCATGCTTTCCCGCCATTTAGGATAGCACGGGAATGTAAAATGCGCGGGCGGGGGAATGTAAAGAGCGTGTAAAATCACAAGCACAAAAAATCCTCAATCTGTTGATTTTGTGTTATTTATATGATATAGTAAGAATAGGTAAGGTGCGTTGCTGTGAAAGGAGGATACATTATGAAGAAATATGCCAAACTTCTCTGTGTGGCGCTTTTGTCGATTAGCTTGAGCTTTTCTCTTGCAGCGGCTGAACCGTCACAATGTGAGAACTGTGGACAGAAGAGAATGTTTATCGTTTCTTGTGGCGCGTTTAGTCGTTGGAAGCAAGAATCAGCTGCATGTGCAAACAACTATAAATGCACGAAAAGAACGTCTTTATATACGACGATATATACTTGTGTTGACTGCGGCTGGAGTACCATTTCTGGAACACATGAGCATATGGTAGAGCATACGATTTGTGAAGACGAGTTTGTTTGTCCGCTCGGAGATGAATGATTGTGCGGTGGTGCCTTAAGGCGGGATAATTGACTGTAACGCACCTTGCTTTCCTAAGGAGGTATGCTGATGAAGAGAATTTTGGCACTTGCGTATTTAGGGTTCATGCTTTTTTCGCTTTCATCAACTGCAGAAAATGCAATATCAATCAATATCTTAGGCAATGAGCAGGAAGATGCGCGATTTTACTTTTTAGAGTGCAGAGAAGAAATATTAAATGAAACAAAATATAAAATATCCTATAAAAGCGCAAATATTACGGTAGAAGATTTGTCACTTCTGACGAATCGAGAGTACGATGCTGTTTTGCTCTATCAGAAGGTGCTGCAAGCAGCAGTGGAAAGAGATCTGCTGCTGCCTATAAATGATACTGCGTTGAATCACGATTGGACTGCGCTTGCTGTTTATTTGTCAAAAGATGATGTAATGTATGGACTGCCATACTATTACATAGCGAATCTTTTTTCTCTGGATGATACGCTTGCATACCGTGCGAATTTTCTGTTTCCGCAGTCTGCGGGATATTCGCTGGAAACACTGCTGTGCGCTTGCAATCAGTCAGATTTATCGCAAACGGAAGACATATGCTTAATGTACACAAATCTAAAAACCCCACTATTTCTAATGCAATATTTGTCTGCACAGTACAACGAAACTGGTGATTTGCAATTCGATACTGCAGTTTTCCGTAGAACAATTTCTTGCTATGCTGAAATGGTTCGCAAAGGGTACATTATGGATTATGACAATGCTCAGCGGGTTAAGCCGATTCTGCGGTTGACACCAAATCCAGACCACTATGTACCGTTCCCTAACCTTGATGGAATGAATTGCATTGTTGTTGATTTGTATGCTTTGTGCATCCCGAAAAGCACAGCTTATCCTCAAAAGGCGCAGAACTTTCTTTCGGATTTTGCTGATGAAGTCTGCCAAAGTCAGATTGCATTAGGCAATTGGAGTCAGATGGTTTATCAATCGCCTGAAATATATGGAAACGAAATCAGAGACAAATTCCCATTTTATTCAGAAGATTTACGCCAAGAAATAATGAACGATGGCGTTCCACGCTTCCCTAATACAGAGTTTATTCGTTACTTGAATCAAACAGGCATTATCACAAACTACGTCAATCAAGAAATGACAATTGATGAACTCATCGCTGCGCTTCAACAAAAATGGGATGAAATTGAGTAAAAACGAGAAAAACAGTGTTTTTGAAGAGCCTACCCCGAATTAACACAATCTTAACCTAACCTGCCTTTCCGCCTTTACATTCCCGCGGTATCATACAGGCGTACCCAAGGAAAAAGACAAGGGCAACAGGACATCAGGAAGGTGTCCCGGACAGAAAGGAAGGTTTTCTGCAATGAAGAAGTTTGCTGCCATCCTGCTCTCGCTCGTGCTGACGCTCACCGTCGCGCTGGCGGACTCCATCTACGTTGTTTCCCGTGAGGACGGCTCCGGCACGCGCGCCGCGTTCATCGAACTGACGGGCGTTGAGCAGAAGGACGCTAACGGCAACAAGGTTGATATGACCACCGTCGAAGCGGCTGTGTACTCCGGCACGTCCGAAGTCAAGACCACGGTTTCGCAGGACGTTGCTGCCATCGGCTACATCTCCCTCGGCTCGATGGACGCGTCCGTGAAGGCGCTGAAGGTGGCGCGCAACCCCGAAGATGGTGCGGAAGCCGTCTATGTCGAAGCGACCCCTGAAAACGTCGCCAGCGGTGATTACGCCATCGCGCGTCCCTTCAACATCGCTTACAAGGCGGATAGCCTCTCCGCGACTGCGCAGGATTTCATCAACTGGATTCTCTCTGCCGAAGGTCAGGCGATTGTGACCGCGCAGAAGTACGTCGCCAAAGAGCCAGCTGAATATCAGGCGGCGCCCGTGGCAGGCAAGATTGTCATCGGCGGTTCTTCCTCCGTCGGCCCGCTGATGCAGAAGCTGGAAGAAGCCTACGAAGCGCTTCATCCGGAAGTGGACATCGAAGTGCAGATTTCTGACTCTTCCACCGGTATGCGCGGCGCTGCGGATGGCTCGTTCGATATCGGCATGGCTTCCCGCGAAGTCAAGGCGTCCGAGCTGGAAGCGGGTCTGACCCCTGTGACCATCTGCATGGACGGCATTGCGGTCATTGTGAATAACGGCAACGCAGTCGAAGGTCTGACGCTCAATCAGATTTGCGACATCTTCACGGGCGAAATCGTCGACTGGGACGAAGTCAAGTAATCAGCCAAGAACAAATCAACCGCCGAGCAGGTCGAAAGACTTGCCCGGCGGTTTTCAAATACCAAGCACAATACAAAACAGGCTATGACCCATTCGCCATAGCCTGTTTTGCCTGTACCCCTTATTCCGCCGCCAGCTTCATCAGCGCTGCGGCATAAATCTTCATTGCCTTGACCATCTGCGACACGCGGATGTACTCGTTCGCCTGATGCGCCAAGTCCTCATCCTCCGGGAATGCTGCGCCGTATGCAACGCCCTGCTTGAGCACCTTCGCGTACGTTCCGCCGCCAGTAGCGTGCGGCGCGGCGGGCTCACCCGTCACCTCGGTGTAGGAGTCCAGCAGCGAGCGCACCAGCTTGCTGTCTGCCGGAACGTGATGCGGTTCCTTGATTTCCAGCGAATCGACGCTAAAGCCGGGCAGGTGCGCGCGAATCGCGTTCGTCAGCGCGGACAAATCCGCCGCCACAGGGCAGCGCAGGTCGAGCGACGCCGTCACCTTGCCGTCCTTGATATGCAGGATGCCCATGTTGCACGTCAGCGCGCCGGAAATCTCGTCCGAGCACGCGCAGCCCAGCGACGCGCCGTCGTGCTCCATGCCGACCGCGTCCGCCAGCGTCTTCAGCGCGCCGGTCACGCCCATCTCGCGCAGGAGCACCAGCATCATGCCGATGGCGTTGCGGCGTCCTTCGGGATACGCGCTGTGACCGGGGATGCCCTCCGCCGTCACCCACACGCCATCCGCGGTCACCTCCGCCGTGTAGGGAAGCCCGGTCTTTTCGGCATAGGCCGCCACCTTATCGGCAACCTCCTGACCGCCCGCGATGAGCGCCTTGGATTCGCCGGGGATGACATTCACGCGCTCACCCGTCCACAGCTGCTTGACCTGCAGGCCGTCCTCCGCGAGTTTGCTCGTGAAGAAGCCGTGAATCATGCCCTTTTCGGTGTTGATGATAGGGAAGGAAGCGTCCGGGGAGAAGCCGACTTCCGGCATTTCCGTGTGCGCGCAGTAATACGCCATGTCTTCCCAGCCGGATTCTTCGTCGCAGCCGAGAATCAGGCGGATGGACTTCTTCACCGGAATCCCCGCCGCCTTGATGGCGTTCATGGCATACAGCGCCGCCAGCGCCGGCCCCTTGTCGTCGCTCGTGCCGCGCGCGAAAATCTGGTCGCCCACGCGCGTCGCGGTGAACGGCGGGGTCGCCCAGTTGTCGCCCGCCGGAACAACGTCGAGGTGTCCCAGCACGGCGATGGCTTCTTCCGATTCGCCCGGCAGGGTGATATCGCACGCATAGCCGTCGAAATCGCGGGTTTCATAGCCGAACGCCTTTGCGTCCGCCATGGCCACATCCAGCATCCGGCGCACATCCTTGCCAAACGGCGCATCGGGCGTGGCTTCGCCCTTCACCGACGGCACTTCCACCCAGCGGCACAGCTGAGCGGCATAGTCCTCCGCGTGCGCATCCAGATAAGCAAATACTTTTTCGTACATGGGAAAATTCCTCCTTATGCTGAAAATCATGGGGTCGAGAATGATATTTCGCGGTTGCAGGCGAAAATTCCTGCTTGATGGAAGATAAAAAAGTTAAGAAGGGCTAACCGTACGCTTAGCCCTTTCTCTTCTTTTAGTCGCCGTAGTCCGGGAGCGGGGGGAAATCCCGCCCCGACAGCTGCATCAATTCACCCACCGTCACCGGGCGCAATCCCTTCACATTGATCCAATTATCCAGCGCCTTATCCAGCACCTCCGCTGTATGATACCCATTGATATGGAACTGCACCACGCACCCGCTCGTCACCCGGTCGCTCGTCACGCGGTACACCATCTGATACACCTTATCCTTATACGCGTCCGACCAGTCGCACGCGTCGATTGCGAACAGGCAGTCCTCCACACCTTCCGCGCGGGCAATGGCGGTGACGATGCTGTTCGTCGCGCCCAAATGCGCACAGAACAACCGCGGCCGTACGCCGAAAGTCTCTTCGCACAGGTCGTTCAGCTCGCGGATGTTCTCCTGCACACGCGCGTAGGAGACTTCGGTCATGTTGATGAGGTTGTTGCCGTGGCTGCCAAGCTCGTGGCCCGCGTCAATGATGCGCTGGATGCGCTCCGGGTTGCGGCGCACGAAATCGCCCGTGACGTAGAATGTCCCCTTCACGCCGTATTTGTCCAGCGTGTTCAGCATGTCAGTCAGCTGCTTTTCTGATGCGCCGCTGCACACAATCATCACACCGACAGCGGGTTCAGAGGGGGTCAGGCGGGTGACGCGCGGCAGGCTGATGTCCGAAAACGCGGCGAAGGAATCTGTTTCGTTCACTTTCTCGCCGTCCAGCCAGACAGACAGCTTGTTGCCGCCCAGCATGTCCTCCGTCACATAGACCGAGAAGGTCAGGTCGTAGCGCGGATTGCGCCAGAACGCACGCTCCAGCACTTCGCCGCGGTGATTGCGCAGCTCCAGATACTTCTCCGGCACAGTTGCGCTGTTTTTGTTCTTGCACGATACGGTAATTTTGATTTCGCGGTCGAGATACCCGACGTAGAATCCGCTCTTGAACGTGACAATCGGCGCAACGACGGGGGTCGTGTCCTCTTCGTTCTCCTCCGCGAACGCAGCGCCGCCCAGCAGCATCAGCACCATCAGCAGCAAACTCAGCAGTTTCTTCATCTTTACCACTCCTTTTTATCCAACTTTCATCCGTGAAAGCTGTGTTTGCAAATGGAAAGTTACCTTAAACCTGCGGGCGCACAACCACCTGAGCGCCTTCCGGCACCAGCGTCGGTTCAACCACAAACCCCGCCGGGACGGACAAAATCCGCAGACTGTCCATGTCCTCCAGAATTCGCTGATTGAACTTCGTCACGCGGCAGCCCTCGATGAACGCGGGGATGATGAGTTCCGTATCCGAACCGATGTACTCAATGACCGAGTAGGTGCTGCCCTTCTCTGCCTGCCCCAGATACGAGCCGACGATGAGCGTATCGCCCTCTGTCATCAGCCCCAGCCCGACGCGCAGGTCACGCGCACGGGCGCTGAAGGGGGCGGGGAGGGTCAGCGCGTTCAGCCGGGAACAGCCCGTCAGCGCGTCATGCCCGATTTCACGCACGGATGCGGGAATGGCGAGTGCCGTCAGGTGTGTGCAGCCGCGCAGGGCTTCGTGGTCGATGCGGGTCAGGGTGTCCGGGAGATTCAAGAATTCCAGCGATGTGCAGTTCATCAGCGCCTGCATGGGCAGGACGGTCAGCGCGTTCGGCAGGTGGACGCTATTCAGCGCGGTGCAGCCCGAAAGGACAGCGCCACCAACGGCTGTCACTGAATCGGGGAACGCGATTTCGCGCAGCGCGGTGCAGGACGCGAACGCGCGGTACTCGATGGTTTCCAGCCCGTCATTCAGCGTGATGCTTGTCAGCGCCGAGCAGCCCTCGAAGGCACTGCCGCCGATGTGGCGGAGCGTTTTAGGGAGCGTGACGGCGGTCAGGTCGGTGCGCATGATGAACGCGCACAGCCCGACGCTCACAACGGGGAGGCTGTCGAGCGTTTCCGGGAGGTTGATTGCGCCGCCTTGCCCGTAGTATTCCATGATTTCCGCGCCGGTGTCGATGACGCGGTAGGTGTAGTCACCGCATTGCATGGTGTGTACTTCCTCATTATAGTAGTGTGGATTTGGAGAGCGGTTGCCGGAGTTGGCTGCTTTTCCAATATAGGTCTTTTATGCAGCAACCAGAGGGCTTTCCGATCGCCCTCTGGACTCCTTCGGATGCACTCCCATGTTTCTTGACTTTTATCGAAACATTTTTAGTTACTGCGCAGGGACGCTTCGCTGCCTGCGACCAAGGTGTCGGGCTTGACTTTTCCTTTGGAATGGTCACACGCCCAACCGTTGGGGCGTTGCCCCAAGCCCCATCAGAGGCGCTGCCTCTGGACTCCGCAAGGGACATTGTCCCTTGACCCTTTTTTTGCGCCCCGGCTTGAGCGCGTTTCCTTTATGGTTAATTTTCGCGGCTGAGTGCCGCCAGAACCGCATTGCGCATCCGTCGAACCACCCGTGTCGTACCGGAATCAACCGTGTTCTGCATCGACAGAATCGTCATCTGCTGCCCGGGGAAGTTGGCAAAGTATGTTCCCAGCCAGCCATCCCAGCCGTATTCGCCCGCGCAAGCCAATCCGGCGATGCGCCCCGGTTCAGCGCAAATGCGCATCAGGTGCCCGTAGCTGTACCCGTCCAGCGAATCCCACATATCGCGGCGAACAGCGTCTTTCAGCTGCGGCTGCGTCATGCAGGCGACTGTCGCGGGCGAGAGAATCCGCCGCCCCTCGTAAGTGCCGCCCGCCAGCAGCATATCGGCAAAGTGGCTGTAATCCTCCAGCGTCGAAACAAGCCCCGCGCCGCCGGATTCAAAGGCGGGTTCGCGGTCGTAAACGCCGACGGCAAGGTGGGTGCTTGTCCACGGCACAAGTCCGTTTTCCGTGCGCTTGTAGGCGGTCACAAGGCGATTCCGCTTGCTTTCGGGAACGTAGAAGCCGGTGTCCACCATGTCCAGCGGTTCAAAGAACTCCTTGCGGAGGAACTCGCCGAAGCGCATTCCGCTGACGACCTCCACCACCGCGCCGAGGATGTCCGCGCAGGTGGAGTAGCGCCAGTGCGTGCCCGGCTGGAAGGACAGCGGCTGCTGCCCCAAGCGGTTGCAGAACTCCACCGTCGGCACGCCGCCGCCCGCAAGGATTTCCTGCGTTGCTTCGTCGAACACCTTTGCGGCGTACTGTCCCGCCGGGTCGCTGTCGGGGTAGCAGACGCCCGCCGTCATGCCGAGCAGCTCCATCAGCCACGGCGCGCGGGTCGCGGGGCGAATCGTGCCCTGCTTATCGACGACGCGCGCATTTCGGAAGCCCGGCAGATAGCGGTCTACGCCGTCCATCAGGTCAATCTGCCCGCGCTCCGCAAGCAGCATCAAGGCGGCGGCCGTAATCGGCTTGGATTGGCTGTACAGGCGGAAGATGCTGTCGCGGTGGATCAGCCGCCCCGACGCAATGTCGGACATGCCCGCCTGCGTATAGAGCATTTCCTCTCCGCAGCGCCGCACCAGTACGCTGATGCCTGCGCATTCCTGCGCTTCGACAGCGGAGGCGAGAATATCGGTGACTTGTTCGTGAAGGGTCATGAGAATAACCTCCTTGCATGTTTTTCAGCAATCATTCGTCGCTTTCGATGAAATCCGGCAGCTGATGCAGCGTCACAAAGCTGCTATCCCGATAAATCGCTCGCAGCGACTCCGGCGTGTTCCCCTTGCTGCTGTCCGTCAGCCAGCTGGTGTGCCACACCATGAAGTACGCCCACGGGGCATTCGTCGCGTCCATTTCCGCGCGGGTCGGAATCTGTCCGCACTCGTGGAACACAATCGGCATCCCTGCCGGGGCAAGCGCGGCACAGCGCCGGTATAAATCCCCCTGCGCGCCGACCTTGTAGCTGTCGCCGCCGAGAATGTCCACCACGTCGTCCCCCGGATACCACGGGCGCAAATCCTCCGCCGCGTCAGAGAAGCCCAACACCCAAATTAGATTCCGCAGACCGTGAACATGCGTGTAGCGGTCGTACATCAGCCGCCACAGGCGCACAAAATTCGCCGCGCCGCCGCGTCCCCACCAGAACCAGCCGCCGTCCATCTCGTGGAAAGGTCGCCAAAGAACGGGAACGCCATCTGACTGCAAGCGCTTGAGGTAGGGGACAGCGTGGTCAAGCCCATCCAGCAGACGGCGGTTCGCTTCCGTGCCGTCCACAAAAGCGGAAACCCAGTCCAGTTCGCTTTCGCGGCATTCGGGGTAACCGGAGAAGAAATCCGCGCCCGTGTGCCAGCAGATGGTGGGAATGCCGCCGCGCGCCCACCAGTCCTTCGCGCGCTGCGTCACGCCCAGATAGTCGTTATCCATGAAATCCAGCCCTCGAATGGCAGGCTGACGACCGGTGGCATCGGTCAGATAGCTGATTTCATGCTCAGTCGAGCGGCACCATTGGCTTTCCATCTGCCCGGTCAGGCACTTGCCGGAAAGCGATTGCAGGTATTCATAGACGCGCCGAGCGGCGGGCAGCGGATTTTCCGCGCAGAGGGGACGGAACATAATGCTTCTCCTTTGCTTTGCAGGAATCTGCTTGCAGTATAGCAGGAAATGCCCGCCTTTGCAACGGGTAGAAGGGAAAAAAGGGAGGGGAAAAAGCATGGAAAATCAGGCGGCGGCAGTTGTCCAAGAAGAGGGTTTGTGCTATACTTATTATGGGTGTTTATTGGAATGCCCATGAACCAGCGGGCATCCCCGCTATGGGAGTTAATAAATGAAGCTGAAAAAATTGGAGCTGTATGGCTTCAAATCCTTTGCCCAGCGGACGGAAATCGTCTTTGATGAGGGCATAACGGGCATCGTCGGGCCGAACGGGTCGGGCAAGAGCAACATCGGCGACGCGGTGCGCTGGGTGCTGGGCGAGCAGAGCGCGAAAACCCTGCGCGGCGCGAGCATGTCCGACGTGATTTTCAACGGTACGCAGAAGCGCAAGCCGCTGTCGTACTGCGAAGTATCGCTGGTGTTTGACAACGATGACCATGCGCTGGCGATGGAAGCTGCCGAGGTTATGGTCACGCGCCGCGTCTACCGCAACGGCGAATCCGAATACTACTTAAACCGCACCGCCTGCCGCTTGAAGGACGTGGTTGACCTCTTCCGCGATACGGGCATCGGCAAAGAGGGATACTCCATCATTGGGCAGGGGCGCATTGACGAAATTCTCTCCCGCAAGAGCGAGGATCGCCGGCAGGTGTTCGAGGAAGCGGCGGGCATCGTTAAGTTCAAGGCGCGCAAGGAAGAAGCGGACAAGAAATTGCAGCGGACGCTGGAAAATCTGGAGCGCGTCGATGATATTCTGGATGAACTGACGAAGCGCCTGAAGCCGCTGGAAGAACAGAGCCGCAACGCCCGCGTGTATCTGGAGCTGTCCACCGAATTGAAGGATTTGGACTTGAACCTCTTCCTGATTCGCTCTGACCGGGCGCGGGCGCGCTTGTCCGAACTGGAAAGCGAACTGCTGACCGTCCAGACGATTTTGGCGGACACGGAAAGCAACCTGACCGACAAGACCACCCGCCGCGACGAGACGCAGAACCGCATCGATCAGCTGGAGGAAGCCATCACGAAGGCGCGCACCGAACTGATGGAATGCGCCGAGCATGTGCACGAATCGCAGAAGAAAATCTCCGCCCTGCAAAGCCGCCGCGAGACGCGCAGCGAGAACCGCCAGCGCATCGTCCGCGAGCAGGAGGAAGCACAGGAGCGCCTGGCGGAAATCGAGAAGGATCATGCACGGATTCAGGCGGACGTGGAGAAGCAGCACAGCCTGATTGCCGACGCGGAGCAAATCCTCCGGGCGACGCAGGAAGCCGCCGAAAAGGCGCAGGCGAAGGAAAAGGAAGCGGACGCCGCGCTGGAAGCGCAGAAAGCCGCTGTCATTGACCAAATGAATCGCCTGTCCGATGTGCGCAACGACAAGACGCGCCTGAACACGATGCAGGCGCAGATGGAAACGCGCTTGACGGAGATTGAAGAATCCGGAGGGGCACTGCAGGAGCAGGAAGCTGCCCTGCGGGAAGCCTTGACTGCCGTCGAAAAGCAGCTGGAAACAGAAAATCAGCATCAGCAGCAGTGTCAGGAGAAGCTGGCGCAGGCGCGGCAAGCGTCGGATGAGGCGGATGCCGCGTATGCCAATTTGCGCGCGGATGTCGAAAAGCAATCCGCCGATATGCAGGCCGCGGCAAGCCGTCATAACGTCCTGACCGAAATGACGCGCGACATGGAAGGCTACAACATGGCGGTTCGCCGCGCGATGACCTATGCCAAGCAGCGCGGCTTGAAGGGCGTCAAGGGCGTGCTGGCGCAGCTGATGACCGTTCCGCAGGCGTACGAAACCGCGATTGACATGGCGCTGGGCGCGGCGCAGCAGAACATCGTCACCGACACGGAAGAAACGGCAAAGGAGCTGATTAACTACCTGCGCCAGAATCGGCTGGGGCGCGCGACGTTCCTGCCGATGAGCGCCATCCGCGGCAAAACGCTCTATGGCAATGAACGCAATGCGTTGAAGCTGCCGGGCTGCCTCGGCGTGGCGAGCGAACTGGTGCAGTGCGCGCCGGAATACCGCGGCATTGTGGAAAATCTGCTGGGGCGCACGGTGATTGCCGACAACCTCGACCACGGCATTCCGATTATGCGCGCGGGCAATCACGCGTTCCGCTTGGTGACGCTGGAGGGCGACGTGATGCACTCCGGCGGCTCGATGACGGGCGGTTCGGCGCAGTCGAAGGTGTCCAACCTGCTCAGCCGCGAGCGTGAACTGAAGGAATTGACCGCGAAGCTGCAAACCGGGCGCGCGGAACTGGACAAGTGCCGTCAGGAACTGACGCAGCGTCAGCAGACGGCGCAGGAAAAGCGGCAGAAGGTCAGCGACGCGGTGAACGCATTGCATCAGCAGGAGATTGCCGTTGCCCGCGAACAGGCGCGCCGCGAAAGCGTATCCGCCGACCTGAATACCCATTTACAGCGGATGCAGGAGACTGAGCAGGCGCGCGTGCAGCTGCACCAGTCGCTGGAGGATATTCGCCAGCAGCTGGAGACCATTGAACATCAGCGCACAGGCGCGCAGGGCGACCAGAGCGCGATGGAGCAAAAGACCATTGAAATGCAGAATGCGCTGGTCAAGGCGCGCGCGGAAGCCAGCGCGGAAAACGACCGCCTGATGGTGCGCACGCTGCAATTGTCCGACCTGCGCCACGGCTTAAGCGACTTGGAGCGCGACGAAGCCCACGCGCAGCAGGATCAGGCGCAAATCCTCCGCGAACAGGAGCGCCGCGAACAGCTGCTGCACGAGATGGACGAACTGGACGCCATTGACGAGAACGACATGAAGCGCGAGGAAGCCGAATCCGCCCGCCGCCAGAAGGAACAGCTGCGGCAGGAGAGCGCCGCGCAGGCCATCGAGCAGCGACGTTCACAGGCGCAAAGTGACCTGCGTGACATCCTCAGCGACATGGAGAACCTGCACGAAGCCTACAACCGCGACAGCGAGAAGCTGCACAAGACCGAGCTGGCGAAGGCGCGCATCGAGGGCGACCAGAAGAATCTGCAAAACCGCATCTGGGACACCTACAAGCTGACCTACGCCGGGGCAGAGGAGTTCCGCCGCACGCCCTTCGACGAGAAGGAAAGCGACTGCCGCGCCGCCGAGCTGCAAGGGCAGATTCGCGCGCTGGGGACGGTCAACGTCGGAGCGGTGGAGGAATACGCCGAAACCAAGGCGCGTGTGGACGACCTGACCGCCCAGCAGCAGGACTTGAAGCGCGCGGAAATGGACTTGCGCGAACTCATCGAGCGGCTGCTGATTCAGATGCGTTCTACATTCGTCGAGAACTTCTCGAAGATGCAGGGGTACTTCGCCGAGACGTTCACGCGGCTGTTCGGCGGCGGCCACGCGGAACTGAAGCTGATGGATCCGGACGACCCGCTGAACTGCGGCATCGAGGTCAACGCCCAGCCGCCGGGAAAGAAATTGCAGCTCCTGTCGCTGCTCTCCGGCGGCGAACGCGCGCTGACGGCCATTGCGATTCTGTTCGCGATGCTGAAATTGAAGCCCACGCCGTTCTGCATACTGGACGAGATTGAAGCCGCGCTGGATGACGCGAATATCGGGTATTACGCGGATTATTTGAAGGAATACTCGAAGGGTACGCAGTTTATCGTCGTGACGCACCGCAAGGGGACGATGGAGCGCTGCAACAGCCTGTTCGGGGTGGCGATGGAGGAACAGGGCGTGAGCCGGATGGTGTCGGTGTCGCTGCAGGACTATCAGGAGTAAGGGAAAACTGAAAGGGGTATCACGGCGGGCAAATCCGCCTGATGAAAAAGGAGGCTTTTTGCATGAGTGAGAACGAAAACAATCAGTATCGACTGCTGTCGCCGTGGGCGTATGTGGGCTATGGCCTCCTGTTCACGCTTCCGGTCATTGGCTGGATTCTCGCCATCGTCTTTGCGCTGAATGACGACAACCTGAACCGCCGCAACTTTGCGCGCGGTTACTGGTGCATGGTGCTGGTGGTGGTTATCCTGTCGATTGTCGGGATGGTGATGGGCGTGTCGATCATGGATGGGTTCAGCAGCTATCAGTATAACTACCGATATTGATGAAGGGATTATCGGAAGCAAGGCTGCCTGCCGAGTGCGGGCAGTCTTTTTTGCTGCCCGGATGGCGCAAGCAGCGGAATCCTCTTGTGAAGTTCCACAACAAGTTGGGATGCTTTTGTTATGAATGCCAAAATTATATTATTCAGAAAGAAAATGCTTGAGTTTTTTTGAGGGGAAGGTAGAATGAAAGTAAGGAATCACAAGGGAGAAAATGACGTGGAAATTCAAAGAAAAGGGCTGAATCGGGCATTTATCGTGCTGGCGGTGGTACTTTGGCTGCTGGGCTTGATTCACGGGGCTCTTCGGTGTTGACCGCTTCTACCTCGGCTACACGAAATTGGGCGTGTTGAAGCTGCTTACCGCGGGCGGCGCGGCATTTGGGCGCTGATTGACCTCATCCGAATCGGCGTTGATTCGCTCCGCCCGGCGGATGGTTCGCCGTGGGTGGAGGAAACGCGCGACGAGAACATCCGCAGCATCGCCGCGAATATGCAGGCCATCGCCGAAAAGCTGGAGAAGCTGCAAGCGCAGAGCGTTCCGGCAGAAGCACCCAAGCCGGAAGCGGACGGCGAAAATCAGGAGACACACAAGGTGTCGCTGAAAAAATAACTTCCTAATGGCAATAACCGCAGGGCTGTCAGGCGCAGGACGCTTGGCAGCCTTTCGCGTTGGGAAAAATCCGCTTGCAAACTGCGCGAAAAACCAGTACAATAGAATCGTATCCCTGAATATCAGCATGAACGAGGTGCTTTTGATGCCTTTGTGGAAACGAACGCTGGCGGCGCTCCTGCTGGCGGTGATGATGATACTGCCCTTCGCATCGGCGGAGGATGCGGGGGAGGCCGTTCCGGATGACAGCGTGGAGTGGACGGAGGGCGCGGCGAACATCACGCGCGATTTAACCCTGAATGATGAGGGCGACGACGTGTCCGCCCTGCAAACCGCGCTGACGGATTTGTGCTATTACAGCGGCGACGTAACCGGGCGCTATGGCGAGGCGACCAAAACCGCGGTGGAGGATTTCCAGCGCGATTTTGCCCTTGCGGTGACGGGCATGGCGGACAAAGCGACGCAGGAAGCCATCTATGCGGCGGATTATCGCCCGCTGCGGCTGGGATGCGTGGGCGAGGACGTGCGGCAGGCGCAGATTCGCCTGATGGCGCTGGGCTACTACACGGGCAAGATTTCCGGGCGCTATCTGCCCGCGACACAGGAAGCCATCCGCCTGTTCCAGACGGCGAACGCCCTGCCGATTACGGGCGAAGCGGATGTGCAGACGCTGGAACGCCTGTTCAGCGGTGATGCCATCAGCCGGGATTCGTCCGCCGCGGCGACGCCCACCCCGTCGCCCACGCCCGGAATGCACCTCTCAGATGAAACCACCACCCCGACGCCCGCGCCGACGGTGGCGTTCGTCAAGAAACTGCAATACAACAAGTCCAAGGGCGAAGAAGTCAAGCTCGTGCAGACCCGCCTGACGGAACTGGGGTACTATTCCGGCAACATCAGCGGCAATTTTCTGGGGCATACGCGCAACGCGGTGAAGGCATTCCAGCAGCAGAACGCGCTGAGCGTGGATGGCATCGTGGGCGAAAACACATGGAACGCGCTGTTCAACGACCCGGATGTGCGTGCCGCGACTGATGATCCGAAGCCTACGCCCGAACCGACGCCTGTGCCGTTTGCCATCACGGTGGACGTCAACAATCAGGTGACGACCGTCTACGGGCGCGACGAAAACGGCGATTATACTGTCGTTGTGCGGCAGATGCTCTGCTCCACCGGCACACGCAAGAATCCGTCGGATATCGGCACATTCACACTCAACGGGCGCACGGCGCGCTGGTGCTACTTCCCGGAGTGGGGCAGCCACGCGCAGTACTGGACGCGCATCAACTCGTCCATTGCGTTCCATTCCGTCATTTACAACACGGTCAATACCATGGATTTATCGGTCAAGTCCTACAAGAACCTCGGCAAGCGCGCGTCGCACGGGTGCATTCGCCTGACCGTTGCGGATGCGAAGTGGATTTACAACAACTGCGGGGCAGGGACGGTCGTCACGATTCGCAACGATATGCCCGCTGACCCGGAACTCCGCGCCGCGCTGAAGCTGCCCTCGCTGAATACGAAGAACATGCTGCCCTACGTCACGCCGCAGCCGACCGCCGAGCCGGATTACCGCGCCGGGGCGATGCCGCCGCAGCCCTTCCGGACGCTGAAAGTGAACAGCTCCGGCGAGGATGTGTACTGGATGCAGCGGAAGCTGACGGATTTGGGGTACTATTCGGGCAAGTGCTCTGGCACGTTCCTGGCAGGTACGCAGAACGCGGTGAAGGCGTTCCAGAAGGCGAACAGTTTGTCTGCGACGGGGACGGCGGATGTCAAGACGCTGAATCTGCTGTATGCGGAGGAACTGTCGGCGACGCCCACGCCGGAGGTCACGGCGGATGACCGCACGCCGGAGCCGCTGCCAACGCCGGCGGCGGGGCAGTGAGATTCAGCTTACCGCCAACACCACCCGCCGTCGCTGCACCCGTAACCCGTTCGCCCTTCTTCGCGCCGCATTCGCCGCCGCCCCCGCGTCCAGCTATTCCGTGCTGGTCGCCGGGCGCACCGTCGGCAGTTACGCCACGCCCGAAGAAGCGGAAACCGCCCTGCACCGTCTGCCCTATCCGCAGCAGCAGCGCGCCACCATTTGCGACGCGGACGGCTTCTGTGTCGCCCGCTGAAAGGAGCATCCGCATGGAGAACCAAACCACCGCTGAAACCAAAGAAGCATTTGATTTCCGGAAGTATCAAAATGAATGGACTGAAAACAATATCCGTACATACCGAATGAAGGTGAACGTCCATAAGGACAATGACATTATGGCGTACCTTGATGGCATTCCAAACATCCAAGGCTACTTGAAGCAGCTCATCCGCGACGACATTGCACGCCACGCGCAGGAGGAAAAAGAGTAATGGAGAAGCACCCGTATTATATCCTTCGCCCGATGTATCGCCTGTTCACGCACGAGCGCGACTAATCCCCCGGCTGTCCGGCTTGTCCGGCAGCCTTTTTATACTAATTCGATTCCAAAACATGGGATCGAGCATGGCAGATTTTTCGTTCTGGCAAAGCTGAGTGAAGCGAGGCGTACTGGAGGTACGCGCGAGCGGAACGATGCAAAGTTAGGGCAGAAAAGATGCTGTGCGAATGCCATGGCTTAGATGAGAATTAGCATTAGTATAAAATAAGGAGCGCTCGTCAGCGGAAAGGCTGGCGAGCGCTCTTTTGAGTGCTGGAAGGGGGAATTGGGGTGTGCTATGCTCCCCGGCTTTGCGCGGAAATCGGCCGTTTTCTTGCTGTCGTGAACGCCGGGGGGGCTGGTCGTCACTTTGCGTACGGCTGACCGCAGTATGTGCAGCGTGGCGCGCTGCCGCGTCGGCCGCTGTTCTTCGCGCCGCAGCCGGGGCAGATCCACTGCACGAATGTGCCCTCCGGCGTGTACAGCGCAACCGTGCGCGTCGCAGCGTTAATCTGCAGGTTTTGCAGGTATCCCGTGCCGATGAGCGATCTGAGCTGCTCAAGGGCTTTGCTGGAGGAGAGAACCGTGCCCAGCTGGTCAAAGGTCAGGCTTTCTTCGGTCAGCGGGAGGAGCGCGCCTGCGATACGGCGCGCGCAGGCTCTGCGGTATGCATGGCGAAGAATGCGAAAGACAGGCGTTATGAGCGCAGCGAATAGGAAAATACCCATCACGCCGGACAGCGTTTTCCCCTGCGAAAACATCGTTATCGTCGCGGAGACAGCCGCCGCCGCAAAAATGGCACAGACCAGCACAACGGGAATATCCGTTTTTTTCTTGGCGACAGCCTTTGCGCTCAAGTATGGATTGGTGATGTTTGTCATTGCGCGTCTACCGCCGCCTGACAGGCTTCAAATGCTTCGTAGGGATCGCCGCCGCTTAGTACCGCCACGATGCCGTCGCCGTAATCTTCCATATAGCTGTGCGGCATGGCGAACAGGTAGAACAGCTCGTTCTCACCGGGAAGAACGTCCTCCACCAGGTTGCAGGAGCGGCAGGAGATATAGAACTCGTCTCCATCCAGATCGAGGCGGAACTGCGCATAGTAGATCTCGTTGTTGACCAGCGTGGTGAACACGGCCATCTTTTCAAAGACCTCCCGGGTTCCGTGAATCGGCGCGTCCACGGACACGGACAGCATATCATCGTAGATATAAACGGTTATAAAGGCGTATTCCATCGAGTTATCGACGGAAAAGGGCACGGTGAAGGTATAGTCGTCATATTCATAGGGAAATTCATTTTCTTCCAGAAAATTCTTCACCAGACTGGCCATTTGATCCTCTTTGCTCATCGGAACAGAATCGGCGAAGGCCACGGAAAACATCAGCAGTGCGGTCAACAGGAAAACGATTATTTTCTTCATGGGGGAAAATCCTCCTCTTTTTGTTTGATCAATGAAAAAGAAATGACGGTCGCTCGTTCCGCGTAGCACAGCGCAGTGCTTCATTCAGAAACGGCATTATTTTGCGGATTCTTCCGGCGCAAAATGGATCAGCATAGAGCCAAAATAGTCCATATCGCAGCCTTTTTCCGTGGGCACGATGTACAGCGCCTGTGTGTAATAGTTGATGACAATGCCGTCGACCTCACCCGCTTCTGTGGGCGCCTTGCCAAAGACCCATGTGAGACCGGGAATATCCGCGCCTGCTATGACCAATTTGACGGTGCCGTCCTCATGGAAGAGAAGGGAATACTCATAATTGCCCAGCTGCGCGGCGGTCATGTTGTAGCCGCTTACATCTGCGTCGGTCATGACGTACTTCTTTTCCAGCATAATCTCGGCGCCGACGGCGGGTTCGGGCGTGACGGCGGGATTGAATTCCGCAGTTGGTTCGGCGGGCGCTTCGGGGGCATCGCCGGTACGCTCGTACCACAGGGTAAGGTCGCTCATTTCAAGGCTGAGCGTTCCATCCTCGCGCAGCGTGACGGCAGCCTCGCCGTTCAGGATGGAGATGAGCAGCGTGAAATTGTCCATGCGGCAGGACAGACCGTCCAGCGTCGTACCATGCAGGGTCAGGTCGCAGGTAGTGCCGTAAATAACCAGCGTATCCCCCGCCATTTCAGCGGCTTCAGCGGGCAGCGTGATGCCGTCCGCTGTGACGCGCGCAAGCGTCCAGAAGCCCCTGAAATCGTCCATAATGGCGCTTTCGTTGATGTTCGGGACGGCCGCGCTTGAGGCTTGCGGCTTCTCGCGGCTGAACGCCATGGTCACGCCGTCCATGGAAACCGTGAGGAGCGCGTCCTGCAGCGTGAACGATATGCCGTCCGCCATGAGCACGCCGTCCTGCATGGCGCAATGGATGCTGTCCACGTCGCCGTTCGTGTTCATTTCAGCCGCACCGTCCGCGCCGATGGTGAAGGTCGCATCCAGCCCCATGTCGGCCAGCGGATAGGGTGTGCCCCCTATCTCCATGCGCACGCCGTACCACACGCCCAGATATTCATCGGGAATGCCAGCGCTCTGCGCGACAGGTTCGGGAATGGGGGTGGGTTCAGGCGCAATTTCGGGTTCAGCCGCGCCTAACGTGCCGGACTGCGCGGGCGCGGCGGTTTCCACGCTCGCATCCAGCTTCAGGGTGGGGAGCAGCGCAGGCAAATCGGGCAGCGTGGGCTTCGCGTGGGCGCATGGTTCGGTGATTACGGTAACTTCGCTTCGGTTTTCGCTCCAGCTCTGGCAATTCTGAGCGTGCCTGAGGTTTTCTTCACTCATGCCTTCGGGCACGCGCACGGTCAGCTTGGGCGCGACGTTCATCATCAGTCCCATGGGGGACGCGGTCAAATCGCAGCCGTCGAAGCAGATTTCGGCAAGGTTCGGGCAGTTGATGATGCAGTTTTCGCCGAAGTCCTTCATCTTGCTGGTGAAGTGCAGGCTGGTCAGGTTCTTGCATTCAGTAAACGCGCCGTATTCCACACGCTCCGCATCGGCGACGAAGGAACTGAGACCGGCAAAATTGAACGCCTGCTGGCCGATCCTTATGAGATGCTCGCCAAAGTACAGGTTGCCCAGCGGTCCCGCGCTGTCGAAGGCGTAATTGTCGATTTCGCGCACGCCGTTGACGAAGATTACGTTGTTCAGGCTCCGGCAGAGCATAAACTGATTGCCGCCGGTGCTCTCCAGGGGCGCGTAGCAGACGAAGGTCTCCAGCTGCTGGCAGTAGGCGAGCATCATGCCTGGCAGCTCTTTGATTGTTTCGGGCAGCACCAGCGTGCGCAGGCGCACCCATTCGGTGCGGTCACTTGCCACGGAGGAATCTGTATAGTCATGGCACGCGTCAAAGGCGTTGTAGTTTTTGAAACCTACCACGGTTACGCCGTTGATTTCGCGCGGCACGACCACATCCACGTCAGTTCCGACGTAGGCGGCGATCAGACCGGTATCCGGATCAAACTTAAAGTTCTCGGCGGGAGTCGGCTCGAAGGGCATCTTTACGAATTTGCTTACTTCGCCCTCGCGCAGCATGGGGTCGTACCACGGGCGCTGGAGTGTCTCGTTCCACGCGGCAAGCTGCTCATCGGTCGCGTCGGCGGGCAGACGCAGCTCGGCGCTCGTGCCCTCGACGGCGGAAAGCGGGAAACTGCCGGCGGTGGGGATGACCATCTTCGTCAGCTTTGTGTTCGCGAAGGCTCTCTCGCCTACGGAAGCGGCCGCGTTCAGCTGTACACGCTCCAGCGCGGAGCCTTCAAACGCGCCCGCGCCAATGGCGGTCACGTTCTGTATTTCGGCACTTGTCAGCGCGGTGTTGGCAAACGTGCCCGCGCCGATGGCGGTCACGTTCTGCATTTCGGCACTTGTCAGCGCGGTATTGGCAAACGCGCTGTCGCCGATTTCGGTCACGCCCGCGCCCACCGTGAGCACGGTCACGCCGCTGCCTTCGAACATATGCGCCGGGATTTCGCCGAATTCGACGGTCACGTCGCTCAAAGCGGGCAGATTTGCAAACACGCCTGCGGGGATGATCGCCGGATCGCACTGAATCACCAGCTTTTTCAGCCCTGTCAGGCCGTCGAGCGCGCCTTCACCGATGGTGGTCAGCGAGTCGGGCAGGGTCAGTGCTTCCAGCTGCGTGCAGCCCGCGAACGCCCGCGCACCGATGGTGGTCACGGAGTCGAACAGATCCACGTTCCGGAGGGAACTGTTCATGAAGGCCTCCGCGCCGATGGTGGTGAATTCGTCGTTGTGGGCGACGGAGAAGTATTCGATGGTCTGGCTGCCCTTGAACACACCGTCGCCCAGACCGACCACCGCCTCCTTTGAAACGGTGAGATGGGGGTGAATGCGCGTCTTTGTGCCGGTGTATTCGGTCAACACGCGGTTTTCGTACCGATACGCGCCCTTCTCAGGCGATTGGGCAGTCGGGTCCTGCGCGCGCCACACGCGGCAGGGAAGCCCCAGCGCGTCCACATACGCCTGCCACTGCCGCATCTCCTGACGCGTACCGTGCGCGTTCAGGTCGATGTCGTACAGATAATCGCAGCCCGCGAAGACGTCCTCGCCCAGCGTGGGCGCGGTCAGGCTTTCCAGAACGATGTACTGAATGTTGTAGTCGCCCTTGAAGGCGCGGGAGCCAATCGACTCAAGCGTCGAAGGCAGATAGAGATTGCCACCCATGTTGCTGCAGGCTTCAAACGCGCTTTCGCCGATGGTTTTAAGCCCCTCGGGCAGCGTCAGAAAGCCTTTGATGCCGGCAAAATAGAAGGCGTATGCGCCGATATGCTCCAGCCCCTCAGGCAGTTCCAGAACGCTGCTCTTGTAGGCGTTGTAAAACGCGCTGTCGCCGATGAACTTCAGCGTGGAGGGGAAGTGAACGCGGGCCAGCGTTTCGCAGTTATAAAACGCGCGATCGCCGATGGTTTCCAGCCCTTCAGGCAGTTCCAGCAGCGCCAGATAGGTGTGCTGCGCGAACGCCTCGGGACCGATGGCCTTTACCGGCGCGCCGCCGATGGTTTCGGGGATGGCCAGATAAGTGGCGTAGCCGTTGTAGGAGGTAATCGTGCCGGTGGAAGCATCAAAATCGAACTCCGATTCCACATAGCCGTTGTTCTCCACAATCACGGCGTTTTTGCCGCTGGGCTGGACGCTTACTTCACTGCCGGCATTTTCAAACGCCGCTATATAGGCGTCCAGCTGGTCGTCCGGGACGTAAGCCGTCGCGCCCTCGGGCAGAAGGCTGAAGCAGTCAATGTCGATTGCAGGGCATACACCCTCAAAGGTAATCTTGCGCAGCGATTCGCAGTATCTGAATGAAGCGTCGCCGATATAGCGCACGCCTGCGGGAATGGTAACTTCCGTCAGCGCCGTGCAGCTGAAGAAGTTCATGCGGTTGATGACCACAAGGCTCTGGGGCAGGGAAACGCGGGTCAGGTTGTCGCATGTGCTGATGGCGTTGCTTCGAAGCTCCAGCACGGTTTCGGGCAATGTCAGCGAGGTGATGGTTTCCCCGCGGAACACGCTGACACCGATCACATCCACCGTGAAACCGTCCAATTCGCCGGGCACAACCACGTCGCCGCCCGCGCCGTTATAGCCGCGGAGTATGCCGTAGTTCGCGTCATAATTCCAGTCGGCAGCTTCGCCCGACGCTGTGACGCAGGTCACCAGCATCAGCAGGAAAAGAACCAGGCATAGCCTTCTTTTCATGAATTGATTCCTCCATTTCTTCATCATAGTAATACTATTTCCCAATTCACCTGCGCCATCTGCTTGCGCCTTTTCCGCTCTGTCGTCCGGTCGTTCCATTTAGCGTAGCGCTGCTACGCTGCATTCCACTCCCGTTAGCCAGAGCGAAAAATTCGCGGCGCATCTTGGCGCATTCTCATTTGGAAATAGTATATTAGAGGACAAACGTGTTAAATCCGTATTCCTCCATCAGTCCCTCAAAAAATGTTTGATTGCCGAAGCCTTTTCGCAGCACCCCTTGGGATCGTCTTTTCATGGCGGTCGCTCCTTTCTCACAGCGCATCCAGCGCGGCAGTCAGATAGGCGTGGGTAACGGAAGCATAGAGGAAAGCATCAATCAATCGATCCTGCCGGACAATCATCACCCGGTGCGCCAATTCCGGATCGACGTTTTCATCACACAGCAGCACGAATTTGCAGTTCGGCATTACCTTGCGTACGCACGCGATCAGCTTCAGGCGGTTTTCCAGCGTGTAGGCGGGAAGACGGCTGACCTCCATCAGCAGAATATCCGCCTGCATGGCCCGGCAGAGTGAGAAGGTATCGCTGGTTTTTCCGGGCAGAACCTGCTCCACGCGGAACTCTCCTGTTTCCGCAAGCGTCCGTGCGACGGCCTCTGATAAAAGCATGTTTTGCATACTGACAACGATGCTTCTCATAGAACTCCCCCCTTATACGTTAAGAATAGCAGAAATGAAAGTGCTGCACATCAACCAAATGGCTATTTTTCTCACCGCAAAACAAAAAAGCCGCCCGCAGGCAGCTCTTTCACCATGTTATTCAGTTTTTTCGGTTCAGGATCACCAGTCCGATTTCCCGCGCCCGCATGGCCAGCTCGGTACGATTTCTGAAGCCGGTCTTTTCCAGCATGTTGAGGATGTGCGTCTTGACGGTTGCCACGGACATGTGCAGTCGCTCGGCAATTTCCTGATTGGTGTCGCCGCCGGTCATCTCGCGCAGCACCTCCAGCTCGCGGCTGGTGAATTGATAGCTGCTGGCAAGCCCTAATTGCAGCTCCGGCGTTGCGTCCGGATAGACGGATTCGCCCGCCATCGTGCGCGCCATCACGTCCAGCAGGCTTTCGCGCTGTTCCTCCTTGTACCAGAAACTCTCCACACCAATCTCTCGCGCGCGACTCAGGTAGGAGCATTCCGGCATGGAGGTCACGATGATGATTTTCATCTGCGGGAAGGTACGCTTGATTCGCTGCGCTGCGTCCAGCCCACTCTCGCCGCCGCGCGTGACCACATCCATGAGAATCAGATCCACGGGAAAGCGCAGGCAGTATACGTCCGACAGCGCGGCGTTGTCGATGGACAGCGCCACCTCGAAGCGCTCCGACGCCTGAATCCGCAGTTCAAACAGCTCGCGGGGCATGGTCTGATCCTCAACAATCATGACTTTGTATTTCATGGAATCCCCTGTCTCCCCTCGAAAAATGTCAGCGTCAGTTCAAAACGCGGGGCGTGAGCAATCTCCATTGCGCCGCCAGCGGCTTCCACCCGTGCGCGCAGCGCGGTCAGACCGCTGCCTTCGACGATGGGGCCTGCCGGCGTACTGCCGTCGTTGAGATAACGAACGCGCCAGCCGGACGCGGTTTTCCCGCCGATAATCTCCAGCCGTGTACCGCCCGCGTGGCGAACCAGATTCGTCAGGCATTCATGGGCGGCGATTTCTACAAGCTGCGCGCTCTCCGTGTCCTCCGCCGGAAATACGCCGCGGCGCTCGATGGTCACGCCGATGGCGCGCGCGGCGCGGGCAAGCTGATCAAATGTGTCGACAGGCTGTTCATCCGCATATTTTCCCAGCAGCAGCCGAACGTTCTGCCGCCACGCGGCGCAGACGCTTTCCGCATCGCCCTGCGCGCCGGAGAGAAACTGCCGGGTCTGCAGGAGCGCGCGGCCAATCTGGTCGTGAACGCGGGTCTTGGCGCGCAGAATCTCCTTTTCCCGCGTCGCTTCCTGTACGTCCTGCCCATATTGCCGAAGCCGCCGGTTCATGCCTTTCAGGCGAAGATTGTCCTTTTCCACTTCCCGCTGGAGCCGCGCTTCCTCGGTGATATTCGTGCCGGTGATTTGGTAAATGTTTTTTCCTGCCATCTCCATCTGTACGCGCTCAAAGCTCCATGTCTGGCCATTCTCCAGCGTGACGATAGGCTGCGATTCAATCGCTTTCCAGAAAACGTTCGCGTTGAGCAGCGCTTCTCCCGTGAGCAGATGACTCAGTTCGTCCATTTTGAGGTTCTTCAGGCAGGGCAGCCCGTTTTCCCACGCAAAACACAGCGCGCTTGGCAAATGGTCACAGCTTTCCTTGATGGAAACCGGCGAAAGCTGCCGCCTGCTTTTGCGCCGCAATAGAAGCAGTGAAGAAAGGCTGAGCACCGTGAGGAGCAGCGCCGCAGCCGTCCACGGCGCAGGCGAGAGCGCCGCGCTTTCCGGCAGCCGGGAAAGCAACATGGCCAGTGCTGCAAAATCCAGCGAAACGATGGTCAGGCAAATTGCAAACACAAAGGGCCGATGGCAGCGCACGGCGCTCATGCAGCCGAACAGACCGGCAACCGTTCCGGTTAGCAGCAATGTGCACATCAAACCGGCGTAAAGCGGAGTCATGCGCACTCACCTCCCAGGTCAAAAGCGAGCGTTGCACACAGCGCGCCGTCCGCATCGTCAATGGTTATCTTCCCCAGAACCTTGTATTTGTCCACATTCGGCAAACCTGCCGCGTCTTCCATCATCAGGCGAATGGAAAAACGCCTGCCGCATTCCACGCGCACCATCAGCGCGCTGAGCGAGGGCAGCGCGGCCTCCAGACAATCCTCGAAGAAGTCGTAAGCGCTCTGCGCATGGCAGCTGCATACGCTGGCTGTTCCTTCCTGATGCAGCGCGCAGACAGCGCCGTACTGCGTCAAATAAGTCAGCGATTCTCGGAGGCAGTGGGTCAGCTCGTCCGCGCGGACGACCGCTTTCTTATCGCAAATCAGCGCAAGATTGACCCGCCGCTTGACATACGCGCCCAGCAGACAGATCTGCTTTAATTTTTGAATATCCAGCTTTTGAACACTTTCTTCGCCCAGAAGCTGGTTGATTTGAAGCAGCTGAGGCTGCACGAGCGCAATCATCTCGTCCATGAGCCGATTTTTTTCTTCAATCTGCGCGCGCTGACGCTTCAGCTCGTTTTCCGCCTGAATCAGCTCGTTTTCCTCCGAAAGCCGGGTGTTGATTTCGGCAAGCTGCGCCTGAATCCGATTGATTTTCGAAATATCCTCCACCCAGTACACGCGCCCGTCCTGCACCGGCGCGCTTTGCAGCCGTGTGTCCGCGTTCAGCAGAATCGCCTCGCGCGCTGCTGCGTTCAGTTGACAGGCGGTGAGCTCCGGCGCATTTTTCGCGCGGTAGACGGGGATGCCCTGTTCGTCCACAATCTGCGCGGCAACAGTGGATTCGGAAAAGAAATAGCGGTAATGGTCGTTGGTTGGCAGCAGCCCCACCTGCAGGCAGCTCTCCCAGAACGCCGCAAACGTCAGGCAGCAGCATTCCGGTATCTTGTGGAACGTGTAGATGTTAGCAAAACTCAGCGCGCACAACGTAAATCCGCCCAGAAATACACAGAGTGGCACCCATGCGTATCGCCTGCTTTCAGACACGCGGCACTTGCAATAGATAACAGCCCCGGTTGCCAGCAGCAGAACGACAATCCACGCCATGGCGAGATAGTACACCCAGCCGTGAATATAGTCGGCTGATAGCGTTGCAGCGCCCGGCGCGGCACGGAAGGCCATCTGATGCAGATCGTTGGTCAGCACGCCGCCAATCAGGCATATCGCCGGAAGAAATAGCAGATACCACCGGAGCGAAAACGTGTCGCCCTCGCGCCGCCCAAGCTGCAGCGCGGCGAACAGGCTGAACAGCGGCGCAAGAATCTGCGGCACATAATACAAATACCACAGATAGCGTGTAACAGTATCGTCGTTGAAAAAGCGATATTTGACCGTACGCAGGAATAGCCACAGCACGGCCATGGCGCATCCAAGCAGCAGCCAACGCCGATCACAGCGGTGCAGAATCCTGCGAGATATGGAAAAGCCCCAGCCCATGGCCAGACCGATGTAAATCAGGTTGGTCAGCAGAAAGAAAGCGGCAGAGGGCAGCGGAGCGCCCACGCGATCCGCCTGGCGAAAAAAACCGGCAAGAACGAACAGACCCAGCGCAAGGCAGAGCTTCGCAATGGATTTTCGCTTTGCGGCAGCCATATATCCACCTCCTGCCCGTATTTGAAAGAACAAATATTATACTATTTCCAGATTCACCCACGCCATCTGCTTGCGCCTTTTCATCTGGAAATAGTATTATACCATACAAGCGACTGAAAAACCAGTGTTTTCAAGACAAACGAACGGGCAGGAGTCTTTCGTAGACTGTCCCGCACTGGTTTATCCGCATGGTATGCCTTGTTCCTCCGCAGAGATGGGCAGTGTCAGCTCGATCACGGTTCCGTCTTTGCCGCTCTCCGTGATGCGCACGCTGCCGCCGTGGAGATGAGCGATTTCCCAGACCAGCGATAAGCCCAGCCCCACGCCGCCCTTTTCCCGGCTGCGGGACTTGTCCACCCGGAAGAAAGGCTGAAACACGCTTTCTCTGAAGTTTTCCGGGATGCCGCAGCCCGTATCCCTGACCTCGATCACCGCGCTGCTGCCCCGGCGCGACGCGGCGACGCGTACGCTGCCGCCCGGATGATTGTATTTTACGCCGTTCTCTACCAGGTTGAAAATCGATCGATATACAAGCACGTCGCTGCCGGTAATCCAAAGATCTTCGCCGGATTGAGAGAGCGCCACGCCGCTCTTTTCCGCCAGCGGCGACAGATCTGCCAGCACCTCCTCAATCATGGGGGCAAGCTGGATTTTGTCCGTGCGCGGCACAGCCTTCAAGTCGCTCATATCCAGCAGCGTCCGCACCATTTTGGATAGCCGCTCGGTCTGCTCCCGCAGCATGGAAATCGTTTCTGCGGTTTCCGGACGATTATCTCCGTGGTCTGTGGCCATGTACAGATCCAGCCGCGCCTGCATCAGCGCCAGGGGCGTGCGCAGCTCATGGGCGGCGTTGCCCACAAACTGCTGCTGTGCGTCGAACGCCTGATTCAACCGCAGCAGCATCTGATTGATGGCACGGCTCAGCCGGCTGAACTCCACGGCCTCATCCTCACTGAGGGTGATTTCCGTCAAACTCTGCAGCTGCACGCGTTCTGCCTTTGCGGTAAAGCGCTTCAGCGGCTTCAGCGCCTTTCCACTGACGAAATACGCCACTGCGCCGCCCAGCGCCGTCACCGCCAGCGCGATATACCAGCCGCGAATGCAGAAACTGTGCTTTGCGCCGCTCAGCTCCAACACGAACTCTCCATTGAAGCGCTCCGACAGATCCTTCCACTGCTCGTCAGGAATGTCGACGCGGATGGCCTGCGGATCCTCCTGCACATAGTGCATCACATAATTGCCGATGGAGTCCATATAGGCATGACCAGAGGAGCACAAAAGCGTTTTCATGGTCACGCAGGCAGTCGCCAGCAGCAGAATGGTCAGCAGTGTGATTCGCCATTGCAGAGAAAGGCGTTTCAAAAGTCGTTTCATGGCTCACGGCCTCCCATCAGATAACCCTCGCCGATGCGGTTCAGAATCGGATCATAGCCCAGCGCCGCTTTCAGCTTTTTGCGCAGGGATGAGATGTGCACCCGGATGGAGTTGCTGAAGCTGTTCACGCTGCCGTCCCACACATGCTCCATCAGCTCCTCCTGGCTTACCGGCCGTCCCTGGTTAAGCAGCAGGTATTCCAATATGCCGTTTTCCTTGCGGGTCAGCGCGATGACCTCGCCCCTTACCTGTGCCGTCCGTTTTACCGTATCGAAGGACAACTCCCCGCAGCGCAGCACCGCGTCGTGCTGCACAAAGCTGCGCCGGGTCAGACTGCGCACCCGCGCCTCCAGCTCCTCCAGATGAAAGGGCTTGACCAGATAGTCGTTGGCGCCGCAGTCCAGCCCTTCCACCTTGTCGCTGATTCGGCTGCGGGCGGAGAGAATCAGCACACGGGTTTCCCGGTCCTGCTCCCGCAGCGTTTTCAGCAGATCCATGCCATCCCGTCCAGGCAGGTTCAAATCCAGCAGAAGCAGGTCGTACTTCTCCGTCAGCAGCCAGTCCAGCGCGGAATCGCCGTCATAGCAGGCATCCACCTCGTAGCCCTTTTGCTTCAGGCTTTTGACCAGCGTGTCGCACAGTGCCCGCTCGTCCTCCACAATCAAAATCCGCATACTGCGCCTCCTTTGCGCTCGTGTGATCATGTCCAGTATAGCATATCGGCATAAAATGCGCATAAAATTTTCTGTTTTAACGTAGATTTTACCCCCGCTATCGTATAATGAGCCTGCGAGAAGACAAAAGGAGGGAAGCTTCATGAATCTCATTTCATCGGCTGCGGGCAGGCGCGCCGTGAGGCTGGGCGTGCTGATACTGGGCGCGGCGATGCTGATTTACGGCGCGCAGCGGGGTGAGGCCGCCACGGTGCTGTCCAAGGCCGTCCGAATCTGCCTGGAGTGTGTGGGCATTGGATAAGAAGAAAAAAACTTCGAAGGCTCCGCCCGTTTCCGGCTTTCTCGCCCGGTTTCGGGGATTTGCGCAGGCCTGCGCCGTGCTGCTGACAAATCCGCACCTGCCCAATCTGCTTAAGGGGCAGATTTACCGGGGAAAGGGCAAGACCGTCTGCGTGCCGGGGCTCAACTGCTACTCCTGCCCTGCCGCAACAGGCGCGTGCCCCATCGGGGCGGTGCAGTCGGTAATCGGCTCGTCCAAATTCAAGTTTTCCTATTATGTAACAGGCACGCTGATTCTGCTGGGGGTACTGCTGGGGCGGTTTGTGTGCGGCTTTCTGTGCCCTTTTGGGTGGTTTCAGGAGCTGATTCATAAGATTCCATTGCCCAAGAAGAAGCTGTCCACGAAGAAGCTCAGACCGCTGCGGTATCTCAAGTACCTGATTCTGCTGCTGACGGTGACGCTGCCGCTGATTTTCACCAACGAGGTGGGGATGGGCAATCCCTTCTTCTGCAAGTACCTGTGCCCGCAGGGCGTACTGGAAGGCGCGATTCCGCTGTCCCTCGCCAGTGAGAGCGTCCGAAGCGCACTGGGCAGCCTGTTTACATGGAAGAGCGTCGTGCTGGGCGCAGTGGTCGTCTTGAGCTTGCTGTTCTATCGCCCGTTCTGCAAGTGGCTATGCCCGCTGGGAGCGTTCTACGCGCTGTTTAACCGGGTATCGCTGACGGGAATGCAGGTGGACGCGCACAAATGCGTTCACTGCGGCAGGTGCGAGAAAGCCTGCAAGATGGACGTGGACGTGACGAAGACACCGGATCATCCCGAATGCATCCGCTGCGGCATGTGCGTCAAGGCGTGTCCCACGGGCGCGGTCAGCTTCCGCTGCGGGCTGAGCCGCGGGGCAAAGGAAAAAGAGAATCCAGCCGGCAAACAAGCCGTGGAGAAATAATCACAGAAAAGAAACGGAGGACATTTTCAATGAAGAAGACCTGGATTGCGCTGCTGCTGGCGCTGTGTATGCTGACCACCATAGGAGCGGCTTCCGCCTGCTGCACTTCCGCCTGCTGCACGAAGTCGTCCGGAACGGACGAGGCACAGACCATGGAGGAAACCTGCACCTGCATCATCGATGGCAAGGCCATGGATGACTGCGCCTGCATGACGGGCATGTGCGATGAAAAGTGCAGTTGCGGGGAGAAATGCGACTGTGCCGAAAAGAAGCTGGAAATGCTGACTGCCGAAATGAACGCCGTGTTCGAGAAAAACATGGACCTGTGGAACCGGTTCTTCGGCATGATGGACAAGCAACCCGACATGGGCATGAGTTACGCCGATTACCTGACGGCGCAGCTGGAACTGAAGAAGGAAAAGTTCACGGAGGATGAGTACAAACTACTTCAGCAGGACATTGAGACCATCCGTCGGCTGGACGAAGAGATGGAAAGGCTCATGCCGAAAGACGACGTGACGGCGGGCTCGGACGTGGCGCTGGAGAGCGGCGTGGTGACGGCGGGCGGCGGCATCGTCATGGGCGGCGAAGGGATGATGATGACGGACGGCAGCATGGATGACAAGGACATGCGTGTGGAAGATGATTCGTCCGAGAAGTTCCCTGCTTTCCAGGGCATGGATTTAGACGGCAATCCCGTGAGCAATGAGTTGTTTAAGGAGAATTCCGTCACGGTGATCAACTTCTGGTTCTCTGCCTGCGCTCCCTGCATCGGGGAACTGGGCGAGCTGAACGCACTTAACGAAGAACTCAAGCTGAAGGGCGGCGCGGTGATCGGCATCAACGCGGACACCATCGGCGGCGACGAAAGCATGATCATGGAAGCCAAGAACATTCTGGAAAAGAAGGGCGCCATGTATCAGAACATTTACTTCCCTGCGGACAGCGAGGCAGGAAAGCTGACCTACAGCATCACGGCGTTCCCCACCACCGTGGTGGTGGACCGCAACGGCAACATGGTGGGCGAGCCAATTCTGGGCGGCATCAACAGCGAGAAGCAGATGAAGGCGCTGCAGACCATGATTGACGAGGTGCTTGCCCGAGACGCGGCGATGCTGGACAAGGACATGCTGATGAAGCCGGACGGCAAGTAATCGCCGAAGCGGCGCAGGCAGCATCCTGTGCGAAAGCAATTTCCTGCTTGTGGGGAATTATCTCTATAAACGCGCTCGTCGGCGGAAAAGACCACCGACTGGTGAACTTTTTCGATAAGCTGCGGCGTCTCTCTCAGCGTGAGGGAGACGCCGCTTCGGCATTCATCCAGAAACAATGCCCGCAGACAATCCCGCCGCGGATGCAGGATTCGCACAATCATCCCCCATTTGACATTTCCCGCAAAAGCAGTATAATAAAATAGAGATTCGCATCTATCGCGCCGAATCCCGCCATCAACACGCAAAAACGAGGGAACAGCATCATGCCAATCCGCATTCCGAACGACCTGCCCGCCGCCAGCGCGCTGCGGAGCGAAAACATATTCGTCATGACCGACACGCGCGCGAAAACGCAGGATATTCGCCCGCTGAAAATCCTCCTGCTGAACCTGATGCCCACCAAAATCGCTACCGAAACGCAGCTGGCGCGCCTGCTGGGCAACACGCCGATTCAGGTGGAGCTGGAGCTGCTGATGGTGAAGTCCCACGTCGCGAAAAACACGTCCGAGGAGCACATGCTCGCGTTCTACAAGACGTTCGATCAGGTGTGCGGCAAGACGTATGACGGCATGGTCATCACCGGCGCGCCGGTGGAGCGGATGGCGTTTGAGGACGTGGAATACTGGGACGAGCTGTGCGCCATCTTCGAGTGGACGAAAACGCACGTCACGTCCACGTTCCACATCTGCTGGGGCGCGCAGGCGGGGCTGTACTACCACTGGGGCGTGCCGAAATACATGATGGAAAAGAAGCTGTCCGGCGTGTACCGCCACCGCGTTGTGCATAAAAACAGCATCCTCTTCCGCGGCTTCGATGATACGTTCATGGTGCCGCACAGCCGCTACACGACCGTCCGCCGGGAGGATATATTGGCGCATCCGGAGATGAAAATCCTTGCCGAAAGCGACGAAGCGGGCGTGTATGCCATTTCCACCCACGGCGGACGGCAGATTTTCATCACCGGTCACAGCGAATACGACGCGGACACGCTGGAGAAGGAGTACCTGCGCGACAAAGCCGCCGGTCTCCACCCCGATGTGCCCTGCAACTACTATCCCGATGACGACGACACCCGCGCGCCGATTTGCTCGTGGCGCTCGTCGGCAAACCTGCTGTACTGCAACTGGCTGAACTACTTCGTCTATCAGGCGACGCCGTACGATTTGAACCGCGTCGGCATTGTCGTCATGGATGATTTCAAGGAACAGCACGAATAAAGAACCGCCGCACCTCCAAACAAACGGAAGTGCGGCGGATTTTCTTTACCCTTCCTGCGCGCGAATCTTTTCCAGATAATCTTCGTAGCCGCAGTAGTAGTCGGCAATCGTGCCGTCGGGCTTGATTTCAATGATGCGGTCGGCGATGGTCGTGATAAACTGGTGGTCCTGCGACGTGAAAAGCACGTTGCCGGGGAAGTTGATCAGCGCGTTGTTGACCGCCGTGATGGATTCCAAATCGAGGTGGTTGGTGGGCTGGTCGAGCATGAGGAAGTTCGCGCCGGAGAGCATCATGCGGGAGAGCATGACGCGCACCTTCTCGCCGCCGGAAAGCACGCTGACGGGCTTGTACACGTCGTCGCCGGAGAAGAGCATCCGACCGAGGAAGCCGCGCATGTACGTTTCCAGCTGTTCGGGCGAATACTGGGCGAACCACTGCATCATGTTGAGGTTGCAGCCGTCGAAATACTTGCTGTTGTCCTTGGGGAAGTAGTTGGTGGAGATGGTAACGCCCCACTTGAAGCTGCCGCTGTCGGGCTTGATTTCCTCCGCGAGGATGCGGAAGAGGGCAGTCTGTGCCTGTTCGTTCGAGCCGACAAGGGCGATTTTCTGCCCCTTGGTGACGATGAAGGACACATCCTTGAGCAGCTGCACGCCGTCCTGCGTGTAGTTGAGGTTCGACACCTGCAGGATGTCCTTGCCCGCCTCGCGTTCAGGCGTGAAGCACACCCACGGATAGCGGCGGGAAGAAGCGGGCATCTGCTCAATGGTCAGCTGATCGAGCAGCTTGCGGCGGCTGGTCGCCTGCTTCGCCTTGGACTTGTTGGACGAGAAACGCTGGATAAAGGCTTGCAGTTCCTTGATTTTGTCCTCACGGCGCTTCTTCTGGTCGTTCATCAGGCTCTGCATCATCTTGGAGGATTCATACCAGAAGTCGTAGTTGCCGACGTAGAGCTTGACCTGATTGAAGTCGATATCGACGATATGTGTGCAGATATTGTTCAGGAACCAGCGGTCATGGGACACGACGATCAGCGTGCCGGGGAAATTCATCAGGAAATCCTCCAGCCACGCGACGGAGCGGTTGTCAAGGTTGTTCGTCGGTTCGTCCAGCAGCAGAATGTCCGGATTGCCGAACAGCGCCTGTGCCAGCAGCACCTTGAACTTCTCGCCGCCCTTCAGGTCGCCCATGAGCATCGTGTGCATTTCAACGGGCAGCCCCAGACCGGTCAGCAGCGTCGCAGCGTCGGACTCGGCGTTCCAGCCGTCCATCTCCGCGAATTCGCCCTCCAGTTCGGCAGCGCGTTCGCCGTCCGCATCAGAAAAATCAGGCTTCGCGTACAGCTCGTCCTTTTCCTTCATGATGTCGTACAGGCGCTGATTGCCCATGATTACCGTGTCCAGCACAGGATAGGCATCGTACTTGAACTGATCCTGCTTCAAGGTGGACAGGCGCTGCCCCGCGGGAATCGTCACCGTGCCGGTCGTGGGCTCCAGCTCGCCGGACAAAATGCGCAGGAACGTTGATTTGCCCGCGCCGTTCGCGCCGATAACGCCATAGCAGTTGCCCGGCATGAATTTCAAATCCGCACCCGAAAACAGCTTCTGACCCCCGAAGGTCAGGGAAACATTGCTTACCGTGATCATGGGTTTTCTCCTTACATTTCCGTGGTCGTTCCATTATATACAGACGTACTTTTCTACTATACCATATTCATCCCGGAAATGGAAGGGGGTAGGCGAAAATTCCATGGGAGTTCATGCGTTCGAGGGCGGTTGGCGCGGCTATGTGGTCGCGCCCATCTGGCGCGACAATGTGCGAGGGGGAGGAGAGAGCAGCTTGGGGGCGCGTCTGCGGACGCGCAAAGTTACTGGCAGGGACGCTTC
>ERZ779894.380-NODE-380-length-51961-cov-16.163025_pt1 | contig 51961 bp, 35 predicted proteins | sample MGYA00511587_ERZ779894 | MGnify/ENA primary metagenome ERZ779894 (study PRJEB29588, sample SAMEA2160490) | human gut metagenome | biome: human gut; feature: human-associated habitat; material: faeces | place: Denmark | collected 2008/2010 ... | reverse complement strand
CAGATGGCGGAAAAGACATCGCCAGACGCGCCGCCGAATTGTGCGGTGGTGCCCTTGACAAAGCGCACCAAATGCTGTATCCTGTACGTAGCAAAAGCGTTTGTTCTTTATCGAAAGGAGTGTTTTTTCATGCGGAAAATCCTCTCCCTGCTGCTGATTCTTGCCCTTTTTCTTCCCTGCGCGCTGGCGGAAACGCCGCAGGGCATTGACCTCGCGCTGACCTCCACCTATGGCGACGGTCTCTCCCTGCGGATGACGGCTGGCTTAGGCGAAACGCCGTTCTGCTCGCTGACGCTGCCTTCGGGGCAGATTGACCTCGCCTTCTCGCCGGACAAAGGGCTTTGCGTGCAGTCGGGCGGTCAGTGGGCGCAATTGCTGGTGGAAGGCCATCCGGTAGATGCGGCGCTGCTGACCACGCCGCTCAAGCTGCTGGATGGGCGCTCCCCGTCGGAAGTGCTGGGGCTGTTGGCGGAGGATGTCAACAAGATGCTCGATGCGATTCCCTCGCTCTATAACTTGCCAATGACCTTGATAAGAGACCCTGCGTTTGCGCGCCTGTTCAGCGACCTATACATTGCTGCGCAAACAGGGACAATTTCCATCACTTCTGAAGAACTGAATCGTATGGCGGCTTCTGTTCTGGGAAAGATCTACAGCATGGAATATCTTGACGGCTTGAACTTCAGCGATATCTACCATCATCTTCTTGCGTCGGTCGTGCAATCTTCGGAGGTTGCACGCGCATATCGTTCCGCGATGCGCGGATACCTTCTCTCTAATTTCAGGCTTTCCGGGCAAATCGGCATTGACAAAGGGGAACTTCTTTTTAGTCAGCCCTACCAAGAGCCATACCATTTGACCTATGAGCAAACCACGCCTAACAGTTGGCATTATCTGCTGACAACTGCGAACAGCGATACCATTGATGGTGTGCTCTATTGGCGAAATGAATACGACTTTGCTTTGAGCGGCTACTCCGAGAATCAGCATACGGCGTTCTCTGTCACTTGCAGTTACGGTTCTGCAAACAACTTTGTGTTTATCGCCAGCGTTGATAACAGCTTCAGCCTGTCCATCGTTCAAGCTGGCAGCAATTTCAGTTTGCGGCTTAACAATGAGAATGCCAACGTTTTTGCCCTGAATGCCAACGTTTTTTCCCTTGAATCCACATCGGATTATATCCGTGTCAAGATATATTACAATTATTATACGCTTACGATCACCCCTGCCACGGATGGGCTTGATATTGTTGCACAGGCGCGCACTTTCGATATCTTCACCGCCCACGTCCGCACCGCGCTCAACGGTCTGATCTGCACCGGCGTGTACGGCGACACGACATACCGCCTTGCCCTGACGGAAACGGCAACCGGCTTCAGCCTGCTGCTCTCCCTGCCGGACGGAGATTTCCATCTGGATTTCGCCGCGCTTTCCGACACCAGCTGTTCGCTGACCTTCACCGATGCCGCCGGGCAGCAGGTATCCCTGACGGGATCGCTCTGCACGCCCGAATCCCCCGTCATTCCGGATGCCATCGGTACCATTGAGCTGACGCAGCTGCTGGATGGCCTCTTCTAAATCAACCAAATCCCCTAAAAAAGGCGTTTTCGGATGCACACGTTCCGAAAACGCCTTTCCTATTTATTTCAGCATTTCTGCCGGGATTTCCGCCGCCATCCGCTGATAGCCCGCCTTGCTTGGGTGCAGGTGGTCGCCGGAATCGTATTCGGGCCGGAAGAAATCAGGGTTCGCCGGGTCACGCAGGGCGCGGTCAAAGTCAATGCAGCCGTCAATCAAATCCGTCGTGCGGATAAAATCATTGTAAGCGTGGCGCAAGTCCTGCCGGAAGGACGCGTCGGTGCGCCAGCCGCCCATGGGCAGCAGCGTCCCGACGTAGACGCGCAAGCCCATCCCCCGCGCCTGCGTGATGTACGTCTTGAGTCCGCTGATAAGCTCATCCGCCGTTGGCAGATCGCTCATCGGGCGGAAGGGGTTCACCTGCGTGCCGACAGGGTGGATGATGTCGTTGATACCCTGCTGGATGATAACGGCATCCGCGCCGTCGGTCGGCACTTCATGCGCAAAGCGTTTCGCGCCCATCAGCCCGTAGGATTCATACGTCAGGCAGTGATATTCGCGCAGAATCCGCGATCCGCTGGTGGCGCGGCGGATGATGGCAGTGTGCTCAAAGCCGTCTTTGCGGCAACGGAGCTGCAAATCATCCGGCCAATCCTGCGCGGTGATGGAGTCGCCATAACAGATGATGGCGCGGTTCTCCGGCGCAGTACGCACGGACACATTGCTAAGGAAGTAGGTCAGCTGCGTCTTGCGGGATGTGTCCATCGAAATATTGAGGTTCTCCGTTTCGTCGCCGTTGGCGTACAGCCCGCCGGACAGCGCGCCGCAGGTGAACACGACGCTGCGCATGAGCGTGAAATCCTGCAAATAGAAGCTGACAAGCAGCTTTTCCCCGGCAGTTACGGGCGTTTCCAGCGTGTCGGAAATCACATTGCCCTCCGCCGGAAGCGTTACGCGGCGCTCGCCCCCGAACGTGACCGGGTGAAACGCGCCGCCGCAGAAAATTGTCACCTTTTCCAGCGTAACCGGCTCCGTGCCGCAGTAATTATCGAACGTCAGGCGCACACCGCTGCCAGAAAACGGCAAAGTAATCGGATAGCGCAAGGTAATGTCCTTGGCATACCGCTCCGGGCGATTTTCCGCAATGCTGACCGCATTTCCCCACACGCTGACCCACTTCTGCATCCTTTTGACGCTCCCTTCGCGTTGCTGTTCCCCATCATAGCACATTCCGTGTGCAAATGCAAGTTTCCTATTGTTTCCATATTCGCAACGATTGTTGAGACACCGCAAAATCGGTTGACAACTGCGCATCGAAAATGATAAAATGTGTATATATTCCCCTTGAACAGGAGTGAAAATCGTATGGTCAAAATCATTTCAGACAGCACATCCGACCTTTCGCAGGATCTGCTCGACCGCTATAACATCACGCTGGTGCCGTTGATAGTTCGCTTGGGCGACCAGCAGTACGAAGATCGCGTGAACATCACATCGGAAGAAATTTTCCGCTGGTCGGACAGCACAAAGAAAGCGCCGACGACTGCCTGTGCGAACGTCTGGACGATTCAAGAAGTTTTCCAGAAGTATCTGGAGACGTATGACGAGATTGTAGCGTTCTCCATCTCCGGCAAAATGTCCGCGACGGGGGCGAACATGGTGGAAGCGGCGGCGGAGATGGGCGCGTCCGACCGCATCCACGTCGTGGACAGCCAGAGCCTTTCCACCGGCATCGGTCTGCTGGTGATGGAAGCGGCGGTGATGGCGCAGGAAGGCAAGTCCGCCAAGGAGATTGTGGCACATGTAACCTCGCTGATTCCGCTGGTTCGCGCGTCCTTTGTCGTCGATACGCTGACGTTCCTGCACCGCGGCGGGCGCTGTTCCGGCGCGGCGGCGCTGATGGGCAGTATGCTGAAGCTGCACCCGAAGATTGTCGTGCGCGACGGTCAAATGCTGGTGGACAAGAAGTACCGCGGTTCGCTCGCCCGCTGCATCCCTGCCTACACGCACGATTTGCACGACGATTTGCTCCGCGCGCGCCCGGAGCGTGTTTTCATCACCCATTCCGGCTGCGACCCGGAGGTCGTCGAGCAAGTTCGTACCTATTTGACGAGCCTGAACTACTTCGATGCGGTCATCGAAACCCGCGCCGGCGGCGTCATCTCCTGCCACTGCGGCCCCGGCACGCTGGGGGTGCTGTTCATCCTGAAGGAGTGACCCCCAGAGGCGCTGCCTCTGGACTCCGGCAGGGCTCTGCCCCGCCAAAGGGTCTTCGACCCTCTGGACTCCCATTCGCGCGATTCAGTTGGTGACACTCCCCTGCTATGCCCGCGTGTTTATTCGCGAACGGGGAAAAGAAGCCGCGATACCCCAAAAGTATGAAGATGGCGACCGAAGGTTTCCAAAGGGCGATCGCAGGCTTCGCCTGTTTGCATTGCCCTTTGGCCGCCTCCGCAGAGGCGAAATCCCCTGCGTCTGCCTGTTTCTGCGCCATCAGAAACAAAAATGGGCTTGCCATTTCGCCCAAAACGCTATATAATACACGCAGAAGCGGCATTTGGTCTTTCCCTTTCGCCGCTTGACACAAAAAGAGGGGGATATTCTCATGGCTATGGAACTGAAAACCACCGGCGTGAACGGCTTCGTGAAGCCTGCGGAACTGACGAACATGGAAACCCTGCTGAATGCAGTCAATGACGAACTGCTGACCGGCAAGGGCGCGGGCAGTGATTTCCTCGGCTGGCTCGACCTTCCCGTGAATTACGACAAGGAAGAGTTTGCCCGCATCCAGAAGGCGGCGAAAAAGATCCAGAGCGACAGCGACGTGCTGGTTGTCATCGGCATCGGCGGCTCGTACCTCGGCGCGCGCGCGGCCATTGAGTTCTGCAAGGGGCAGATGTACAACGGCGTGCGTGAAAAGGGCATCCCGGAAATCTACTTCGTGGGCAACAACATTTCTTCTTCCTATATCAATGACGTGGTGAAGATTATCGGCGACCGTGATTTCTCCGTCAACATCATCTCCAAGTCCGGCACGACGACCGAACCCGCGATTGCTTTCCGCGTGTTCAAGAAGATGCTGGAAGAAAAGTATGGCGCAGAGGGTGCGAAGGGCCGCATTTACGCCACGACAGACAAGGCGCGCGGTGCATTGAAGAATCTGGCGAATGTCGAGGGCTACGAGTCCTTTGTTGTGCCGGATGACGTCGGCGGGCGCTTCTCCGTGCTGACGGCGGTGGGTCTTTTGCCGATTGCGGCGGCAGGCATCGACATTGCCGCGATGATGAAGGGCGCGGCGGACGCGCGCGAATGCTGCAAGGAGGGCACGTTGGACACCAACCCCGCCTACAAGTACGCCGCGCTGCGCAACATCCTCTATCGCAAGGGCAAGAACATCGAGATTCTGGTGAACTACGAGCCGGCGCTGATGATGACCGGCGAGTGGTTCAAGCAGCTGTTCGCCGAGAGCGAGGGCAAGGACAACAAGGGCATTTTCCCGACGGCGGCGAATTTCTCTACCGACCTGCACTCTATCGGGCAGTTCATTCAGGATGGCACGCGCAGCCTGTTCGAGACGGTTGTGTGGGTGAAGAATCCGCGCAGTGAGCTGGTTATCGAGGCGGCGGACGAGGACATCGACGGTCTGAACTATCTGGCGGGCAAGTCCGTGCAGTTTGTGGACAGCAAGGCGTATCAGGGTACGCTGCTGGCGCACATGGACGGCGGCACGCCCAACATCATCATCGAGATTGACGAAGCCGACGCCTACCACTTCGGCTATCTGGTGTACTTCTTCGAGAAGGCGTGCGGTCTGTCCGGCTATCTGCTGGGCGTGAACCCCTTCGACCAGCCCGGCGTGGAAGCCTACAAGAAGAACATGTTCGCCCTGCTCGGCAAGCCCGGCTATGAAGCCCGCCGCGCCGAACTGGAAGAACGGATGAAGTAAGGGAACTTTGGCGGCAGGTGGAGGAATCCCCTGCCGCTTTTGGAATAGGAGGATGTTTCATGCTGCTTCCCGCCGCCGTGCGTCCCTATGCCGCCGATGTGGACGGCACAGCCAGCCGCGTCCGCTGTGCAATTGCGCTGAACGGCTCGAAAGAACTGCACATTCAGCTCTGTGGAAGGCTGAAACGCGGGCTTTTCGGGCGGAATCAGCTTCTGGCGGATGGGGACGTGCTTTGCGTTGCGCTTCATCAGCCAGACGGCGACGTTCCGCTTTTTGACAGCCGATGCGACGGCTATGCGAATGTGCTGGATGACAGGCAGCCGCCCGCGCCGATTCCCCTGCATCCGGCGATTTGCCCGAAGTGCCGGAATGCGGCGTTTCAGCTGCGGTTGACCTTTGAGTACCCGGAGGCGGAGGAACTCGCGGCGTTTGCGAATCCCGGCGATATGTTCACTTGGGTTTGGCTGAGCCTGCGCTGCACACGCTGTCACGCGGTGTTTCGGGGGGATTTGGAATGCGACTGATGCGCCTTTCGCAGCATCTTCCCCATGCTCGATTTCAAAACCAATCTTGATTTCATCCGCCACTCCCGTCGCCTCTGCGGAGGCGAAGACGTTACTTTCTGTTGCGACAGAAAGGTTCCAAAGAGCGCCCAGAGGGGGCTGAAGAGGGTGCAAGTCTGGACTTCAGCCCCCTCTGGACTCCCCCCGCCGCAAAAGTTTCTTGTGGGAAAGAGTGGCGGTTGCTGCGCGGCTTGACTGCTTTTCCTTGCGTTCTGGTTTTCAAAACACTTTTGCAGAAAAAATCGCCCTGCCGGAATTTTTCACTCCGGCAGGGCGTTCGTTTTCCATTTTGCCAGCATCACGACAGCGGTTCGCTGTTTTCGGTCTCGATTTCGCGGCAGAAGAAGTGCAGCGCGCCGTCCTCGAAGTCGCTGATTTCGTAGCGCTGGTCGGTATCCCAGCCGTCCGCGCGGTGGTCGCGAATCTAGAAGCCGCAAATCTGCATCGGGATAGCGGGAAAACGCAGCGTCACGTCGCTTATGGACAGGAAACGGAGCGTTTGCGCTTTGCCATCAGCACAAAAGGAGAGTGTCAGCACAGGTGCGCCGCTTGCGGTGTGCAGGCGAAAGTCCGTGATTTCCACGTCGCAGGGGAACATTGGCACTCTCCTTACCTGCTTCCCTTGTCGTATGGGATACCCTCAGCCTTCGGCGCGCGGGACTTGCTGCTCGTCAGCGCCAGCACAAGGAGCGAAATGATGTACGGCAGCATGTTGTAGAACGTGCTGGGCAGGTTCAGCTGCGCGAGGAAGTCAAAGCCGGTATAGACGTTGCTCAGGCTGCGGAACAACCCGAACAGCAGCGCCGCCAGCGCAATCCGCAAGGGTTTCCACTGCCCGAAAATCATCACCGCCAGCGCAAGGAAGCCGAAGCCCGCCACGCCGTTCTCGAATTTCCACTCGCTCACGCCCGCCGTGATGTACACCAAGCCGCCCAAGCCGCCGAGCACGCCAGAAATCATCACGCCCGCATAGCGCATTTTGTAGACGTTGATGCCCACGGAATCCGCCGCCTGCGGATGCTCGCCGCAAGCCTGCAAACGCAGACCGAAGCGCGTCTTGTACAGCAGGACATACGAAATCACCAGCAGCATCGCCGCCATGAGCATGAACCAGTTGAACTCGAAGCCATTGATATCCACCAGAAACGCCTTTTTAACGTTGATGTAGGTAATGGCGGAGGACACATTCGACACATCTTCGGCAATGTTGATGGCCTTGACGATGACCGTCGCCGCCGCCGTGCCGAGCAGGTTCATCGCCGTGCCGACGAGCGTCTGGTCTGCCTTGAAGTTAATCGCCGCGACCGCCAGCAGGAGCGAATACAGCATCCCGAAAATCATCGCCATCAGCGTTGTCAGGAGGATGACCACGACGACCGCCGTGCCGTCGGGCATGTACTTCATCATCAGCGCACCGCCAAGCGCGCCGAAAACCATGATGCCCTCCAGCCCGATGTTAATCACGCCGGAATGCTCCGAGAAGCAGCCGCCCAGCGCCACCAGCAGCAGGACTGATGCAAACATCAGCATATATTGCAGCAAGAGTGTCATTTGAGATTCGCCTCCTTCCGCAGGTTCGCTTCCGCTTTGCGCTCCGCCAGGCGCGTCATAACCTGCCGGAAGAACAGCACGAAGCCGCACATGTAGATGATGACCGCCGAAATGAGGTCGGAAATCTGCGAAGAATAGATGGCGCGGTCAACATACGCGCCGCCGAAGGTGATGTGCTGGATGAAGAAGGATGCGAAAATCGTGCCAATCGGGTGCAGACCGCCGAGGAACGCCGCGGCAATGCCGTTGAAGCCCATCGCCGGAACCGCCGACTGCGCCACTGCCCATTCCTCAAAGCCAGAGAGGAACATGAAGCCCGCGCCGATGCCCGCCAGCGCGCCCGCAATCCCCATCGTCAGGATGAGATTCTGCTTTTCGCGCATCCCGCAGTATTTCGCGGCATTCTTGTTCAGCCCGGTCGCCTTCAGCTCGTAGCCCAGCTTCGTTTTGCTCAGCAGCACCCAAATCAGCACGGCAATGACAATCGCCAGCGGAATGGCAATGGTCACATAGCGGTTGTTGGAGAACAGCTTTTCCAGCCCCAGCGACGGCATCAGCGCGCTCGGATTGCCCACGCTCAGCTTGACGGTGTAAGGGGTGTTGCTGTCCTTCACGAGCGACAGCAGGCTGTTGACGGCATAGAGGCTGATCCAGTTGAGCAGAATGCAGGAGATGACCTCGTTGACGTTGCAGAATGCTTTGAGCGCGCCGGAGATGCACGCCAGCAGCGCACCCGCGAGCGCCGCCGCCAGCAGGCACACATACCACGGCATGTTCCACGCCAGTGCACAGTACAGCGCCGCACCCGCGCCCACGACGTACTGACCCGCCGCGCCAATGTTGAACAAGCCCACCTTGTAGGCGAACAGCACCGACAAGCCGCACATGAGCAGCGGCGCAGTCTTGACCAGCGTGTTGCCCAGATACTTCATCTGCGCGGTGCTGCTGCCATACTTCCAGAAGTTCTTGATGATAACCAGAATCGCATCAATGGCGTTGAGGTTGCCCGTCTTTTCGCTCACGCCGTGGTCAATCAGCAGCAGCACGACGAAGCCGACCAGCAGCCCCAGCACGATGCACAGCAGCGACGAGAGAATCGTTTGCACGCCGGGAATTTGCAGCATCGACCTGCGCTGCCGGACTTTCTTAGGTTCGTTTGCCATCTTTACCGCACCTCCCGTTTCGCGCCCGCCATATACAGGCCGATTTCTTCCGCCGTCGTCGTTTTCGGGTCAAGCTCGCCGACGATTTCGCCTTCGTACATCACGAGAATACGGTCGGACACGTCCAGCACCTCGTCCATCTCCAGCGAAACCAGCAGCACCGCCTTGCCCTCGTCGCGCGCGGCGATAATCTGCTTATGGATGTACTCAATCGCGCCCACGTCCAAACCGCGCGTGGGCTGCATGGCAATCAGCAGGTGCGGCGAGCGGTCGATTTCGCGCGCGACAATCGCCTTCTGCTGGTTGCCGCCGGACATGCTGCGGGCGATGGTCGTTGCGCCCTGCCCGGAGCGGATGTCGTACTGGTCAATCAGCCGATTGGCATAGGCGCGGATGTTCTTGCGGCGCAGGAAGCCCGCGCGCGTGAATTCCGGGTCGAAATAGCGCTGCAAAACGATGTTGTCCTCCAGCGAGTAATCCAGCACCAAGCCGTGCTTGTGGCGATCCTCCGGGATGTGGCTCATGCCGTCCAGCGAGCGCCGGCGAATCGACGCGCGGGTGATATTCTGCCCATCCAGGTAGATTTTGCCGCTGACGAGCGGTTCCAAGCCCGTCAGACCGTACACGAACTCCGTCTGACCGTTGCCATCAATGCCCGCAAGGCAGACGATTTCGCCCGCGCGCACCTCCAGCGACACATTTTTGACAGCGTTGTTCTTGTGCACATGGGACGCGACGGTCATGTTTTCTACCTTCAGCACGACCTCGCCGGGCTGCGCCGGTTTCTTCTCGACGTGGAAGTTGACGTTGCGCCCGACCATCATCGCAGACAGTTCCTCCGGCGTGGTATCCTTCGTGTTCACCGTGCCGATGTACTTGCCCTTGCGCAGCACCGTGCAGCGATCGGAAACCGCCATAATCTCCGCCAGCTTATGGGAGATGAAGAGGATAGACTTGCCCTCCGCCGCCAGATTGCGCATAATCTGCATCAGTTCGTCAATCTCCTGCGGCGTCAGGACGGCGGTCGGCTCGTCGAAAATCAGGATTTCGTTGTCGCGGTAGAGCATTTTGAGGATTTCCGTGCGCTGCTGCATCCCAACGGTGATATCCTCCACCTTCGCGTCGGGGTCGACGTGCAGCCCGTAACGCTCGGACAGCGCCAGCACCTTCTGCCGCGCCTCTTTCTTTTGCAGGAAACCGAATTTCGTCGGTTCAACGCCCAGAATGATGTTGTCCAGCACGGTGAAGCACTCCACCAGCTTGAAGTGCTGGTGTACCATGCCGATGCCCAGCGCGGTGGCGTCATTGGGGTTGCGGATGGACACCGTTTCGCCATCCTTCCTGATTTCGCCTTTCTCAGGCTGATACAAGCCGAAAAGGACGCTCATCAGCGTCGATTTGCCCGCGCCGTTCTCACCCAGCAGCGCGTGGATTTCGCCGTGGCGCAGCTGGAGGGTGATGTCGTCATTGGCAATGATGCCGGGAAAGCGCTTGGTGATATGCAGCATTTCGATGGCATAAGGCGTGCTTTCGTCCGGCGTTTGAACGCGCTGTTTCTCCATGAAGCATTTCCTCCTTGATGTTCTGTTTTCCCCATTGATTTCGCCGATTTTGCGGCGGATGATTCCCCGTGTGCGCCGAAAATGCGCTTGATTCTGACAAAAACTTCCGCGCGGCAGAGGACTCCCCCGGCGGAAGCTCTTGTCAGAATCCGGGGGACGTTGCCATCCCCCGGAAGGTGAGATTACTTGATGTTGCCGTTGTAGTTGACCGCAATGGTCGTTTCCGGACGCACGGTAATGTCGCTGGAAACGGTCACTTTGCCATCCACCATCGCCTTCACCAGCGCGGTGTAGTCATCCACGGTGAAGGTGTCGTTCCATTCCGTGGTCTCCACGGGCAGGCCGACGTAGTTCAGGGTCAGGTCGTCGCCGGACACGAGGCCGAGGTTCTCCACCTTGCCCGCGTGCAGGTCGAAGTTGCCCGCAACGGTATCGGTCAGCAGCGTCTTAACCGTCGCCGCCAGACCCTTCATGGCGGAAGTAACCGTCATGCCGTCCGCATACTGGTTGATGATGGGAGACTGGTCGGAGTCAACGCCGATCATCTTGCCGCCGACCTTCGCAGCCGCTTCCGCCGCAGAGGTGTAGATGCCGCCGCCGCAAGCGAACACGACTTCCACGCCCTTGGTGGCGTACCAGTTGTCCATGTACGCCGTGATGTCAGCATCGCCCATGAACTTGCCGCCGTAGACGTACTCGCAGGAGACGTCCGCCGCGATGCCCAGTTCCACCGCCGCGTCATTCGCGCCCTGCACGAAGCCGTAGCCGAAGCGCTGCACCGCCGGAACCTCCATGCCGCCGAGGAAGCCGAGCTTCTTGTAGCCCATCTTCACTGCCGCATAGCCCGCCATGTAGCCGGAAAGTTCTTCCTGATACACAGCAGAGAACAGGTTGGACGCCTTGCTCAGGTCAACGCCGTTGGAGGTGAGGTCATACTCGCTCACGTCCAGCGCGATGAACTTCACGTCCGGGTACATCGGCTGGCACTCGCCGATCGCCGCCGCGAACAGGTAGCCGGGCATGACGATGACGTTGTAGCCTTCGTCGATGGCCGCTTCGACCTGCGCGATGCGCTCCGCGTCGGAGTCACCGGTGGGCTTGAAGTAGTTGAAGTCGATGCCGTTGGCATCGCAGAACGCCTTGCAGGCCTCGTAGGTCGTCTGGTTGAAGGACTGGTCGGTGATGTCGCCGGAGTCGGTAATCATCGCCACGCGGTAGGTTTCATCCGCAGACGCGAAGGAAACCGCGCACAGCACCATCGCCAGCGCCAGGATGAGAGAAACGAGCTTCTTCATGGATTCATTCTCCTCTCGTGATTTGAGCATCTTCTGCTCTCGTATTATTGTAACAGTTTTTTGCCCGTTTGAAAAGAGGGCAAGCAGCATTTCTTTAAAAAATCCCCCCAAAATGCGCAGAAAATGTGGCAGATATTTTTCGATAGCTGATTTTCCCCTGCTTCGCGCCCTTGCGGATACCTTTCCGCTTTCCTTTCGATCCCCTTCCCCGCGATTTTTCCGCATTTCCGCTTGACAATCCTCCCCTGCTGTGGTAAAATAATTAGGCTGATGAGCGCCCGTAGCTCAGTTGGATAGAGCGTCAGACTCCGACTCTGAAGGTCACAGGTTCGACTCCTGCCGGGCGTACAGGAGAAAATCCCCCGGAATCTTCGCGATTCTGGGGGATAGCTTTGTTTTGGAGAGCTTGCGGGTTATGTATGAGGTACATGGTGGGCGTACATTCTAAGCTTCCTCTTACTTTGCGGCTTCACCCTCCGGGAAGATAATCTTGTTCACGAAGAAGAACACGACCATCGAAACGCCGCCATTGAGCACCGTCGTGCCGATGTTGTACAGCCAGGGTGCGACCCACTGACCAGCCACATCCACCCAGATGCAGTTGATCGAGTTGACGATCACAGTCACGATGCAGAAGGCCACAACGTACCACGCGATCTACAGGCTGACGGGGCGCTTGCTACGGAACACGAAGCTGCGTTGGATTGGAAAATTGATGGCCTCGCCGATGACCATGGCGATCATGCAGGCAATGAAGTAGCCCAGACCACCCATCACTGCGCCGCCTTCCTTGACCGCGTAACCAAAGATATTCCAGGTGAAGGGCTGACCGAAAATTTCAGCCTCGATGCCCGGCCAGCCGAAATCTACCGCCCACAGACCTTTGAAGGTCAAGGGCAGGAAGGTCAGGATCAGGTACTTGAACACCGTCACGACATTGCTGACGATGACGAACAAACCGCCCTCGCGGATCCACCTGGGGATGCGTTCCATCGTGATCATGCCACCCATCATCTTGCCCATGCCGCGGAAGGTGATGTTGTAGATGAAGAGCAGATTCAGATCGGACTTGCCGCTCGCAATGGCCTTGTCAATCATACTACCGGGGAGCTTGGCGACCATGCGGCAGATGGGGTTCTTTGCATAGGCCATCTGGCGGATGGTATCGTTCAGCTCCAACGGACGGTTGCGATCCCAGTTCTTCTGCGGGATCGGATGCCCCAGCAGGGCGGCGAAGGATGCATCCGGCACGGCGTGTACATCGCAGGCGCGACAGCAGTCCAGCAGCTTTACCTTGGCCGGGTTGCTGGCGGCGTAAGGATCAGGTGCACCGGTGCCCTTGACCTCCAGTGTGCCGCGCAAGCGGATGTCCTCGCTGGACGCGGCGATCAGGATGTCATACGCACCGCCCTCGACCTCGAACTTGTTGGTCTGCACGTTGAAGTAGCGGAATGTATACTCGTCAAAGGGAATCGTGACGGCCTTTTCCTCTCCGGCCTCCAGATGGACACGGGCGAAGCCCTTCAGCTCCCGGGCAGGACGGATGACCTTCCCGCCGGACAGGCTGATGGAAGCCGAAGGGGAAGCGGACTTCCTTCTTTGCGGTGGTGGCGTAGCGGTAGCCCACATAGAGACCCTCTCGGTATTCGCTGGCGGCCTCAGTACCGGGATAATACTGGCTGACGGGTAAATCGGCGTAGGCCACCGGGAAGGTCTCACTCAGCTTGCCGCCGGGATTGATCTTGCTGGGGATGACAAAGTGCACTTTTCCGCCAGGGTAAGCTGCTTTGGCAATTGATGAATTTTTCCGTTCATAGCATATCCTCCATACTGACGCAAAGGCAAACCCCGCCCATACAGCGTCTCTGAACAGAAGAGGGGCGGGGCTGCTTGTTTGTATCCTATGAAATCAGTTGTGCATTTGATCTATCAGGCCCAGTGAAACGGGGCTCTTCCGCGGCACATGCGTCATGCCTTGCTGCGCTTATCTTTCAGGATGAACCAGATATGCACCACAACACTACCAAGTGCAATGACAGCCGAGGCTGCAATCGCCGCCAGCAAAGCCATAGCCCACCAGGGCGTTACAAGCACGACCTGGGAACTGGGCGAAACACCGTTCATGACTGCGTTACCATTCACGGTAACATACAACACACGATGCACAGCCTCACGCACACGGTTGCGGAAGGGGATATTACTCTTCCATTCCTTCAAGGCAGTTTTGCTGCCGCTGCCCAGGAACAGATCAGTACCGTTGAACACGCCGTCATCAAAGGTCATGAACAGCGCGCCATTGGAGGATGCCATGTCCGTAATGAAGTAGCCCTGGAAATTCCATTCATTCCGGCTGATATCAAGCTGAAGCGCCTTGGAAGCGCCGGTCCAGAGTGCACCAACACGATTGAAGCTGGACATAGCTCCTAACGCACCTGCACCCATGGAGGGACGCATCGCGTACTCAAAGGGGAGCAGGTAAATCTCACGAGCAGCCTGTTCATTCAACCAGATACCAATACCGTTGCGGGCGGATTCCTCATCGTTGAAGGCGTAATGCTTCAGTACAGGGATGACGCCCTTTTTCTGCATCCCCTTGACCTCAGCCATGGCAGCATACGCAGTCAGGAAAGGATCCTCGGAGAAGTACTCATGCGCACGGCCGCCGAAGGGGGTTCTGTGGATATTGACGCCGGGCGCATACATGGTATCAACGCCGTTCAGCCGCGCATCCTCTGCCAGGAAGTCACCGATACGTTCAATGAGCTCCACGTCAAAGGAGGAAGCCCAAATGCCTTCGTTGGGGAAGGACACTGCGGTGATGGACGCAGACACAGCCGTCGGGCCATCACTGGCCTTGGTTTCCTTTAGCGCAATGGAGTCCAACGCGCTGGTACCGAAAGCAGCGTTGGTCACCAGCAGCGCCTGTTCCTCATAGGTCAGCTGGTCCAGGAGAATATCCCAGGTACTGTGATCATAGGGCAGACCGCGCATGGCAATCAGCTGACTGCCACTGTCAATGTTGTACAGGGGAGAAACCGCCTCGGGATCATTGGGCAGCGGCTTATGGCTGGCCATGTCACTCATCATGCCTTCGGTGGCAACTGAAAGCTTCACTGGCTTCTTCGGCCAGGTACCCGCCCAATCCGCACGGGACAGGTAGGTAACCTGATTATCCCCGCGATGCTCGTAGCGGTTGATGTCCGCAAAGTCAAACAGGTTGGTAATCGGCTCGCCTGTTTCAGCTGCAACCGCATAGGTAACAGCATCCCGCTGATCCAGGTGCAGGGCCACAGCAGCCAGAGAAGCATTGCCTGCTGCAGTCATCCGGCCACCCGTGCTTTCGGGAGAGAAGCCCTGGCTGGCAAGGATGTTATTCAGCGCATCATGTGCATTGTAGCCTGCTGCAAGGTAGTAATCGCCTGGATCCAGCACGTAGGTCTGAGCATCCACCGCATCATAGGTGCGGAAGAATTCTCCGTTTACCGTAACGCGAACCGTTTCGCTCTCGCCAGGCTGAAGCAGCTTCGTCTTGGTAAAGCCGGCCAGTTCGACGGAGGCCTTTTCCAGGCCGCCTTCGATGTAAGGCTTCTGCAGGTAGATCTGCACAGGCTCGCGGCCGGCAGTGCTGCCGGTGTTGGTGACAGTCAGCGTCACGACGTAGCTGTCCGAATCCGCCTGACGGGTTACCTTCATGTCGCTGTACGCGAAGGTCGTGTAGGACAGGCCATGGCCGAAGGGGAAAGCCACGACCGAGTAATCATACTCGCCGCTTTGATCTCGCCCGATGACGTAGTCCTCGTAGCGGGTTTCGTAGTAGCGGTACCCCACATAGATACCCTCAACATACACGCCGTAGTACTGCTGCGAGCTGTTCAGGTTCATCTCTGTCGCATTGGCATAGGGCTGGGCGAAGATACCGTTGGGATTCAACACCCAGGATGCCATGGCCGGAGAAGAGAAATTGTCGCGGGTGTAGGTATCGGTCAGGCGGCCGGAGGGATTCACACTGCCCGCCAGAACGTCCGCTATACCCATCGCACCGGACATGCCGATGTTGCCGACCCACAGGCACGCATCCACATCGATGTCTGCGCGGTAGAGGAAGTCAAGCTGCATGGGAACCGCCGCGTTGAGCAGCACGATGACACGCTTGAACACGCCAGACTGCTTCAATTCGGTCAAGCCCTTAAGCAGGTCTTCCTCTTCCTTGGTGATGGACAGGTAGCTGCCATCCAGGCCGTCGCTGCCCTTGGTGGACACGTCGAAGCCCTCACCGCTATCACGGGTAAGCACGACAATGGCGGCGTCACCGAAGTTAGCGAAGGACTCGCCCTGCGCCGCAGTCACGTCTTCCCAAGGGAGCTCGTTGGTACGATAAGTCTTGACCAGACCGTCCACAGTATTCAGGCGCAGACGGGCGGCCTTCTGCGCGTACCAGTCCCACAGGGCTCCGTTAACAGAGAAGCCCTTCTTTTCAAAGGCTGTGCGCAGAGAACCGTAGCCATCCGTTTGGGCAGCACTGGAGCCGGTAGAGCCATAACCCGGGTACACCGCACCCTGTGCAAAGAAGCTGACCTTCGCCTGCTTCGGCAGGGGCAGCGCGCCGTTCTGATTGGTCAGCAGCACCAGACCTTCCGCCTCCACCTGACGGCATAATTCTGCCGCAGCCTTGGCATAGGCTTCCGGGTCGCTGAAATCAGCCTTAAAGTATTCCGAGTCGTAATCCGCTGCAATGTCGGACTCCACCACGCGGTAGCTCTGAATGTTCAGGGCATTGTTGATCATCGCGCTGTATGCAGTCATTACGTCATAGGCAGGAATCAGGATACACAGAAGGGTCACAAAGAGGACGAAAAGCGTCTTTGGCAATCGTTTTTTCATGCTTCTGCGCCTCCTTCCCGCTTCGCTTCCTCAGCCTTTTTCAGCACCTTGCTGCAGCGCATCGCACACACCAGCGCCAGCACCCAGGCGCATGCAAACCCCAGTGCAGTAGCCAGGAATACGAATGAAATCTTTGTGCCATCGATAGCAACGAGGATATTGGTGATGTAGTTCACCTCGTTGACGAGATAGAACAGCCAGGTCAGCAAGCCCAGCGCATACGCTGCATAGATGATCACATCCAGCAGCCGGGCAATCAGCTTGCCCTCGTCATGCAGCAGCGCCGCAACGGCGATGGCACAACCCTCCAACCCGATGCAGGCGCAGCCCAGCCCCAGCACCCTGCCGGACAATTCAGGAGAAAACTCCGTCTTGCCCGTCAGGGCATACAGCGCCAGCGACGCAACCAGCAGCAGCCCTGAGGGCAGCAGCAAACTCCAGATGAGCTTGCGAAGCGTTTGTAATGTCTTCAATTCAGCATCCACCTTTCATGGATCAGCCGTTGTTCACCCTGCTGGGATCTGCAACATTTTCTTCCACGGGAATCCAGGTCAGCGTTGCATCCGTGAAAATGCTCATACAGTCGATCATGGGAGCAGTCGCTTCCATGGTGCCGTCGTAGGGGGCATGGCTATTGTTGACCGTCAGACGGACAACATTCCAGCCCTCCTGCAGGGCAAATTCTGTCGTCATCAGATAGTCGGAGAAGGGACGCTTATCGACCATACTCTGGGAGAAGGTGATCGCACCAGTGATGGCAATGGGGGTGTAATCAAAGGTGCGGGCCTGGTCTGCCACGCTGATGGCATAACCCTTTTCATCCTTGAGGACGTTGCCGGCTTCATCCACCTGCGCAGGAGCAGAAGAGATCGCGAAGCTGTAATAGTCCTTGCCGTTGAAATTGGTGTCTTCGGGCGCGATGTACATGTCTGCCCACTCAGAGGACAGGCGCAGCTGCAGCATGGCGTCGTTGATCGCCGCATCAGAATGAATAACAAATTCCACGAAGGCGGTATTGTAATACAGACCGCTGACCCAGAACCCATTGCTGGCTTCAGCCGTGCCGTTATCCTTGAAGATCAGCTTCAGGCCGCTGAAGTTATCAGAGGAGCCGACGCCGGCCTTATTCTCGTCAATGAAGGTGTGCTCCGCCTCAAAGCGGTATTCCTTCATGGGCTTGATGTACAGGTTATAGTCCTGATGGACGGGCTTCTTGAAATCGTAGACCTGGGTATACTCTGCATCCGTGTACCAGGTATTGGTGAACTTATAACCAGCTACCACGGGTACTGCACCGGCAGCAGCCTTCGCACCGGGATCGATTTCACGGGTACGCATCACAGTATCCTTGCCATCGATGATGTAGTGGAAGCGCACCAGGTAGTACTCCACATCCCAACCAGCGTAAAGGGTGATATCCTCGGTAACAGCAGCCGTGAAGTCAAAGGCTTCGCCGCCTTCGGGCGCAGTGAACCAGCCGGTGAAGGTACGGCCTTCCACGTCAGGATCCTGGGGCTTTTCCACGCTATTTCCGCTGACGATGCTTTCCGTGCGAGCAGTCAGAGTGCCGGCGCCATTGTAATCAAAGGTCACGGCAACCATGGTTGCACCGGCCTGGATTTCCGCCCAATGCGCATAGAGCACCACGTCGGCGCTCACGGCCTGGGTGAAATCGTAGGGGGTATCCGCTTCGGGATCGGTGTGCCACTTGGCAAACTCATAACCTTCGCGGGCAGCGGCAGGCGCCATCATTTCCTGGATGGGCGTACCGGCATCCACCACAACCGTCGTCGCCTGAGATGCGCCGTCATTCAGGTCAAACGTGACGCTATAGACGGCGGTCCAGGCAGCGTAGACAGTAACATCGCCTGTGATGGCCGCCGCGCTGAAGTCAAAGGCGGTTGTTGCATTGGCGTCGGCGTACCAGCCGCCAAAGCGATAGCCTTCACGCACCGGATCAGAGGGGCGGGCAGCATATGCTCCCGCTTCCACCATCTGCACGGCAGGCGCAGACGCACCCGCATAGTTCAGGTCAAAGGAAACAGCGTACTTCTGCGTTTCAATGGTGATCATGTAGCTGACCTTGAAGCCATCATAATCCACATTCACCGTCTTTGTGCCAACGGTTGCCATATCGGGCGCACTGATCGTCACACCCTCTGCAGTGAAGGGCAGCTCCTTGATCGTGCCATCATCATAGAAAAGATTCAGGACGCCGGCGGACACATCAAAGGGGTCGCCGAGAATATAGGTGGTCTTCGGCTGCGCCTTGATACCGATGTCTTCCATGGATGCAACGCTTTGCTTGGGCTGAGGCGCACTGCCGCAGCTGCTGAGCAGGACAAGGCACATCAACGCAACCAGCGCCAGACACAGATGCTTCAGTCGGATTTTCATGCTTGTTTGTATCCCCTTTCATGTACATCCTTTGGGATTCTTGCAATTAACGGTCAAGAATGTACAGACCATTCAATCCAGAAAGGCTCCGGATAAACCATTGCGGCTATCCGGAGCCAGTTTTGGCTAATCCTTAGTCAACCGAAATGGAGTTTCGATCCTGTTAACTGTCCATTAGTTGGCAGGACGAACGGTGATCGTGAATTCCTCGGAGACATAGGTGGTGGAGACGGATCTCCAACCCTGCTTGCTGGTGAAGGTTGCAGCGATCTGGAAAGTGTAGGTGCCTTCGGTGGTCGGAGCGCCAGTCAGCAGACCGGTATCAGCAGCAATTTCCATGCCCTCGGGCAGGCTGCCGCCGGCCACGGAGTACGCCAGGGTACCGGTGGCATTGATATTGGAGGCGATGGAACCGTCGTAGGCCTCGCCAACGCGGGCACGGGGCAGGTCAGCGGACCAGGGAGAGGTCACGGTCACGCTGTAGTTACAGGAGCCCTTGATCCAGCCGTCAACCACAGCGTAGACTGTACCTTCGGAGCTGGCAATCTCCGTGGGCAGACCGCTGATGATGCCGGTGTAGGGATCCAGGGTCAGGCCGGCAGGCAGAGCGCCCTCCAGGACGTACTCGATTTCGCCGCCGTTGAGAGCCTCAGCGCTCAGAGGAGCAGCCACACTGGCAGCTTCCGCCTGAACCAGCTCAACAGCCACATTCGCCATCGCGCTCATGTCAACGCCGTTGCCAACCAGCTTGGAGTTGGCAGCCTTGTACAGGTCCTTCAGCGCCATCATACGCATGTAGTAGTACTGACCGACGCTTTCCTTGGTGATGGCAGCATCGTCGGAACCAAAGGTGACCAGCAGGCCGCCCTTGCCGTCGCGCAGGGTAGCATCCCAGGTGCCGTTCAGACTGCCAGCGCCTCTGCCCATGATGGTCAGACCAGCGTTGCGCAGGATGACTTCCTGGCTATTGAAGTTACCGGCGACCCAGTTGTACTTGGTTTCGCCTTCGGGCGCCAGAGGATTGGTCCAGTTCGCACCGCCCTGGCCGCCGGTGTGGTCGGTGACCCACTCGCCGAACCAGCCCCACTCGTTGGAGAACAGCTCGGTGATGAAGTCGTAGTTGTGAGAGATCTGTTCCTGGCCCAGACGCCAGCAGGAAACCATGGCGCCGGCGGATTCGCCGTCCTGCATGGACTTCTTGAAGGCGGGCAGGTAGTTCTCGCGCATGGTCTGCTCGTCGACCCACACGGTGGTGCCGGCGTTCAGGTCTTCCTGATCATACAGAGCGCAGTGCTTGATGTATACGTTGGTACCCTTGCTCTGAGCGCCGGAGATGGAAGCAGCAGCCATGTAACCGTTCAGGATCGCATCCTGAGAGTAGTATTCCTTGGTGCGGCCTGCAAACTGGGAACGGTTGGTGTTCGCGCCGGGGCCCCACCAGCCGCTGGTGCCGGTAATGCCCTTCTGGAGGTCGAACTCACCGCAGATCTGACCCACGCGGCGGATCAGCTCGGTGTTGAAGGTCGCAGCCTGCAGCGGAGCATCCGCCCAGGTGAAGGTCGCGCCCAGGTTCAGGGGACGGTCAGCGTTGGCGTCCTTCTGCTTGCCGATGGAAGCGATGGCCGCGGGAGTGCTGCCCCACAGGCTGGCCATTTCGTCATAGGTCAGCTGGTTCATGAAGTCGTCCCAGGTGTACTCAGCGCCGTCGATGATGATGGAGCCGTCCAGGGGCACGCCAGCCATCTGATACAGCTGAACCTTGGTCTTGCCGTTGACGCGGTCAGCGTCGATGGTGGCAGGATTCTGCTGGGTCCAGTTCTCGGGGATGGATTCCACATACCAGGGATGCTCGGGGCCGTCGATGCTGCTGGGCTGATCGGCAACGATCTCGCCGTAGAAGCCGTTGAAGTTGTTGGCAGAGTTCATGTTCAGAACCTGCTTCTCACGGTCGATAGCAGCCTGGTTGAGGATCAGGTCAGCGTAGGTCGGGGGCTGCGGGAAGGTGCCTTCCATGTCAGCACGGGACAGGATGGTCATGCCCGCTTCGGGATCGGCGTTGAACGCGCCGGTGCGGATGGAGTAGTCGATGGCTTCGGGATCGGAGAACAGAGCGGTCACTTCGTTGCCGGAGAAGGTATCCTGCACGAGGTTGGCTACAGCGCCTTCGATGGTGAAGGAAGCGTCATCATAGGTGCCCACGCGCTGAGAACGCAGCACGCTGGAGTTGGCCATGGCACGGAACACATACTCGCCGGGATCCAGTTCCCAACCAGCATGGCCGTTGGCATTGGCGTCGTTATAGTCGAAGGAAGCAATATCCTGCACGTCAATCTCGACGACGACCATGTCGGTCTCGCCGGGCTGGAGCAGTTTGGTCTTGCCGAAGCCAACCAGCTTGACGAAGGACTTCTCAATCTGGCCCTCGTAGTAGGGAGCGGTCAGGTAGATCTGCACGCTCTTCTTGCCTTCCACGTCGCCAGTGTTGGTCACGGTCACGGGGATGTAGATCTTGGTAGCGTCAGCCTGCTTCTCAACGGTGGAAGCGAAGATGCCGCCGTCGATCTTGCCTTCAACAGCCTGGGTACAGGCAGCGTCGGTGTAGATACCGCCCATGTCGAAGGCGAAGTCAGTGTAGGACAGGCCGAAGCCGAAGGGGTACACAACGTTGAAATCATGCCAGGCGTCAGCGATGGCCTGATATTCAGAGGGATCCTTGCCTTCAGTCAGAGAGGTGTTGCCCTGAGCGATTTCGTGCCAGAAGGTCTCGTAGTACTTGTAGCCCAGGTAGATGCCCTCTTCGTATTCCACGCCGCGGATACCGCCGGTACCGGTGGAGCCGGGATCGATGGTCAGGTACTTGCCGTTCTCATCGGGATAGCGGTACACATAGTCGCCGGGGACATCTTCGCCGTAAGCGCCGAAGCGGAACTGACGGCCGGTGCTGGTGTTAGCCCAGGTGGGATCGGCGGTGAAGTCACGCACATACTCAGCAGAAGCGCTGCCGGAGGGGGTGATCACGCCGCTGAGGATCTCGGCCACAGCCGTCACGCCAGTCTCGTGGATGCCAGGACGGCCGAACCACAGCATGGCGTCGATCTCAGGATCCTTCTCCAGGTTGTACATTTCGAAGGTGTGGGAGGAGTTGAAGACAACCAGCACCTTTTCGAAGTTGGCCTTTGCGAAATCAATCAGAGCGATTTCGGAGTCGGTCAGCTGCAGTGCATGCTTGACTTCCACATTGTCCATCACGCCGTCGCCATTCACGTCAACAGTCGCCACTTCGCCTTCCTCGGCGGGGGACTGAGCGGAATGAGCGTGCTTCCAGCCGTAGGCGTCGGTTTCAGCCGCACCTTCAGCCACAGGATCCTGGATCTGACGGATGCTGTCGTTGGCACGGTTGCCGGCCAGCACGCCATCCACAGGATCGTTGACATCGCCGGTGTTGGTGGTGTGACCGGTCAGAGCCACAGAACCGCCGACGTTTTCCTTCATCTCGCAGCGCTGGATCACGACCACCGCCACGTCGTTGTAGTTCTCAAAGGAACGGTTGACCGCCTCGGAGAACAGGGGCTCGAAGCCGGCGATGCCGACTTCCTGCATCTCAACACGGTTGGGCACGCGCTGGTACCACTTTTCCAGCACGGGGTTCACCGTGAAACCGGCATTGCGCAGGCCCTCAGCCATGGGAGACACGGCATTGGGCTCAACGAGAGTGCCGTCAACACCTTCGCGCAGGTCGCCGGAGCGGATGCCCAGCACGCTGATCTTATCGGTGCGGGGATCCAGGGGCAGGGTGCCATTGTTCTTCAGCAGCACAGTGCCTTCGGCAACGACTTCGCCGTTGAGCTTCTTGGCTGCTTCGAACACTTCGTCCAGAGAGCTGAACTCGCTGTAGAACTTGCCACCGTAGATGAGGTTGTCGGGACCTGCAAAGTTGTCAAGCTCATAGCCCTTGGCCAGCGCTGCGGGAGCAGCCAGCGTCAGAGCCATGAAAATGGCCAGTGCAGATACCATGGTGCGGAGGAAACCACGTTTTCTGGTCTTCATGAGTCTTTCTCCTTTCATGAATAGAACGAGCACGTGCAAAGCTTTTGCACTGATGACAGTGTAACAGATCCGTTTTTTCCATTCAAGCATCAGTGCACAGTTGGTTGATTTCATCGCACGTTTTGATATCGGGGTATGTTATTTCAGGTTCTTTCTTCTCCTTTTTGAACATGCGCAATACAAAAAGTCAGCGGCACAAACCGCTGACAATGAGCGAAACCCGATGAAGTTTATCTTGCTCCATACCACTGTTTTTGAATTGCCCGTCGTCTGCGATCACGCATACACTTCACGATACCGATGATCCATGCAATCAGAACCGCACCGTCAAACACATACAGCATCATCCGCCAGGGCGCAATTCCATAACTGACAATCATCCCAGGCGCGTAGCCCTGCATCAGATTACTGTTCGCGTAGGCATAGCAGATGTTCTTGACCGCTCTGCGCAGGCTTGCCAGCGCTGCCGGTGAATCCGGATCAAGTAATGCTGCATCATAGTAGTACATGCGCATGTCGCCGCCATTGCGGAAAATCTTGTCCACAATTCCCGGCCGCAGCTGCAATGCCATATCTGTAATCAAAGCCCCTTGGAATCCCCACTCCTTTCGGAGAACACCCTGCAGCAGCGGATAGCTGGCCGCACACCATTCAACGCCGATGTGATTGGCAGCACCCATGATCCCCGTAGCTGCGCGCATGGTTTTGCGGGACAGATCCACACTGTCATTTTCGTAATACAGCAGCTCGCAGGAGGCCTCCTTGACGGCGATCTCAAAGCTGCGCAGGTAGATCTCCCGGATGGCCTGTTCTGTTGCCCAGACGGTCAGGCAGGTAGCCGGGCCTTCATAGTTATTGAGCGCAAAGTGCTTCATGTATGACAGCACGCCCCGACTGGCTGCACCGGAAATACAACTGGAAGCCAGCTTGCCTGAAAGCAATGGATCCTCGCTGTAATACTCAAAGTTCCTTCCACAAAAAGCGCTGCGATGGATGTTCACGCCTGGCCCGTACCACCCCGTCAAACCAATCATCAGCGCCTCGTTGCCAATGGATTGTCCAAAGGCATAGGCCAGTTCCGGATGAAAAGTAGCACCCAGCAGCACCTGCGCACAATAGGCATATGTCTCCTTTGTACTTCTCCGGCCAGCACAGATCCCCTGAGGGCCATCCAGATCCACAGAACGGGGTTTCCCCAGGGCTTCCACAGCTGCCGTTTGGCCAGACGCCGTCAGAAGCATCTGCCACAGCGCATCTTCGGAGAAATCAATCTGATTCAGGTAAGTCTCCCATAGCGGATCATCCCATGCTTTTCCCCGCATATCCGCCAGCACCAGACCACTTGATCGTGGCGATGAAATCACGACCGGTTCCTCAGCAAAGACGCCCTTGTTCCCGGTCCAGGGATCTGTAAACGGGTCATACATCGCAGCACGCATCAGTCGGTCTTCCGCCAACGCTTTGCGTATCGGTGCACTGGGCTGGGTATTTTTCCAGTCTGCCCGGGATAGGATGGTCATGCCCTCCTCGTGCATGTATGCAGTCACATCGTCAAAATGGTTTGTTGCTGCCACTGTATTTTCGCCTTGCTGGGCATTGCGTTCACTCTGGCGCGGATGATCTGCATGGTAGAAAACCGTTTTGTCCACATCAATCGTAACGCTGTCAAAAGCGTCGTGACTGTTTTTACCCAGCGTCAGGCGATAGTCGCCGGCTTCGAGGAAGTAACAGCCGCGTGTGCCATCCGGATTCTCGATATTCATGCCGTAGGAAGCCAACTCCTCGCGCAGGAACGACAGCGTGATTTCCTGTGCTCCTCCCCTTTTGACAAACACCTTATCAAAGGCAACCAAATTCTTTGTCGGCTTTTCAACGCCATGTATTGCGTCGTATTCTGTGTAGGGCGGCGTGCTGTAGATCTGCACGACCTCCCATCCGTCCATCTCCCCCACATTGCTGACCTGCACTGTCAGCGTGATGCGATCACTGATCTCATCGTAGGCAACAGCGTTAAGCTTCTGTTCAAACGTCGTGTAGGACAAGCCGTAGCCAAAGGGATAGTTAATTGCTCCCAGCGCTGTTTTCTCACCCTGACAATTCGTCTGTCCATAGTCGATGATACCCAGATCATGAGCTGTCTCATAATATCGGTATCCGACATACACCCCTTCCTCATACTCGATGTAATACAAGCCGGCAGGCTTAACTTCCCCATTATAGTTAGCAGAGAAAACCATACCCTCGGTATTGGTGTAAATCATATCACTGAAGTTGGCCTGGGCGGGGTTGTCCAGCAGTTTGGCATCCCAGATATCCGTTGTACGTCCGGAAGGATTAACCTCACCGGCCAGAATATCACCCAAGGACTGAAAGCCTGTATTGCCGGGATGGCCAATCCACACAATGGCATCACATGCCAGCTTTCCTTGCATCAGCTCTTCAATCTCCATAACATTGGAGGTGTTGAGCACCGCAATTGTCGCCCGGCAATGCGCCTTGGAAAAGGCAATGGTCCTCTTTTCCGCTTCGGTCAGTGCAAGAATATGCGGGGTACCATCCGTCAATGGAGCGGTAGAGTAATTTGCACTTTCACCGCCGATGCGTCCGATGTAAACCACGCCAACATTTCCGGCACAGGAATCGGCCAGCTTCAAATATCCCGAGGGATCAATCTCATAAACCTCGGCACCGTGGTCATTGATATTTTCCTGCACTACGTAGGAAATCTCATCCGGGGAAATCTTCATAATCTTGGCTTCCTGCAGCACCTTCAGACTGGATTCGTTGATTGCAAAATGGGCACGCAAACCAGCTTCGGGCGTACAGACATATTCAGGGTTAACGGTTGCTTTACCTGAACCGGTTCCGCTGTATACCGGAAGCAAAAAACGCAGGCCGAAGGGCGTAATGCAATCCTGCGAAGACAAGGGCAGGACACCGTTATTTTTCAACAGAACAATGCCCTCATCAGTAATCGTTTTGCTGATGCTGTGCGCGTGATTCAACACCGCCTTGTCACCGTTTTCGACATCGAAAGGTGTTTCATAGTACAATCCAGAGCGGTTATCATCTACAGACTTGGTGCTGATACGGCCATATCCGAAGTGGCGATCCAGCGATGGCCCATACGCCCCGCCGATGACCGAAAACATCAGCGCCATAGCACTCAGGATGGCAAGCAGGGGGATGAACGCCTTATACCTTCTCATTGGTCTTTTTCGACCTCTTTTCTCGCGGCATGGGCAGAACGATGTCGAGACTGAACCGGCTGTTCTCCATGGTGAAATCAATATCACCGCCTAAGCGCTGACACAGCAGCTGAATACTTTTCATGCCGTAGCCATGTTCTGATTTATCGTTCTTGGTCGTTTCAGGCAATCCATCCACCAGGTGCAGCAGCAAATTATCCGGGCAGCTGTTCTCAATGTGAATGAACACCATGTTTGCCTGACTTTTCACGCTCACGATAATCAATCGCCTTGTCGGATCGTCTATTTTTTCAGCAGACTCAATCGCATTTTGCAATGCATTGCCAAAGAGGGAATACAACTCTGCCGGAGAGATGAAGCTCAGTTTCTCGCCGTCAATCATACAGTTCAGGCGAATTCCCTTTTTGTCGCAAAGGATATGCTTCTCTGCCAATATCACATCAAGCGCATCATTACCGGTGTGGATATTCACCCCATAGAACCTCAATGCGTTTTCCAGCTCAATGATCGCATTATCATCCACAAATCCATTGATATTACGCAGCGCGCCAATCTGGCTGGCCAGATCATGGCATCGCACATTCAGCAGTTCAATGTTTTCCTTGCTCAGTTCATAGCGTTCCTTGTCTTTTTTCCACAGCATCTGAATCGTGATCAACTCACGGGCAACATTGTCCTTTTCCAGCATCAGGTACTGGTATCCCAGCGACAAACAGCACGAAAAGATGTTGGATATGTTGAACATGATCAGCGTCGTATCAGAATGATTCGCCGTGTGATATGTAACGATTGCAGAGAAAACAATATCTATCGTGATGGTAATCAGCACCCAGAAAAACAGATAGAAATTGATGAAAACCAATTCCCGCTGCCGCCGGATGCGAACAGCGATAAAAGCCCACACAAACCAGTACACCAAGGCAAACACCGACAGATAGACCGCGATATTCAGCGCCGGAATGCCTGCACCTATAGCCTCAGGACCATTGGGCAAATAGACATTGATGCTTTTGAGACCCATCACAAGACCAAGCAGACTATTGAGCTCATAGGATATATGCTGGGCTGTGTATGCAATCAGACCGCAAAAGAATGTATTGAGCCAGCTCTCTTCATAGCACACTTTCAACGCTGCAACGCTTGCAATAAACAGTGCAAAGAACATCAGTGAGGAGGTCAACGCGTTATATCCCATGATCGGAAACGCAAAAGCCAATGCATACAGTGCAATCACAGACAGGAGCACCCGCCAGCCAAACCTCGGCCGCTTATTCAGTGTATATGTTACCAAGGCCTCTGCAACAAGGAGTTCAGTAACAAAGTGCAGTTTATACCAAAAAAGTGCTGAAGATAAATCAAACATTTCAAACGCCACCTACTCTTGCAAATCGAGCCAGATCAGTCAGGAATTCTTTTTTGCGCGACCGGGCAATCTTCAGCGGCTCTCCAGCCACCACGACTACATCCTTGTCTACCGATTGAACGTGATGCAGGTTCACCAGATAGCAAACATTGCATCTTGAAAAGAACTGCGCCGGCAGTATTTCTTCGACGGAAACCAGAGTTCCCCAGCCGTTGATATCCCCAAATACGGTGTGGAAGATCAGTTTGTGCTTGATTACCTCAATATAGAAAATGTCCTTGATATTGAGGCGTTGAAAACCTGTGGCCGTTTTAATCGTAACCGCATTTACCTGCTGAGCTGCTGCTCTTTGGAGGATCTTATCCATCTGTACATTGAAGTCATAGGAAATGAGTGGCTTAACAACAAAGCCCATCGCATCGACGGAATACCCATGAATGGCATATTGTTTCAGGTTTGTGATAAATACAAGCGGAACATTCTTATCTGTTTGACGCAGAATCTTTGCTGCCTCCAGGCCATTGTAACCGGGCATTTTGATGTCCATAAAAACAGCATCAAAGCTCGCTCGATACTCCTGCAAAAAAGTTACAGCTTCCTTGTAGCATATGCAATCCACGGGAATTCTCTTTTCTTCACAATATGTTTCCACCAGCTGACGAATCTGGTTCCGGATATATTCTTCGTCATCAATGATCGCAAAACGCACAACGCCACCTCCTTTCATAACACTATAACCTTTTCACCGCATTCTGTCAATCTCCTTTTGCCAACTGTTGAACGAAAAAGTACTTTACGGCTTAGCCTTAAGGTAACACCGCACAAATGAGGTGGTCGGCTGGCGAATGGATTTTTTCGTCAGATGCAAATGCAAATTTCGAAGGTTTACTGGTGGTAAATCGAGGAATTTGCATGCCGCAGATGGCGGAAAAGGCATCGCCAGACGCGCCGCCGAATTGTGCGGTGGTGCCTCAATGTAATATCCGGTCAATCAACTCGTTTGGTAAAGAAGTATTTCGAAGCTTTATTCACGGTAAAGTATTGTTGGTACACCAGTCAACACAAAAGGATCCTGTTGTAAACATTTTATCTCCAGACATATGTATCGCACATTCGTTCTCTTAACCAACTCCGACTCTGAAGGTCACAGGTTCGACTCCTGCCGGGCGTACAGGAGAAAATCCCCGGAAGTGTAAGGCTTCCGGGGATTTTTGTGCATTTTTTCCGAAAGCGCTGCTGTCTACAACATATTTTCCTGTCCCCATGGAAAAGATCCACCCATACGGCATATTTTCTTCCCTGTCTGCACATCCTATTCCGACAGGACTTCGCCGCGGTGGAAGGAGATGAACGCATGGGGTTTATTGTTTTGGGGATTCTTTGCGCAGCTGCTGTGGTGGTGACCTTGGCGTGCCTGTGGATTAACCGATGAGGAGCGCTGGTTCTTCACAGGTATCTTGGGTGAAGGATTCGTTTGAATCCAGCGGGATTTTGTCAGCGCGTTCACGGCTTTTTCACTACATAAAAATTCATATACGAAAAACCCCGGAAACGCAATGTTTCCGGGGTTTTTGGCGGAGAAGCCGGGATTTGAACCCGGGCTGCGATTACTCACACTACTCCCTTAGCAGGGGAGCCCCTTCGGCCACTTGGGTACTTCTCCATGTCAAGCTCGTATGCAGTTAAGAAAACTGGCGGAGAGAGAGGGATTCGAACCCCCGGTACCTTTCGGTATCACTGGTTTTCAAGACCAGCTCCATAAACCGCTCGGACATCTCTCCGTATCTTTAACGCGGCTTGCCTTATGCGGCTTCTCCTCCAGAGGCTTTTTGCCCGATGCAATGCTCATTATAACAAATGCGGGCATGGTTGTCAATCACTATTAAAGCTTAACCGCTATAATTTATACGCTCCCATTGCAAATTAACGGCGGGCGCCGCAGGATTTTTATATTGCCGGCCGTTCCTTAAAAACTCCGCGTTATTTTTGCCTGGACTTATATTCAAGACAAATGCGCGTATATTGCTCCGCCACATCAGAAACCAGCTTCTCCCAGGGAATGGGAATGGTTTGAGAGGCGCGCTCTCCGGCCAGCTTCAAAGCCGGAATGTCGTCCAGCAAAGCGTTTATCTTTTCAAACATGCTTTGAGGCTCAGGCGGCGCCGTAAAGCCGTTTACGCCGTCCTCTACGCCTTCGGCGGCGTTGGCGTCGTCCGCCAGCAGAGAAGGCAGCTTCATAACGGCCGCCTCCCGCACTACCAGAGGCGCGTTATCATATATGGACGGAAAAAAGAACAATTCCGCCGCTCCATACACGCCCTGGAGAAGAGTCCTATCCTCTATCTGCCCCAAAAAGCGCACATATGGCCCCAATTCTAATTCCTCGGCATATTTCTTTATTTCCTTTTCGTTATATCCGTTTCCCACAAACAGCATTAAAAAATCTTTGCGAACGCCCGCCAGCAGTTTGATAGTGTCCAGGATAAGCTTAAGATTTTTCTGCCAGATTAAATGACCGGTAAAAAGGAGCAGCTTTTTATCCTCAGGCAGATTAAAGCGGCGGCGCGCGTCCGCCGTTAATTTTTGAATATTATCCGGCGCCTCCATATCCGTGCCGTTGTTTATTACGAAAATCTCGCCTTTATAGCCGTAATCGCGCAAAGTGCCCGCAGTCCCTTTATTAACCGACCAAACCGAATCAACCTTTTCGTAAAATTTCACAATGGTATCCACTACAAGCTGAGCCATGACGTCGCTTTTAGTTACCCGCTTAAAATCGTCATAATATTTGGAATGAAAGGTCGCTACTACCGGAACGTCCATTTTATGTCCCATAGAAAGCGCATAATAGCCCATCTGAAAAGGAGAATGGGCATGAAATAAATCAAAATCCTTTGTTTTAATGACGTCGTAGGCAGCCTTGCTTAATTTAGGCATGGAATACGAATAGCCGATAAAAGGTATTTTCAGCCCCGCAGTACGGAAAACGTCAAATGGAGAATTATCTTTATATCCCTTATACCGGGGCGCGAACACGCAGCAGTAATCAGTCTGCTGATTAAGATAATAAGCGTAATTATATACCGTTCTTATAACTCCGTCTATAACAGGAAAATAGGTATCTATAAATTGGGCCGTCCTAAGCATTGCCAGCATCTCCTTCGTTTTGCTCTTCCTTTTTATTCCTAAGCGTTCTCTTATTTTTAACAAAATTATAAACGTATATTCCTACGCCCGTTACAAGGAACATATAATAGCTTAAAAAACGCCAAATGAGCATGGCCCAGAAAATATTTCCGCTTTTAAGAGTTTTGAAAAGCGCGTAAAAAGTGCCTTCGGCGGCGCCGGCATTGCCCGGAGTGGGAATATAGGTTACAGCGGCGTAAGTATAGACGCACATGAAAAATATGTCTATAAAAGCATTGCCCGCGCCGAACGCCTTTAAAACGAAATAAGGTATAGAGCACATGCATATTTGATACGCCATGGAAAAAATAAATACCATAATCAAAAGGCCCTTGGTTTTGCTCAGAGCCGCCAGGCTTTGCCTATAAGCCTCCATATTATGCAATACCTTTACCGTTGTTTCATCCGGATGCTTGACCAATCTGAGCTTATGGCCTATACGAATAAAAAACCTCAGAATGCTTCCGGACACCTTGGGCATAACCGTAAAAAGCACCACCATTACAGGCACTATAACATAAAAAACCATGCCTATATAAGCCGAAGCCAGCAATACCGGGCTGGTAACAAAGCTGCGGCTGGTATTAATTATAATGCCTATAATCATAAGCATCATAAAAGCAAACTGATTCATCAAAAAGCCCGCTATAGGCAAAGAAGAAGCTACTCCGAAAGAGACGTTGCGCTTATTAAGATAATGCACCTGAAAAGGCTGGCCCCCCGAACCAAGAGGAGTTACGTTATCATAATACTTCCCCAGCGCCGCCACCTGAAAGGCCATGCCGGGATGAAATTTATTTGTGGTAGCCTTAAGCATAACCGCATATTTAATTGTTTCAGCAAGCAGAACCGCGCAGAACACCAAAAAGGCTACTATTAAAAAATGCAGTTTAAGCCCTGTGAAATTAAGATTATCCGCAGCGCCTGAATCAGAACCGGTAAATTCAATCAGGGCCGTAACGCCTATTGTGATTATATTCAGGATTACGAACAGCAATATAAATATTTTCTTTCGCTTGCTGGTGCGTTTTACCGCGACGTCAATGCTCTCCTTAGTCGCCTGGGCGACTGAAATCTTTTTATTGGAAGTATCCCCTCTCATAAAGCTTCCTTTTCATATAATAATATTTATAAACGCTCAAAGATTAAATATAAAATGTTTTTGAAAAACATGCCTATCAGCATCACAGGCCATTATCAAAAACAAAATCCGCAATATATTATCTTAATACCATATACCATAAAATATTCAAAAAGTCAACGCATAAAGCGCCTGCGCCTCCTTTAGCCGCCCTGCAAAGGCATATATGTTAATATAATGTAAAATAAAAAATGATTGCTCGCGCCGCGCCGGTTGTTGTATAATAAAAATATCCGGCATCGCCTCCCCCGGACGGGAAGTACGGCGCCTGAAACAAGCATATAAATATTTGCGTAACAAAGGATTGATATTTATGTTCAGAAAAACAAAAATAATTTGCACGCTGGGGCCGGCGGTGGACGACGACCAGATTATGCGCCGGATGATGCTCGCCGGAATGGACTGCGCGCGTCTGAATTTTTCTCACGGGCTTCATCCTGAACAATTGGAACGCATCAACAGAGTTAAAAGAATACGAGAAGAGCTTAATAAGCCTATTCCTATAATGCTGGACACCAAAGGCCCGGAAATCCGGCTGGGAAATTTCAAGGATGGAAAAGCTGAATTAGAGCCCGGCGAGCAGATAATTCTCTGCGCCGATTCGAGCATTCTTGGAGATAAGGCCAGAGCCGGCCTAAGCTATCCGCGTCTGGCGCAAAGCGTCAGAATAGGCAACGAAATTCTTATAGACGACGGCAGGGTTTCTTTAGAAGTAACGGGCTTTGACGGCGCGGACGTAATAGCAAGAGTTAAAAACCATGGTTTTATAAGCAATCATAAAAGCATAAATATACCCGGAGTTTGTATAAATATGCCCTATATCAGCGCTCAGGACAGGGACGATATACTCTTCGGGATAGAGCAGGGCGTGGATTATATCGCGGCCTCCTTTGTGCGCTCGGCCCAGGATGTGCTGGAATTAAGAGCCCTTCTAAAAGTGGGGGGCGGCGAGGATATTAAAATTATATCCAAAATTGAAAACACGCAGGGAATAGAAAACATAGATGAAATAATTGCGGTAAGCGACGGAATAATGGTTGCACGCGGAGATATGGGAGTGGAAGTGCCTTTCAGGGAGCTGCCCGCCATACAAAAAGAGATTATTCACAAATGCTATTTTGCAGGCAAGCACGTTGTTACGGCCACGCAGATGCTGGAATCCATGACGCACAACCCCCGCCCCACCCGAGCCGAAGTATCAGACGTAGCCAACGCAATTTACGACGGAACCACGGCTATTATGCTCTCGGGCGAATCGGCCGCGGGCGATTATCCGGTAAAAAGCGTGCAGACAATGGCCGAAATCGCTTTGAGCACTGAAAACGCAATTAACTATGCAAAGCGCTTTCACACCAACAATCTGAGACTGGGCAGCGATATCGTGGACGCAATAGCCAGCGCAGCCTGCGGAGCGGCATATCAGCTTCCCCTAAAAGGCATAGTTGCCGTTTCGCGCAGCGGCAGGACCGTCTCCCTGATTTCCGCCTACCGTCCAAGCTGCCCCATAATAGCGGCTGTAGTGAACGAGCGTATGTGCCGTCAGCTTAATCTGGCCTGGAACGTCTTCCCCATTAACGCTCAGGAACAGCCCACTACCGACAGCCTCTTTCATCACGGCGTAGAAAAGGCCCTGGAAACCGGACTTGTTCATAAAGGAGATTTAATTGCAATAACTACCGGTTCGGTTATAGGAGCAATGTCCACAGACACTCTTAAGCTGCATACCATATAAAAATAAAGGCGCCTGAAATAAGGCGCCTTTTTTATGTTGTTCATCCCAGGGAATGCTCCGTCCGTTTTATTACCTCATGCTTTAAATCATCTGAAAGCCTGTTGAAATATTCGGAATACCCGCCTATACGCACCATTAAATTCTCATGCCGTTCTGGGCGCTCCAGCGCGTCCAGCATATCCTCTAAGGATAAGCAGCTAATTTGAAGCTGCATGCCTCCCTGCTTAAAAAAGCCCTGTACCAGCCCTTCCAGGCCGCATCGCAAATGCTGCTTTTGCAGGCGCAGATTCATAACGGGCGTGCCCAGCGCCATATTAAACGGCAAAGCGGCGACGCTGTTAAGCAAGGCTGTGGGCCCCTTTATATCCTTTCCATGGACCGCGCTTACGCTGTCGCAAAGAGCTTCCCCCGCCGCTCTGCCGTCAGGAGTAGCAGGAACGCATTTGCCTGCGTCGGCATAAGTAATAAACTGGATAGACGAGGGCAAAAACGCTCCGCCCAAATAAGGAGTTTTCAATTCAAACAGCCTAAAAATATCAGAAGCAAACGCAGCGCCCAGGCTGTCCGCATTATTGTCGTCCACTCCGTAATGAGGAGAACGCTGCATATCTCTTAAAAAGCCCTCGTCCTGTTCATCCAGCAGCCGAATAAATTCTTCCGCGGAATATTTGGCTTTAATATATACCCATTCTCTGATAGCCAGCAGCGAATCAATGACATTTATCATTCCAGCTACGTTGACCACGCTCCAATAATATCTCGCGCCCCTGGAATTGAAATCAGACTGATTGTCTATGCAATCGTCAATTAGCAGAGAACGCACAGGATTGGGCCTATATTCCTCCCTTTCCTTCTGATAGGCGCTTATCTGTTCCAAAACCGATAGAATTTCACGTTTGGCTTGATCAATCAGCGTATTATAAAAATCCTCAAAACGCGCGCAATCATTCAGACGAGCGCGCATGCAATCAGAGAAAATTAACGCCAGATTAATGCCAGCGTCCAGAGAGCCCACGTTGGATATGCCGGCCAGCATGGTTTCAGTGCACCCTCCCCCATTAAATTTTAACAAATCCTCTTTAGGAATATGAGGAAATTTTTGGCGCAGGCCCTGCTGGATTAATTTCTCATTATAAAACGCCGGCTGGCCGCCGCCGCTCTCCAGAGCCTCAGCGGCCGCCTCCCACGCCCATGCAGGCGTATCCTGGGTGATTCTGAATTCCAGGCTGGGACGGCGCCTCCCTCTGATAGCCTTAAGACATTGCGCCGTCAGCTCGTTGCAATCCGGCCCGATTGTAGAGGACCAGCCGCCGTTCACTTCTACATTATCATAAAACTCCTCGATGCATTCAGTTATATCCTCTCCGTTATAAAGCTCATACAAGGCCATATCTATGCCGCCCGGATTATCGCAGCCGTCTATATAATAGATGAAATTCCAGCACACCATTGCCTCATATAAGCTGCGCGCCCGTTCAAAGGGCACACGTTCAAGAGCGGATATCAAACCGGCGCCGGCATTCGCGCCGCGCAGCAATTCCAGGCAGCGATTATGATAAATTCGGATACCCTCCAGAACCATAAGCAAGCCGTCCTTAAAATCTCCGTCGTCAAGCTTTTGTATACGCGCCTGATATGAATTCAGCCCCTCCCTGACTATACGCGGATAATTGGGAAAGGAATGAGTGAAACCGTTGCCCCCCACAGTATGAGGCGTATTAAGCAGATGCAGTTTCTGCGCCTCTTCAGACATAAGCTTCAGAGCCTCCTGGCTTTTCGCTCCCAAAGCATTATAATCCAGCCAAAAAGTATATGAAGGCTCGGGCGTTACAGCGCAGCCCGGCCAATATTTAGGGCCGTTAGGATAAAGCTGCCCGCCGGCATATTCAGGAAGGGGAACATTCTCCCAATAGCGTTTATGCGCGTTTGCATATCTGAAAAAACGGCTTCTTTCCGGGGCTTCAAAAAATCCGGCCGCATACGGCTCATTTATATCCATGAATAAATTATAGCTCATTCCGTATAGCTCTCCTTTGAAATATTTTTCTTGACTATACTATATTCAATGATATAATTATAGTATCTTCATCTCATTCTTAATGTAAAAACGTCTCAAAAAAGAGGTGCATAATGCTTCCGGACACTCTTCCTTTAGAAAACGGCAAAAACCATTGGTATTATACGGACGCTTTTCAGCCCGCTAACCGCGGACTTATTCAGTCTTTTATACATTTTAATTACAACATAGGCATGCATACGCATGATTTCTGGGAATTAAATATAGTGCTCAACGGCACCGGAGGCCATTATATAGGCAAAAACCGCTTTGAGATTAAAGCGGGGGATGTTTTTATCATACCGCCTAACGTGCAGCACGGATATTTTAATACTAACGGATTGAACGTATACCATATGCTTATACACGCGCAATTCTTAGAGCAGCATATGAACGAATTCAGAAAATACGGCGGATACGCCGCGCTGTTTGAAATAGAGCCTTATTTAAGGGGAATATGCAATAAATCTATGTTTTTAAGCTTATCCGGAGCACAATTAAAATGGCTTATGCAAAATATTAACCATATAAGAAGCTATTATGAGGACGGATCCCAATTTGCCGAAGCGCTGGCCAATTCGGCAGCCAAGGATATTTTGGCGCATCTTTGCTTTCTGGCGGACGCATATCATTCGCTTGGAGCGTCCGCGGCGCAGAACGCCCCTTTAAATATGATTCAATGCCTTAATTATATTCATGCTAATTATGATAAAGAGCTTAATATAACCCATCTGGCACAGAGATGCAGCATGTCCAGAGCGTCATTTATAAGAGCCTTCAAGGCGAGCTGCGGCATGCCCCCGCATAAATATATTATTCTTCTCCGTCTGCGGGCCGCGCGCAGGCTGATTTCCGAAGCCGAGCTCAGTATTACCGAAGCGGCGCATGAATGCGGATTTTATGACGCTTCTCATCTAAAAAAATATCTGGATAAAGCCTCCATTGAGTAAAAAGCAGGCTTTTTGATATAAAGAAGCAGGGCATTATAGGGGGGCGGCGTTTGGCAGGCGAATGCCTGCCCGTTGCGAGCCCGTTCGGGCTCGCAGCGGCGGCCCTTCGGGCCGCAAACGCCGCCCCCCCTATAACGCCCTGCTTCTTTATATCCATCACAGCTTTTTAGGCGCAAGCCCTACCTTTTTCTGAACCTTTCTGAGCATTTTACCCGCCGTATAAGCCGCGCGCTCCGCTGCTGAAGTATATATTTTTTCCAAATATGCTTTATCAGCGAGCAATTCTTTTTGCTTGCTTTGAATAGGGGATAAAACTGCCCATACCGAGCTGCCCACCGCTTCTTTAAACTGTCCGTAGCCCAACCCGGCAAATTCACATTCTATTTCCTGAATGCTCTTTCCCGTACAGGCGGAATATATTTCAATCAGATTCTTAATTCCCTTTTTCTCCTCCGAATATATAACCCCGCCTTCCGAATCGGTAACCGCCCGCTTAAACTTGCGCATAACCGCCGTCTCATCATCCATCATGGAAATAAAGGCATTGACGTTTTCATCCGACTTGCTCATCTTTAAAGAGGGCTCCTGAAGGCTCATAATTTTAGCGCCGCATTTCGGAATATAGGCCTCGGGAATTTTGAAGGTTTCGCCGTATATATTATTGAACCGCTCGGCTATATTGCGCGTAAGCTCCAAATGCTGCTTCTGATCCTGACCTATGGGAACTAAATCCGCGTTATACAGCAATATATCCGCCGCCATTAAAACAGGATATGTAAACAGCCCGGCGCCCACGTTCGCTCCCTGCTTCTGGCTCTTATCTTTATATTGAGTCATCCTGCTCAGCTCGCCCATATATGTAAAGCAGTTGAGTATCCAGGCAAGCTCCGAATGAGCGGGCACATGCGACTGAAAATATATCGCGCTTTTTTCAGGCGACAACCCGCAGGCAATATAGAGTGCAAGCAGCTCCAGACAATTCCTGCGCAGCTTAGCAGGCTCCTGACGTACTGTAATCGCATGCAAATCCACAATGCAGTAATAGCATTCGTATTCATCCTGCAATCCAACCCAGTTGCGCAGAGAACCTAAATAATTGCCTATCGTAAGCATACCGCTGGGCTGAATGCCCGAAAATATAACTTTTTTCTGTTCAATATCCATTTTTGCTTCGCTTTTAAAAGCTTCCTCCTGAAGTATAATTTAAACGAGCAGGAAACGGCATATGCCGCCTCCTGCACGAAATTAACGCATGCTCTTTGGTCTGCCCAGCACTTCTGAAATAATAATCCCCTTAACCAGGCTTTCATGCTCCAGAAAATCCTGCATGGCTATAAAAGGCTCCTCCTCTTCTTCAAGCATAACGGGCTTGCGGACGGGATAGGACGATTTCCCCTCTGAAGACGCCTCTCCGAAAACCATTTGCCCCTGCGCTTGAGCTTTGCCTTCCCCTGAAAAAGACATTCCTTCTCCGGACGCAGCTTTAGTTCCCGCCTGACCAGGCCGCGCATAAGCCGTACGGGCATTGGGCCTGGGAGAATTTGCAGGCGAGGCCGGAGATTGGCCCTGCTGCCCCTGGCCCTGCGCCGGTTTTTTCTTAGTGAAACCGCTTATTAAAGAGCATATAACCACAATAATCACTATTGCCGAAATAGCGGTATCCAATTCATTACCTCCCCTTAACCATTACTTCTTGTCATTTTTGCCGTTGGGAGTCTGCGGCTTGCCGATATCTGCTATTGCTTCGCGCATATCAGTATCCGCCTGTACGTTTTTAAGGTTGTAATAATCCATAACGCCTATTTTCCCGTCTCTAAGAGCCGCCGCCATAGCGCGGGGCACCTCCGATTCGGCTTCCACCACTTTGGCGCGCATTTCCTGCACTCTTGCTTTCATTTCCTGCTCCTGAGCTACCGCCATGGCGCGGCGTTCCTCCGCCTTAGCCTGAGCTATGCGGCGGTCCGCCTCAGCCTGATCCATCTGAAGCTGGGCTCCTACGTTTCTTCCCACGTCCACGTCCGCGATATCTATGGACAAGATTTCAAACGCCGTACCCGCGTCCAGGCCTTTATCCAATACCGTACGCGAAATCCGGTCGGGATTCTCTAAAACTTCCTTATGACTGTTGGCCGAACCGACCGTCGTAACTATACCCTCGCCTATACGCGCTATAATTGTTTCTTCTCCGGCGCCGCCTACTAAACGGTCTATATTCGCGCGCACAGTAACGCGAGCCTTGGCTCTCAATTCTATGCCGTCCTTAGCGATAGCCGCCACAACCGGAGTTTCTATTATCTTGGGATTAACGCTCATCTGCACTGCCATAAGCACATCCCGGCCAGCCAGGTCTATAGCGGCGGCACGCTCAAAGGAAAGCGGAATAGCGGCGCTCTGGGCCGCTACCAGCGCGTTTACAACCCTCTCGACATTGCCCTTGGCAAGATAATGCGCCTCCATCTTATTCACCTTTAAATCCAGCCCGGCCTTAGCCGCCTGTATCATGCAATTAACTATGCGGGAAATATTTACCCTTCTGAAGCGCATGGCTATAAGCTGCCCCCAGCTTATCTTAACTCCCGAAAGGGACGCAACCATCCAAAGCCTGACAGGCACTACTGTAAAAAGTATTATAAGCAAAATAATAACCACTACGGCCGCAATGATTGTTCCCCCGTCTATAAAACCGGCTTCAAGCAAACCCATCATTTTTCTTTCTCCTTAAATTTTTTATTTTTCCTCAGCCGAAGCTGCAAGACAAACTATAATCTTATTGCCCTCTATTTTCAATATTTTTATTCTGGCATTTTTCTCTATAAATTCTCCCGAAGTAAGCACGTCATATTTTCTCTCAAAAAACATAGCGCTTCCTGCCGGGCGCAGTTCGGTCAAAGCTATTCCCTCGTCGTTAAGCGAAAGCTCATGGGCAGACGCCTGGTCCGATTCATTTATAGAACTCGTCAGAATAAGAGGATTCTTTTTCTTTCTGTTAGTGCTGGTAATAAAATATAGCGAGCCGATAAGAATAAGCAGCACGCCCAGCACCACCCACATAACGCTCCAGCCTATATAATTAAACATAGAGAGCACGCCCCCCACGCACAAAACGGCGCCTCCTATTCCCGGAGCGCCCAGGCCGGGCAGCAGCATCTCAACTATAATCAGCGCAGTCCCCAGCAAAACCAAAATTATGGTTACATAAAACGGTATAAACGTAAGAAACTCCATGACGCAATTCCTCCAGATTAATTTTTCATTCAGGATATAAGCCGGCCTCCGCCCTCAATGAGCCGTTCTTCTTCTCCATTTAAAAGCATTATATAATTCTTGCCCTCTTTAACAATATTAAAGGCAAGCTCCGTCGTATCAGGCTGACTGTACAGCAGGCCGTATTGAGGCAGAAAGCCGTCTGTCAGCACTTCCCGGCTCTCGGGGGAAACGCTTCTGTTCAAATTGTATAATCCTTCCTTGCTTCCCAGAGTTATATAAAGCACAATTTTGCCATCGCTAACCCAGAAATCCTCCGCCGCCCTTGAGCCGCTTTGACTCACAGTAACGCCCGAGGCCCACAGCCGGATGGATTCGTTATCATCTATATATATATCATATCCGCTTCCGCCCGTGTTCAGCATGGAATATGCGACAAAACGATTCCCGTATTTAAAATTAACCGGCCTTTCGCCCAGCATGGTCATTACGGGCTCGCCGTAAAAATACATTTTAACCAGCCCTGCGTAGCGGTCAACGGCATAAACCATCGCCCCGGAGGCAAACGTATAAAAATATACGTCTTCAAGCGCAATGCTCATATCCGTAGGCAGCAGAAGCTGATTCCCGTCTGTATAGGCCACATAAAGCGCCGGCTTGCCTTCCAGATGAACGTTAAAGGCATAAGCCCCGTTATCGCTCGAAATATAGCGTCCGCTGATTACGCGGCGCGCAATACATTCGCAGGAGGACGCGTCCAGCCTGTAGAGGTCTTTATCCATCCCTCCGTCCGTTTCATTTAACGCCATAACGTAATTCATGGGCTGATAAATCTTTTCAGGACTCCACCAATCCATAAATACGTTATCCAGCAAATTATAGCTGGAAGCCTGAGATATATTAAAGGAACTAATATTTACGCAGTTCAGCGTATCATACATTGAAACCCGCTCGGACGTGCCCCTGCCGGCAACTACTGTGCCCGTATTTTGATTTACGCTGAAAATTTCTCCGCAATTGCCTATTCTCCTGGGAAGATTGACCGTATCAAAATAATAAAGAGCATATTCCGCGTAAGGATTCTTATACGCCTCAGCGCCCGGATATTTCTTCAGCGCCCCGTCTATTTCCTCCATGCCCCGGGTATCCTTTAAATATACTACCTGACTGTAGCCGTATATAAAATAGCCTTTATAAACGTCGCTGTCCACCAATTGCGTATCAAAGCGAAGCCGATAATAAAGCTGGCTGCCGCCCTCCTGATGGACGATATATATTGCGCTCGGAGTAAGCTCGCTGAAGCTCAGGCTTTCTAATAAAACATCATTTGCAACTATTGAATCCACGCCTCCGCTTAGCTGCCTCAGCTGCGCGTAAATCAAGCCGTTCTCTACATAATAGCCGCTCGTATAATAAAGAATATCCGCGTTCCGGTAATATTTCATTTTATGATATTCTTCGCCCGAATATGCATAAATATACTCCTTGCATATTTGAACGGGCACGGCGTCAAAGCTCTCTATGCAAACAAGCGAGCCTTGCTCAATATAAAATATGGGATATATGCTTCGGCTTGCAGGATCAGCCGAAATATTGCTGTCCACGCTATTCTGAACGCCCGATGGATTTACTGCGGGCGGATTTTTCGCGCTTGCGCTTGCAGTCGCAGCAGTATTAAGAGAGGTAGGAAGATTTTTCTCCCCTCCACATGAGGCTGAAACCAACGCAATAACAGCTATTAGAATGATAATCAGACTTTTTTTCATGAGCTTCTCCTATACGCTTATTGTATATCAAAACCCGCTAAAAGTAAATATAAATTCGTCGGCGGCCCACAGTTTAAAAAACGCGGTCAATCCAGCAGGCAAAGCCTGCTTATCATCAGCTTGAGCGCGCGCTCCTGTTCCATCCTGCCCGTTTTTATGCCCTGATCGGTATCCAGAAGTATTTGCAGGCTTTCCTCCAGACGTTTAGCGCTCATGCCCCCCGCTCTTTTCATCAGGCGCTCCACCATAAATTCCTTTATATCCACCATAGAAGCAATTTCCGCTCTATTCATGCCCTGAGGCAGATTTTTAAGCATCAGCAGATTGCGGAACTGCTTGGATATAATTCCCATAATGTAAATGGGGCTTTCGCGCTGGGCCAAAAGCTGCTGACAGAGCCTCAGCGCTTTAACGGCGTCTTTATTTAATATATGCTCGGCTATAGCGTATATATTATAGTCCCGGCCGGGCGTTACCGCCTGCAATATTTCCTCCCGGCTTATTTTTTCTCCCGACGCAAAAAGCGCCAGCTTGGTCAATTCGTTATAAAGCCCTTCCAGGCCGGTATCCGCATATTCAGATAAAAAAGCGGCGTCCTGAGAAGAAATTTCCTTGCCCAGGCTTTTAAGAGTTTTAATAATCCAATTCTTAAGGCTTTCGCCCTCAAGCGCCTTAAATTCAGCTACGCAATGCCGTGTAGCGGCCTTGAACAGCCTGGAGCGCTTATCCGCCTCGGGCATGACCAGCAAGAGCACGCAATCCTCCGAGGGCGCCTCCATATATGAAATAAGCTCGTCCGCGTCTGCGCCCGGATTATAATCGGACACCCTGACCAGCTTGCAGGACTGAGTAAAAGACAGCGTCTCGCACTGCTCGCGGATTTCCTGCGCCGAACACGCCTTTCCGTCCAGTTTAATTAAATCGGGGCTCTCTTGATCCAGGCCCAGCGCGTCCATGAGCGCCTGCTCAGCTTTGCGCATTATATATTTTTCCGTTCCGCAGAAAAGAATAACAGGCGCCGCCTCTTTTTTGACGGCCTGGAAAAACTGATCGTTTATATATGTCATGAAACGCTCTCCTTTATAATATAACCGTTAGGGCCTATATATACGCTGATAGTGCCGTTTATAAACGTGGATAAAACGCGCTCGCCGTAATATTCAAACAGCTTGCTGGTCTCCCGTCCGCTGCTTGAAATTATATAATCCGCCTGAGCGCTGTCATAAAAAGCTTTATTAAACGTTGCGTCGCTTCCGTGATGCGGAGCTTTTAAAATGTCGCATTTAACATCGGATAACCGAGAAACATATTCCATATCATAATCCTGGATATCGCCTGTGAAAAGCACAGTATTATCAAAAGCATAGAGCTTGAACACCATGGAAGTGTTTTCCCCTGCCTCCGTGCCCGCCGAGGGATATAGGATTCTTACGGCCACATCTTCATCCAGAATAAGCATATCGCCCGATTCCAGCCTTATTAATTCGCAGCCGTTCTGGCCGTACTGCGCTAAAAGCTCCTTCTGGCTTTTGTCCAATGTTATAGGATTATAATATATCTTTTCTACATCAATTTTATCAATAAAGAGATATAATCCTCCCGAATGGTCTACATCTCCATGAGATAAAAACACGCCGTCCAGGCTATATATTCCCCTTGCATATAAATAGGGCAATACGACTCTTTCGGCCGAATTGCCAGAATATTTAGAAAAGACGGGAGCGGCGCCCGTATCCACCAAATAGTTTTTCCCTCCCGGAGTTCTGATAAACGCGCAGTCGGCGCTGTCCACCGAAAGGAATTGGATTTCCAAACGCTCTTCTTCCAGCGCTTTATAACCAAAAACGCCGCAGACGGACAATACCAGGATACACAAAATACTTACGGCCTTTTTGGTTAATTTTATATTTACAAAGCGGGATAAAAAGAAAAGGATCACAAAATAAGCGGCGACCAGCAATTCAGGAATATAACCGCCCCTTAAATCGGGAACTCCCAAATTATTAAGCCCCTCCGAAGCGAACAGAAATACGTCCACCGGCAGCTTAAGCAGGCTAATTAAGAAAATGCCCGCGTCCGGAATGAACAGGCCTAAAAAAGAAGCGGCAAAAGCATATGTAAGCAAAGCCGATACATAAGGCACCAGCGCCACATTAGCCAAAACAGAGATTAAAGGATATCTGTGCTCCATATTAAGCAGCAGAGGCAGCGTGCCAATTTGAGCGGAAACAGTTATCTGAGCCGTTTGAGCCAATCCTTTGAGACCGGGGATTTCGCATCTGAATAATTTCCCGAAAAGCGCTATTCCGAAGCAGGCCGCAAATGAAAGCTGGAATCCGGCGGCATACACGCTCAGCGGGCTTAAAAGCACCAGAACAATACATGCGGCGCTGAGCGAATTAAGGCTGTCGTATCCTTCAAGCAGGCAGGAGGAGCCCAGCATGATCAGGAACATAATAACGGCTCTTATAATGGATACGGAAAAACCGCAGATTGCCGCATAGCATAACAATATAAAAGCAACGGCCAAAAAGCCGAGCTTTTTAGAAACGCCCAGCCTCTTAATCAAAAACATAAACGCGTAAGCGATTATGCCCACATGCAGGCCGGAGACGCTGAATATATGCACTATCCCCAAATCCATAAAGTTTTGATAATAGGGAGAATAATAAACTTCATCGCTGCCCAGCAGCATGCCCGAAACAAGCACGGCTTGTTCTTCAGGCAGAGCGGCGTATATATTATCTTCCAGCCTATTTCTCATATCCTGAAATACGCCGAGCAAATCGTCCTTATGCTCCACTACGCTGGGAGCTTCTCCGGAAAAAGCTGTATAATACACTCCCCTGCTGAACATAATCAGCCTGTAATTAGTCTGAAAAGGGCCGTCGGGCGGAGAAGGTATGCTTAAGCTTACGGGAATTTTTACAACATCCCCGTAATTAAGCGGCTGGGAATAATCTTCAATATCTATATAAAGGGCCACTTTGCCTTTTAAAGGCACGTTCCCTTCATCCGTTTCCATCTCGCAGCCATCCAAATTAAGCGAAGCCCGTTCGTCATTCAGCACAACCGGCCCGCACACCCGGCCTTCTATATATACCTTGCCCTCAGGAGGCGTCCGCAATGAAACATTGGCTTTGGAATATCCTGCCCAGGACACAGCCAAAAAGCAGATAAGCGCTACTGCGCAGAACGCCCTCGCGCCGCGCACAAAAATAAACGCCAGGCACGCAGCCAGAACCGCGGCGCACGAAACGGCTATAAGCCACGTTAAATTCGCCCCTCCGCCCAGCGCTCCCCCCGCGACTAATATAACCGCCAGAAAAAAAGGCAGCCGCGGATTAATAAGCCTAACCCTTCGGCCGTCCGTGCTGAGGAGATTTCTCTCAGAGCTCATAGCACGAATATTCCTCCGCGCATACTGCGCCGCAAAACTCCTGCGTCTCCTCCAGCAGCTCAGCCTGAGCCATTCCGGGCATAAAATGAGTCAGAATTAAAGAAGCGCCCGCGCTGCGCGCAGCCTGGGCCGCCTGGGCGGCATGCATATGGGGCGAATCGGGCGTCCAAAGCCCGCGGGGCGTGCCTATATCGCAAAGCATCTGCCCGCAGCCCAATGCGAAATCGGCAAGCGCGCCGGAGCTGTTGCAGTCCCCGGAATATACCATATCCCCTTCGCCTTTTAAACGCATGGCATAGCTGGCCACAGGATGCTTCATAAGCGCAAAGCTTATTTTCATGCCCGCCAGATTTATTTCCGGACAGGCGTCTATGGGAACAAATTCAAAAACCGGGGAATTTATCTGTTTCCAAAGGGCGGACGGCCCCGCAACCGGCACCGGCCTCTCCAGCTTTCCCTGCTTATTCAGCCCCTCCAGCATATATTTATATAGAAAAAGATCGTTTATATGGTCGTAATGAACGTGAGAAACAATGATTCCTTTAAGCTGGGAAGGCTGAATAAATTCCTGCAGGCGGGCCAGCACGCCGCTGCCCATATCCAAAAGCACATATTCTCCTCCGTTTTCCATTAAATAGCCCGACGTCGCCCCTCCCGGAGGCGCATACGGGCCATATTTCCCCAAAACCGTCAGCTTCATAAATTCTCACCCTTTATTTTAAGATACAAGCATGCCGTAATCAGGCATTAACGGCCTCAGCGCGGAAATATATCTTCCGAAAGTTTCCACTTGAGCGCCGTCCGCCAAAAAACGCACCTCTGTTAACCCCGAATTTTCGCATAAGGTGTTGACAATCGCATATACCAGAAATCGTTCCTGCTTATAGGAAAGCATTCTTAGCGCATCATGAAAGGAGCGCGAAAAATTGATATTAAGGCAATTCCCCGTTTGATATACGTCCAGCACTGCCTTCTCATAGCTTATTTCTTCCTGATAGGATAATAAATCCCCTATTTCTTCCATGCCGCCCGCGCTTCCTTCCAAAATGCTTTTAAGCAGCTCGCGCGAAACTGTGAGCTCATCATACGCCTTAACCGGAATAGTCCGCGCTCTGAGGCCCGAATAATCTTCATTTGGATAATAGCACCTCACATTAGTGCGTATCAATCCTAAAAAAGAGGAAAGCTCGGACGAATAGGAATATACCGTATCATAGCCCTCCTCGGTCTGGATGTTAATCTCAACGGCTATGCTGCGCATATCGGGATAGAGATGCTTAAGAGTAAGCGCCAGGGCGGGAATCGCATTCCAAAGCTGCTCCTGCGCCGGATAGCCGCCGCGGGCCAGAAAGCTGACTGATAAAGTCTGTCCGTCAAATACGGAAGGCTTAAATAAGGACATCATCTCTTCAAAAACAGCGTAGCCGTCCTGAGCCGGGCCGCGCAGAAGCTGATTGATAAGCTGGTCGGCGTAATCCGTGCCGTCAAAGATGATTTCGCGCGCTTCAGGCACATAAAACCCTCCTGAAGCGGCTCGGAAATAAAGCAGAGCGTATACCTTTTCCTTATATTCGCCGGCCAGTTCATACGCGCTTTGAGCGCCTTTCCAGCTTGTCAAAAGCGCCTGGGGATCATCCGCTTCGCCGTCTAAGGCCATTACCGGATGGGCCTCATAGCCCGGAATAACAAGCTGCTTCCCTTCGCAGCCTACTGAAATATAATTAATCTCCTCAAAAGAAGTGAAAGTATTGGCCAGGCAGGAAAGTATCTGGGCGATAACAGCGGGCTGCTCGTATCTCAGTTCGTCTGAAAAATTGATATATAGAACGTCTCCCTGGCGCCTTATGCTGCGCAGGGAAATCCCGCGGCTGAAAATTCCCTTATAATCGTCGCGGAGAATTGCATCCCGCTCCATAAGCGCGCGCGCTACAGCCTCGTATTTGCCGCCGTCGCCCGCATAAACCGGCTGATTTGAATATACAAGCCGGCTGCCGTCAAAAGTATACAGCTTATAATAATTGGGCTGATTATTCATTTTCGCCTGAGCCAAAGGGGATTGGGAGGGCTGCGGCTGTTCCGCGCCGCATGCGCAAAGCAGCAGCAGGCTTAAGGCCGCAAGCAAAGCGGATATTTTTCTTAAATGCTTTCTTAGCGCGGACATATTACTCCTCCCCGCCGAATACATCCAGCATAAAGGAATAGGATATCCTCCATATGCCCGAACTTCTTATAAAGGAAACGGGAATATCCTCATAAATTCTCTCTCCCGTATCAGAAGTCAATATATAGCTTATCATCCCTCTGGCGCGGGAACCGTCCTCTGAAACCGAATAAAACTCCGAAACCTCAGCCGAGACCATCATCTGGCCGTTCTGATTATAATCCGCCTCAAAGCCGGCCAGGTCGGGCCTGAGTATGCCGGTGGCCGAATCGGAGGAAAGGTATTTATAAGCGTCCTCCAGATTCCCCTTTATAAGGCAGGATGAAAAAGCCTTAAGAGCCGTGCAGGGAGTCATAATATAACTTTCATCCATAGCCAGCGGCTCTATATGCTCGCTCTCCCGTCCGTCTCCATAAAAGCCCAGCTCGCCTCTGGATGGACGCTCCGTAACGTTCTGCTCCTTGCGTACAATATATAGCTGCACCCTCGAATAGCCTGTATTTTCTATAAGCGTATTAACCACTGAATAAACCGCCATGCGCTGTCTTAGGCATTGAAGCGCGAATTCCTCCTCGCTCTGATTTTCCGTTTGCTCTAAAAGAATAAAATCATCCGAGAGCGTAACGAAAATGCAGTTGCCCTCAAAGCTTATGCTTTCCAAAGTAGTGCTTTGGTCTATAACGCTGCTTAAAGCGCTGCTCACTCCCTGGGGGCCGCGCAGCAGCGCGCTGAGCAGCGCATACTCGTATGAATTATTGGGATAGGTATCTATTCTCCTGAACTCAGCGGCCAGAAGGTTCTGATCTGAAAAACCGAAATACAGCGCGGCGGATGAAACGGACGAATTGGTAGGATTGGTCGCCTGAAGCTGAGGCACGTCTCCGTCCTGGCCTTCGTTATTTAAATACAATCCCTGACACGAGCAGAGAAAAGCGGCGCATAAGAGCGCTACTATTATTTTTACAGCTTTCATTTTCACCACTTCCCCTTACGCTTGCTGCTGGCTTAAAGGCAGCTCTATAGTAAACGTGCTGCCCTCGCCCAGGGCGCTTTTAACGCTTATAGCGCCTCCATGCTGCTTAACTATATTATCTACTATTGAAAGGCCCAGCCCCGTTCCTCCCGAACCTCGGGAGCGCGCCTTATCCACCCGGTAGAAACGGTCGAAGATATGCGCCTGATCCGCCTCGGATATGCCTATGCCCTGGTCGGTAATATCCACTACTGCGTTCCTGCCCTTTTTATACAGCTTTATTTTGATAACGGTATCCTCCGGCGAATATTTTATGGCGTTGTCTATAAGATTGGAAAAGGCCTGCTGGAGCTTTGTCTGATCGCCGTTTACCGTTAAATCCTCCGTCTCGCATTCAAGAGTTATGCCCTGCTTTCCCGCAAGAGGCTGAAGCATATGATATACTCTGTCTATTAAATCCATAAGCTGAATGGGAACAAAGCGGCTTTCGGCGCCGCTGTCGTCCATGCGCACCAGCGTTAATAAATCGTTTATAACATAATTCAGCCTGTCAATTTCATGGCTTATATCCCCTAAGAACTCCTCATAGAGCTCCCGGGAGGCATCAGGCTGGCTCAAAAGAGCGTCCACCAGAATTTTCATGGAAGCGAGCGGGGTTTTTAATTCATGGGACGCGTCTGAAACGAATTTATTCCTTGAAGCGTCCAGATGCTCCAATTTTTCGCTCATTATATTAAAGGAGGCCGCAAGCTCGGCAATTTCGCTCTTGCCCTTTATTTGGGCGCGCACAGAAAAATCCCCCTTGGCCATATCCCCTATTTTCGCCGTCATATCCTGGATGGGCCTGATGGTTTTAAGAGTAAGCAGCAGCATAAACGCGAAGAAAAGCGCGCCCGCTATAGAGCTCAGGATAATCATGCGCATTGAAAAGGAGTTGATTCTATCCACAACATCCTGAATGGGAATAGAAACCACCAGAGCGTATTTCTCCCCGTCCGCAGAAATCATCCGCTCGGCATAGCATACGGCCCAATACTCCTTTCTGCCCTCTTTATAGGGCAGATAGCTGTTATACTGCTCGGCGTTTTCCGAAATTATTTCTTGAGTGTAAGTAATCCGAGCGGAGCCTTTTCCCCCAGAAAGCACGCCGGCCGTAGCCTCATTTTCAAAATGAGTGCCCGTAAGCTCGCTGTAGGTGTCCACAATCACCGTGCCGTTGGGATCCAGCACAAACACTCTCCCCTCAAATTCACGCGCAAATTCCTCGCATCTGGAATAAAGAGTTTCTGAATGTCCCAGCTCTTTTTCAATCTTAAGAGCGTTGGCCGAAACCGACTGCTGCTGGACAGAAAAACGCTGTTCCAGCATCGCGTCCCCCATAAAGGCTATAACCAGATAATTTACTACAGTCAGGGAAAGCACCAGCATCACCAGATAAGAAGCGGTAAGCCTAAACTTTATGCTGTTGACAAACTTACTTATCCGAGAAATAATAACCCACACCCCATTTTGTATAAACGTATTCCGGTTCTTCAGGATTGCGCTCTATTTTTTTGCGCAGCCGCCTTATATGCACGTCCACCGTGCGTATATCTCCCATATATTCATATTTCCATATAGTTTCCAATAAATCCTCCCGCTTATATACCACTCCGGGATGGGTAATAAGCAGATGCAGAATATCAAATTCCTTGGCGGTAAGCGGAATTTCTTCGCCGCTTATGGTCACGCTGCGCTTATTTAAATCCACCACCATATTTTTAGCCTTTATTATTTCCGGGCCCTGAGAGGACGGCCCCGTCCTGCGAAGTATGGTCTTTATTCTGGCCTTAACCTCCAATATGTTAAAGGGCTTGAGGATATAATCGTCCGCGCCGTATTCCAGGCCAAGAATTTTATCCATATCTTCCCCTTTGGCAGTCAGCATAATTACGGGCATATTGGATTTTTCCCGTATCCGCCTCAATACCTCCAGGCCGTCTATTCCGGGCAGCATAACGTCCAGCAATATAAGGTCAAAGCCGCCCGATTCAAATTTCGCCAGCGCCTCTTCTCCGTCAAAAGCAGTATCCGTCTCATAATCGTCCTGCTCAAGACTGAATTTCAGGCCTTTAACTATCATAGGCTCGTCATCTACAATCAAAATTTTCTTAGGCATCATAACCCCCCTGGCGTAAATATAATAATAAATCGGTATTATGCTGAATATATTTTAGCATAAAGACGGCAAATAATCCACACATATTTTTAAATGCCGCATCAATATTCCGCATTTTATAAAAGCTGTTTACAACGCCGGCAAAAAATGATAAAATTATAATACTAATGAGCGGAGGTTTTGAGAATTTTGAAAAAAATCACAGCTGTTATATTAACGTTGATTCTTTTATTTTCCATTACCGCCCTATCCGCCGCACAGCTTAATGAACTTCCGCCAAGCGCCGAGAATATTCCCGCGCCTCCCGAAATCAACGCAAAATATGCGCTGCTTTTGGATTTGCAGACTAACACCGTGCTTTATGAAAAACAAGCGGATATCCAGATGTCGCCCGCCAGCCTGACTAAGATTATGACGGCGCTGCTTGTGGCCGAAAGCGGAATAGCTCTTGATACGGTGGTAACCGTTTCAAATAAGGCCGTGAACGTCCCTTCGGGCAGCTCTATATTGGGGCTTTCGGCCGGCGACCAGATAAGCATTTTGGATTTGCTCTACGGGCTTATGCTGCGTTCGGGCAACGACGCGGCCTGCGCCCTGGCAGAAGCAGTTTCGGGCTCTGTGGAAAGCTTCGTGGAGCTTATGAACAGCCGGGCGGCCGAACTGGGCATGAACAATACTCATTTTGTCAATCCGCACGGTTTTGCCGACAGCTCTCATTATACCACTGCGCGGGATATGGCTATCTGCTCCTGCGAATACATAAAATACGAGCTGCTCAATACCATAGCTTCATCTGCTTCCTATGAAATTAATCTGACCAGCAAGGAGGGCAGCCAGAAAACTTTCAGAATAAGCAATACCAACCCCCTGCTGACGGACAGCCAATACGGAGATTACGTTACCGGACTTAAGACCGGCTTTACTCAGCTTGCAGGCAACTGCATAATAATACGCTATCAGCGGGAAGGAAGGGATTTGCTTTCCCTTATATTCAGCAGCCCGCAGGGATACAGAGATAACGACGCCGTAGCTTTAGCCAATTACGGATACACCCAATTCAGCACCATAGACCTTGCCCGAATATTTCAAGAGCGCTCGGTGGTAATTACTGTGCAGAATTGCAGCACTGAGGACGAGCATAACGGGCAGCTTGAGCTGCAAATGAGCTCGGCAGCTCCCTCTTATTACACAACCACAGCCTCCACAGCCAACCGAATAATATCGGGCAGCGACATACTTACCATAGAAACTCCCGCCAATATTTCAGCGCCGGTATATGCCGGAGACGAAATAGGCACGGTGACATATAAAATAAACGGCGAAACCATTTATTCCAACACTGCTACAGCCGGAAGAACGGTATTCGCCCATATTGTTATACCCGACGACCTTGTCCCTATAAAAAGAGAATCCAATTCTTCTCCCCTGGCCGCTATCTTAAGCAGCAGATTGCTTTGGATATGTCTGGCCGCGGCCGTAATTACAGCGGTAGCCATATATATATTCGTAAGAATACGAAAAACCAAAAACAGACAGATGAACAGACGCCGCACCACTGTTTTCGCGCGGGAGCGTTACAGAAAAAACAGATATTATTAAAGCGCGCCACATTCAATTAAACGCTTATATTCCGGCAAAACCAATACGCCCCAGGGGGGCGCGCCGTCGCGCGGCCTGCG
>ERZ779894.370-NODE-370-length-52737-cov-4.422915_pt1 | contig 52737 bp, 35 predicted proteins | sample MGYA00511587_ERZ779894 | MGnify/ENA primary metagenome ERZ779894 (study PRJEB29588, sample SAMEA2160490) | human gut metagenome | biome: human gut; feature: human-associated habitat; material: faeces | place: Denmark | collected 2008/2010 ... | reverse complement strand
CCGAAAAGATGCGCCCAATGCGCTATGCTTGGACTCTCCTAAAGGAGAGTGTTTAAATTGCAAAATACTGACTTTACATTTCTTTTCTTACGGCAATGTTTAATATTGTTTGTCTACCAAATTTGTAAAGCAGAAAAATAATTTATTCAGTTAATAATTTAACTGCTAACTTAAATCCAAATTCAAACGCCTGACATTCAACTAGGGAAGTGTATTCTTCACAACATTCAATATATTTTTTGAACGCATCAAGTTCTTTATCCTTTAGTTTCGATGCTAGATACTCCTGATGCCTTGCCATTAGCTCAATTAATTCTTTTTCCTCGCCAGAAACATCTCTTTCCTCACTCGGATTTATATTTCCATACCATAATTCTTCAAGTATTGACATAAAATCAACTCCTTTGCAGTACCACAACATACCACAAAGGAGTTTGAATATCCAGATCAATTTTTGAAGAAAGTATAGGGGTTTGGGCTTAGCCCAAATGTCTTTGTTTTGCGCTACTGCGTAATACAAAGACGAAACTCGCCTTACAGTCAGCGTTGCTGACTGTTGTAACAGGTGTAAACACCTTTATTATAATTGGTTTTGCCTTTGAAAATATTGTCACAAATGCCTCAAATACTTGTTTACATATCTTGCTCGATTACTTTTACTATTTTGATTGAAAGCCTTTTAATTGTTCGTCACTCTTTTCTGAACCAGAGGTGGTTCATATTTTGCGTAATTATTTGTAAAAAGTGGTCAGTAGTTTTGTATTGACACCGTATTAAAACGAATGCTATAATGCTAATGATGTAAGCATATAGATTGGAGATATTCATTATGCAAATTACTGCGGAACAAATTGTAGAGAAAATATATAATGGATTTGTTAGCAAATACAAAGCTTTCGGTAAATTCGTTGACAGTGGTGAATACTGGGATATGTGTATAGATGCTGTGCGTGATAAAACGCTTCTCGAACATATTATATTTTGCAATGATGTGTTGAATAATCCGCCTGTGCATACGTTTTTACGTGCTAAAGTTGACGAACTCAATGACAAGCAATTAACTGAATTTGAGAAAAGAGCAGTCGGTGCTTTTTGGGGGTATGTATTCAAGTTCGTTTTTGAATACCAATTTCAAAAAAGTGTAACTGCAAAAGTCAACAGCGTTCGTACAGCGTCATATTTTATGTCGCCGAAATACAAAATTGAAATTATTTGAAAAAATGGGGAGACGTTATGTCAAACGGAAAAAATGTTCGTTCATTATCAGATAAATTTATAACTGAATGGAACAACAGAGAGATGAAAGATTTTTATGAGGCACATAAAGATGAACTTTTTATAGGAATAAGGGATAATTACATAAATCTATATTATAAATGTGCAAGTATAAGTAAAATTGAGTATCAGCCAAAATTTAAAAAATTTAGTTTTGAAATTGCAAACAAATATTTGGAACGTAACAATAAATCAGGGAGACAGAAAATCACTTTTGAAGAACTAAAATCACGATATGATTCAATAAAAGATAATATTGACAAAATACAAACAAAAGAGAAAATTTCACAGCAAATTCTTGCACAAAACATTAACAAAAACAAAAATTCAAAATGGCGGATAATTGACATAGAATATGTAAAAGCGGAACAAGAAGGACGATTTGATATAATAGCAATTTCTAAAGAAAAGCCTTACAAAGTAGCGCTTATAGAATTAAAATATGGTTCAAATGCAATCGGAGGAGATAGCGGAATTAGAAAGCACGCCGAAGATTTTTTATCGTTTATAGATGAAAACAGATTTCAAAAGTATCTAAAGGCAGAAATTTGTTCTATAGTTAACGACTACAGGAAATTGGCATCTTCTCCGCTTCCGCAGATTGCAGAAGAAGATGTTTGTGACAAGCCGGATATTTATTTTGTTATACTTGCAAATAATAAAAATAACGATTTGGTGGAGATGACAAAAAGATATTTGTTTGATGATGCCAAACGTGCATCAAAAAAGAATTTTGAAAAAGAAGTAAAAGAAAAGAAATGTGAGGAAAAGCTCAAAAATTTTAATCCCGTATTCTTATTTTCCGAAAGCTGCTTGATGAACAACAATAGCCAGCTGGATATAAACGACTTTACGGATTTTGACAGATATAAAATAGAGAAAAAATCAAATGGTTCATCTGACTTAAAAAAGTTTTAAACTTTTTACACAACAAAATACATTTTATAAAGCGGTATATATATTTATATATACCGCTGTTTTTATGTCCCGAAAAATGTACTTTTTGGCGCACAACTTGAAATCTTATAATACAAATGTTATAATGCCGTTAAAATACGTATTATAATTTGCAAATATTAAGAGGTGCTTATGAAAATTATTATTCACCGTGGAACACATCAGATAGGCGGATGTGTAACAGAAATATCAACAGATAATTCAAAAATATTCATAGATTTCGGCTCAAATTTGCCCAATTCATTAAACGCTGATTTCCCGAAAATGATTAAGGGACTTACGGTTAATGATAACACTGAAAGAGTGCTTTTTCTTACTCACTATCACGGCGACCACGTAGGCAGACTTAACGAAATTAAAACTGATATACCCATTTATATGGGGAAAACAGCGAAAGAGCTTTTTAAAAATTATGCAGTGCGAATTAAAAGCGATATAGCGGAAAAAATTGATGAAATACACACATTTTCACCTTTGGAAAAGATAACAGTAGGGGACATTACAGTCACTCCTTTAATGATTGACCATTCTGCTTTTGATGCATATATGTTTATTGTTGAGGCAGACGGCAAGCGTGTACTTCATACAGGTGATTTTCGTATGCATGGATTTCGTGGTAGCAAAACTCTGCCGATGCTTAAAAAGTATGCAGAAAATATTGATTGCATTATATGTGAAACAACTAACTTGTCACGTGAAGGCGTAAAATTAATTACCGAACGGGATTTACAAAACGAAGCACGACAAATTCTGAAAGAAAACAAATATGTTTTTGTACTTTGCTCAAGCACAAATATTGACCGCATAGGTGCATTTTATCACGCTAATCCAAAAGAAAAATTGTTCATTTGTGACAAGTATCAAAAGAAACAACTTGAAACTGTAAGCAAGGACCATAAACAAAAAAGCAGCTTTTATGATTTCAGTCACGTATTGAGTTACGGCACTAATATTGATGAGCTTATGGAAAAACGAGGCTTTTGTATGATTATCAGGCAAGGCAAAATGTGTGAAAGACTGTTGAAAAAATACAAAGGCAGAAGCAAAGTTATTTATTCAATGTGGAGCGGATACCTAAAAGGCGAATCAAAAAATGATGAACTTGTAAATTTTTTAAAGGATTATGAGCTAATATTTCTTCATTCAAGCGGTCATGCTTCTGTGAGTGATTTGGTTAAACTTTACGATACGATTAACCCGAAAATAGGACTTATTCCCATTCACGGAGAAACGCCTGAAAAGTTTTTACAATTGCTGCCGAAAGATAAGTTATTGTTACTTAATGACGGCGAAGAATTCTTGATATAGCCATAAACAGTTTTGAATGCATTAAAGGAGTAAAAATATGGATAGTAATACTAACCAGTCAAATTTAACTTTTGAAAATTATGCCCAAAATGAAAATAACAGATTTGCATATATAGCAGCAAAATCAATAGCGTTTTCTCCAATTCCCAAAATTACTGATGATTCGAATTTTAATATTTATAACCCTCTTTATATTTACGGCGAAGCACACCTTGGTAAAACCCACCTATTAAATGCAATATATAACGAAATAAAAAAGCGTTTTCCTGATTTGAATGTCCTTTATGTTACTGCAGAGCAATTTGCAACCCATTTTATTTGCGCATCTCAAAGCAAAACTCTTTATGCGTTTTGTAAAAAATACAGAGAAAATATTGATGTCTTTCTTGTTGATGATATTCAGTTTATTTCTAAAAAACCTACAGTTGAGGTGGAATTTTTTGATACATTTAATTTGCTTATAAGCAATGGTAAACAGATTGTTATAACAGCTGACCGTCACCCAAAATACATTCCGTCAATATCAGAAGAACTTAAGTCACTCCTTGAAAATGGTCTTCTTGCTGATATAAAACATTATGAAAATATTTAAATTTTTATATGAGGCAAAATTATGATGAATTTATTTAAACATTATTTTGGCGAATATGTTGACGGCAATATAAATTTATGTTTGGGAAACGGTATTATAGAAAGTATCACGATTAAAAGAAAAGATAGAGAAGTTTCAATATCTCTTTCACTTGACAAGCTTGTTTCATATTCACAAATTGAAATGACTGAAATTTGTATAAAGGAAAAAATGGAGCTGAAAAAATTTCAAATAAATCCCCATTATTCTAAGGATTTATTCAGTACTGATTATTTTCCTTCAATCATTGAATTTGTAAACAGAAAAAAATCAATAGCAAAAGATTTATTTGATAATGCGGTTGTTTCACTTAACTCAAATGAATTAAATATACTATTAAAAAAAGGCGGATTAAAATTTCTTGAAAATCAGCACATAAATACGGATATAAAAAATACCGTTTTAGAAATGTTTGATATGACTATTAATGTGAGTATGGCTGAATCAGATACTCATTATGTGGATGATAAAGAAAGTACGGCAAAAAGCGTTAAACATACTTTTTTAGGTAATTTACCGATTTATGCCGATACTGTTAAAACTATTTTCGGAAAAGCGATAAAAGAAAAGCCTATGCAGATTTCTGATTTGATGCTGGATACGGGTTTTGCTACTGTATGGGGCGATATTCTTAATCGTGAAATAAAAAACACTAAAAAAGGTTATTATAAAATCTTAATGTTTGATATTACAGACTATACGTCATCGGTAACAGTTAAATTGTTTGACAGAAAAAATGTTGTTGATGCTGTGGCAGATAAGTTAAAAAATGCAAAAACAGTCATTGTTCGTGGATTATACAATAATGACCAATATATGAAAGAATATATAGTTACGGCAGATAGTATTGAAACAGTTCTCAAGACTGAAAAAGAGGACGACGCCGAGGAAAAGAGAGTAGAGCTTCATCTCCATACCTCTTTGTCAGAAATGGACGGTATTTCTGCACCGAAAGATATTATTAACAGAGCGATTAAGTGGGGGCATAAGGCAATTGCGGTTACAGACCACGGAGTGGTTCAGGCATTACCTGAGGCTTATGGTGCTGCAAAAGGTAAAATTAAACTGATTTTAGGTATGGAAGGATATTTGGTTGATGATGAAAAATATCCCGACTTTATGAATATGAAGCTTAAACAGTTTAAGCGCCATCATATTATTTTGCTTGTAAAAGAGGATACTTCTCTTGACGAAAGCATACCAAAAGAAGAAAGAGCATACGGAAGGAAAAATTTGTATGAACTTATTTCTTCATCAAATATAAAAACTTTTAAATCCCGTCCTCTTATTCCTAAATCAATGCTTGCCCAAAAGCGTGACGGCTTGATTATAGGCTCGGCATGTGAGCAGGGTGAGGTTTATCAGGCAATTTTAAATAAACTGCCTGAAGAAGAAATTGAAAAAATTGCGTCTTTTTACGATTATCTTGAAATTCAGCCTAACGGTAACAATGCGTTTATGATTAGGTCAACTAAAGAATTGCATCAAGATGTAAACAGCGAAGATGACCTTATTAATATACATAAAAAAATCATTGCCCTTGCTGATAAACAGGGCAAATTAGTTGTAGCAACAGGCGACGTCCATTTCCTTGATGAAAAGGACGCAAAATTCAGAGCAATCATTATGGCGTCAAAAGGCTTTGAAGATGCTGACAATCAAGCACCTCTATATTTCAAAACTACAAATGAAATGTTAGAGGACTTTGCGTGGGCAGGGGACAGAGCAAAAGAATTTGTAATTGATAACCCAAACAAGATTGCCGATATGGTTATGGATAATATTCCGCCCATCCCTCCCAGAACATTCCAGCCTCATATTGACGGAGCAAATGAAGAGCTTACTGAAAAATGCTGGGCAAGAGCAAAGGAGCTTTACGGCGACCCTGTTCCTGAAATCGTTTCCGACAGACTTCAAAGAGAACTTGACTCAATCATCGGTCACGGTTTCGGCGTGCTTTATGTAATTGCTAAAAGACTGGTTGAGGAGAGCGAAAGAAACGGCTACCTTGTAGGTTCAAGAGGTTCAGTTGGCTCATCCCTCGCTGCTCATATGGGTGGTATTTCCGAGGTTAATCCATTGCCGCCTCACTATTACTGTAAAAAATGTAAATACAGCGAATTTTTCACCATGGGTGAATACGGTTCAGGTTTTGACTTACCACCTAAAACCTGTCCAAACTGTGGTGAACCTTTGATGCGTGACGGTCACGAAATTCCCTTTGAAACCTTCCTCGGTTTTGACGGCGATAAAGAGCCTGATATCGACCTTAACTTTTCAGGTGAGTATCAGTCACGCTCACACAGATACACCGAGGAACTGTTCGGTAAGGAGCACGTTTTCAAGGCAGGTACAATATCTACTCTTGCTGAAAAAACTGCACGTGGATCTGTAATGGAGTATATTTATAAACGGGGTCTTACAGGAAATACTCCGAAAGCCGAAATCAGAAGATTGGTTGCCGGATGTACAGGTATTAAAAAAACAACAAGCCAGCATCCAGGGGGAATGGTAGTTGTGCCCGACAAGTACACAGTAGAGGACTTTACACCTATTCAGTATCCGTCGAATGATGAGAAAAAGGGTACATATACAACTCACTTCGATTTTAAAAATTCACTTCACGATACTCTGCTCAAGCTTGACGAGCTTGGACACGATAATCCAACCCTATACAAGTACCTTGAAGATTCAACAGGTATTCCTGTAATGGACGTTGATTTGTCCGACCCTAAGCTTTATCAGCTTATAACGTCAACGGAGCCAATCGGAGTATCACCTGAAGATATCGACTGCAATACAGGTACTCTTGCAATCCCCGAAATGGGTACTCCATTTGTAATAGGAATGCTTGAGGAGGCACAGCCAAAAACCTTTGCCGATTTATTACAGATTTCAGGTCTTTCTCACGGTACAGATGTTTGGCTTGGTAATGCACAGGAGCTTATCAAAAACGGCACCTGCGATATTTCAAAGGTTATCGGCTGTCGTGATGATATTATGACTCATCTTATCCACGTAGCAGAAGATTATGAAAAAAGAACAGGCAAGGAATCTCCTTTAAAGAAGATTGACTGCTTTAAGATTATGGAGTATACCCGTAAAGGTAAAGCGCCTAAGGAATTGCCGCCTTATGAGGAGGCAATGAAAACAATAGGTGTTGAGCAGTGGTATATTGATTCGTGCTACAAGATAAAATACATGTTCCCCAAGGCACACGCTGCGGCATATGTTATTGCGGCTCTACGTCTTGCTTGGTATAAGATTTATTATCCTATTAATTTCTATTCAGCATTTTTCACAGTTCGTGGCGGTGCAATAGACGCAGTAGCTGCAATTGAGGGAAAAACTGCTGTTAAAAGAAAAATGGAAGAAATCAAACTTAAGGGTAACGATAAGACAGCAAAAGACGAAAGTACATATGTTGTTTTGCAGATTGTTATTGAAATGCTTGCAAGGGGTATTGAGTTTCTTCCTGTTGATATTTACAAATCAGATGCAAGAATTTATCGTATTGAGGACGGAAAGATAAGACTTCCTTTTGGTTCTATCGACGGCATAGGCGAAAATGCTGCTAATGCAATAGCAAATGCACGAGATACAGGGGGAGAATTTATCTCCTATGATGATTTAATGGCAAGAGCAGGTATAGGCAAAAGTGTTGTGGAAGCCCTCAAGGAAGCTCAAGCATTAGGCGATATGCATGAGCAAAACCAAATTTCATTGTTTTAATAAGTGCTTATATATTTTATTAAAAAATGGCTTTAGAGATTTTTGAGAGATTGATAGTATAAAATATGGCTTAAAATGTGATGATTTTGAAAGCAATTTTGTTGCTCTGACTCCGTTATTTAAGGTTCGAATCCTTATACCTCTGCCAAAGAGAGGACTATCCTGAAGGATAGTCCTTGTTTTTTGCTCAAAATCCCCGTAAACGCCGTAAAAATGCCAAAATCCGCCTGCCAAAGCAGACGGATTTTTCCGTTTTAAGTGACTTTAAGTGACTCTTTGAGACCATAAAATGCACTAAAAGCACACAACGCCGCGAGCGGATCACAGCGGCTCTCGGCGGTTCTTTGAGTGACTCTTGAGTGACTGTTGGTTACTTTATAATTCAAAGAGTTTATTAATATAACACTGCAACAACTTAAGTAGAACGCTTGGCTTTTATCTTACAAACTAAAGTATTTAAAGTCAAGTGTTTTTTTGTAATTGTTAGATTTGCTGAGTTGTGATATAATAAAGTTTATACTAAGTTTTATACTAATAATTAGAATCTCAAACAAAAAAGAATACTATAGAGGAACATAATATTATGAACAAAGAGTTATACTGGAAAGTGTTAAAAGTATTAAATACTATTAGATTTTTCTTTATCAGCAAAATATACAAAACAAATGAAAAATGGAGCGTGCAAAAAGATGTTTCATACTCCACAAGATTTGTAATTAAAGGAATAATAAAGAGATTATTTGTAGGATTAATTTTTTTAGTACCCATAGTAATAATTAATAATGTGGTTATTTCTAAATATCCTTTTTTTTTGGATGTACAAACCAAGCAATACTTACTTGACTTTATGTATGCGGGGTTGGGTATTGTAGGCGTTATTTTAGGTTTGTACTGCGCTAACATTTCATCTGTATATGCATCAATATATACTAATGCACCAATTAAACTATCAGAATTATTTGCCAGTGATATTATTTCGAACAAGAGCATCGCTCAAATAACCGGTTATTTAATATTCGATTTATTGACCATATTCGGAGTAATAATAGATATAATAGAACCTGGAATTGTTTTGATAGTAGCAATTATATTTGCCACAATTTATATAATTGTCGCCTTTAGCATTAATGGAAACCGTTCTTTACGTCTATCTAATACATTTACAATTGCGGATTTGGTTTATTCGAGAATAAATCATATTTTGAAAAGTTTATCTAAGAATAAACTATATTATAATGACAGTAACATTCAAAATCATTTAAGGAAAATATCTTCTAACGGACTTGAGCGTTTAAGAGAAATTTCTGGTTTTAATATTAATATTCCCCCTCAACAAGACACTTATATGTGTGATTTTTTATGCAAAAACATATACCTTATGAATATTTACCAAGAAATTAAGCCCAATCTCTCACGTGAATCGTTCTGGTTTGAAGAAAAAGAAGAATATAGGCAGTGGTATAACGCTTCTTATTCAGAGATCACAAATGCATTGGATACAGGCACAATGATTAGAAATGAAAGGACAAAAAATTATAGTTGGTTTGAAGACAGACTGTTTTCAATAAATATACTGTGTATAAATAAATTTATTAATGATTCTAAATACGACTGTTTATACAAATACTTATTGCTTCTGTCTGAAAGCAGTAAATACTATATTGTAAATAATGATGTGAATTTGTATGTTAATCATATAATTACGATTTTTGATTTATTGAACAACAAAATCCAAAAAAGGAAAGCATCTGATAATAATGAAATAACAGGAATATTTGAGTTACTGATAATATGCTATATGGATATTACTATCAATTTGCGCAAACTCGTTGCGGAAATTGATATAGCAAAAATCAAAGAGGAGTATTTGAAAGATATTATTGGTAAAAGAAATAACAACAAATACAATTTATTCTTTAATAATATAAAACTGCAAAAACTGAAAAAATGTTTAGAAACAGAACTGAAAATTGAAAAAAAGATTATTACAGCAGATTGGTACATTGAACAATTCATATCGGAGGCAATACATAGTATTCTTGGTGATAGCATTTCTGCGTTGTTTAAATATATTGGATACATTGATAAAGAATTAGTTTTATTACAAGATCACGAAATGAATGAAGCTGCTTGTTTATCTTTCTCTAAAATACCGGAATTAAAATCCAAAAGCGATATTTTAATTAACGATTTATCCGATGTGTTTAACGAATTACTCGCTAAACACAAGGAAAAAACTATTGTTTGGAAAACTGTACCATTTGAAGAATACAAAAAACAAGTATCTGCTTTATACTATACCCTGCCAAAGAGATTTAGAGATGTAGTAACAAAAGTTGCAGTTGATAAATGGTCAAACAGGAAAAGTGTTCCTGACTATTTAGGATATTACTATAATATAATATGTACTATTATCGTTGAAACGATTGCAAAGAATAATTTCGATGAGTTCAAATCTGCTTATGACGGATTTTTGCCGCTTGTATTATTATATCAAGAATATATACGTTATGATTTGGTTAAAATAAAAGAACCACATTTGCAGTCCGGCGTGCTTCAAGCTTTTGCACAACCAATGCTTGAATACTCTATTCTTTCTGGACTTGCTATACTATTTGGAGAGTTTGCTAAAGATTCTCGTTGGAAAGAGTGTGTAAACTTAAGTATTGAAGAATTTGTTTCAAAAACACCAAAGTCCAAAGAAACAATTGAAAAATGGGCCGAACTCTTAAATCAACTTCAAAAAATATTTGTTGGGATAGGAAACCGAGATGTTCTTCATACCTCATGGGAAATGCTTATAACAGAATCGATAAAGAAGAATAACTTTGTCGAGTATGTAGATGCTGGATTTGGAAATGTTGAAATAAAATCGGATAGCAATATTATTAATAGTTTTTGTAGAACTAGCTTTGAATGGCGTGGTTTATCCAATACTGAAGAAGTATTTTGTGTTGTTTGTTTAAACAAGTATTTAGATGAAGATAAAAAGTACCACAGTCGTTTTAATTGGGAGAACAACTTAAATGAAGAATAAAGAAAAAACCTTTAGTGTTAATAATCATATGCTTATGGAAGACTTTTGTCAAAGTTATAGTATAACTTTTTCGGCAATTGGTCGCTTTGATGATCCATATTATGTTGTTGATAATAATAATCTTAAAGAGTTACTAACTAATAGCGATTATGGTTTTTTCCGTTACACATTTGATAAACTTCTTAGTGGAATAACGGAAGAATTAATTATAAATGGAGTTGCATATTTGGAAATACTTGAAACACGAAATCCCCAAAATATATTAATTGGTTTGGATTTACAGGTCTTGGATTCAAATTGTGTTAAGAACAGATGCAACTCATACATTGTTAAAGAATCGCCAAATGACAATAATCAAAAAAGAAAAGTCCAAAAGAATAATATTGTTGTTTTTAAAACATCTGATATCGGTATTTCTAAACTTCGAGTAAAGAGAATCCTCAAAAAAATTGATAAAATTGAATCTCCGAATGTTCAATTAGTGTTAAATAGTGAAAAAAACGGATTTGTTTGGGATAAATACATAGACGCATATAATTATAATCAGTTATCTGTTTGTAAAGACCTGTACTGGTATTTCCGAAACTCAAATAACCCTCTTTTCAGCGAATGCTATTTATTATATAGAAACGCCAAGCTAAAAGAATTAAGACAAAACATGTATTATTATATTACAAGCAAGATTAACGAAAGTTTAACTGCCTTAGGTAATGAATATGGTTTTAAAGGAATTATAAAAGAGCGTTGGGATAAAATAGATTATTCTAAGTGTTTGGAGTCACTTAAAAACGGAAAATACAACACTTCTCAAGTCGGCGAGATAATATTCAAATACTAATAATGGTTTAATTTCTATATGCATTTAAAAAGGATGGTGAGGAAACCTCACCATCCTTTCTCTTTTGTGAAATTGCCTTAAATTGTCCGAAATCGCCCTCAATCTGCTGTTGATTTAAGGGCGATTTTTTCTTTTTTGTTTTGTTGAGTTTTTTGAGAGAATTTCAGAGGCCTATAAATTTCAAATTTTCAAAACCGAACGAGAGCGACCAGGAGCGTTTAGGTGAGAGACTTTTGAGAGATAAAGGCAAGAAATTTTTCAATTACTTGCCTTTACCTACTGGTTTTGCGACTATCGGAAAATGCGCTTCCGCAGCACAATACATACCACATTTTGCTATCAAAATACAAACTAATATTGTGTTGAATTTTTTATTATTATATAATTAATTTGTTTAAACAGATTGAAAAATTGGAAATAAAGAGGAATACTATATTTTTTCAGGAATATGTCTTTTGACGAAAGATGTGAAACGATTATCGGATTTCTATCAAAAAATTCTTCAAACAACTTCAGACTGTGATGATAAAATACATCAGAAAATACATACGCAAGGTGTTTTTATGGCTATTCTTAAATACGATGATGCTAATGTTGGAAATCCGAATATGAATATGGCTTTTACTGTTGATAATGTTGATACAGAATTGTTTGTCGGAGCTGTAGAAGAAACAGATGAGTCGTTAAATGGTAAAGTGGCTGCAAGGGCAGAGAAAATAGAAGTTGATAAAGATATTGATGAAAGAAGAAGTTAGTGGAGTAATGCAGAATGAATTCTACTGCCTTCTCTGCCATAATGGAATAATACAAAAGAATGTATAGTGAATAAAAAGTTTAATTGTATTTTGAGCAATATTGGAAAAGCATAATTCCAGCAAATATAGTATTTTATTTATATCATTAGATTGCAAGAGGAAAACGGATGGATAAAAAGGGAATTATAACAGAGAGCCTTGTTTATATTGAGAAAAATTTAAAGAAAAAATTAAGCATTGGGGAAATTGCAGATTATGTAGGTTATTCAAAGTTTTACTTTTCAAGAATATTTAAACAGGAAATGAATATTTCTGTTATGGAATATGTTAAGGAAAGAAAAGTTATATGTGCGTCAGAAGATATTTTGCAAGGAAATAAAATTCTTGATGTGGCGATTGAATATGGATGGGAATCTCACAGTGGATTCATTAAAGCTTTTAAAAACTATTATGGCTTTTCTCCGTCTCTCTTGTATGCGATGAATCTAGAAATCATTCATTTAGGAGGTAGTGATATGAGTAATTATGCTTTTTATGAAAAGACCGATGAACATATGTTAAAGGAAGAATTATTTGAATTATTAGAACGAAAAATGATAGAAAATAAATTGGATACTACAGAGTTGGGAATAGTCTATAATTTCTGTAAGAAGTCATATGCAAATAAAAAAAGATATTCAGGAGATGAGTATATTACGCATTTGTTAAATGTATCATTGTTACTTGTTCAAATAGGAACAGAAGCAAATGTAGTCTATGCAGGGATGTTTTGCGATGTGTTTAGAAAAACTGATGTTTCGATAGATGATATAAAGAGATCTCTGCCAAAAGATGTTGCACAAATCCTTATACGATTAAGAGATTATGATATTGAGAAAGACGGTCTAGAAGATGAAGAATGCGCTATTATAAAAATTGCGGAGCGACTTCATAATATGCGAACCATAGAATACATGGAAGAAAGTGAGAAAAAGAGAAAGGCAAAAGAAACACTTTCTATCTTTATGCCTGTGGCAAGAAAGTTGAGAAATGAAAAGGTTATCAACGAGTTAAATGAGTTATCAATAAAATATGTAATGTAGTTTAAGAGTCGGTTTTACGAAAATGTAAAATCGGCTTTTGCAATTTTATTACAGTAACTCCTATAGTAAAATAATAGTGTATTGTTGTTATATTGAATAATTGATGAGAGGTAGAGAAATTACTATGGAAAAAACAGAAAGATACTTAAACTTCTATAATTTTGAAAATAATTTTTGGGGCAAAACATTACATTTTCATCGTCTATTTTTATATTATCTGAATCTTTTATCGAAACACGAATTTGTATTAAAACATATAGAAGAACCCAAAAGTTATGATGGGGCGCATAAAATGCAGACTTGCCGTTATTTATATTTGCAGAATATCAAAAAAATATAAAATAAAATATTAACCCTTACAACAATCTGCAAAAAGCAGTAATTGGTTGAATTTTGGCAGGGATACTGTAAATCTTACCGTATCCCTGCCCTTTTGTTTTTATTCATCTACTGCTTTTTGATTAGCATACTTGGCTAAGCGTTTTCTGTTCTGCTCGAATACTTCATCTACCATATGAGTGTAGATCTTTGCCTTTACAGATATATCACAGTATCCCATTAATTACTTTGCAACATATATCGGAACTCCTGACGCCTGATAGTTTTGCATTTCAGTATTAATATATTTAAAATCTTTTTGTATCGGATTTTGAGAAGTATAAGTTTTAAATTTTTCCTTAAGTTGTGGCGTTGGAAAATATTTAAATTAATCTAACTTAAAAATTAAAAGTTCGAATCCTATAATTAAAAACTTAAAAACATCTTTTTTGTAGTGGATAGACAAAAGAAAAAGAACACTCGCGCAGTGTTCTTTTTTCTTTTTGTAAATTAGATAAGAATTTCTTTGATGCAACAAAATATGCAGGAGAAGGGAATATCGGGCATATAATGATGCATGTTGCAATGCATAAGCAAGAATTATTAAAATAAGTTTTAAACGATCATTCATTCGCTTTAATCCATTTTTGAGGCGGGGCTGCAAAATACGCAGGGTGTCCCACCTCATTTTTGATTCTGTTTATTAACTGTTTTCTGCTATATCGTTCTCGCTGCTCAAATCAAAAAACATACGGAATGCAGTCGGCAGTGCATAGTTCGTTTGAATCTCTTGTGTGGTTGCCCAGACAAAATCAGACGATGTTTTTGTGCATAGAATATGATAGCAGGTCATTTGCCATTTTATATGTGTAAAGATGTGAACGCGATGCAGCTGTTCCAATACTTCCACGGGCTGCACACCGAAAGCTTCAGCGGCATGCAATGCCTGATCAACATCCAGCTTGCCGAGCGTATTGGGCAGCTGCCATAAGCCGACCAGCAGACCGCTTTCAGTGCGTTTCGTCAGGGCATAGCTATCTCCGCATTGCAGTAAAAAAACGGTGCGATCTTCCAAACGTTTACCTTTTTTCGGCTGTTTGACCGGATAGTGCTGCACCGTGCCGTTGGCACACGCGCGGCAGAAGCCTTTTGCCGGACAAGCATTACATTTCGGCGATTTGGGTGTGCAAACTGTTGCGCCCAGTTCCATTAACGCTTGCGTAAACTGCCCGCAATGCTTTTTCGGATATACTTTTTCAAGTTGTGCGGCGATTTCGGTTTTTGTTTGCACATGATCAATCGGCGCATCGTTTTCCGTCATGCGTGTGATAATGCGCAGTACATTACCGTCTACGGCGGCGTACGGCAGATTGAAACAGATGGAAGCAACGGCGCCTGCGGTATATGGTCCGATGCCGGGCAGAGCGCGGATCTCCTCGTATCGGTTCGGAAAGCGTCCGCCATATTGTGCTTCGATCACGCGCGCAGCTTTTTGCAGATTGCGTGCACGGTTATAATAGCCGAGCCCTTCCCACAGTTTGAACAGTTGGCTTTCCGGCGCTTCGGCCAGGGCTTGGATGCCGGGGAGCTGTTCTAAAAAGCGAAGATAGTATGCTCGTACCGCTTCTACACGCGTTTGTTGCAACATAATCTCCGAGAGCCATACGTGATAAGGCTCAGTGTCTTGCCGCCAAGGAAGTTCGCGGGCATTTTCTTCGTACCAGGGCAACAGCGTATCCGGCAGTTGCCTGTAAATTGAATCGGTTGTTTTCAAAGCTTTCTCCTTTATGCTTGAATGATATATATGGAATAAATATGCACATTTTGCGGCAGGAGTTTTCACATATATTCCAATGTATGTAGTGCGATTCGGTATCTGATTTCGTTTTTTCAAACCTAATCTTTTTTGTTCAGTCTAGCTCTGATATTATTTTTTTAAAACCGATAAATCATCTATATCAAATGCAAAAATCCTTAAAGCCAAGATGCTTTGTATAGTCATAATAATCCATTTCGATTTGTTTTGCTTCAAAATCATTATACCTGCAAAACCCTAATTTTTTCTATAATTATATAATAAGTTGTTTGATATATCAAATATATCATAAATAATGATCGTAAGAAACGATAGGATAAAGAGAGTTTTCCTGCTGAAAAATCCTGCAATGCATTACTGCACTTGAATATGCAGAAAAGACAGAACGGTTGTTTTCTTGAGGTAAAGGATGCGCAGCTGCTGAGTGAGATAAGTATTTTGGGGATCAGGGGAATCGCAGAAGCATATTTGTTTTTTCTGCAGAGCAGAATTGTAGTTATCCCTGACGAGTGCAAGTGCATTGTATTGTCCGAGACGAATCTTCAGCAAGAATTTAAGATTCGCTTTGGCGACATGCTGATACGATCGATTCCGAAAAAACAGCGTTTTTGAAGCATGGGGTGGTGGCTGCTATTTTTAAGTGCCACATTACAATATAAAACCATCGCGCGCATTTCAGCTAGCGGTGGTTTTATTACTTTCAAAACAGGATTTATACGCAGCCCTTTTTCAGGATGATATTTGCATACTTTTTTTCTTCGCCTGTTGCTATGATGGCGTAAGCTTTTTTTGCCCTTTCGTAATAGGCAAAACGCTCCTCAAATGAAATCTTGGCATCGGGCTCATATTTCTTTAGTATCTCGGTATATTTATCCCATATGCTCGTATCAGTGGGATCACCATCGCATTTTTGCATCAGAACGAAATGATTGCTGTCGTACTGATCAAGAGGGAAGAGCCCTAAAATTGCGTCAAGCATATCGCAAGCGGATATACCGTCTGCCCTTATAAGGATATTGGCATTCGAGGCGGCGGGGAAATTGCCGTCTCCTATAACAATCTCGTCTCCGTGCCCCATTTCACAAAGCACTTTCAGTAACTGAGGGGATATAATTTTGGGTATGTTTTTAAGCATTTAGATCCTTCCTTTTATTTATATTTCTTTCAATTCATAAGCGGTCTTGCCGTCAAAAGTAAGTGTAATCATTCCGTTTACGGCGTTTATTTTTTTTATAAAAACAGCTCCGTTTTCTGTTATTTTATAAAGACCGGCTCTTTTGCCGCCGAAGGAAAAGCTCTTTTCACAGGCGATTTCCGACCAAGCGTAATAGCTTCCTCTTTTCCAGTCCACGGGAATGCATAAAATGTTGTTTTCCTTTAATGATTTTCCGTTACAGGTTATGCTTTTATCACGCACCGCGGTTTTAATGCCGTCTGTAAATACAGCCGTGCGGTTTTTTCCTCTGCCGTTTATCTTCAAAATCTTATGAGCGTTAAGATAAAAGTAAGGTACGCTTCCCAAAGCAAACTCGCGTGTGAAACTCTCCTGCCAGTTCTTATCCAGATTAAAGCTGTTTTCCCCCGAGGTGTTGCCGTAAAATAGATATTGCAGATCCTTGTCTTTTTGCAGATCTGTATTTAATTTGCCGCCGGCAAGTATATTCGGTGGATATCTGAGATAATCTTTTTGAGTCATTACAAGATTCCACACTGCCGGGATATATCCAATAGTATCGCTTTCGCCGTAATGCAGCCGCAAGCCGTTATTGCGCTCTCTGTAAATAAATTCGCTCGTAACGTCAATTCCTCGACTGTTGAAGTATTCAATCATTTTGCGGCGGTAAAGCTTTTCTTCACGTATTGAAGTCCTTTTGCCTTTCCTTACAAAAAATGCGTCAATATGCACGGTGCCTGCATTTTCTATAGGCAGAAGCTCAAGCAATTTATCAACTCGTTTTCTGAAATATCCTGATTTATATTCCTCAGCAAAACGTACTTGATACGCGGTTCTGTCATTCCACATTCCAGTCTTTTTTATTTTACTAAAACAGTTTTTCAAAATCAAGTCATTTTCAAGATATTCATTCCAGAGCGGGCTGTTCGGGTACGCATCGGATAAGTTGATGTGATACGAAACTGTAGTGTTATATTTTTTCGCCTCATCAACAAGCCACAATAGGCTTTCAAGAGCGGTTTTGTCCTGCGGCCTTTTAGCAGCCTCGTTGACCTCGAAAAAAGCGGGATATTTATCATCATGTCCCTTATACTGCCACCCAACAAGGTATATGATTTTCGGTGCGCCGAGTGTAAGAGCATCGACTGTTTTAATCTTTTCAAGCGCCTGTTCAAAGGTGTTGTTAAGCTTGCAGCCGTCCTTGTTATCTGGTATGCCGATATCAAGCTTCATCATCATTGTTTTGCTGTAATCATAGTTGGATTTTCTCATTTACTTTTCCTTTAATACACGGAATTATTCGGTATACTGTTTGTTAATACCGAGTTCCTTTGCAACATACATAAGGTTTTGAATGTCGCCGTCAACAAGCTTGCCGGTTTTGTCCGGCGGCAGGTTTATGACCATAATGTTTCCCGTTTTTTCAAGAATTCGGTAATTTCTTATGATCTCCTCGGCGTCCGTAAGCGGCTTTTTCTCATATGTATCGGAATAAAACCAGCTGAATTCTTTTCTTGAGCAGATCGTCTGCTCGAAAGGCAGATAATATTCTTTGCCGTTAAAAGTATAGATTTTCGGGTCATCCTCGCGGCACATATTCGGATCCCACAGCCTGAAATCGGACGGGAACATGCGAAGCGGATCTCGGTCGCGGTAATTCTTCGGTTCATACCTTTTTTTAGGCATACCTTTTCTTTCGCTGTATTTTCCGACGGTGTGATTTACACCGATCTGGCACATTGGCTGCATCGTTTTAACAAGGCTGTACAATCTGTCTAGCTGCCAGGCGCGGCAGGGTTTATCCCATGCACCGTCAAACCAAAGCTCCACAACTTCGCCGCATCTGCCGTCCATAAGTTTGGTCAAATGCTTTTCCATGTACCGAACATAAGCTTCATCGTCTTTATAGCATTTTTCGTGGCGGTCCCACAGCGAATAATACAGCCCCAATTTTACGCCGTATTTTTTGCAGGCTTCCGATACAGCTTTCACCACATCGGTCTTATTGGGCGAATAATTTACGGAATAAGTTGTTGTATGCGTGTCCCACAGGCAGAAACCGTCGTGGTGCTTTGTGATGAGTATAACATAATTCATCCCAGCCTCATAAGCGGTCTTTACCCAACTGTCTGCGTCTATAGCAGACGGGCGGTAGCTTTCAATCGGCAGTTTGCCGTCCGACCATTCGGTGTTATTGAAAGTGTTAATGCCGAAATGCAGAAACATTCCGAATTTTCTGTTCATCTGCGCAAGCTGCCCTTCATTTGGCTTTAAAGAGGGCTGCTGCATAATGGGGTATTGCATAAATGGATATGGCGGTAACTTTTTTCTAAAAAACATTTTAGCTCCTGATTAAACTTTAATCATTGTTTCATAAACCTGTTGCCTTATTCTTGTGTAAGGTTTTGTCAGTTCTCCATATTGGGTTTGCCGCCGAGGCGAATTTTAATGATTGTGTCATAAGTTCCGGGCTTTCTTCCGAAAACTGTAACGCGCAGTTTGCCGCCCTTTGCTTTCAGGCTGACTTTTTCACCCGTCAGGCAGGAGAACGCTTTCAGCGCGTTGTTTTTGAACGGCAGTGTAAAGGTTGTGACAGGCGCACTGCTAAGAATGTGCAGATAAACATGGTTTCCTTTAAAGCAGGAGGCATATTTTTTTGTGGGCTTCCATATTCCGCCGCGTGTTGCAAAAATGCTTTCGCCGTATTTTCTGAGCCAGCTGCCGATCTCCTTGATCTGCTGCGCTTCATTACCTGCAATACTTCCGTCCGGCTTGCAGCCTATGCTTAAAAGATAGTTTCCGTCTCCGCCGGCGCAGTTCACAAGCTGCGCGATTATTTTTTTAGTGCTTTTTGTTTTATTTGGTGAATATGCCCAGTATTTGCCGAGCGGCATGCAGGTCTCCCACATTCTTGTGTTCTGGAAAAATCCTGTGTGCCCCTCCGGCGTGTCATAATCGCCGGGCAATCCTGCTCGGTTATTGATAATGATATGCGGCTGAAGTTCACGTATCATTTTTTCAAGCTCTTCGGAATGCCACATTTCCTTTGTGAACATTCCGTTGTTATATTCCGCATCCCACCACAGCAGGTCGATTCTGCCGTAATTCGTCATAAGCTCGCGCACGGTGTTGAACATGTATTCCAGATAGCGCTTGTGTTTTTCCGTCATATACCACTGTTTGCCGTCTTTCATCCTAAAATACGGAGGCTTGCTTATCGCCTCGGCGTCATTTACGGGAACAGGCTCATAATCCGGGTGCGTCCAGTCTCGTTTGGAATAATAGATTCCGATCTTCAGTCCGGCTTCACGGAATGCATCTATAAGCTCTTTTAGGTAATCTCTGCCGAACGGTGAATTTGTGATCTTGTAATCGGAATATGCCGTGTTCCACATATGAAAACCGTCATGATGCTTGGCTATTATCACAACATATTTAAAGCCGCCCTTTTTCGCAATGTCTGCCCATTCCTTGGCGTTGAATTTCTCAAAGGATAACTGTTTTGCCCAGCCGTCGTATTCCTCATCGGAAACCACGCTTCCCTGGGAGGGATCAGGCAGCTTGTGCGTTGTTCTGGACCAGCTGATATCGACCATTCCGATTGCAGAGATGCCGACGTGCAGAAAAAGACCGTATTTCGCCTGGCGAAACCATTTTGTGTTCTGCTCGCTCGCGAACGGATATCTGCTCCATTCTTCGTCAGGAAAATATGTGAATTCCGCTCCCTGCTTTGATTTGTTAACTTCACTTTGTTTTAATGAATAGCCCATATTTTAACTCCTTATTTTCTGCTTACAGAGATCCAAACGCAATCAAATTTTCTAAGATAAAAGCGAACTGCGCCGTTTTTTACTGCCATGGTATGGTAATTATACATATCGGTTACGGAATATCCGTCGGGCACGGGAATACTGTATTTTTTTAGAAATCTGCTGCGGTTAAAAATGAAGTATTCGACCCCGTTCTCCGATTCCGTTTTACCGATTTCAAGGCTGTCATCAAATCGAGCCGCGGTATAATCGGTATCAAGTATTCTTTGCAGACGGTCAAGTTCCGTTTTTCCGTATTTGTTCACATAGTCGCCGGAGAGCACGATCCCGCCGCTTGCGCGAATATAAATGTTGTTCAGTTTGTAAAACGTTTTACGGATATGGCTTTTATGTGTTATACCCGCCGGATCCATTACCGGTGAAACGGTGTTTGACATAATCAGGCAGTCCGGGTCATTGATCCAAAGCGTTTTGTGCATCCAATTGCGGTTGAAGCACTGTTCGCTGAGGCTTGCCATATGCTTTACTTTTCTGATCACATCGTTCGTTACACGCATTGCGGTCACCGCACCGAGTGACGGCCACATCGGCGCGTTGCACCCCAGAATAAAAGCATTGTTGTCCGTGGCTGAAAAAACTGCGTCCATTCCGAGCCTGTAAGCCTCAACCGCCGTCTTGCTCTTATCATAACGAACTCCGAACGGAAGCGCGCCCCAAACATTTGCGTCAAGTTTAAAATAACGTACGCCCCAGTTGATATATATTTCGCGCACAACATCGTAAATATACTGCCGTGCAGCGGGATTTGTTCCGTCCAGCATATACCATGGACCGTCGCGCCAGCCGCCGAAGCTGACGTCACCTGAGCAAAGCGGTTTGCCGTTTTCGCCTTTGATAAAATAATCGGGGTGTTCTTTAAGCAGCCGGCTCTTTGGCGAAGCGATAAAAGGTGCGAGCCAAATGGCAGGTTCAAAGCCTGCATTCCTGATATCGTTGCAGATATCTTTCATCGGGCGTTCGAATTTATCGCTTGTTTCAAGCCAGTCGCCCATAAAAGGCTGAAAGCCGTCGTCGATCTGTATGTATTTGAGTTCGGGTGCTTTATCCCTAATAACATTCAGATTGTCAAAGATATCCTGTTCGGATATGTCAGGCCCTATGCAATACCAAGAGCACCAGCCCGAAGGCAATTCAAAGTATTTTTTAGGAGGATGGTTTTCGGATATGATCTCTGCAAATTTTTTTAAGATCTTATTTTTTTCGCCTTTTAAGATCACCATTTTCTCAAGGTGTATTTTTTCGTCAGCCGGGAATTCGATATCTTCAAGGCACTGCACGATCTGTATATGTGTTTTGTTTATACGTATCTCCGTTCTGAAACGATTGCAGCTTGACGCGCCGATCAGAAGCGTTTCGCTTCCTGAGCCGAACAGAGCATAATTATATACCGTTTTGAATCCGGCTGTCTGCGGCATTTTGTAGTGACTCTTATCCGTGTAGCCGGTTATAGTACCGAAACGACCAACGGTTCCGCTGTATTGTGAAAGCATCTGGTAGCCGTCGCCGTAAAATTTAGTATCGTGTGAGAAATTGTGAACTCCGTTAAATAAAACCGCTTCTTTCAGCTTTGCGTTTTTCTTCAAAGAGAACCAGATAGAATATTCTGAATTTTTTTTTGAAACTTTTAAATCGCAGGGAATATTTTTGCCGTTTGCGTCTATTAAATAAGGTGCATTAAAATGGATTGAGTTCTTCATTTACAGTCCCCACTTTTCGGCGTATTTTTTTACGCAGCCGATAACATCCGAATTTTTCGGTTCGGGATACTCTTTATAATCCTTCAGCCATGACAACTCGAATTTGTTCAGCTTTTTTCCGAAAGGGTATGATTTGTACCAGAATCTGCCGATGTAGCCGTCGCCGTTTATAATGAAAAGTATCTTTTTATTTTTTAAACAATACAGCACTTTGTTGTAAAACATCTTCCAGCGTTTATAATAATATTCCTTTATCAGTCCGCTCCATTCGCGCCAAGCATAGTCGTAAAGCGACCATGTAGTGGAACGGATATCTCCCCAGGAAGTCAGCAGGGTGCGCGCGTTCATATCAAAATATCGCTTTTCTTTCTCATCGGTTGCCAAATTGTGGCAGTCGTTTATCCAGCGTGAAAAGCAAAATTCTTTTCTGTGAGATAAAAGGGTGTCCATATCTGCAAGCAGAGATAGCTGCTTTTTTGCGATTTCTTCAACTGCTGAAATATTTTTCTTTTTGTAAGCGTCGGCAAATTTGATCTGCTCCTTGTGAAACCGATTGCTCATTGCCTGTCTCGTCAGATCACACAGATCATACTGATATCCGTCCGATTCTTTGAAATCTTCGCTGACGGATAAGTACAGCTCAACTGCTTTTTCAAATTTATCTGTATCATAATAAAGTTTGTTCTTGCAGCAGGGTCCGGCTTGCGTCGGTATCATCTGCGGGCGGGATGCAACAACGGAGCCGACCGCGTTTTCCTCATAACCGTCACTGCGGTAGCAGGTCTCAAGCAATATTTCCCATGCTTTTCGGAGCGTTTTATCAAATTTTCCGTAGCGGCGCAGAATATATTTATCCAGCCATTTATCCAGATCAATCGCCTTTGCTGTTGTCAGCAGTTCAAACTGAAGGTCGTAGACCACGGGGTTTTGTTCTATTCCCTCCATAAACATGCCGCTTCCCACAACGTTTGCTCCGGCGTTTTTCAGTTTAAGATATGCGTTTTCGCTGTGCTTTTTGAGCTTGCCCTGCATGGAGTTCTTTCCGCCGAAATCGTGGAGCATACCCGAAACAACGGGATATCCCCAGCAGTTATCGTTTTGCGGTGTTTTTTCGCTGTTCAGATCCAATATAAGCAGGCGGTTCTTCGGAACGGCTTTCACAATATGCTTGCGCATCGTCCAAGCCTGCATGACCCAGACGGATTCGCTGTCAAAATTCTCATAAAGCCGGTTTATGGCTTTTCCGACATCGTTCAGGTATGCCCTGCTGGATTTAGGCGGCGTTCCCTCATGAAACGGGTCGCAGGCAATAAAATGATGATTTCCGAGCAGTTCGTTCATTTTATTCAGATATACCGTGCCGAACTCAAAGAACAGGGAATCAAGCGGATCTAGCTGTGCCGTTTTCGGATAGCGGCACCAGCCGTTTTGCATCAGTATTTTGGCTTTGGGATATTTTTTTCTGAGCAGCACGGGCACATGACCTGAAAATCCCTGCTGTATGGGATACATACCGAATTCAAGATAACGCTGCAGGATTTTTCGTCCGAGCTCAAGCCGCTCATATACATATTTTTCATTCTCCGGCGGCAGATAACCTTCAATATTGGTCATAAGCTGCCAAGCCCAGAAAGCGGGGCCGGAAATAAAATCAAGCGCTTCCTTTTTTGTAAAGCCGAACTGTAACAGCGTTTCATACCACACCGCTTCGGTGCCTACAACGGCAAGGGGCATATTTATGCCGTTCATTGCCATAAAGTCGATCTCTTTTTCCCAGCGCTCAAAATCCCACCAGCACATGGAATAATCAAGTGTGCAGTAATTCATATATACTCTGTATTTCTGCTCTATCTCTTTATGGAACTCCCCGTCAAACATAACCAGGCTGCTGATATGTATCTCCTGATTCGCGCACCAGGAGAGCTGCACGTTGCAGTATTCTTTTAAATAGCAGTAGATGCCGTGAAAAGCGGAAATATAGTTGTTGGCTTTCACATGAATCTTTCCGTTTTGCGCGGTTATGCTGAAGAAATCCTTGTCTCTCTCTTCGAATTTTACTGTGAAAGAATCTTTAAAATCGGGTATATTCCTTTGCAAAAATCCTGAAACCGTTTTGTCCATAAAAGCCTCCTGAATGATGACTTAGTAATTGTGTTTTCGCTTTTGGCTTTATTATAAAACCGTTTTCTGCGTATTACAAGCTTTACTCTTTGCTTTATTGTATTTTCAGATCCGAGCATTGCGCGCCGCCGGAAAGACGCAAGTCAAGCTTTTCAGAAAATCGAAATGTTTTTTATATGCGGTTCTTTTCTGCATTTTTGAATATGTATTTTGATCTCGCTGCAATCTGCAACGGGTTTTTTCAATATGCAGATCTTTTTAAAGCCTATTGCCGTTCCATTATAAATATTTTTTCCGTTTGCTGTGATAAAGAATTCCTCAATCCGCTGACTTTTTGTTATATCCTCTGATAAGACGATCGTTTTGATTTTTTTAGGTTTTATTTTTACGGTAACGGTGTCCGATCCTTTCCGTATAGACAATATTTCGGCTTTTTTTGAAAATCTTTTTTCGATCTTTGTTTTTGTCTTTTTCAGTCTGTCTATAAATTTTTCGGGCAGTTCCCCTTTATCGTTCGGCGGAACGTTTAAAAGCAGAGTTGCGTTCCCGCCAACGGAATTGTAATAACATTTTTCAAGATTTTTTACACTTCTTGTGAAAAATATCTCAAAAAACGGTCTCCAGAACCACCCGAAATAGGTTATGGGGATGTTCATTTCGGCAGGATACCAGCACAGCTCTTCACCGAGAAGCTGCTTCCTTTCGCCGATCGTATTGTCCGTGAAGCTAGGTGCCTTGAGCATTACCGTTGCGCCTTCTTTTTGCTGAGATATCTCTGCTATTTTTAAGCTGTCCTGTAATTTTTTGGACACAACGCTGAATTCGGATCTCCTTGCTCTGCCGTATTCATTGCCTATCCAGCGTATGTCCGGGCCGCAGTTCGTTATCACTGCCTGCGGTTGGAGAGTGCGTATTATTTTGAAATAACGTTCCCAGTCGTAGTGCTGCTTTTTGCCGTTTTTGCCCTCGCCGCAGGCGCCGTCAAACCAAAAACAGAATATTTCTCCGTAATTTGTGCACAGTTCTGTTAATTGATTACAGAAAAAATCGTTATAAAGTTCCGTACCGTAAGTCTTTTCATGTCTGTCCCACGGGGAAAGGTAAATACCGAATTTAAGACCGTATTTTTTACAGGATTCTGCCAGTTGTTTTACCAGATCGCCCTTGCCGTTTCTGTATCCTGTTGCGGCTATCGTGTAATCTGTATATGCGCTGGGGAACAGGCAGAATCCGTCATGATGCTTTGCTGTAAAAATGATACCCGTGCTGCCGGTGCTCTTAAGTTTTTCCGCCCATGTATCGGTGTCTATGTCGTTCAGGCGGAAAACCCGGGGATCTACATTGCCGCTGCCCCATTCTTTTTTTGTGAAGGTGTTCAGCCCAAAATGAATGAAATTATAGTAACCGAGCTTTTGGAACTCGATCTGTCTTCGGCTTGGTATAACGGATGTTATTTTATCTAGAAAAATTTGGTCGTTCAAAGTATCCATAGTTTCTGACTTTCCTGTTATTTAGGGGATTTTTGCCTTGTACTATTTCAGGATGATAAGCAATGCTTCGCCTTTGCCGATCTGCAGGGGGAGTTTTCCTTTTTCAACCGTAATCTCTTTCACAAATTCGTTGCCGTTTGGCGTAACGCGGAAGATTTCAGCCTTTGCCGTTTTATTGCTTTGGATCTTCCATGTGCGGAAATCTCCGTCTTTACTGTAAGCAAAATAGCTGTTTTTAATGTGCACAAAAGGAAGACATAAATGATTGCCGTCCTTGATAACAGCCCCGTTCCAAACGATCTTCCCGCCTTTATAATAAGAGACTATTCCGTCTGAAAATTCGCATTTTTCACTTGAAAGAAAGCCCTTGATTGCCAGACGCTTATGTTCACAGAGAAAATGATACGGTACCTGTACCGTGGCGAATTCGTGCAGAAAATCGTCTAACCAGTTGGGGTTGGACATGATTATGATATCCTCGCCGTGCATGTTTCCGTAAAGATAATTACGAAAATATTTGTTCCTGAATATGCCCCCGCTGTAAAGCTGCGGCGGAGTTTCTATAACCTCTTTTCTGGTCATTCTGTAACACCACCAGCTTGCCGGTATCTCACCAACAGTCCTCATCGGCGCTTTGTGGTGATGCTCCCTAGGAAGTCCGAATATCGGGCGGTTCTTCAGATCTTCCGTTTCTTTATATGTGAATTCCGAAGTAATATCTATTCCTTTCTCACGAACATATCCGATCATTTTTCTGCGCCCTTCGCACATTTCGGCTATTGAAACATCCGGGGAATAGTTTTTATAGCACTGAAAGTTATCGACATGCACGGTCTTCGCGTCTGCCAGAAACGGTAGGGTTTCAAGCAGTCTGTCAAACTGCCGCTTAAACAGACCGGATTCCCAGTATGCTTTGTGGTCGGTTTTGTAGCAGGCTCTGCCGTTGTATTTTTCAATGGCGTGTATCTTTCCGTTCTTTTTGCGTATCAGAGCGTCTGCCTTTACAAAATCATTAAAGGAGGGGGCGTTGTCATATGCGTCGTTAAAGTTGATATGTACGCTTACTACGGAATGGTATTGTTTCGCCTCTTCATAAAGTCTGATGAAACTGTCGCGGGCGGTCTTGTCTTTCGGGCTCTTCAGCGCTTCGTTGACTTCAAAGAAATCGGGATATTTATCATCATGCCCCAGATACTGCCATCCCACCAGATAGTATATTTTGGTGATCCCCTGTGTCACGGCGTCGATCTTTTTTATAGCCTCAAGTGCCTGATCAAATGTCATAAGCACGCGGCTTGCTTTTCCGCCTTTTTCAGGGACTGCCATGCCGAGCTTCATCATCATGCATTTCGTGTAATCGTAACTGTACTTATAATCTGTATTCATATGTTTCCTCCGTTATTTCAGCATGTCTGCCGTAATCAGATTTTCTCCTTTTTTAAGAGAGAGCATAATTTCTTTTTGACCGTAGATCAATTTTATCCGCTTTTCCTGCGCAGAAATAAGGCTTATGTTTTCAAGCAGCGAATCTTTTAATGCCGCGCGTACTCTTATGTTTGAGCTTGCCAGCAAGTCGAACGACAGATCTTTCCATGTTTCGGGTATTGCCGGAAACAGCTCTATTTCTTGTGCATTGCATCTGAGCAGCATATTCTGAAGCGCGTCTGCTGCGAAAAAATTGCCCTCAAGTGAAAAGATGCGATAGGTTATGATGCTTTTGCCGGTTTTTTTATAATCTCCGTTAATATGAAAAGTGTTTGGCAGGCAAAAGTCATTCCAGAATGTTTTCAGTGTTTCGGCTGCGTCATTTCCTCTTTTCTGAACCGCGTACAGGTTCGCAAGCCAGGCGAATGAATAGCCGCAGTATTCTTTCGTACCGAGTTTTTCCAGATCTGAAATCGAAGCGTCCGTTATTTTTTTGCCTTTGCCGGAATATTTCAGCAGTTCCAGCGGATAGATTGCAATCAAATGTGAAAAATGACGGTGAGAACGTTTTTGCATTTCATTAGGGGAAAGCATCAGCACGTCATTGCCGGTTACCGCAAGGGGCTGAAGCCTGCCGAGCACATTCTGCCATTCGGATTTGTCGCTTTCCAGCCTTAATTCGTCCGCTGCTTCGTACAGGTTTTTAAAATGGCGTATGAGCATAGCGTTGTCATAATTTGAATTCGGCTCAAGCCATGATTTCAGTGTGTTGTCATGCGTCTCGGGGGAACTTGAAAGCGGAAAAATAAGCTTTCCGTTTTTATCTTCTTTTAGAATCGAAAGCAGAAATTCACCGTATTTTTTCAGATACGGATAAACACGGCTTTCCAGCAGTTTCCCGTCCTGTGCGTAGTCGCAGTATTTTTTCAGTCCGTCGCAGAGCCAAGCCTGGTTTGACGGTGAAAGCGCGTACATCGGCCAGCCGCCGAGGGCGTTGGCGTTCATATCCATAACCGACGGCAGACACAGCCCTTTTGCTCCGAAAAATCCGCGTGCGAATTTTTCCGCGTTCTTTTCGTGGTAAAGCAAAAAATCGACGTAGCTTTTTCCGCAGGAAAGATGATTTGCTTTAAGATAGCCGGAATAGCATAGCTGTGCGTTTAGGTCAAAGTGATAATCGCCCTTCCATGGCGGAAGCAGACCGTTGTCAGCCGTCCAAACTCCCTGAAGCGGCATTGGCGCGTATCCGGCACGTGAGCAGGAGCCTAAAAGGTAATTGGTTACATACCACTTTTTCTCGAAATATTTGTCCGGCAGATTCAAACAGCTTTCGTTCCAAAAATTCTCCCACCATATTTTGTGCTCTTTTAGATTTGCTTCATAACCGCGTTTTATCATGCTGCTTAACAGTGAAAACGCATTGTTTATGGCATCATTTTTGTTTTCGGCAACTGAAACGGTATAGGCAGCTTCGTTTCCCGAAACAGCCAGAAATATTCCGTATGTAAGTCTGTCGTTTACTTTCTGTGTAAAATACTGAAAATCGATGCCGTCAGCTGTTTTTTCGGAAGCTTCAGCCTTTTCATATCTGAGATTTTTAAGGGACTGCGTGATCGCCGACCTCAGCCTGATCCGTTTTTTTGTGCCTTTTTCACCGTATTCGGGGTTTTCTATCGCATATTTAACAGGCTTGTTTGTTCGTATGAAGCCAATGCGGCTTTCTGCGTGAACAAAGCTTTCCAGCTTTATGGTTTCGGTGTTTATTTCAGCCTCAGCGGCTGCGAGCTTCAGTTCTGCCGAGAGCAGTTCTCTTTCTCCTATGTCAACAATGATCTTTCCGGCGGGCAGTTTCGTCGGAGTCGGTTTTGCATACGGAGCGTCAAAAACTTTGGATATTTTGCGTTTTCTTTTTTGACGCACAAATTTGATAAGAGAAGCGTATGTAAAATCTCCGCCGGGCTCAACTGCAGAGCTGCAATCCCACAGGTCACCTTTATCTATACTTAGGCGCAGGCTGTTTCCGTTCCCCCATATCAGGCAGCCGATATCTCCGTTTCCGAGCGGCAGACCGTCGTCCCAGTGTTCGATATTATGATTGTATTTTATGTTGCAGTATTCTTTCGGAAGCGTAAGAATCCCTCCCTTTTTACAGTTCTCATTATATATTAAAAATTGTTTCTAAAACTTATATTTCCTGCCTAAAACTTTAGAAATGCAATCAAAAAAGAGCGCATGATAAACGCGCCCTTTTATTGCTCTAAAATTCGAGTTTCCTGAATTTGTTGGGTGAAAAGCCCGTGTTTTTTGTGAAAAAATAAATAAAGTTCGATTCGCTGTTAAAACCGGTCTCATATGCGATCTGAGATATGCTCAGGTCTGTTTTCTGAAGATAATCTTTTGCCCGGTTCAGCCTTGATATGAGCACAAAATCATAGGGTGAAAATCCTGTTTGCTGTTTGAAAACTCTTGAAAAATGAGAGGGGCTCATATGAATAACATCAGCTATATTTTGAACGGTCAGTTTTTCGCTTAAATGCTCGAGTATATATTTTTTTGCGTCCTGCACGCTTTCCTCATAGCTTGTTTTATTCTTTGTGCTGATGTGAAGCGGGTTGGATAGCTCGGCAAGGATTTTATATATATCCAGCGACCAGTTGATCTCGCTCGGTTTGTTGTCGGACGCCATGCCGTCAAATATTCTGAAAAGCAGTTTCTCAACATGATCCGGGTCGCTGCAGCGAATCAAATTTCCTTCGTTTTTAACGATCTCATTGTAAAAGGGAATGCAGTTCTGCCCGTTGAAATGGATCCAGATAGATTCCATATTGTTATTTGTGTAGTATTCGTGGGGCTTAAAACAGTCTAGGATAACGGTTTCTCCCTTTCTTGCCGTTGTGTGTTTTCCGTTTTGCACAAAGGTAAATGTGCCGTCCAAAATATGTGTGACCAGCAGGCTGTTATAGTTTTCCCTTACCAGATGATAATTTTTTACGCAAAAGAAATGCCCCGCGCTCGTGGGATAAAAATACAATGCTTTCGCAGTCGGCGAAGGTGACGAAAAGTAAAAATCCGATTTTTTTAAGACACCTGTCTCTATTGATTTCATATAATATATAACCTCTTTTTTATAAAACAGCAGGATTTCTAATAAATCAAGTTGCTTTTCGTAATTATATGCGGCGATTTCATTATATAATGTGACTATAAAAAAGTCAATCACTGTGATTTTTTTTGTAGAAAAAGATGGAGGTAAATCAATATTGAACAATAAGGTAAAAGTTTGGCAGGAGCAGGTTAAAATCCCCACATATCCTGTAGGTAAGCCCGATAAGAATCCTATGTTTCTTGAAAAAAGGGTTTATCAAGGCAGCAGCGGAAAGGTCTATCCCCACACGGTTATCGATAAGATATATGATGAGAAAACTGAGAAAGAATATACAGCGGTATTTCTTGAAAATGATTATATCAAGGTCATGATTCTGCCGGAAATAGGCGGCAGAATTCAGCGCGCGACGGATAAGACGAATCAATATGACTTTGTTTACTACAATCACGTTGTCAAACCAGCGCTGGTAGGTCTTGCCGGACCATGGATCTCAGGCGGCATAGAGTTCAACTGGCCCCAGCACCACCGCCCCAGCACGTTTGACCCTGTTGATTACACATATTATGAGAATGAGGACGGCAGCGCCACCGTTGTTGTGAGCGAAATCGAAAACATGTTCCGGACAAAAGGAATGGCAAAGATCAGTCTTTATCCGGACAGCAGCTACATAGAAATAAAAGCGCAGCTCTATAACAGAACGGATACGGAACAGACCTTTTTGTGGTGGGCAAATCCCGCGGTTGCCGTAAATGACAACACGAGAAGTATTTTTCCGCCGGATGTTACCGCGGTTATGGACCACGGAAAACGCGCGGTTTCAACCTTCCCGATCGCCACAGGCACATATTATAAAGTGGATTACAGCGCAGGCGTAGATATTTCAAGATATAAAAATCTGCCCGTTCCCACTTCCTATATGGCTGCAAAGTCGGATTATGATTTTGTGGGCGGATATGATGACAAGCTTGAAGCCGGCATACTCCATGTTGCCGATCACCATGTTTCGCCGGGTAAAAAGCAGTGGACCTGGGGCTGCGGCGATTTCGGCAAAGCGTGGGATAGGAATCTGACAGACAGCGACGGTCCTTATGTTGAGCTTATGACAGGCTGCTTTACGGATAATCAGCCCGATTTTACGTGGCTTGCGCCGCTTGAGGAAAAGCAGTTTACGCAGTATTTTATGCCGTATAAAAAGCTCGGCACTGTGCACAATGCCACAAAAGACCTTGCTATGAACTGTGAAAACGGCGCTGTTCACCTTTATGCAACGGGCAATGTCGGCGCGGTCACCGTTTATGTATATGACAGCAGTAAATGCGTGCTGAAACGTGACGAGGAACTGCACACAACCGATTTCGTCACGATCGAAGTGCCGGAAAGCACTGAAAAGATCGTGATCCAAAGAAACGGGCTTGATTATTTAAAATATGAGATAAACTGCAAAAAGCAGGAGGTGCCGGATGCGGCAACGGCGCCGCCCGCTCCGAAAGACTGTGAGACGACAGAGGATCTTTATCTGTATGGTCTTCACATCGAACAGTACCGCCACGCAACGTATCTTCCCGAAGATTACTATCTCGAAGGACTCAGGCGAGACGCAACGGATATCCGCCTCAATAACGCGTACGGAAAACTGCTGTTTAAACGCGGAAAGTTTGAAGAGAGCGAGAAATATTTCAGAAACGCAATCAAAAAAGCAACCCGTTCAAATCCGAATCCTTATGACAGTGAACCGTATTATAATCTCGGCTTGTCGCTGTTGTATCAGAACAGGCTTGCCGAAAGCTATGACGCGTTTTACAAGTCTGTGTGGAGCAATGCCTGCTGTGAATCGGCGTTTTACCATATGGCTTGCCTATGCGCGGTGAAAAAAGATTATCAAGCTGCGCTTGAGCATGCGGAAAGATCGATCCTTAAAAACGCGCACAATATCAAGGCGCTTGACCTCAAAGCGCTTCTGCTTGAAAAAACAGGTGAGAAAGAAGCGGCTCTGGAAATTGCAAGGGATGTTTTGAAGATTGACCCGCTCGATGTTATCAGCAGACGCGTTTTGGGCGAAAAGCCGCAGGTCAATTATAATACGGCAATCGAAATTGCTTGCGAATACGCAGCGGCAGGCTTTATTGAAGACGCTGCTTTGATACTTGAGGAGGACGAAAGCGGTTATCCGCTCATTTCCTATTACCTTAGCTTTTATTACAGCCTGCTCGGCAACAGCGCAAAAGCCGATGCATATCAGAAAGCCGGCCGTGATACGGAGTTCACAGGCTGTTTCCCGCACAGGCTTACAGATCTGAAGGTGCTTGAACATACACTGTCGGCGCACAAGGAGGATTGGCGCGCAAATTATTACCTCGGCTGTCTGCTCTATGATAAGAAACGATATGACGAGGCGATAGAATGCTGGGAAAGATCGGTGGAAGGCAACGATGGTTTCCCGACCTCCCACAGAAATCTTGCGCTTGCCTATTACAACAAAAAGAACGATCCGATGCGTGCGCAAGAAGAACTTGAAAAGGCTTTCAGCCTTGACAACACAGACGCAAGAGTGCTGATGGAGCTGGATCAGCTTTATAAAAAGAACGGAAAAACGTCCGGGGAGCGTCTCGCTTTGCTTAACGAACATATGGAGCTTGTGGAATTCAGGGACGATCTGCTGACCGAATACATAACCCTGCTCAACACAACAGGCAGATATGAGGACGCGTATTCCTGCATGATGTCACACAATTTCCACCCGTGGGAGGGCGGCGAAGGAAAGATCACCGCGCAGTATGTATTTTCGCTTACCGCCATGGCAAAGCAGGAGATTGAAAACGGCAACTGTAAAAGGGCTGTTGAGATGCTGTCCAAAACGGCTGAATATCCGCATAATCTCGGCGAAGGCAAGCTTTACGGCGCACAGGAGAATCTTCAGAATTATCTTCTGGGCTTTGCTTATGAGAAGCTAGGAGATAACGAAAAAGCCACAGCTTGTTATGAGAAAGCCGCAGCCGGACTTTCCGAACCAAAGAGCGCTATGTATTATAACGACCAGCCGCCCGAAACGATTTTCTGTCAGGGCATCGCGCTTTTAAAGCTGGGAAGAGAAAAAGACGCAAACGAGCGGTTTGATAAGCTGATCAAATATGCGGATGCGCATATTGACGATGATGTCAAGATAGATTATTTTGCCGTGTCTCTGCCTGATTTTCTTGTGTTTGATGAAGATCTGCATAAAAAGAACAGAGTTCACTGCCTGTTTATGAAGGCGCTCGGTCTGCTCGGCAAAAACGAGAAAGAAAGAGCGGATGAAACATTAAACAGCGCATACGCGCTTGAAAAATATCATTTTGGTATGAACAGCTATAAAACGCTTTTTATGAATGAAGGAGAATAATTTATGAATGCTCTCAAAAAGTTTTTCGGATTTAAAGCAGTGAAAATCATGATTGCCGTTATTGCGGTGATCCTTGTTATCGTTGCGATATGCAACGCTGTATTTGCTTCGGTTGCGCTTGAATATCAAAAGGGCGTTGCCGTGTGTGATGAATGGTCGCCGGAAGATACATACACCCCCGATTATGCGCAGGAAATAGACGCCGGAACCGATGATTTTAAGATCCTTTGCATAACAGACGTGCATATACGCAATCACGCAACTTTCGCGGCGGAATTCGGCGTCAATTTCATTCTGGACGGTATGAGCGAAATTCAGTTAAAGCAGCTTATCAATGAAGTGAATCCCGGCTTGATCATTGTCGGCGGCGATACTGTTTTGACTGCATGGAACGATATCTGCACACAGCAGTTCTGTGATTTTATGGAGCAGTTTGAGATACCATGGGCGCCTGTCTTCGGCAATCATGATTATGAGGGCAGAGCGGATAAGCCGAAGCTTGCCGAGATCTATGAGGCGAGCGAGCACTGCCTGTTCAAAAGCGGTCCCGAGGGAATGAACGGCATGGGCAATTATATCCTTAACCTCACAAGAAACGGCGAGGTCGTTTATTCACTCTTTATGTTTGACGACGGTCAGTTCCGTGTGGTCGACGGTCAGATCACGGACGGCGGTATAGGCGAAAATCAGATTGAGTGGTATCAGTGGGCGGTCAACGGCATCAATGAAACAAGCGGAAAGACCGTTCCGAACATGGCGTTTATGCATGTTCCCGTTCCCGAGTACAATGAACTGAACGATGATTTTGAGATGGGTCTTCGCAAGGAGGAGAGCTGCACCGCTGCCGTGAACGACGGATTCTTTGATGTATTCAAGGCAAACGGCGGAACCCATATGTTTGCGGGTCACGATCATCTCAATAACTTCATTGCGGAATACGAGGGTGTAAAGCTTTGCTATTTTACCAAAAGCTCATATAACTGCAACTTCACGTTTGATGAATTGGGCGGACTCGTGCTCACGCTTGATAAAGATAATAACGTAAATCTTCAGATCCATGAATTCTAATAATTAAAGGCGGAAACAAATTGAATACATATGCAACCTATTTTGTGAATGATGAAAAAACTCCTTTAAGATACGGCGAAATCAACCTTATAAATCCAAAAAGAAAGCGGCTGAGGGGCGAACAGGAAAAGGAGGGCATTGAAGCATATCCCGTTTTCTGCGGCTTCTGCGGCACGGATTTTGAACTCATGAAAATGGGCAGGGCCGGTGCGCTTTCGCCTAAGTTCCCGCAGGGGGAAACCAGACTCATAAACGGTCATGAAGGCGTTGTATGGGTGCCGGATGAAAAGCGTTTCGCCATTGTGCTGATCCGGGGGGGAGACAGCTTCGATCCAACGCGTTTCACAGAGGACGAAAGCTATTTTGAATACGGCTGTGATAAGGCGGACGGTATATTCTGCGATAAGGGCTATTTTAATCCCGATATGCTGCTGCATCTGCCTGCAAAATATGAAAAGCTTGAAAAACTTCCCTTGTCTCTGGCAAAGAAACTTGTTTTCTCAGATCCTTATGCCTGCGCGATATTCCAGCACGAAAGAATGTGCGATATCGGTGAGGCGCAGAATTTCAGAGTGATCATGGCGCGTGAAAAGTGCAGCGAACAGGAAGCAAGGGCAGCCGCAAAGGAGGAAACCTTTGACCGCACGGTGATCTTCGGGCTCGGAACCACCGGCCTGTTTATAGGAGATCAGATAAGGCGCAATCATAAGAATGCAAAGATCCTTTTTGTTGCAAGAAGCGCTGCGGATTCGGAAAAAGCAAAATTTGCAGCGGAAACCGTAAAGGCTGATTATCTTTGCACAAATGATCTCAGTGAAAAGGAAACTGCCGAAGAGATCATACGGTGTCTCGGCGGCACGGCAAGTGTGTTTGTGGGCACCAGCGGCACAAATGTAGAGCATGCAGTGGCTTTTGAGCAAGGCGTTCTTGGCTGCAACGGCATTTACAACAGCTTTTCGCTCGGCCCCAAGGTGCGTTTTGATACAATGCCGTTCGGTTTTAAAAACCATGTTATCTTGTCATCCATAAATTTCACGCAGAAACATATGCAAGAGGCTATTTCCATCCTCTGCGAAAGCAGATTTGATGCGTTAGTGAAGCTGATTGATAAGGATGAATTCATATCGGATCCGATCGGCGCCTACGAAAACAAGATATACAGCAAGGGTGCGCCGCTGAAAACAGCTGTGATATGGAACAAAGACTATATAAACGAGGGAGAATAAATGAAAGCGATTCAGATTACACAACCCGGTGAGGTAAAGCTTATAGAAAAAGAAATGCCTGTGCGCAAAAGCGGCGAGGCGCTTTTGAAGGTGCAGTACTGCGGAATATGCGGAGCAGACGTTGCGTCTTTCACGGGAAATCAGCCGTTTACGACTTATCCGAGGATACCCGGTCACGAGTTTTCGGCACAGATCGTTGAGATAGACGAGAATGACAAAGGATTTAAAAGCGGCGATATTATCACGGCCAACCCGTATTTTAACTGCGGTGAATGTTATGCCTGCAAACGCGGAATCGTGAATGCCTGCACCGATAATCAAACAATGGGCGTTCAGCGTGACGGCAGTTTTCAGGAATATATCACAATGCCTGTTGAAAGGCTTATAGACGGCAAAGGTCTGTCTGCAAAAGAGCTTGCGCTGATTGAGCCGTTTTCCATAAGCTGTCATGCTCTGTCAAGGGCAGAGGTCAGAAAGGGCGATAATCTGCTGATCATGGGCGCAGGTCCTATCGGGCTTTTTGCGCTGATCAAGGCTAAATCCATGGGCGCAAGAGTGCTGATTGCCGATATGCTGAATAACCGCCTTGCGCTTGCCAAGGATTACGGCGCGGACTGTATTGTCAATGTGAAAGAAACGGATCTGCACACTGCCTGTGAGGAATTCACAAACGGCAACGGTTTTGATGTTTGTGTTGAGGCATGCGGCGCTCCCGAAACGTTTTTGTCCTGCATTGACGAAGCCGCGCACGGCGCGAATATCATACTGATAGGAAACGGAAAAAGAGAGACTACTTTCGTTCATTCTGTCATACTCAAAAAAGAACTCAACCTTTTCGGCAGCCGCAACTCTTTCACAAAGGATTTTGAAGAACTGATTGAGCTTGTTTCAAGCGGCAGTGTAGATATTTTGAAAATGGTGAGCGGCGTGTATGATAAGGAAAACGCGGCAGATGCGTTTGATGCTCTTGTGCACAACGACGGCTCTCTTGCCAAACTGCTTATTAAAATGGACGGTACACTCTGATGATCATTGACGCGCACACGCATCTGTGGAAAAAGCAGGAAGGGCGGGTAGACGGAAAACCTGTTGTTCCGCTTGAAAACGGAAAAAGCGATTTCGGAGGCGAGATACGGCAGATGATGCCGCCGTATATGCTGAACTGCGAAAACAATGCCGAAATGCTCATATCCAATATGGATTATGCCTGCGTTAACGGCGCTGTGATAACGCAGGAGGAGATAGACGGAAATCAGGATAATTATCTGCTTTCTGTTAAGGAAAAATATCCGAACAGAATTAAAATTTGCAGCCTTTATGAAGAGGGAAAACCGTTCAGAACGGATGGCTTTGATGGAATTAAGATATGCGCGGGCAGATTGCCCACGCAGGATCTTACAAAGCATTTTCACGTGTTTGAAACGGCGGCGGAGAAGAACCTGTTTCTTTCCATCGATATGGCGGACGGAGATAAACAGACAGGTTCGCTGCTTGAAATGATACAGCAGTATCCCGATCTTAGGATAGCAATAGGTCATTTCGGTATGGTAACAAGAAAAGGCTGGAAAGAGCAGATAAAGCTGGCGCGGAATAGAAATGTTTACATTGAAAGCGGCGGAATAACCTGGCTCTTTAACAGCGAATTCTATCCGTTTGTGTCCGCAGTCAAAGCGATTAAAGAAGCGGCGGAGATTTGCGGCTTTGATAAACTGATGTGGGGCAGCGATTATCCGCGCACCATGGTTGAAATCACATATAAGATGAGTTTTGATTTTATTCAGAAATCGTGGGAACTTACAGATCTCGAAAAACAGAAATTTTTATTTGAGAATGCACGGCATTTTTATAAATTCGGCAGTTTTGAACCGCTGTCACGCCCGAAGAATATGCTGGAGGACTGAAAATGACCGATAAACAGAAAAAAGATTATCTTGCAAAAATAGATGAGGTAAACAAGCAGGGGAAATATAAGCCGGATTGGCAGAGCCTTTCGGAATATCCCGTTCCAAAGTGGTATAAAGAGGCTAAATTCGGTATTTTTATCCACTGGGGAATTTACAGCGTGCCCGCGTTTTTCAGCGAGTGGTACTGCCGCATGATGTATTGGAAAGGCAATCCCACGCACTGGCATCACCTAAGGAAATACGGCAAAGCTTTCAATTACCGTGATTTTATCCCGATGTTTAAGGCGGAGAAGTTCAATGCCGATGAATGGGCAAGGTTCATCAAGGCAAGCGGCGCTAAATTCGCGATGCCCGTGGGCGAGCACCACGACGGCTTTAAGATGTATAACAGCGATCTGAGCGAATGGAACTCCGTTCATATGGGGCCGAAAAGAGATATACTCGGCGAGCTTAAAGAGGCGTTTGAAAAGAATGGAATCATTTTTTCAACGTCAAGTCACCGCGCGGAGCATTTCTGGTTTTTAAACGGCGGCGCAACTGTGGGCTACAAAAACGAAACGCAGGATGAAGAATACCGCGAGCTTTACGGCGAATGCAGCAATGTATATAAACGCAACGATCTTTTTACGATGCTCAAACAGGAACATGGAATCGAACCCAGCAGGGAATGGCTTGAGGACTGGCTCGTTTCCTCATGTGATCTGATAGACCGATATCAGCCCGCGTCGCTCTTTTTTGACTGGTGGGTATCATACAGGGCATTCAGACCGTATATGAAAAAATTTCTTGCCTATTATTACAACCGCTCTGCCGAGTGGGGCAAAGAGGTGTGCGTATATTATAAATCTGACGCAGTAATGTATAACTGCGCGATCTTTGACCGTGAACGCGGTCAGCTGGAGAATATAAGCCCGTATATATGGCAGGGTGAAACGTCAACAGCATATAACTCTTGGAGCTATTGCACAACAAATCATTTTAAAAAGCCGGAGATCATAGCCTGCAACCTGCTGGACGTTATTTCCAAGAACGGCTGTTTCGTGCTCAATTTGGGTCCGAAAGCGGACGGAACTTTCTGCCTTGAGGAAAAGTATATTATTTCCGAGATAGGTAAATGGACAAAGAAAAACGAAGAGGCTATATGGGGAACACAGCCGTATAAAGTGTTCGGCGAAGGCAAAAAGCAAAAGGGCGGTTCTTTTACGGAGCACTTCAGCTATACTCCGAATGATTACCGTTTCACTTGTAAGACCGGCGCGGTCTATGCCTTTGCGCTCAAGCCCAAGGGAAAGTCTGAATTCAGAATTAAAACGCTTGGCGATACGATGGATACATTCCACTGCGTCATTAAAAACATTTCTGTTCTGGGCAGTGATGTAAAAGTGAATTATTCTCAGGATAAAAAGAGCCTTACTATAAAAACAGATAAAAAAATAACGGATTCAATGCCTGTGTGCTTTAAAATTGAGGTGGACTGATGAAAAAAAGCAACATTAAATTAAGCATCAATGAACTTACGGGAGATTATGAAATCAAACACAAGGGCTTTTCGTGGATCAGCGACGGCAGACGCCCTTATATCATCCTGCGCAGAAAAGCAGGAAATAAATATATCAGCACATACCGGCCGCTCTATTCCGCGCTGAAGAGAACTTTTGAGTATTCGGACGATCAGATCGTTACACGCCTGAGCAATTATGTTGCTTTCGGCAGAAAGCTGAACTTCACGCTTGTGCTCACGGCGAAGATTACGGGCTGTGACACGGTTGAATTTTCACTTAAAGCTGAAAATGAAACCGAATACGATATCCGCGCGGTATATTTCCCCGCGCCGTTCAATTCAAAGACGAAGGGTGCAAAATCCTACCATGTGGACGCGATGCGGCAGGGCTTCCTGATGCCGGACGGCTATAAGAAAAACATTCTTTCAACGATCGGCTTTGAGCATTATCTCAGAAAGATCAACACGGGCGACTGCTATATGCCGTTCTGGGGCAGGGTCTGCGACGGACATGGCTTTTGTGCGATAGCCGAAACCCCGTATGACGCCTGCATGTTTTCCTCTATCGGCAGAAGAAACGCATTTGTTAACTCCGTTCACTGGTGCTCTTCTCTGGGCAAGCTTTCTTATGAGCGAAAACTGCGTTTCATTTTCCATGATAAATGTGATTACAACACAATTGCTAAAGATTACAGAAGCTATTTGATTGAAACCGGTCAGTTTGTATCGATAGAAGACAAGATCAGGAAAAATAAAAATATAGAAAAAATGATCGGAACGCCCGTTTTGCACCACAGAATCTTTACCAATATTCAGCCTGCGTCCAAATTCTATAAGAAGGACGGCGACAATCAAAAACTGATGGCAACCTTTGATCAGCGTGCGCAGCAACTTGAAAAGATCAAAGAAATGGGTCTTGAAAAGCTGTATATACATACGGACGGCTGGGGCAAACTGGGCTATGACAACAATCATCCCTACATTCTTCCGCCCTGTCCGCAGGCAGGCGGCTGGTCGGGGCTGAAAAATCTGGCGGACACCTGCCGCCGGCTCGGTTACATTTTTGCGCTTCATGATCAGTACAGGGACTTTTACTATACTTCTCCTGTTTATGATAAGGAAAAGGCGGTAACGAATATCGACGGCTCCCATCCGTATTGCTCCATATGGGACGGCGGTGAGCATACCTTCCTTTGTGCCTCGCAGGCGCCCGCTTTTGTTAAAAAAACATACACGGAGCTTGAAGAGCATGATATTGATGTTCAGGGCGCTTATCTTGATGTGTTTTCCGTTATGTGGGGAGATGAATGCTTCCATCCGAATCACACGATCACAAGAGAGAAAAGCATAAAGCACCGCGGCGAATGCTTCGATTATCTCAATGATAAAGGGTTGATTATGTCCTCGGAGGAGCCTGCCATGCAGCTGCTTGATAAGATTGCGCTTGTTCACCACGGTCCTTATACTTTAAGACCGCAGGAGGACGGTCAGGCGGTCGGCATACCCGTTCCGCTCGGCAGCCTTGTTTATCACGACTGCATACTCATTCCGTGGAACTGGTGGCACAATTGGGGCATTCCCAAGGGCGAGAGCGGTGTCATGCACTGCGCGCTGAATGCAGGCCTTCCGTATTTTCATCCGTTCAATGAAAGTGAAACGCAGCTGATCTCGGATGATGCACTCAAAGCGGAGATCAAAGAGGTCAAGGAGCTTGCACAGATTCAGGCGAAGCTGTATAACAAGGAAATGGTAAAGCATGAATTTGTGGGCAGCTTCAGCTGCCAAAAAGCCACTTATTCGGACGGCACGGTCATAACAGTCGATTTCAAAAACAATACATATGAGGTAAAATAATTTATGCTGACATTCACAAAAAAACAGTTCAAATGCAGCACAATGAAACAGCAAGCTGTATTGCCGCCGCTTTCTTACGAGAGGGAAGCGCTGAAGTTCAGATCCACGATTCAAGATTACGACGGTCTGTATATAGGTTACGGAACACGCGAAACGGCATATCCGTATACGGATCAGAATCTATATGAGGATGAAACGGAACAAGAACTGCCGGTTGCGGTTCTTGAAAATGAATTTCTGTACGCGGAATTTCTGCCCACTCTGGGAGCAAGGCTCTGGAAGCTTTATGATAAGAAACACAAAAGGGATATATTGTATACCAATGACGTCATCCGTTTTCGCAATCTCAGTATACGCAACGCCTGGTTTTCGGGCGGCGTTGAGTGGAACTGCGCGGTGATCGGTCATACGCCGTTTACCTGCTCGCCTATATATACGGCAAAAGTAACAGGAAAAAACGGGGAAGAAGTGCTGCGCTTTTATGAGTTTGAACGCGTAAGAGGTATTTATTATCAGATGGATTTCTGGCTTGACAGAAATGTGCTGATGTCCTGCGTCAGAATAACGAACCCCAACGATGAGGTTGTTCCGATGTATTGGTGGAGCAATATGGCAACACCGGAATATAAAGGCGGCAGAGTCGTTGTGCCGGCGGACAGTGCGTATAATAACTCGGATGGTATGGGCATAAAGAAATCCGAAATACCCATTGATGAGGGCATAGATGTTTCTTATCCCGAAAACATTCCAAACACGATAGATTATTTTTACGATATAGATAAAAACGAAAACAAATTTATTGCAAATGTGGATGCAGACGGTTTCGGCCTTTTGCAGTTCTCCGGCAACAGAATGAAAGGCAGAAAGCTGTTTTCATGGGGGCATATCAAAGGCTCGGAACACTGGCAGAATATACTGACCGATAAATCCGGATGGTATGTTGAGATCCAGGCAGGGCTTGGCAAAACACAGTATGAATGCCTGCCGATGCCGCCGAAAACGGTGTGGAGCTTTATGGAGTGCTACACGCTTGCCGATATCGGAAAGAGCAGTGTTCAAAAGCCGTATGACGAGCTTGTGCAGAGTGTTAATGATAAGGTAAACAGCCTGTATTCATCCGATGCGCTTGACAGGCTGTGCAAAGAGGCGGAAAGCGATATCTCTCTTCAGAAAGGCGAGCTCGTGTTCAGCGGCAGCGGTTTCGGCTATGTGAACGGTATACTTCTGCAAAATGTGCCCGAGCAGCTTGCGTTCACTGCCGAAGACGATGCAAGGGAATGGATAGATTTTGTGAATAACGGCACATTTTCGGGCACTGCAAGCTCCTTTGCTTTCGGGGACGCAATGAAAGGCAGGCTTTCAGAAGCTCTCGGCGGTCAGGACTGGCAGGTTCCTTATCAGCTTGCTCTGATTGCTTATGACGGCAGAGATTTTGAAAGCGCGAAAACATTGTGTGAGCAAAGTCTGATATTGGATAACAATTATCTCAATAATCATCTTTATGCTGCGCTCCTTTATCAGCAGAATAAACCGTTTTCGTATTTTGCTCTTAAATGTCTCAGGCTGAAAAAGGATGATTATTCCGTTTGTGAAAGCATCTTCAGGCTGCTGCTTAAAGGCGAATGCTATAATAAAGTCATCCATGTGTTTGCCGAGATCGGCGAGAATCTGAAACATTCACCCAGGCTGAATATGTACCTGGCAATGGCATATCTCAGATCGGGAGATGCGGATACAGCCGAAGAGGTACTGCTTCGGGACGGCGGATTGAAGCTGCTTGATTTCCGCGAGGGAGATAAGTTCCTCGATACGCTCTATAAAGGTATAAGAAAAGAAAAATACGGCGAAAAAGAGAATGAGGTTATTGTTCCCGAGCAATTTGACTTCATTGTTTTCAAACCGAAGAATTAAGGGAGAATTACTATGAAAAAAGGGGTAAAAGTTTTACTTTGCGTTTTGCTTGCGGTTGTTTTGGTTGTGTGTTCCGTATTTGCGTTTGTGGGGCTTTACGGAAAAGATTATGAAAGGGCTGACGATACCGTGTATTCCGTGCTTCAGGTAACCGATGTACATATTTTAAACGATGAAAAAAAGGACGCCAAGGCGTTTAAAACGATCACGGCTATGGTAGAGGCGTCAAAGCCCGATATGATCGTTGTAACGGGCGATGTTACAAGTGAAAAAGAGAATTTCACCGCTTTTAAAACATTCTGCACATTTATGGAAGAATTCAACATTCCGTGGGCCTTCGTGTTCGGAAATCACGAAGGGCTTGATATTGCTTATGAGCCGGGAGAGGTGCTTGATCCCGAAAAGATTGCCGATAAGCAGACTTTGAGCGATTACCTGGAATCGCTTGACAACTGTATCTATGAGCGCGGCGATGAGAATGTGGACGGTATGGGCAATTATTATTACAACGTAACAGATGAAAACGGCAAGGTCATAACCTCGCTGATTATGATGGACAGCCACAGCTATGACGAGGAAAACGAGGGCTACGACCACTTCCACGAAAATCAGGTCGAGTGGTATGAAAACACCATTAAATCAATTGCCAAAGAGGTGAACGGCGATGAAACAAAGGTAGTTCCGTCGCTTGCGTTTTTCCATGTTCCGATGCAGGAATACAGAACGGGATATGACGAGGCAAAGGGTACGGATAAACGCCTTTGGGGATACCGTTTTGAGGGCGAGGGATGCCCTGCTGTTGACGATCAGATGTTTGAAAAGATGGTCGAGCTCGGTTCAACAAAAGGCTGCTTCGCCGGTCATGATCATATGAACAATTACGAGGTGGAATATCAGGGAATACGCCTTGCTTACGGTCTCTCCTGCGACCACAATATTTATGTGGTTCCGCTTCGCGGCGGCAAGCTTATTGAGATCAAAGAGGACGGCAGTTTCACCACGCGCGCGCTTTTCCGCCACAGGGCAATGAGCGGTATAACCTTTGGAAAAGAGGTTAAATGAGCATGAGCTTATCAGGCTTAATCACGATCATTTCAAGCAATATAACCGCAATGTCTGCCGGCTTCAGAAGCGGCAGAATTGATAATAAAAGCCGCAGCGATTATTTAAGCATGATCGGCAGGTATTCATTCTGGAAAAACACGCCTGAAACGGCGGTGCCCGAATGCAGAACATATAATATCGTTCATGACTTTTTTGACGCGTGCAGGATCGAAAACGGCGCCGCTGTATCTGCGCGCGGCAAAAGGCGAAAGATGCTTTTTTTGGGCTTTGACGGTATGCGCGCGGATGCTGTTAAACTTGTTGTGCAGGATGAAAACTCGGAAACGACCGCCTGCAACGCCGCAACGGGCACCGGCGGAATCTCCGAGCTTGCCCGGCAAGGCGGCGTTTATATTGCGTATTGCGGCGGTGAAACGGGCACGGAAACAGAGCAGACCACTTCCACATCCGCCTGCTGGACTTCGCATTCCACCGGCGTGTGGGGAAATAAGCACGGTATTATAACAAATGATGATTCTAAATTTCTGGCTTATAAAACGTTTATGCTGGAATATGCGGAAAAGGGATTGCACACCTCGGTCGCGTTTGACTGGGATCCGTATTTTGATGTGAACCTCAGGGATGAGGTGCGCTACGCCATGCGCAATTCCCTGCCTATACGCTTCTGTGATATAGACAGGGAGAAAAAGTCCGGCGACAGTGACGCTACGGCGTTCAGTAATTTTGTTGCGCCGGATCAGCCGTCGGCATCCGCTCCTTATGATTCGGGTATGCGTGACTATATACTATCCAGAATCAACGGCGGCGACGACATCATCTGCGGCATTTTTCATAATATAGACACGGCGGGGCATATGTACGGTTTTGGCTCAAGCACGCAGTATGCCGGAGCGGTCATAAACTGCGATATGTACGCGTATTCACTGCTTTGCGCGATCCATGAGAGAGAAGAGAAATACAATGAGGAATGGCTCGTTATATTCGCAAACGATCATGGCGGTCTGGGCAGAGATCATGGAAAACAAACGCTCGAGGAGCGCACTACTTGGATAGCGTCCAATATCCCGATCGATAAAAAATACTTTTCAAAAGGGTATAACGGATTCGCAAGCACCGATGATCAGGAGATAAAATGAGTAATACAGAAAGTTCAAGGCCTTACATTCCCTGTATTCCGAAAATTCCGTTTCAGATTCACGGTGAGGAAAATTATGTGAAGTGCATTACAAACCGTATCAAAGGCGAATGGCAGTTTTTATTCCGTGAAATAAAGGATATACCGTCGCCCTATTGTGAGGCGCAGGATTATGATTTTGATACGGTGGCAGAGGAGGAATGGCAGGGTGTGACCGTGCCATCCTCTCTGGTCATGCAGGGTTTTAATATAGAGAACAATACCGAATATTATTATCGGCACAGGCTGAAACTGCCGCAGGTTCGAAATGCAGACAGAATTATAATCCGTTTTGAGGGCGTTTATTCAAACGCAAGAGTCTGGGTCAACAACCAATATATCAAAACGCATGTCGGCGGTTTTACACAGTGGGATTGTGACCTTTCAGCCTTTGCAGGCGAAGAAATTACGCTTATCGTGGGTGTAACGGATGTTGAGGGCAGCCGCAGGGGAATTTGGAATCCGAACGGCGAAAAGATCAGCAGTGCCGCGTGGGCAAGCTATTACGCACATTGCAATATCGGCGGAATCATCCGTAATATTACGGTGTTTACACTGCCGGAAAGCTATATTGCCTCGGCGCATATCAGCACAGCCGTAAACGGCAAAAGCGCGGCCTTAAAAGCATTCATCGGTGCGTTTTCACATAGCGAGGACGTAAAAGCTCAGATCACGCTTGAGGATGAAACTGAAACTGCAGTTGCGAAAGAACTTTGCAGCCTGTGGAAAACACACAGTGCGGATACAGCTGCTGATTATCCGGTGAACGCCGGTGAAAAATGGAAGAAAAGGTACAGAAAAAGCAACGAAAACGATGAGAAATATAAAAAATTCTATATAACACCCTCATATGATTTTTCCGCAAATCATTCCGCTGAAATCACGCTGCATATAGATAACCCTAAATTATGGGATGCAGAGCATCCGAATCTGTATACACTCAGAATCAAACTGATCGCAGATGGAGAAGCGCAGCAGGAAAATGTTTATAAGATCGGCTTTCGAGAGATCACTTACGGCGGAAAAAACGGCACCTCTAAGAATAAGGTCTATATAAACGGCAGGGAGATTAAACTGCGCGGCGTGTGCAGGCATGATGTTTCCTATCTATACGGCAGATCAGTCACAAAAGAGGATATTTATAACGAGATCCTTACCTATAAAAAGAATAATATCAATTTTATCAGAACCTCGCATTATCCGGCAGAGGATGATCTGCTTGAGGTCTGCGACGCGCTCGGTATGTATGTTGAGCAGGAAAACGCCGCCTGCTTTAAGGGCGCAAACAATTTTGAGATCTATAATGCGCCGCAGGAGTTTTTGCAGTCCTTTGCGGAAATGATCGAAAGCGCAAGAAATCACACAAGCGTCATCATATGGTCGCTTGCAAATGAGTCGAATTTTGAAAAAACTTGTGCTTTCAGAGCGGAGTATGATTATGTTAAGAAGATCGACTGCACGAGACCCGTGATATTCAGTTATCCTCATCTTGTGCACACAAAGCCGATTCCCTATGATATCAAAAGCAAACATTATGCCAAGGTAACAGGAAACTTAGGGGATAAGGATTTTCCGCTCCTGCACGATGAATTCGCGCATGTTTCCTGTTACAATATCGAACGCCTGCAAAAGGATAACAGCGTCCGTGAATTCTGGGGCGAAAGCATCAGAAAAGGCTGGGACAACATTTTCCACACAGACGGCGCGCTGGGCTGTGCGATATGGGCGGCAACGGATGATGTTTTCTGCATACCGGCGGGCACGGAGGAAAGGCATCAGAGCCATTCAAAAGGAAAATACGCCGGATACGGCGAGTGGGGATGCGTGTTTGACGCATTTAAGCGCGAAAAGCCGGAGGCATACTTAACAAAAAAAGCCTTTACCCCTGTTTTACTCGAAGAAAACAAGGCGGTATTCGGTAATATCGTTCTTTTCAAAGTGGAAAACCGCTTTGACCATACCAATCTTTCCGAATTAAAAATGAAGGTAACGGATGGTAAACAGGTCGTTTATAATGATTATATCGACCGCTGTATCGAACCGCATCAAAGCGGCATGCTCTCCTTTCAGAATACAGGCGCCGACAGATATAACGTCAAATTCTTCTTTAATGATATTTTGGTGGATGAATATGTGCTCAGCAGCGGCAATGCCGCCAACCGAATTTCTGCCAAGGGTGCACGGATGATCGAGTGTTCTGATTTTATGGATTCGCTTATCACAAACGGCAGTGCTGAATATAAGATGGTGAAACACATAAAGGCAAACGGAGCGGATTTTAAATTCATCCCGATTACGCCGCGCGCCCTGTTCGCGCACCCTGATCAATGCGCGCTCAGATTCAGACTTGATTCTCAGGTGAGATCGGTATCATGGCAGCGCAAAGCGCAGTATTCCGTGTATCCGAACGGGCATATCGGCAGAAACAGCGGAACAGCCTATGTCTGCGGCGCGGATAACGCATACGGCATAAAGCCGAACGGCGGCTGGGAGCAGGATAACGAAAATTATTTTCTTTATCCTCAGTCCGAAATGCCGCGCAGAATGTCAAACGACTTTATGACAAGAAGAAATAATATCCTCAGCTATACCATATCGCTTTCAAACGGCAAAAACATCAATATTATAAGCGACGGCAGTATCAACGCCCGTGTGGTAAGAGATGAACAAGATAAAAACCGCTTTGAGCTTGAAATCACAAAAGGCTGTTTTTATCCCGATCTGCAGTGGGGAAATGATTTCGGCAAATACAACTGCAATATGAAAGACAGGATCATATCCTTTTCTGTTTTTCTGACGGAATGCGATGGGTGAATCATGCAGCGCAAAATTTGAAAGTAAGGAGCTTTTATGAGAGAAAAAATTATACTTACGGAATGGGATTTTTCAATAGAAAAACTGCATTACAGAGCAAAAGTCCAAGTGCCGCACACCTGGAATGTTTGTGATGAAACCCAGAATTACAGAGGCAGAGCAGACTATTCAACAACCGTTTTTATTGATGAGAAGATGAAAGATAAGACGGTAACGCTTTGTTTCGGCGCCGTATATCACACGGCGTATGTAACGGTAAACGGCGCTTTCATAGGACAGCACAGCGGTTCGGGGTATACGCCCTTTTCATTTGATATAACAAAAGCGGTGCGCTTCGGTGCGGAAAATACCATTGAAGTGACAGCAGACAACCGACCCTGTAGGAATATGCTGCCTTATCTTAAGAATTTTGACTGGGCGGACGACGGCGGTCTGATCAGGGAAGTATCGCTTTTGTTTGCCGATCACGATTCGATAAGAAGAATGCAGGTCTCTGCGCAGATTACGGATATCTCGGGAGATTTGTGCAGCGGATATCTGGGCCTTGACATCGCTTTTTTTGACGGCCATAAAAACGATCAAGTGAAACTATCGGTAAGTGATTCCAAAACGGGCGAGGTCGTGTTGAGCTGCGACAAGGCGATACGCAGTAACCGTGCAGAAATCCATTTTACGGATCTTAAACTTTGGAATACCGATTCTCCGAATCTGTATCATATCACTGCCGAAACATCGGATGATTCCTTTACGCAAAGAATCGGTCTCAGAAAAATAAAGATAAACGGAAACCGTATCTTTCTCAATAATAAAGCCGTTTATCTTACCGGCTGCGAATGGATGCCCGGTTCCCACCCGGATCACGGAATGGCGGAGCCTGCCGAACACAGCATCATGCGTCTGAAACAGCTTAAAGACAGCGGCTGTATCTTTACCCGTTTTCATTGGCAGCAGGACAGCAGTATTTACGATTGGTGTGATGAAAACGGTCTGCTTGTTCAGGAGGAGATCCCTTATTGGGGTTCTCCTAAGAAGGCAGCAAAAAAGCAGCTTGAAATTGCCAAGCTGCATGCGGACGAGATGCTTGAAGCGCATTTTAATCACCCGTCCATTATTTTCTGGGGAGTCGGCAACGAGTTAGGCGGCTTATTTGAAAGCACCAAAAAATACGTCAGGGAAATGGTTGCATATTTTAAATCAAAGGATCAGACAAGGTGTGTGAATTATGTTTCCAACACACTCGGTTTTGTGAAAGGGAAAAAGGATGAGGCAACGCTTTACGGCGATGTTGCAATGTGGAATGAATATCTTGGCTTGTGGCACCCCTGCAACGATATTCCGGGAAAGATTCTGGAAGTCAACGCGCTTTGCAAAGATAAACCGCTTGTTATAACGGAATTCGGCTTGTGCGAGCCGCATTTTTCGGGCGGCGATGAACGCAGAACGCGAATTCTTGTTGATAATGTGGATTTCTTCAATGACGCCGATAACATACAAGGTTATGTGTGGTTCAGCCTTAATGATTACAGAACGCATGTGGGCGAGCAGGGAGAAGGCAGATTAAAGCAAAGAGTTCACGGTTCAACCGATCTTTACGGTAATAAAAAGCCGTCCTATGACGTGCTGTGTGAAATCAATAAAAAACAGACGGAAAGATTCAGAGGTGTTTATGGAGATTAAGATAAAAGCAGATCCGCTTCCTGTTCAAGACGGGAATTTTAAGTATTCGAATATTAAAAGCCGTTACGGCGTAAATACCTTGTATTTCACAAAAGACGGCAAACCGTTTCTGCCCGCCGCAGGTGAACTGCATTTCAGCCGCCTGCCCCACGAGAGCTGGCGCCGCGAACTGCTGAAAATGAAAGACTGCGGGCTGAATATGGTTTCCACCTATGTGTTCTGGAACTTTCACGAAGAAGAAAAAGGAAAATTCGATTTTTCAGGCGATAATGATATCGCGAAGTTTCTCAGCATATGCCGTGATATCGATATGCCCTGTATCCTCCGCATCGGCCCATGGGATCACGGCGAGGTCGTGCGCGGCGGCTTCCCGAAGCGAATAAACAGGCTGCCCGGAAAAAGAAAAAACAACGAACAGTATCTCGGTGAGGTAGAGGAGTTCTGGAGAGGGCTTTACCGAGAGGTTGCTCCTTATCTTGACGGGGAGACCGTTATCGGCATTCAGCTTGAAAACGAATATACCGGCAGCACGGAGCATATCCGCACGCTGCGCAGGCTTGCCGAAAGAATAGGTTTTAAAACGCCGTTTTTCACAATGACCGCATGGCCGTCCAATGTGCCTGATATCGAGTTCCTGCCTATGGTGGGCGGATACCCGGACGGTCCCTGGAACATGGGCAAAAAAGCGCTTAAGCCGAACAACCGCTTTTCCATTATGCCGGGCAGAACGGAGGCGGATATCGGAGACGACCTCATTAAAAACAAAACCAGGGCGAAAGAGGACGCTTATCAATTCGTTCCCTATGCCTGCTGTGAAACAGGCCCCGGCAATCAGGTAACGCAGCACCGCAGACCGTATATAAGCGAGAAAGACGGATACGGCGTCGGCTTCGCGAAATTCGCCTCAGGCTGCAACTGGCTGGGCTATTATATGTTTCACGGCGGCAGAAATCCGATCGGCAGATTTATGCAGGAGAGCAGAATAACAGGTTATCCGAATAATTATCCTGTTATTGACTATGATTTTCAGGCGCCCTTAAACAGACACGGCGAATGCAGACCCCATGGCGATCTGCTTAGGCTTATGCATATGTTTGCGAAGTATTTTGACCCCGAAATATGCACCAAGCAGGCATTTTTTCCAAGGTGGAAATCGGCGGATCCAACGGATATTTCATTTTTGAAATGCTCGGTCAGAATGAATGCGCAGATGAGCGGCTATTTCTTTTCATCAACCTATGAAAAAGGTCTTGCGTATAAGGATTTCACCAATGTTCGAGTTACTGTGAAGCAGAATGGAAAAGAACTTTCACTTCCGCCGATAAATGTGAAAGCGGGTTCGATGTTCTTTTATCCGTTCAATATGGAAATAGACGGCGTTCATTTTGATTATATCCTTGCCCAGCCGATTGCAAAGCTTGCGCAAAACGGCGAAACCGTTTGCTGGTTCGTTCAGTGCGAGGGGATTGAGCCGAAATATTCTTCCGGCGGAAAGGTAAAAGAAATCCCTGTTGATGAAGAGGGCGTAACCGAGGGAAGTGTCAGAATCATCGTTTTGCCGATCGAAAAAGCCAAAACACTGCACATTGTAAATGGCCAGGCAGTGTTTGCAGACGGCACGGTATACTGCGATAACGGCGCGATGATCTGCGAAAAGAAAGAGAATTTTGATTATTCCGGCAGAATAAAACTGAGCCGATGCGAAAAAATTTCACTGCCGCACAGCTATTATATCTATTCGCATGGCAAAAAGCAGTATTACACCCTTGAGATAGACCCCGCGCTTTTGGAGGAGTGCTTTGATATTGAACTGCAGTTCGATTTTTCGGCGCTCAATCTTCAGGTGTTCAGCGGCAAAACGCTTATAAACGACTGGTTTAATATAAACGGAAATTTTGTTATGCGCCTGCGTGAATACAAAGATTATATAAAACGCGGAAAACTGATGATTCGCACCGCCGAACGCACAAAATTCGGCGTCGGCAATGTTTATCAGGAGATCATGCCGCCGAAGCGTGAAACACATCTGAAACTTGCAGCCGTGAAGAAAATCGCGGTATATAAATAAAAACAGGAGCGGATTCTCATCCGCTCCTTTCTTGTTTGGGATTAAGTTTTATTACCAAAAAAGAATATAAAAATAACTATTGTCATAATAACAATACATAGATGTGGGGTTAAATCCATTGGCATTTTTATAATCACTGATTACAAAATCCACTTCTGATTCACAAGATTTTAAAGTATATCCGTTATTTAAATCAGTTTGACTTCTAGCAATTCGTAATCCCCAAGCTTGAATTGTCTGGCGTCATAGAATCATCCACGGTTATGCCCCTGGATTCAATATACGCGTTTACCTCTTTCTGAACATTCCGCGCCGCAACATTCACTGCTTTCTGCGCAGATGTAAACGCACCGTAGATCGTACTGTCGTTAAAGAGCTTATACGCCCTTACTCTTACATAATACTGATCGGCAGGTTTTTCGGTCTTGATGGTGTAGCTTGTGCTGTTCGTTCCGCTGATGTATGTTCCGTTCACGTCTTTTGAGAAATCAGCGCTTGTAGACC
>ERZ779894.358-NODE-358-length-53733-cov-5.794869_pt1 | contig 53733 bp, 46 predicted proteins | sample MGYA00511587_ERZ779894 | MGnify/ENA primary metagenome ERZ779894 (study PRJEB29588, sample SAMEA2160490) | human gut metagenome | biome: human gut; feature: human-associated habitat; material: faeces | place: Denmark | collected 2008/2010 ... | reverse complement strand
CCAGGAAAAGAAATTCCCAGCCATACTTTACCTTCTGGCGCTCGATCATCTTCTTGACCTTGTCACTGCTGTAATACCGGCTGGCATTTTCCATTCCGTCTGTCGTGATTACAAACATGGTGTGCTCTGGTACATCTTCTTGGCGTGCATACTTGTGGACATTTCCAATATGATGAATTGCTCCGCCAATTGCATCTAGTAAAGCTGTTGTTCCTCGTACCGTATAGTCGTGTTCTGTCATTGGCTGAATATCCTTCACATTTACGCGATCATGCAAGACCTCGCTCACATTGTCAAATAAAACCGTTGAGATCAATGCTTCGCCCTCTGCCTGTTTCTGCTTTCTAATCATTGAATTAAATCCACCAATGGTATCGCTCTCTAATCCACTCATGGAACCGCTGCGGTCGATAATAAAAACAAGTTCTGTCAAATCCTTTCTCATGTGCCTTTCCTCCCAATTATCTCGCCACTTAGGCGTATTTTAATTACTATCTAAAAATGGCTGCTTGGTTTTTCACCTCACAGCCACATGATAACATTTTCTTTTATTGGAATGGTCGCATGAGAAGCGACATTTTCAAATTTAATATTACTACTTAATGTATCTATTATCCTCCAATGAGGCTCTGATCAAAGGCAAACAATGCCTCATTAATCTCATAGACATTATAGTTGCCCTGTTCAACGAAATACTCTACAATAATGTCGAATTTGCTTGAATGAGAAAGCGCAAAACCTGCTTTTTGAAGCATGTCCTGCATCTCTGAAAGCGGCAATTCCAGCGCTAATGCAAATGCTAGAACTGTTGTCTTGGATGGCTTATAAAACTTATCGGAGCGAATCTTAGAAAACAATTTTCGATCAATATTTGCTTTCTTATAGCACTGAGCGTCTGTCATTCCACTCTCATCAATCTTTCGCAGAAGCATTTGCGAAAAGCTCTCATCAAGCTGCTTCAACGCTTCCTCTAATGTTTTCTTTTTTCCAGGATATACTGCCTTTAGAAAAACATCTTCCTCTCTAGTTATCTCTTCCTCAGTCGCAAGATACCGTGCCTCTTCCGCTGCCCGATCAACATGTTCTTCTACATAGCGATCATCTATATAAGACGCAATATCATCAAATAGTTTTTCGCTGATCTGATATGAATTACGATCAAAAATGACAAGATATACTTTAAGCTCTTGTTCCAATAAGAAAGCTTGAATTGTATCTACAGCCACTTTTAATGCCTGATCTTTGGGGTAGCCGTATATTCCAGACGAAATCAATGGAAACGCAACAGATTCGCACTCGTATTTTTTTGCAAGTTCCAGTGATGTGCGATAGCAGGATTCCAAAAGTTCCTTTTCATGATATTTTCCACCCTGCCAGCGCGGACCAACGGCATGGATCACATACTTACAAGGAAGCTTATACCCTCTTGTGATCTTTGCGCTTCCTGTTTCGCACCCATTTAATGTTCTGCATTCTGCAAGAAGCTCTGGACCTGCTGCCCTATGAATGCAGCCATCTACACCACCTCCGCCAAGAAGGGAATTGTTTGCTGCATTCACGATTGCCTGCACATCTGTTACTTTTGTTATGTCACCGTTTATCGTTTTAATCAAATACATTGTTTAATATTCCTTCTCTATTTCGCCATCTATTCCATACATTTTCTTGAATGCATCAAGGTCTGCCTGATTCTTAATCAGCATAACCTCGTCTATCTTACCTGTATGAATATTCTTAAATCCGGCAACCTGCTCGCCATTACATATACTCGCCTTGATTACTGGTTTCTTATTTTCTTTATCATATGTCTTTGTAACTATATTTTTCTTAAATAGTCCCACTCTGAGCACCTTCTTTTGATTTTGCCATCAGTATAAGTTTTTCAAAGGACTGTGCAAAGCGTACATCATCTTCTTCTGTACGCTTTCTCGGTCCTTTCATATGATTCTTATGAGAGCTGCGCCTTACCTTCTTATTAAGATGTCGCTCCATAAGCATCTGATCTATGTTCTCATTCGTGTACCACTTACCGGATTGGTGAATAGCATATGCACCTTTCCCAAGTGCCATAGCAGCGACACCATAATCCTGCGATACTACTACATCCCCTTTATGACAAATGCTGATCAGTTTATAATCCACTGCATCTGCTCCTGCACTTACCACAATCACCTCGCTGTAATCAGAATACAAAATATGATTCGTATCACACAGCAATGTGGTGGAAATATTGTATTTCTCTGCTATTGTCTCGACAATGTCCACTACCGGACACGCATCTGCATCTACAAATATCTGCATTTTCTCCTTAAATCCATTTCATATCAGTTATAGCTAATTGGTGTTCGTACTTCTATAAGATTTCCTGATGGATCATAAAATCTTACAAGCTTCTGTCCACCTTCAAGTTCCATTAATTCCGTAACATAACTTACAACATACTTGCCAGACTCCAATGGTAGGTAGTTTCTATTAAGTTAAGGGACTACCTATTTTTTTGTACTTATTTCAAAATATACTTGACAAAACCTCAAAAAAATGCGGCGCTTCGCGCCCTTTAATTAACAAGAAAAATCCGGTCGTGCCGGAAAATTAAATTAATCGGAGGCGTGTTATGAATCTTTCACCAGAATCAGTAAAGAAAACATTACTAAACAAAGTAAACGAATTATCTGCATCTTCCTGGCAGTACACAAAAAAACCTACGGATTTTACAAGAAATCGTAAGATTTCATTCAGCGATGTCTTGCTCTCTACAATCTCCATGCAAAAATCTGCATCTAAAACAGAATTGCTAAAGTATTTCGATTTTAACGCTTCTGCACCGACAGCGTCTGCTTTGATTCAACAGCGTAAAAAATATCTCCAGAGGCCTTTGATTCTCTTTTTTACTCATTTTCCAATGCATTTTTCCTCGATAAGACTTTGAAAGGCTATGATCCAATTGCTGTTGATGGCTCGGATATTTATATCCCAAGAAATCCTAAGGACCCCGATACCTATCGGGTTACCGATCGGTACAATAAAGGATTTAATATGATTCATCTGAATGCTGCTTACAATTTATTATCACATTTGTATACTGATGTAATTCTCCAACCATTGAATCATATCAATGAATATATAGCGATGTGTGATATAATAGATCATTATACGGCTACTAATCCTACGCGAAAACCTTTATTTATTGCTGATAGGGGATTTGTATCATTCAATGTGTTTGCACATGCCATTGAAAACAATGCATATTTTCTAGTTCGTGCTAGAGAATCGAACCCGTGTAGTATGTTGGCTACAATTAAACTTCCAGATTCGCCTGAGTATGATATCATTTTCGAAAGATAGCTTACCAGAAAAAATACAAAGACTGTTAAAGCAGAGCCTGAAGTGTATAAAACTATTGCAAACAGAACTTTTGATTACCTCGACCCTAAAAGTAAAAGTTTATACTACATCTCTTTTCGGATTGTGAGTTTTGTCCTTCCAAATGGGAACACCGAAGTCGTATATACCAATCTTCCAAAAGAAGATTTTAGCACAGAGGAATTACGGGAATTGTACAATATGCGTTGGGGAATCGAAACATCTTTTCGTGACATAAAGTATGCCGCAGGACTTCTTTTCTTCCATAGTAGAAAAAAGGATTTAGTAATCCAAGAAATCTATGCAAAACTCATTCTTTATAACTTTTGTGAACTGATTACTGGCGCAATTGTTGTTGAAAAAAGGATCGGAAGTTTAGTTACCGGATAAATTTCAGCATAGCTATCGCTATATGTACGGAATTTCTGAGACGCTCTTGTGCCTCACCGCCCATTGATGTTATTGCTTTAATAGGTAGGGAATTAATTGCTGTAAGACCCGACAGGCGCAATCCTTGCTACTTAAGAGTAAGGACTGCAACTACATTCCAATACCGATAAAATATTCATATCTTGATATTTTTTCAGTAGACAGATTCCCCAATCTGTCTGTTTGCCATGCCTGAATTATTTATCTAGAGACGCAATACGAGAACTGTATCAAGAAATTCATAATTTCCCGGCTCTTCTAGTATATCATGATTCTTATCTTAATGATAGCTACCTACCATTGATGGCTTCCAACTATTATTTTATGCCGATTCATCTTCAAATATTCCATCATTTCTTATACATCCAATGAACCAATATATTTACCATTATACTTGTTAGATTTCTTTTTGTCTTTAAGACTTGATAATCGGAGATATATTATACTGCCATGTTTTATGTAAATGTTATAAATGCGAATTGTTGGGCACATGCTCGGAGATTCTTTTCAGATGCAGTAAAGATTGTTGACAAAAAAATTGTTTCTAAAGAAACGGTCGAGAATGCTTTTACAAGTTACCTCTCGACCGTCATTTTTTTCTAATTCATACTGTCTAGCGATTTCTGTAACATCTCTTTATATGCTTTGCGCACATTCGAAGGGCCTTCAATCATAATTTTCCCAGCTGCTCCAAATACCCATCGATAGAAAGTTGGACTCACGCAGACTTTAACTTTTATCCGGAATTTTTCCTCACCTACGCTTTGAGTCTTAATTTTCATACCAAACTTATCAACCACAGACTTCATAATACAGTTGTCGCATAGCAATGTTACATCAATTGCTTCATCTGTAGAGAACATACGGAAGACCTCTGTCGTATATTTAGATACATTATATCCCTTCGGTTTCTCAACAGCCTTCTCCGGCAGCATCTCCGGCTGTTTTTTTATACGATCCACTCGATAAGTACGCACAGCTTCCCTCTCATCACAGTATCCGGTCAGATAGTAATAGTCGCCATCCCAAATTAAATCAAATGGACTGACAGTATATGGCTTTCCATCGTTCCTGAGCACTTCCTTCTTTTTACCATTAAGTTCAGAATAATAGAAGGAAATCTTCACGCCGGCATTGATCGCCTCATTGATGGCATCCACTATGTAATAGCCTTTTTCATTCTCGGTCTTCACACGGCCGGTGATATGCACAGATCTCTTTAACTTATCTGCATTGTTCTCACTGGTCAAAGAGAGTAGCTTTTTAATCAAACTCTCACTCTTCTTCTCTGTTATGAACTTGGAAGACTGCACTGCATCGATCAGAAGCTTTAACTCCGGCACGGAGAACTTGCGGTCTGCCAGGTAGTATTCCCAGGCACGCTTACGTTCTCCGATAATCTCAAAGCCAGCCGCACGAAGCAAGTCAATATCCTTAGGCACAGTGGTTCTATGCACAAGAATATTGTGCTGCTCCATCATGCGGTCAGTGATCTGCTTTGTAGAAAGGGTATGATCCTCATCGGTCTGTGTCAGAAGCATCTGATAGAGATACAGGATACGAAGTCTAGTATCATTGTCCTCTGCCTTTGGTTCAATCACCATTTCTGCTTTGTTTGCCTGATCAGCTAAGATGACATCTGCAATTACCTGAGCAGCAAGCCTGGATCCAAGCTCATTTGGATGGCAGCCATCTTCAGCAAAGATATCCTGCTTAGCTGCTTCCTCATAGAAGCGTTTGCCTACATCGGCAATCAAGGCCTCATTCCGATCGGCAGCCTCATGATAAGCATCATACATTTTCTGATACATCTCATCATAGTCCATGCCGAAGGATTCCAGCTGCTTGCCGCCCTTCTGATAAGCCCAGGTGGCATACAGAACCGGTACTGCTCCATTGGAACGAATACGCTCACACAGCAGTGCTGTGTTCTTCAGGAAGCTTTCCCTGGAAGTGATTGGACCATTGCTCATCTCCTGGAGAATTACATAGTCCCACTTCTCATTCTCCAAAGCCGCCTGCGTCATTCCTCCCATCTTAGTGTCAGGATTCAACTGCTCGGCAAGACGCGCTCCACCGCGGGTGTGCTGAACCACTTCAGCATCTATTAAGTTGGCCAGGGTTTTTGGCATGTTGTTTGCAAAAGTAAAACTATTGCCAAGCATTAAGATTCGCATTAAATACCTCTTTCTAGATTCTATTATTTGTTTCTAATACATATAACTCATTTCCATCTATAATCTTGTTCTGTTTGATCACTTTATACAACAGACTGAAACTGTATCAATGGGGCATATTTGTCGGCGTAGCTCTTGCCATTGATTCAAATTGAAGGCTGTGGTAAGTAAATGCAATTGTATAAATCCTGCAATGTTTATTATTACAAGATATGTCATAAATGGACTCAATCCACGCATCGTTCTTTTTCCTATTTCGACTTATTGCTTCGATATGTATGATATGTAATCACCACCTCAGCATCTGCACGATATTCCTTTCCAGAAGCAAACTTCCCATCATCATTCACGGTTACAGATTTTACTTTCCCATCATCAGTTATCCATCCCGTAATAATGTCATATTCTACTTCAAGTGTTATATTTTCAAAGCCTGCTTCTTCAAATTTTCCCATCACATCTTGATAGTTTGCACCTTTAGCTTCTTTCGATGACATTGGCACTGAATATTTTTCAAGTGTATGATACGTAATCAATACCGGGAAGTTGGATGGATATTTAGAAATTGAAGTAAATTTATCGAAGATGCCTATTTTCACTGTATCTACTTTATTCTCTTCCGCAATATCTTTCAGTGACAAATCCGCAATTTCATTTGTTAAAATATTACTAAAACCCTCTTTCTCAAAAGCAGAAATTACTTCCTCGTAGCTTTCTCCACGTAATTCTGTCGAAGAAAAACCCACTGGTGTAAGAAGCTTGATTTCATAATATCCAATGCCTATAAGAGCCGCAGCAATAAGGAATAATATGCCTAAAAAACGAAGCTTCCTATTTGCTTTCTTTTCTGTTTTTTGCTTAACCTTATTATCAGAATAGACATGAGAACCCCAATTATGACTTTCGTTGTTTCTCGTTCTTGCTGAATCACTCGACGTATTTGAATATGAATAATGCTGGTTCTCAGAATCGGAATATTCGAATAAATTACCACTATTATTTGAAGACTCTTCTTCTCTCTCCTCATACTCATCATAGTAATCATGATACAAGTGGGCTCCGCACTCTGTACATTCCCAGTTTTCATCATCCTCATTAAATCCCCATTGAATGTCCAATGGCGCATCGCACCTCGGACAAATATGCTTGATAATTGTATACTCATCATCACTATAAGAATGATGTAAATGAGCTCCACAAGAAGAACACTCCCAATCATCATCATATTTATTGAAGCCTGGCTGAAAATCTAGTGCAACTCCACAATTTGGACATGAAAACTCTATCTGTTCTTCGCTCACGATATCATCCTCTGAAATTCGGTTATGATGCCCACATTCAGTACATGTCCAGGATCCATAACTATCCGAGAATCCGCACTGACGATTAAGAAGAGCCCCACAACTATCACAATACCAAGCTATTCCTTCAAACGAATCTCCGTTATAAACATCATCATCCACAAGGAGCTCACCACACTCTGTACATCGCCATGTCCCACCATCAGGGGCAAATCCATATTGATCATTCAGAATAGCACCGCAGTTCGGACAAAAGTATTCGTCCATCTATTTCACCCCTTTAACTTAAGAATACTCATTCTTTATTTTTTCTTGAAATTGCCATTTTTTTAAAAGAATTGCACCTCCGATTGAAACTACTGCCGATCCAATTCCCGCCACACAATTGCCTGCTTTATTCACACAATCTGAACAAATTCCAAGTTTACTTTTTCCAACAATTATTCTCTTGCAAAATTTGCACTTTTTCTCATTTATCTTTTCCATAATCATTCCTCCCTGTTCTATCCTTGGTTTAACACCTACTCAGCATATTTTTCAATCCAATTTTCTCCATCATATTCGTTAATCTGTTTTTCTAGCCTTGTAAGATAATCTTGCAACCTGCTATCCTCTTCACTGGCATACCAGACATTCGCTCGTCCAAAACCATAAGCCCAACCACTTGATTTTCTTGGAACTTCCCATTGGACTTTTCTTGATCTGATTCCTGTAGGAAGCAAAACACAATCCGACGATTTGGCTATTGCATTATAATATTGTATATCTTCAGGAGCAAACACCGCCTCTTGATAATGTCTATAAACGGTAGCATGCTTGTACCAGCCAACAACTGTTGTAAACTTATGTGCCGGATGTTTTGCGCAGTATACAACAAGTACATCATCTACTGATTCTTCTTTTTTACACAGCTCACAACCTGCAATATTCTCTATCCGCATTTGATTGACATCTTTCCCATTATGTGATTTTGTCTCGAAAAATCCCAAACAATATAAACATTCCCTGCCCTCCATATTCACCGGTGTGAAATTATACTTTTCATGTGCATCTCCGGTCTCATTGACAAAACTTCCGCCATTTACTGGAATATCTCTTCCATCTTCGTTTCCCCGGTATTCTTTCATCCATGCTATATTGCAAAAAAGTATTCTCATATCATCAGCCCTCTTTTCCTTTTGAAAACGGACTCAAATCAATAAATAATTCCTTCAATCCGCTTGTATCTTTAAATTCCCTGAACAAATATTCCAGAAGCTCTTCCTGCCTTGCCTGACCTAATGTAAGCCGGTAAAGAGATAAAATCTTTATCAGCCTTTCATAATTCACCTCGTCCTTACTCATCGGATACATTGGCACGAGTCTCTCTATCTTTACACTCTGATCTTTCCCAAAACACCAGAATGGTACAAGTTCTGATTGATCATCCTGCTTTTCCGCTTTTGCTGCTTCAAACATTTCTTTCCAAATGTCACGCTTATACTCCATTCCGACTGCCTTACCATATTTATCGGCAACATTCTGTCTGATTGCCAGACACTTAAATCTGTTAATTCTGCCTTCTCTCTGCTCAAGATCAATCGGATTTCCAGGAAGATTCCAGTGCATAATCACACGACAGTAATTATGAAAATCAAGCCCTTCCTGCCCGATAGATGTTGTAGCAAGCACGAACGGACGCATTGGTGAATTAAATGCATTTCTAATGTTTTCTTTACGCATGACTACCTTGGAATTATCTCCCGCATCCTTTGTAAATCCTACCGCATAACTTGACCTGATTCGACACCCGTCACTTTTCTTGTCAGCTCCGTTAATACGCTTTTTGAAATCAGGATAAGTATCAGCGATATAGGTAGCGGTATGTATTTTCAATGAATCCATCATCATACCATGAACGATTTGATACTGATTATCCTCTGACTGAAACCCCGCCGTTTCCTTCAACATATGGATATACTCGTCAATCATTGCCTGAAAACAGCCATCCTTACAGTATTTAAGTACATTCTGCCAATGAGAATTATCATCCCTGCATCTGCCGTAGGCAAGGTCAATGATAGCTGTTGACTCCGGTAAATTAAAATTATTCACAAACACTTTTGCCAGTGATGTTGCTCTGGCTATGCTTCTTCCATTTGAACGAAAAATGCATATTGCCGGCGATCCTAATACCATATTTACCAATGTTTCCAGAAGATCATCCGGCTTTCTTCCAAGATAAATTTCTTCCGGTGCATCAAGATAACTTCTCAGCTTATCAATATGGGCAATAAATCCTTTATTTCTTTTATCCTTCGAACTGCTTCTAACCTCAGATGTTGTATCTTCTTCATCAACATTCATTTCCCACACAATATCGTCTATCCAATTTTTCGCATAAATGACTCCATCCATGAGCATCGGTGCGAGATAATACCATCTGGCATCCTCCTTATTGCTAGACGAATCACCATACTTTTCATTGATTACTGCAAGCTTTTTTTTCAATTTCAGCCGTACCGATTTTTCTATAACTTCCAATGATTCATGATTATTCAATGACTCAATTGGTAAATACATATCCGAAAGTGTCTTAGATGGATAAAGCAGTGCAAATAGGCTCATGCCTCTTACTTCTCCATTTGAGACATTAAACCTCAGTCTTGCCACTGGGTATCTTCTCGAACCTTCCGCAAAATAACCTGTATTCTTCTTATCCTGGTTCTTTATCTGATGTACCAATTTTCCAACTGTAAGTCTTTCCGCCTCATAGGAAACCATAGCACCAATCATTCGTGGAACCATCTCCCATGCAGAAAAAACAAGTATTTTTGAAAACCCTTTGCTGTTTTTATATGCTCCCTGCATCTCATAATATGGCATTGATGGTGGAATCCACAGGTATTTTTCCGCCCCACCAATAAATGCCTTTTCTTTCAGTGCCTCAAGTCTTGCATTGGTTTTCGGCAGTTCTTCATATTTATTGATTCTATTGCGATTCAGCCACAAAAGGCTCTGTTCTCTTTCATTTCCAAATTCATCAGGATGTTTCGTATAATATTTTTCTATCTGCTCTTTTATTTTGTATTTTTTCATAAAAGACATAAGATAAGGACAACTCTTTGCATAATCTATCGGCAACGTATGTTTTGAATCTGTTTTTGACAATAATCGTGACATCTGTATGTAAGAATTAATATCGTTCCCGTCTATCCGCAGATGGTGTTTCACACTGCTGTCATCTGTATAATCCCCAGAATCCATGACAGATATTCGTTCTGTCCTGCTGACTCCTTGATACATGGCATTTTCCGCAAGTTCCTTCATACGGATAATTGCACTGTCTCCAGCTTTTAATTCACTTAAAGCAACTGAATAGTTTTTCCAGATTTCCTTAAAATTTGTATCTTTGACCTCATCGTCAAAAAGAAAGTTCATAACCTGAAAGAATTCTGCATAATGTTCGTCCAGCTGATTTTCATCAATCTCTTCAAGCGTAGAATATAATTTATATGGTGTTGCTGACAGCAGAAGCACTCTTGTATCATGTCCGCTAAGAAAACTATGTGCAAGGATGCCAAGTTCACTGTCATCAGATGACAGAAGAAATTTAAATCTCTGAAATTCATCCATGATTACAAGATCCGGTTCGAGCATGGATACACTGATTCTCGCAAACATTACACGTAATTTATTCATTACATAATAATTGGAATACGTGAGTTGTTTATTATATTTTCTCTCCTTCAGATGATTAAGCAGCATATCCCTAATTGCATTATATTCTGGATAATTAACAATCTTTTCAATTACATTTTTAGGATAACTGCCATCGGACACCTTTTCGCATTCTTTTACACGCTTTTCAAAGTTACATTTTGCCCATCCCTCCCATGCTTTTACAGCATCCAGTATCATAAATTTTTCGAGAGAAATCACATGCCCTTTAAAGTCAGGTATTCTCTTTAAGATTGCAAACATTAATGCTCTTTCCTGTACACTTCCTCCACCGGAAGTCATACGGAAAGATGTTTCTGGTGTAAGCGGAATAAGCTGTATATAACCGTCCTTTATTCGGGGATCATTCTCCTGCTCAGTAATCTTCAAATGCTGCATAGATAATCTTGTATCAGCTACCGAACCAATACTATTTTTCCCTGTCACATCAAGTTTTCTAATGTTCTGATTTGCTATGTTCTGATTAGAGCAAATATATATCACTTTAAACAGCTCATCATTTTCTTCAATTCTAAGTCTCGCCGTCTTCACAATTGCCCCTCTGGCAATAAGTGTTTTTCCCATACCGACCTCATCAGCAACAAGCACACGGTTCTGATTATGTCTGAAAAGATAATCCACTCTTTCTACAGTAGCTCTTTGAAAATCTTTCAGACCGGCAAGGGTACGCTTTTCGATTTCATCTATATTAAATTGTGACATAACATCACCTCGTTATCTTCTGATTTTCAAAGTATTACAAAACGTTTCATAAAGTTCACGAAATTCATCCGGTATAATCTCATTATCAGTGACCATTTTAAGTATATACCCGATGTCTTTTATTCTTTCCGGTTCTTCTACAGAAGTCTTAAGCATCTTCTCATAAAGTGCCGGCATTGCATCGCTTGAATTACAGAAAAAGCCGGATTCTCCCATCTGTTTTCCTTCAAGCATGGATGCAATATAATCATCCCCCAATACAAAAGCAATATATTCCACAAATGAAGGTCTGTCCTTTACAACACTGTTTACTGCAGCACTTTCTCTGTCATCTGGAAAATCGCTTGTCGGAATCATAATAATTCTACGAATAATATCTTCTCCCGCTTTTGCTGTAATCTCATAGAATTCCGATAACTGCAATATCTCAAGTTCTGAAAACTCTATGTGTTCTGACAATGTCTGCTCCTGCTTTGAATTAAATGGTGATACTGTAATTGCACTATCAGATTGAATACCGCTAAATTCAACTGTTATCTTATACTTTCCGGCATTCTCATTATCCTCTGAAATTACAGCCTGCCTTTTCACACGGCACAATTTCTTGATCTTCTGCTCCAGCAGATTTCTGTTGTCACTTTCTGTTTCCAAAACTGCATCCGCAACTGTAACCTGTTCAAATGGATTTTTCATATCTCCTGCCGGGCCACAGAATATATCCTCTAAGAATTTATCCCCATTCAGATACATATTCTTTGTACCAAGCCACAGCATCATTTCAACATTTTTATTAATTGCAGAATAGGAAGCATTCATGGAACCAAGATACAGATCAACATCTGAATATTTCCTTCTCAGATAAATTTTTGCATGAATATCCTGTTTCTTTTTATCCGCCAGTTCATCTGAAATTTCATCCTCACCATCTATGATCTCATCCTTTAACGCATAGATGGTAAAATTATCTACATCTGACGCTTTGAGTTTTCCAAGCTCAGAACGTCTCGTAATAAGTGTTCTCTTACAGTCTGACAATGCCCTGTCTGTAAGGTTAAAATCAGCAATCACACTTTCTGACAAAAACGGAGACATCACTACAAGCTCATTAAATGTCGAATTGGCATTTCCTTTTTCCTTGCAGAACAGAATATCATCCTGCATTTGGTAAGCATTTTTTCCAATGCCAAGCGGAAGCACTTCAAAATTCTCGCCAAATATTTTACTTTCAAGCGAAAAGGATACATCCTTAATATCTGCACATAATCCACGAATCAGATTTCTCTTCTTTCCGGCATTATTGCTGGTATTGTGCACATTCGTTACAAGATAATCCAGGAAATCACAGATAGGCTGTGTCTTTTTCTTCTGTCTGACATTTTTACTGCTATCCATTGCAAAGCTGATATCCCAGCTCCTGTCAAAAGTCAGATTTCTGCTCATTACCACAAAGCGATATTTTTTATCTCCCTCAGCGTTTACATATGCTAATACCCATGCTTTCGGATGAAATGACGGGTATCGACCAAGCTGTTTATCCTTTGGCAATGCAACTTCTACTACCATTTTTTCTAATAATATAGATAGTGCAGTCGGTTTTGTTGGCACTTTAATCTGTCCTGCTTCACAAAACAACACGATTTTATCTGACACCTTCTGCAATGTATTCAACACACCAATTGGGTTCTGCATCAGTTTACTATCTGATTCTTCAGATAAACCAAGGCATATTGCTACGGCTGTGAGTGTTTCCAGATCAAGTGAATATGTAGCGCCTACTGCTCTATCCAGTCTATATCCGTCCGGAGGCATCAAGATACTGCTGTAATCTGTTCTATCACAGTTCGAATCCGGTCTAAACATCAGCACTCACCTCCCCGTCATAGATGTCATTCACAATTCTTCTGGTATTTGAGAATCTGTAATCAAGCTTTCCTCCGCCTACCCATTTTGAATGATCAAATTCCTTTGTTCTGCTTAACTTCGCTCTGGCTGCTCCTTTCAGGCTCCGTTCCCTCTTACGAATCAGTTCATCAGCCATATCAATATCCGATGCCATAAATGCTGCTTGTATCCCACACAGAAAGCTCTTTGCCCTTGGATTTATCAACTGCAATTCTCCAAATACTGCATCCAGATCAACTGTCGCATTATGCCTGATATCCGGAAGCAATCTGCTCCATTCATCATTTGCGTATGTATTCTCGCCTTCTGAAAGCATGACATTGTATCTTACTCTTGCCATATACACCAGTTTATTAAAATCGCAGGCAAGCTTCATCATATATGCCAGCTTTTCACTTACTTTTTCCGATAGTTCAGCCGTCAAAGAAGCAAAATCATCATATTCATTCAAATCAATGTGATTTTTCAGCACATATTCAAAAAGAGAACCCTTCGTTGACTTCTGAATCTGTTTATCCAGATAGAAAGCTTCCTCCTGCGTCAGCTCTATTGTAAGGTTGTCTCTCCAATCATCATTATAAATCGGAAGATTCCAGAATCTAATATTGGCAATATCTCCTGCATCAGAATCATCCTTATCATTTTCCTCTGCATCATCATTTCTGTTTCCAAGTCTGCTGCTAACTGATTTCTGTTCTCTTAGTTTTACTGCCAATGAAACATATTCAGAAATAGATATACCATAATCACAAAATATTCCATAGGTGCGAATACCATTCCAGTAAATGTCGGAGGGCTTTCTAGCCACCCAGCCTTTTGGCAATACACGCGTTCCGATAACTCCCTCTGCCTTTGGATCTGCATTCAACAATCTAATACCACAATCTTTTTCAGCAGAATCAATTGCTCTAAGAATCCTATTCACATCTTTGCCGTATCTTCCATCAACAGCCTCTCTCAAGACATATGGAACAATAAGGAAATACTTTGCCCTGGTCTGGATGGTAGAGGTCCCTGGAAAGAAATAATTAGCAAAAGCATCACGAACTATACCGATTCCAAGTTCATCGACTGCTCCCTGTTCACTCAAAAGGTTAATCACATCCAATGCCTTCTGCCGGTCTTCCTTTGAAAAATCTATCCATCCCAATTGCATATTGTCACTCTCCTCCCTGTCAATAACAGCATAAGCAGCCTTTCACGAACTAATTAATTTATAATCCAGATAATGTCCTCATAACCAGATCAACATCTTTATTCTCCAACTCTTGAATAATGTGCAAGTATGTTTTCTGTGTAGTTGTCATACTAGCATGCCCTAACCTTCTTGCTACACTGGCAATTGAAACACCTGCAAAAAGTAATAAAGAAGCATGCGTATGTCTAAGACCATGAATCGAAATCTCAGATATTCCACATGCTTTACAATGTCTGGTAAGGACGTCATTCACAGTTGAATTATAAATCTTTGAATCACCTACAAAAATTGGTTGATCTTCCGGAAGATTTTTTGTAAGCTCCGAAAATTTAACCACAATCTGCCAGTCAATCTGAATTTTTCTCACAGAAGATTTATTCTTTGTTGGAAGGAAGCCTCCATCCCCTTTGTAATCCCATGTCTTGCTAATTGATAGAGTCTGTCTTGCAAAATCGAAATCTGCTGGTGTGATTGCAAGAGCTTCTGAAAATCTCATTCCTGTTTTTGCAACTAATAAAATAAACCAATCCCAATTTACAGTTTCCTTGATATCTAAATCTGCAATCAATGTATGAAGTTCAAATTGATTGAGGTATTTAATCTTTTTTACTCTTGGTGACTTCCCTTTAATAATCGCTTTTCTGGTTGGATCTCTTTCAATCAGACCATCATCAACAGCATCCAGAATGGCTCCTTTCAGCTGATGATGAAAGTCTAATGTCGTCTGTCTTTCATGATCTTTAGCATAATCATTTAACAGTTTTTGATACGCAGTTCTCGTAAGTTCTGACACCTTTAATCGTGGAGCAAGCTTTTCAACCCATTTATGTGTCATTAAATACTTTGCCATTGTTGCTTCTCTGATTGCGCCTCTCTTATAAACCTCAATCCACTGCTGATAATATTCACAAAATAATTGTTCCTTGTTTACACTGTTCTGCATAAGTTATCTCCTCTCTAGGAACTGCTTATGCTGATATAAACAATTAACATGTTTCAGTACAAATTATGAAACTGTAATTAATGGTTTAATTTCCTCATCCAATATTTTTCTCAACTCTGCCATACACTGAGAATAATATTTAAACTTCGGTAATGCCTTTTCCTGTGATTCTTTATATCGCGTATAATTAATTGTTGACTTAATTACACTTTCGTTTGGAATTTCCCCATTTCTATAATGCAATGCAGCATACATTACATCATCTTTTGATGCATACCAAGTAACGCAAAAATCAGTAACCACTTGATTGATACAATCATGTTTCATGTTCTCAACAATGTTCATAATTGACTGACCTTTATATTTATTCTCATCCTGCTCAATTTCATTTACCAAAGTAGTCATAATAGCAGCTACTTTCGGATTGTCTTTACGCATTTCCTCAATATACTGCTTCACTTCATCAATCTGTTTCTGACGTTCTTCCGGTGTAACCGCCTCCGCATCTTCATCTGGTGTAACAATGTTCTGAATTAGATTAATGATATACTCATAATCAATCTTTGTGCTGCTATATGCCATTAACTCATAATCTGTATCAACTGTTTCTTCTGCTTCCGGTGGTGTCTGTGTGTCGTCCGGCTCAGCAAGTTTGATTTTCGTCATAGCATTTTGGTAATGTCCCACATAATCTTCATATTCTTCTTCCGTAATACCATAATCTTCAAGCATGCTTTCATCGTACTGTGTAAATGATTTGATCTGCGCAAATAATCTGTCAAATGTCTGAAATGCTTTCGCAAATACCTTCAGTTCTTTCAACGACATATCCGTTTCTTCATCCGGTGTCTCTGCAACCGCTTTTAATGCTGAAAGTGCTCTCTTAAATGCTGGCTCGACTTTATCCCATTCAGCTAGCAATGCAACTTCTGTACTTCCAGCAGAATATAATTTCACCGCATTATCAACACATTCTTTAAACAATACCGGAGCCTGGAATGTTACAATCTGTCCATAAGCCTTATTCGGATCAAAAATACGATTTGTTCTTGAAAATGCCTGAATCAGATCATGTGGTCCCATTGGCTGTCGATCTATAAATATCGTAGATAAACATGGAGCATCAAATCCTGTCAACAAACGGTCTACCACAATTACTAAATCCAGTTGTCTATTTCTGCTCTTATACTTTTTGTCTTTTCGTGCCAATCGTTTGTTCAAATTTTCATTGTAACTCTGGATTTGAGAAAGATCGAATTTTGTACCAAACATTTCATTATAATCATTTAATGACTTCTGCATCTTTTCCTGATTTACATGCGATCCTTCTTCATTTTCTGTTACAGAATATGTAATAGCAAATTTAGGGTAATCAGGAAGAACCTGTTTCATTCTCTCATCGATTTCCAAATCTGTTTCACCATTTTTCACTTTGCTCAACAACTCATAGTACTTCTGTGCCAGTTGAATCGAACTTGTTGTAAGAATTGCCTCATATGTCTGTCCCTTACCATTTTGAAGACCAAATTTCTGGTAAGATTTATTTAGAATAATATCTAACACTCGTAGCATATGTGTCTCATTGTCATAGAGACTCGGATCTGTCTCATCTTCCATATTCTTGGGCCCATTATGCTCAACTTGGAATCCAAGAACTGCATTGTCTTTAATTGCATTCTGTATCGTATACTTATGAAGACATTTTCCATATAGTTCTTCTGTTGTTCTTGGCAAATCTCCCATCTGTGCATATGGATTCTCGGCAAATCTAGGAGTTCCTGTAAAACCAAACCATAACGATCTTCCAAAAAATCGTTCTAATTCTCGCTTTGTTTTCGGTGTAACTGCACGATGACATTCATCCACTACAAATGCAATCCTCAAATTTTTGATTTTATTGTATTCTGGCGTGTCCTCTTGCAGTCTTTTAGTAACCAGTATCTGCATCTTCTGGATTGTTGTAACAATCACCTTTCGGTCTCCGGATTTCAATTTTTTCTTCAAATCATTGACATTGTCCGTCTTATCAACAGCAATCACGTCATTGTTTGCGTATGCCTGAAATGCGCTTGATGTCTGTGTATCAAGATCCTTCCTGTCAATTAAGAAGATTGTTTTATCAAGTGAAGGGATATCCATCAGCAGATTTCGGGTTGCCTTATAGGAGGTCAACGTCTTTCCAGATCCAGTAGTATGCCACACAAAACCGGATTTTCCTATTTTAGATGCTTCACGTATTGATTCGATTGCATGAATCTGATACGGTCGTAAAATAATCAATCTCTTTGCATCTCTATCCAAGACTGTATATCTCGCGATCATTTCATGTGCTTCCGGAATACGGAGTACACTCTTTGCAAAATCAAGATAATCCGACACCGGATTATTCTTCTCGTCAACCCATCCACTCATAAATTTAGCATTCAGGTCGGTATCACTTGCTGCAGCAAAATATTTCGTATCAACACCATTACTAACAACAAACATTTGAACCGCTGAAAAGATACCTGTAAATTTTCCTTCACTAATATATTTCTTTATCTGGTTAAATCCATCCATATATGAATGCTGTCTATTCTTCAACTCTATATGAATCATCGGAAGTCCATTTATCATCAATGTAACATCGAATCTTCTATTTCGTGAAACTGTATAGTAATCATCTTCATCTTTCAAAGCACTATACTGGTTTATTACTTCATAAACACTGCTCCCTCCTGCAATATGTTCATGGTTCATAACAACTAAATGAAGTTTCTCTGTATCGCGCTGAACGTGCACCATTACCTTTCCATTTTCCCCTACTAACCATTCGCCAGCTTTATAGAAAGATGAAAACTGTAACTGGTTCTTTACCTGCTCAAATTCTGCATCAGATAAAGATTCTCCATTCAACCGATCCTTATTGTTCTGTTCGAGAATATATTTAAAGTTTCTCCATAAATCCTCCTCTGTCTTCAAATCTTCTCGATATGTCCATTGAGAATCTCCATAAACCAATTGGTCAATCAATTTTTCTTCAATTACTCTCTCTAATTCTGGCATTAACTTGATCTCCTTTTTAGTTTTCTTGTTTTTATTCGATATATTTAATAATAAGTAGCACTTACACTGAATTGCTGTGAAAAGCTTCAATCCATTAATGATAAATAACTTATGATGGTGAAGAGTGATGTGGTGGTCGATGGACTCTAAATAATCTCCTATTTTTTGCTGTTCTTCAGTTGATGTATATGGAATTTCAATAGTCTTCATCCCATCAATATCTATACTTCGCCCATCTCTTATTCCGTAAACATGCGGTACTAATTTATGCTTTATAAATTCATGAGATCGAAAGTATGGATAATAAAATCTTGAATCTGCTACATCACTGTGAAATGTATGATATGCAGGGCTTATAATGCCATCTGATGATGCTTTTTCAAGTCCTCCCTCAAAGGAACGAAGATGTACAATGAAATCATCCTTTCTGACCATTTTATAATTGGACAAATTGGATTTATCGTACATTAAATTTCTATCAGAGTCTTCTCTTTTTACTGTTCCACCACCCTGAATAATAGTCAAAGCTGGAAGCTCTGTATGGTTCTTTTCAGAATATTCTTTGAACACATCCCCCAACTTACGCTGTTCCCAAACATCCGCTTTAATTTCTAATAATCTTCTATATTCTGTAATTCAAACTGAAATATTGAAATATAACCTAAAATTTAAAGTCATAAACAATATGAATTTGCACTTACGATCAAAATAATCATAAGTGCTTTCATATTGTCTTTATTGGTTTTCTTGTATACAATCAACATGTTTACTTAATCTATATCTTATTTTCTATGTAATTCAATTACACAAACATGTTCTGAAGCATAAATTTCTTTATATTTTGTAATTCTTCACACTTTCGTTGGTGAAGAGTGATGAGCCTTTCTAGCTCTTCAAAATACTTTCCAATTTTCTTCTGTTCCTCAATATCTTGCGGTATCATCAGCTTCGTTTCAAAGAAATCCGCAGGTGCAATATTCAAAAGTCCATGATTTCTCGCTCCTTCTGCAGCAATCTCATGAATACCTTTATGCCACAAATTTGTGCTGTAGTACGATACCAAGAAATCTGAATCTATAGGATTGTTTGCTTTTATCCCAAATACGATATAAAGCGTTGATAATACGCCATTTTCATAACGATCCAGCCTTTTAATAGCTCCCCAAGGAGCATCTGTTGAAGTACTTTTATTGTAAGCGAACTCTCCATTCTCAATCAGATAGTAACCACTGACATCTTTACTTGCAACTCTCTTATCAAAGAATTCATTCTGATCAATAAGTCCATATTGAGCCGATATCGTAAGCGGTAGCTCTGAGACTAAATCTTGATTTTTTCTTGTAACACGATCGACTAAATCACCTAACTTACGCTGTTCCCAATCATCCGTAAAACCTTTAAATCTAATCTCTGGAACTTTCTGTCCATTTTGCGGAAACATTTTTTGAAGCATGTATTTCTTCAAGATTTTTGTTTCTTCGCACTTTCGCTGGTGAAGAGTGATGAGGTGGTCGAGAGAATCAAAATATGTTGCAATTTTTTGTTGCTCCTCTCGTTTTGGCGCAACTAATATGTCTAATGTCACTAAATCTTCAGGGTTAACTGACTGCCGTTTTGTAACAGTACCTTCTTCAAATCTCAAAGCTCTTTGTTGAAAATCATGAGACGTAACGATTCGCTCAATAAATCCTGGAATTTCATTCGTTGTAAAAGTAACATAAATGGGTGAAATCAAGCCTCTTCCGCACTTATTTCTGTCTATTGCACCATACTTAACATTCGCAGGATTATAAACAATATCATTTAATTCTGTAACCAAATATTTCTTTGTATATTCATCCTTTGTTAGCTGTTCTCTATTATTTGTTTTTCGTTCACTAAGCGGAATTACTCCCTGTCCAGATGCAAATGCTAAACGCGGATATTCTTCAGATTGTTGTCGTTGCTCTATTCTTCTTTCCAACACATCTCCCAACTTACGCTGTTCCCAATCATCGGTATATCCTTTAAATCTAATCGTAGGTTTTGCCATATCTTTATCCCTCCATCTTTCCGATCAGATCATTTAATGAAGTCATTACTGAAGCATCTGATGATGTTAAATCTTTCAAAAGTGATAAAAATTCCCCTTGTACCTGTCCTAATTCTTCATCTGTCTTCTTCATATCCACTAGAAGCGCATTGAGATCAACTTCTTCCTCTTTTTCAAAGTTATCTACATAACGAGGAATATTAAGATTAAAATCATTTTTTTCAATATCTTCGAAAGTTGCAAGATAAGATTCTTTCTCAACAGTTTCTCTCTTTGTATACAGATCCAATACTTCTTCAATATGCTCATCTGTCATTTCATTCTGCTTCTTACCCTTGTTGAATTTTTTAGATGCATCAATAAATAAAACATCTCTTCCATCTCTATGCTTCTTTAATACAATAATACATGTTGGTATTGATGTATTGTAAAATAAGTTGGCCGGAAGTCCAATTACTGCATAGATATTACCAGCGCGAAGTAACTTTTCTCTGATTTTCCCTTCGGCAGCTCCACGGAATAATACTCCATGCGGCAATACAATTGCCATTGTTCCGTTATTTTTCAAATGATATAATCCATGAAGAAGAAACGCATAATCAGCCTTTGATTTTGGTGCAAGTACTCCATAATCACTGAATCTTTCATCCTGCAAAAATCCAGATGATGCACTCCATTTCGCTGAATATGGTGGATTCATAAGTACCATGTTAAAATCTGTGTCTTCATCTGTTGGCCAATCCGCATCTAATGTATCACCATTTCGAAGATTCTGATTTTCTGCCTTAACTCCATGGAGAAACATATTCATTCTGGCAAGATTATACGTCGATGTATTAAGTTCCTGTCCATAATACTTGATATATTCCGGATCTCCTGAATATTTCTTTGCATTCAAAAGAAGAGAGCCTGATCCCATACATGGATCATATACAGATAATCCCTTCTTATCTTCCTGACCTGCAATAGCTATCTTAGTTAAAATCTTTGAAACAGCCTGCGGTGTATAGAATTCTCCTGCTTTTTTTCCTGTTTCAGAAGCAAACCAGCCAATCATAGCTTCATAAGCATTTCCTAATATTTCAGCATCTGAATTCAAAAGATCAGCAGTATCAATCACTTTAATCAAACTCGCAACAGTATCACTCTGTTTCTGATCACCCGTACCAAGTCTATTAGAATATAAATCTAAATCTGCAAACAAATCTGCAAAGATAGGATCACTCTGCTCAATATTATTAAATGCTTTCTGCAACTGCTCACGATTGAAAGAATTGTTCTTTGCTGCTTCTGCAAAATATGTATATGTCAACTCAGGTTCAATCACATAATGACATTCTTCTTCAAGCTGTTCCTTTAACTCCTCTGCACTTTCATCTTCTAACGCTTCTCTATATGCATCTAAAGCAGCTCTAAGTGTCTCTGGTTTTTCATCATAAAGTAAATCATATACCTTAATCAGAAATGAATCTGATAAGTATTTATAAAAAACAATCCCTAACAGATAGTTCTTATATTCATTCGCATCCATTTTTGAACGAAGAACATCTGCGCCACTCCATAATACACTTGTTAAATCTTTGCTGTTTTCAATATCTGCCATATCATTTTTCCTCCGTCTTTGATACTTGTATTCCAAGCATTCATACAAAATATCAATATTAATTTAAATTATATCATTCTTTTCTTATTAATACCAACTAAATCACTGCATTATTTATCATCCTTTTCTAGAGAATGATTCCCCCAACCTCCATGAACCAGACGATAGTTCTTGAGTCAAAGAAAGCACCAAATGATTCATAGATCATTCAGTGCTTTCTTTACAGATTCCGTCCCTGATACTGTATAGTTACCACATAAACGGTTTTGTGTGGCTCATCAATGCGAAAAATAGCGATATAGTTATCAATCAGTAACTGTCTATAATCTTTTCCTGCATATCTGCCTTCGCTCTTGGTGGGATTAATGTTTTTTCTCCAATTCTGCAAAAACAATTTCTGCGTCAACTGCTTCTGCTCCATTAGCAATTTCCTGCTCGGACTCGAAGATTACTTGATCGATGCGATTTATTCTTGCGAATTTATCATATAGTTCACTGCTCATTACAACCAAGTCGCTATATCCGTTTTTGGTAATAAAAATAGGCTCCTGTTCCTTGTGTGCAATATTTGAAATCTCGGTTGTATTACGTAAATCCTTAATAGGCATAATAAGTGGCATGATAACTCACTCCTTTCTTTGACATAATTATGTTCCTTGAGCAATAGGAATATACCCTTCTTCTTATGTTCTTATGTTAACTTCCAGTATTTTTACGACTCGTTTTAAGCAGATTATTTTTTTCACTCAGCAAACACCCCTGTAAAACTCCAGTTCTCACCTTGATCTTCAGATGTGAACACAAGACCTTCCGTCTCGCCACTTTGCGTCTTCACATGGATTATATAATTCTCTCCATCCTGCTGTGGCATTTCCAGATACTGATAATCTGCAAGCGTGAGGCCATATTCCTGCATATGCGGCGGATATTCCGTCACCGTATCCATTGGAAGCTCTATCTCCTTCAGTGTCTTTCCACCGTCTTTTGTAACATAAATAGACGAATGTGTCTGCGATGCCCCACTTAGACCGATGAAGCCAAACTGTTCATCGAAGAATTGTATCCCTTCTCCTGCTCCGCCATTTCCGTCAAATGGGTCTTCATTTACTGTTATCCAGTTATATCCACCATCTGACGTAGTTTCCAGTTTATAATAACGTGTTCCAAGAGCCGCATCAACAACAGAAAGTTTCCAGCCTTTCTGCTCATTTAAGAAGAATCGGACAACACCGCTTCCGTCCGTATCAACCGTCCAGGTATTATTCTCTTTTCCCTGTTCTTTTGCCTGCGAATCTTTCTCCGCCTGCTCATTCTGACTAATTGTATCAGGACTGATATATTCTGGTTCCATCATATAACGCACCGGCGTCACAGATTCATCCTGCGGAAGATACAGAGACACTTCATATCCAAGTGCTTCTCCACCGCGGTCGAGAGCTGTGAAATCAGTCATACCACTGACTGCTCCGTCACCATCCACATCTCCCGGAAGATAAACAAGACCTTCCGAAGAAGCGAAGGAGCGTTTTCCATAATACAGAATCTCATATTCCGGCGGATTATCTGCAAATGCGTAATTCAGATTCCATTGTGTCACCTGCATCTTACAATCTGATTTTTCCAGAATGGTAAACATAGGATCTAATTTCTTGTCATCATCATAATCTGCATTTGCGTAACCTGCGATCTGCACAACAATTTTATCACTTTTATCGATATCATAATCAATCAGATAGGTCTTATCTTTTCCCTTGTCATTCTGTCCATAGAGATATGTTGACACACGGGTTATCGTTCCGTCTTTATCAAAAGACATCTCAAAACTGTCTGTAATATACAACTCGTCCGGAAGTTTCAGTTTCTTATTGATATCTTTTATCAGTCCTTCTGCGCCATCACGAAAGAAGTTGTTATGTTCATACTCAATTTTCTTTGTCTTAAACAGGCTGTCTACCTTCCAGGACAATGCGCCATTATAAGGAATCGCAGTATATACGATATAAGAAATACATCCAACCGTAACTACAAGTAAAATCAAAAGTTCTGTACCAAACACTGTTTTCCTGAGTGCGCCTTTCATTTTTAAAGGATTTTCCTTTTCTGCTATCAGGCAACCGATCCAGATACAAAGACTGAGTACCAGAAGGATACCTAAAGCCAAAAATGCAAACTTCAGCTGTCTGATGCTTCCGTACTTGCAAAGTACACAGGTCACGAGCAAAAACAAAATGTAATAGAGAATACTAAGCTTGCCAAATATAAATTTCAGTTTTTTCATTCAATCACATCCTAATAATACTTCCAGGTCTACTATTTCTAAGTATTCTACTCAAAAAAATTTTATATCGCTCATTTATTTTTACACTTTTTCTTGACCAAAATGTAAAAGCTTCATGATTTTTTCTATATTCTCCTTTGTCCAGGCCGTAATCTCGAGCACTGCATCCGGTATCTCCTGGTCTCCGGAATCCGGATTATGCATCCAGATACATGGCATCTTAGCCGCCTTAGCAGCCTTTCCTCCATTCGTTGAATCTTCGATTACAATACACTCGTCTACCGGTACGCCCAGCTGTTTCGCTGCAAAGAGAAATGTGTCCGGTGCCGGCTTTGGATTCTTCACTTCATCTCCACTTGTCACGACATCGAAATATTTCATCAGATCCAGCGTTTCCAGTGTTTCTGTGATTACAGGTTTCGGAGAAGAAGAGGCCACGGCCAGACGATATCCCGCATCTTTCAGACAGCAAAGCATCTGCCCAACTCCCGGCATCTCAGGAAATCCGTCTCTTGCAATAATTTCATCCTTCTTTTCTTTCATAATCTGATTCATAACTTCAAGACTTTCAAATGTGATTCCGTAATTTTCTTTGATCAGATTCATGAAATGGAGTCTTGTAGATCCGATGCATGGCTTATATACCTCATAATCCAGGTCAACTCCATATCGTTCTTTAAAAATTTCTACCCAACATTGATAATGAAGCGGTTCCGTATTGATCAAAACCCCATCCATATCAAAAATCACTGCTTTTATCATTCTTATATCCCAACTTTCTATAAAAGATCAATGTTAATGTGGTTGCTACGATCCATCCAAATGGCCATGCCATCCAGATCCCGGTGCTTCCAAAGCTTTTTGTCAAAACCAACGCAAATCCGATTCTCAAAATAAGATCCGGAACTGTTGCAACCACAAAATAGACCATCGCTCCGGAACCTCGGATAATTCCATCTGTCATCAGCTTAATTACAATCATAAAATACCACGGCGATACTATTTTCAAAAATGCCATTCCTGCGCTGATCGCCTCTACACTCTCCGCACCTAAGAACAGTCCCATCATCTGACGACTGAAAATGAAATACAGAATAACAAACGGTAATGCCGTAAGCTCTGACAATTTCACTCCGGTACGGAATCCCAATGGAATTCGTTCTTTCTTTCCCGCGCCGATATTCTGTGCCGTATAGCTAGACAGGCAGGATCCAAGTGTCATAAAGATATTAATGGCAAATGTATTCAGCTTGATCGCTCCCGAATATCCCGCAACAACTGCTGAACCGAATTGATTTACAATTCCCTGCACGAAAAGATTTCCTATACTCAATACGCTCTGCTGAAGAATGCTTGGAATTGCAATCGCCATGATCTGTGCAAATAATTTCTTATCAAACCACGGCTGCTTTTCTTTCCCGGCAAATTTCTGCAATCTTCCGAGAAGTGTTACTAATGCAAGCACAGCTGACACACCTTGCACGATAAATGTTGCCCAGGCAACACCGCTCACACCCCACTGGAATTTTGCTACGAAGATATAATCAAGAATAATATTTCCAGCTGAGGATCCAAGCAGAAAATATAACGGTGTCTTAGAATCCCCGAGTGCTGTAAATACTCCGGTACACACATTATAAAGCATCAGGAAGATAATTCCGAAAATGTAAATTTTCAAATATAAAACTCCAACTGCCATAATATTCTGTGGTGTGCGGATCCATCTCATCATCTGATGATTAAAGAAATACCCGAATAATGTCAGTATGATTCCCAGCACCATAGAACTAAGAAATGCCGTTGTAACCGCACGCTTCACACCGCCCCGGTCTTCTGCTCCGAATAGTCTTGATACGACTACGGATGCCCCCAGATTCATTCCCACAGCAAATGCCATAAAAATAATTGTGATCGGATAAGATGCGCCGACTGCTGCCAACGCATTTTCTCCTGCAAATCTTCCTGCGATCATACTGTCTGCAATATTATAAATCTGCTGGAACATCACACTGAACAACATTGGCAGAAGGAACCGCCATAATGTCTTGTTCGGATGTTCTTTCGTTAAATCTGTAATCATCTTTTTGCCCCTCTCATTACAAACTCTACAATCCAATAATCCTGTAAATTTCTTTCATATCCAGACTGGCACGAACGATATCTGCAAGCTTATCATACTGTTCTTCCTTATAAGACTTCCAGTCTACTGCCTGTACCGTCTCCGGATCATAGCCTTTCTCTTTCAATAAAGCGGAGAGAAACCCACCTGACATTTCCGGTGAATCAAAGATTCCATGCACATAACAGCCATAGACATTTTCCTTCTGTGAACCATCCGGATGTCCTTGTTGTAGCGTATCAGAATCATTTTCTATTGTTACAAGCCCGGATGCGTGTTCATCAAGGATCGTCTCTCCCATATGGATCTCGTATCCTTCGAAAGGAAGTCCCTCCATCTCTTTCAGGATTCCTTTCATCTCGCCAAATGTTCCATGTACTCTGGTTCTGTGTTTCTCTGGGCGGAACACAGTCTTTGTATCTAAAAGTCCCATTCCCTGTACAGTTCCTCCGTACTCTTCTCCTGTTGGATCTGAGATTTCCATTCCAAGCATCTGATATCCGCCACAGATTCCAAAGACCGGTTTGTTCTGTGCGCTGTGTTTCAGGACTCTTGCTTCCAGTCCGTTCTGACGCATCCACAGAAGATCGCTGATCGTATTCTTTGTTCCCGGAAGAATCACTGCATCCGGATTTCCAAATTCTGCCGGAGAAGAAACGTATCTTACACTAACTTCTTCTAATGCTTCTAATGGTGCGAGATCTGTGAAATTAGAAATTCTTGGAAATCGGATCACTGCCAGATCGATCAGTCCCGGTTTCTCTTTCTTTTGAAACCGTTCCGTCAGGCTGTCTTCCTCATCCAAATCTAAATAAAAGTACGGAACTACTCCCGTTACAGGGATATCTGTCTTTTCTTCCAACATTCGAAGTCCCGGTTCCAGAATGGATACATCTCCACGGAATTTATTAATGATCGTTCCTTTGATCCGCGCTTTTTCATCCTCTTCAAGAAGCATTACGGTTCCGGCAATCTGGGCAAATACTCCGCCTCGATCAATGTCTCCGACAAGAAGAACCGGTGCGTCTGCAAGCTTCGCCATTCCCATATTTACAATGTCATCTTTTTTCAGATTGATCTCCGCCGGACTTCCGGCACCTTCGATCACAATGATATCATATCTTTTTTCCAACTCATGATATGCATCCATAATTGCCGGAATGTATTCTTTCTTATGACGGTAATACTCTCTTGCAGCCATCACTCCGATTGGTTTACCATTGATGATCACCTGAGAGCCTGTATCGTTCGTCGGTTTGAGCAGAATTGGATTCATTATTGCTTCCGGTTCAATCCCAGCAGCTTCTGCCTGCATTACCTGAGCTCTCCCCATCTCAAGCCCTTCCTTTGTGATAAAAGAATTAAGTGCCATATTCTGAGATTTGAAAGGTGCGACTTTGTATCCATCCTGTTTCAAGACACGGCAAAGGCCTGCTGCCAGTGCGCTCTTTCCGACATTCGACATCGTTCCCTGTATCATAATTGATTTTGCCATATTTATTTTCTGCCCTCCTTCGCTATTTTGACACAACTCTTTCAAGTGCATGCAAAAGCATTTCATTTTCCTCCTTTGTTCGCACCGCAATGCGATACCAGCCTTTGCTCAATCCTCTGTAGTTTCCGCAATCTCGAATCAAGATTCCTTGCTCCAACAATTGTTCGAACAAGGACATCTCACTATGAAATAAAATGAAATTTGCCTTTGTCGGAATAAATTCAATTCCCAGCTCTGTCATTTTCTCTTCGATTCGTGTCTTTTCTTCCACAATAATTTTTCGTGTTTTTTGAACTCTTTGTTCTTCTCTCTCTGTCAGTGCTTCCACACCTGCTGCCTGAGCCGGAACTGACACATTCCACGGCTGACACACCTGCTGCATCCACTCTCGCAGCTTTACATCTGATGTCATTGCATATCCCAGTCTCAATCCCGGAATTCCATACATCTTCGTAAATGCCTGTACAAGAAAAAGGCTCGGATGATCTGTCACCTTTTTCACCATGGTATACTTCTGCGCTTCTTCCAGAAATTCAATAAAACACTCGTCTAAAACAAGACGTATCTTCTTCTCTTCACATCGAGTAAGGATCTGTTTCATCAGCTCTGGTTCGATCACCTGCCCTGACGGATTCGATGGGGAGCATAAAAATACAAGATCAATATCCTCTGTCAGTTCTTCCAAAAAGCTTTCTGTCAATGAAAAGTTATTCTCTCTTTTCAACTCATGATAAATGATTTCGCAGTCTACCGTCCGAAGTGCCTGTTCATATTCTGCGAAAGCCGGAATCGGAAGCAATGCTTTCTTTGGTTTTTCTGCAAGAACGACAGAAAAGAACAGCTCCGCTGCTCCATTTCCGAAAAGAAAATATTCTTCCGGCAGACTTTTTTTCTCTGCCAGTCTCTTTCTGAGCCGTCTACATTGACTGTCCGGATAAAGACTCACTTCATCCATCGATCTTTTTGCCGCTTCAAGAACTTCTTCTGACGGACCGTAAGGATTTACATTAACTGAAAAATCCAGCACATCGCCATATGTATAAATGTCTCCTCCGTGTACATATTCCATGAATCTTACTCCTACTTCTCTATGTGTTTCGTTTTTAACCTTAAAGTACTGCCTCCAGCTCCTCGCGATTCTCTTCCATCCATTTGATCGGCTTTGGATGTTTAATCTCCGGATCCAGAAGTTTTTCCATCCAGACCATATTATACCAGCGGTCAAATTTGTATCCACAATGATAGAATTCTCCCACCATGCGGTACCCAAGATGTGCATGGAACTGTGCGCTGTTCTTTGTCAGATATTCATCTTCAACCTCCGGATATCCAATGCATGAATATAGATTGCAAATGTTCTGAGCGTGCAGTACTTTCTCCAGTGCCTCATACAGCTTTTTACCAACTCCGGTTTTCTGCCGGTCTTTTCTTATATAAATTGTTGTTTCCACTGCCCAGTCATATGCCGCACGGCCTTTGAATGCCCCTGCACAGCTATATCCAAGAATCTCGCCATTCTGTTCTGCGACCAGATACGGGTACTTTTTCATCGTCTGACGCATTCGATCTTTGAATTCTTCCAGTGACGGAACTTCATATTCGAATGTAATCACTGTATCCGTTACATATGGTGTATAGAGTGCAAGAAGTTCTTCTGCATCTTCCGTTTTTGCAAATCGAATCAATAAATCCATAACAATAAACCTCCAAAGACAACCATCATCAGTATCGTTGTCATATACATTAATTTCCCGGCACGAAGAATATCCTCCGGTTCAATCTTGCGGATTGCATTGCCGATATAATCCTTTTTATAGACTTTCCCGAAATAAACCGCATCCCCGGCTAACTGTACATCAAGCGCTCCGGCGCAGACTGCCTCTGACTGGGCGGAATTCGGACTTGCATGTTTTCTCTTATCACGCAGATAAATCTTCCACGCATTCTTTCCATCCATCCCCGTCAAAAATGCTGCCACGATCATAAACCACGCCGTCAACCTGGCTGGAATGTAATTAAATACATCATCCATCTTTGCCGGAATTCTTCCGAAATACAGATATTTTTCATTTTTGTATCCAAGCATGGAATCCATCGTATTCACTGCCTTGTATAAGAATCCAAGCGGCGCGCCGCCAATTAAAAGAAATAATAACGGGGCTGTCACTCCATCAGAAGTATTCTCTGCCACCGTCTCTACTGCAGCCTTTGTCACTCCCTCTGCTGTAAGGTTCTCTGTGTCTCTTCCGACGATCATGGACACTGCCTTTCTTGCTCCAGGCAGGTCATCTTCTTTTAATTTCTGATAAACCTTCTTGCTTTCTCCTACAAGACACCGTGCCGCAAATATCTGGTAACACCAGAAGGTTTCCAAAAGAAACCGTACTGCCGGATGAATCTTTCTTGCAGCAAATAAGAGTACCGCCGGTACAAGAAATGATAATGAAACTGTCAGAATCCATAAAATTCCACCTGCCAGAACTTCTCTTCTGTTTTTCTTCTCTTGTTCCGACGCAGGAATCTGACTGCACAACAGCTTCCGCAATCCTTTTTCCAACACACTGATCAGGTTTCCAATCACGCGTATCGGATGATACATCCAGACCGGATCTCCGAACATGCAATCTAACAAAAATCCTGTGATGCATGCCATAATCGTCATCTTTCCGTTCATTCTGTCACTCCTCCCAGTTTTTGAATTTCACGAAATCTATGAATCCCTGACTTCCACTCATCTTCGTCAACAAGCATTCTATATCCTCCGCCATTTTCCACCTGCCAGTGATAAAAATCTTTTTGGTCTTCCGCTAGTTGTTCCAGCACCGCCATAATCGTTCCTCCGTGAACGACAAAAGCTGCACTTTCTACATTTTCTTCACATAATCTATCAACCTGACAGAGCATGCCTCTCACACAACGAGAACGGAATTCCTTCTGCTCCTCCCCTTCCGGAAATGCAATCGTTCCACCGGAATCCAGCCATGCCTGATATTCTGCTCTGTCTTTCAGCTCTTCATATGTCTTTCCTTCAAAAATACCAAAATCACATTCCTTTAACAATACTTCCTGCGTGATCTGGTTCTTCGGATAAATCAACTCCGCCGTTTGAATACATCTCTTCATCGGGCTGACAATCACTTGTTGTACTTGCGGATAACTAGCCTGTTTGCATTTCTTTTTAAAGTTCAGTACTTCCTGTTCTGACAAATCTTCATCTGTACTTCCGATATATTGTCTCTTTTCATTGCCCGGCGTCTTCAAATGCCGAATCAAAATAAGTTCCATAATCACTCCAAAAATCTAATTTCATCTAAAATAATGCAAGCACTGCTATCATAAACAATTCGCATAACTGCAGAAAATATCCGGCAAGGTCGCCTGTGATTCCACCGAACTGTTTCCTGCTAAAACGATCATAATAGAGGAAAACTGCCAGTCCGACAACGATGGAAGCCACTCCGCATAATCCCGCTGTCAGATATAATCCGATTCCTGCTGCCAATAGCCAGAAGATCAGTACAATCCTTACGCTTCTCTTCTGTGCACCGTCTTGAAATGTTCGAAGCAGCCCACTGTTCTTCGCTGCCGGAAATGTCACAACAGAAATTCCACTCAGCGAACGCGAGAACACAAACACGAGTGCTGCCGCAAACAGGCGTTCTATTCTCATTTCACTAAAAATCCCCACACACAAAAGGAAATAACAGCAAAGACTGATGATCGCAAATGCTCCCGTATGAGGGTCTTTCAGAATCTCCAGTTTCTTCTCCCGGTCTCCATAAGAACTTTTTGCGTCCATTGTATCTACGAATCCATCCAGATGAATTCCTCCTGTTATAAAAACCGGAATCAAAGTCAATACAACTGCATAAAAGAAAGTTCCTTCTCCCCTCCATACTGTGATTAGATTCCCGGCAACTATTTCCAATACTCCAATTATAACTCCAACCAATGGGAAAAAGCACATCGCATATCTCATATTTTTTTCATTCCAGTCTACCCGCGGCATCGGGATCTTAGAATACATTGCGATTGCAATGATCATTGCGTTCAATAACCACATTTTTCTGCTCCTTATTTTCACTTAAGCTCTTCATACTGCTCTACTTTAATCTCTTCAAAGGTGCTCATCTTCCGATAAACATTCACACCCATCTCAAGAAGCGGAACCGCTGCAACTGCGCCACTGCCTTCTCCAAGAGACATATTTGCATCAATCAGATATGGAAGTTTCAGCTCTTCTAAGACCATTCGCCCAGCCGGTTCTCCAGAGCAATGTGATGCCAAGATATAATCCGCCGTCTCAGGAACCATTCTCACTGCACACAAGGCTGCTGCAGAAGAGATAAATCCATCAATCAGAACCGGGATATGATACATCGCACCACCTAGAAATGCACCTGTCATTCCGGCAATATCAAGCCCTCCGACTTTGGATAAGACATCTAAAACATCTTCCTTGTCCGGCTGATGCTTTTCAATTGCTCTCTTAATTGCACGAATCTTTCTATTCAGCCCTTCTGAACTAAGCCCTGCGCCTCTTCCTGTTACATTTTCTACGCTTTCATCAAGCAGAACGGACACAATCGCACTGCTTGTCGTTGTATTCCCAATTCCCATCTCACCGGTTGCGATTAGATCATACCCTTGTTCTGCCAGCTCTTTGACCTTTCGTATGCCAATAAGAACGGCTTGTGCAGCCTGTTCTCTTGACATTGCAGGTTCCATCGCCATATTCTTTGTTCCATACATCACTTTGTCTTTTGGTTTTGTGACAGATGGAACGTCTTTCACCATTCCAACATCAATTGGAAATAAGTCCACTCCGGCTGTCTCTGCCATAATACATACGCTCGTCGCACATTTTGTAAAATTGTCTGCAACGATTGCTGTCACTTCCTGCCCGGTCTGAGTCACTCCTTCTGAGACAACCCCGTTATCCGCACAAAAGATCAGCAAGCCTTTCTTTTTAATCTCAAACTCCGCACTTCTTCGGATTCCTGCCATTCGTATCACAGCGTCTTCAAGCTTTCCAAGACTGAACAGTGGTTTCGCGACTGTTTTCCATCGTCTTTTCGCATCTTCTTCACACAACTTCTCCACCGGATTTATCATTTTGAATTTTTCAATTAACAATCTTTCATTTTTGTTCATCGACATCTTTTGCATTTTTGTTGTTTTTCTTCTATTATCTATCATTGTTCCGCTTATTTTTCTCTTGATTTTCTTCTGTCCAGAATTTTATCTTTCAAATTTCATATGCCTGTTTTTTCGTATTTTCTGGCATTATTCTCCTATTTTATCATAATTTTTTGCATTCTGATATATAAAAAAGCAACGGAATCTGTCATATTTTCCTTGCATTTTTTTATTTTTTGACATTTTACTTTTTTCTTCCTGCATTTTTAATATGAAATCTTTCATTTTCCCCACTTCTTTGTTAAAAATTTTACAGGATTTTTATTGATTTTCTTCACATAATATGTATAATTAAAAAAGGATATGAAAAGCTTGCATAAGCAGCATTTTATTCTATCATTAGAAAAGAAAGAGGTATATGTAAGATGGCAAAAATTGATTTAAGTAAGTATGGCATTACTGGAACAACAGAAGTCGTATACAATCCTTCCTACGAAGTATTATTCGAAGAAGAGACAAAACCGGAACTTGAAGGTTTTGAAAAGGGACAGGAAAGTGAACTCGGTGCTGTCAACGTTATGACAGGTGTTTACACAGGACGTTCTCCTAAAGATAAATTCATCGTTATGGATGAGAACTCCAAAGATACAGTTTGGTGGACATCTGATGAATACAAGAACGATAACCACCCAGCTACAGAAGAAGCTTGGGCAGCTGTTAAAGATATCGCAATCAAAGAGCTCTCTAACAAGAGACTTTTCGTTGTAGATGCATTCTGCGGTGCAAACAAAGATACACGTATGGGAATCCGTTTCATCGTTGAAGTTGCTTGGCAGGCACATTTCGTTACGAACATGTTCATCCAGCCAACAGAGGAAGAACTTGAGAACTTCGAGCCAGATTTCGTTGTTTACAATGCTTCCAAAGCTAAAGTTGAGAACTACAAAGAGCTCGGACTTAACTCTGAGACAGCTGTACTTTTCAACATCACAAGCAAAGAGCAGGTTATCGTTAACACATGGTACGGCGGAGAGATGAAAAAAGGTATGTTCTCTATGATGAACTACTTCCTTCCACTTAAGGGAATTGCTTCCATGCACTGCTCAGCTAACACAGACCTCAACGGAGAGAACACAGCAATCTTCTTCGGTCTTTCAGGAACAGGTAAGACAACACTTTCCACAGATCCTAAGAGACTCCTCATCGGTGATGACGAGCACGGCTGGGATGATAACGGAGTATTCAACTTCGAGGGTGGATGCTACGCTAAGGTTATCAACCTTGACAAAGAGTCTGAGCCAGACATCTACAACGCAATCGTTCGTGACGCTCTTCTCGAGAACGTTACACTTGACGAGAACGGAAAGATCGACTTTAACGACAAGAGCGTAACAGAGAACACTCGTGTATCTTACCCGATCAACCACATTAAGAACATCGTTCGTCCAGTATCTTCTGCACCGGCAGCTAAGAATGTAATCTTCCTGTCTGCAGACGCTTTCGGAGTACTTCCTCCGGTATCTATCCTGACAGAGGATCAGACACAGTACTACTTCCTGTCTGGATTTACAGCAAAACTTGCTGGTACAGAGCGTGGAATCACAGAGCCTACACCAACATTCTCAGCTTGCTTCGGACAGGCATTCCTTGAACTGCATCCTACAAAATATGCAGAGGAACTTGTTAAGAAGATGGAAGTTAGCGGAGCTAAGGCTTACCTTGTTAACACAGGATGGAACGGAACAGGAAAACGTATCTCCATTAAAGATACTCGTGGAATCATCGACGCTATCCTTAACGGAGCAATCAACAAAGCTCCTACAAAGACAATCCCATACTTCAACTTCGAAGTACCTACAGAGCTTGAGGGTGTTGACACAGGAATCCTTGATCCTCGTGACACATACGCTGACGTTGCTGAGTGGGATGTTAAGGCAAAAGACCTTGCTCAGAGATTCATCAAGAACTTCGTTAAATACGAAGGAAATGAAGCTGGTAAAGCACTTGTTGCTGCAGGTCCTCAGCTGTAAGATTGTTCTTGTATTCCAAAATTCTGGGATTGATAGAATAAATATGTGAATAGAAGCTGTGAAAGATGAAATTGCTTATCTTTCACAGCTTTTTTATATATTAGGAAAGTCCTTTCCTAATATATAAAAAACGCTCCGCTCAGGATACGCACTGCGACGTACAAGGTAGGTGTCGCAAGCGACCGCCGCAGGCGCAAGAATGTGCCAATGCACATTCTTTGTTCTTGTTGACTTCTTTTCTAAAAAGTGATATCATAATGATATCAAATAAATTTCATTTTATTTCCAGAGGAGGAATCACTATGAATGAAAAAATATTATCAAATAAGAAAAACGGAATGGGAATGCTTTTACTATTTTGTCTGCTTTATCTGATTGCAATAGCAGGATGTATTCTGTCCGCAATAGCACTGGAACATGAATTCTCTGCTCCGCCAGTTATTGCAGGACTGGTTGTCAGCATTATTTGGCTATGCATCGGATGGGTTCCATTCCTTGGACTGAAAGTGCTGAAACCACAAGAGGCTCTGGTTCTTACACTTTTCGGAAACTATATCGGTACACTGAAAGAAGCCGGATTCTATTTTGTCAATCCATTCTGTACCAGTGTAAACCCTGCTTCCAAGACAAAGTTGAGTCAGAGTGGAGATGTTGATAACAATTCCAAGAAGGGAGCAAATCTTTCCAGTCTCCTGGGTGTTTCTACAACAGGAACCACTGAAGAGTCTTCAAGCAAAAAGATTTCTCTCAAGGTTATGACACTGAACAACTCCCGTCAGAAGATCAATGACTGTCTCGGAAATCCGATTGAGATTGGTATTGCCGTAACATGGCGTGTCGTAGATACTGCGAAAGCTGTCTTTAATGTTGATAATTACAAAGAATATCTCTCACTTCAGTGTGATGGTGCTCTTCGTAATATTGTCCGCATCTATCCATATGACACTGCTCCTGATGTCGATACAACCGGTGACGGAAAGGCTGATGAGGGAAGTCTCCGTGGCTCCAGTGAGATTGTTGCAGCGCGAATCCGTGAAGAGATCCAGACGAAAGTGACAGACGCAGGGCTTGAGATCATCGAAGCAAGAATCACATATCTTGCTTATGCACCGGAAATCGCTGCTGTCATGCTCCAGCGTCAGCAGGCTTCCGCTATCATCGATGCAAGAAAGATGATTGTAGACGGAGCAGTCGGCATGGTTGAAATGGCTTTGGATCAATTAAGTGAAAAAGAAGTGGTAGAACTGGATGAAGAACGTAAGGCTGCTATGGTATCCAATTTGCTCGTAGTTCTGTGTGGAAACCATGACACACAGCCGATCATTAATTCCGGAAGTCTGTACTAGAAATGGCTGAAAAAGATAATAAAAAGAAGCAGGTTCCTCTCCGTCTCTCCGCTAAACTGTATGACGCAATCGCAGCCTGGGCAGAAGATGATTTTCGTTCCGTAAATGGTCAGATTGAATATCTTCTGACTGAGTGCGTCAGACAGCGGAAGAAAAATGGGAAATATGTTTCCGAACATTTGGATGAACCGATTGATCTAGATATTTCATAGAGCCTAAAAAAACAGCAGCAGATGTTATTATAACGACATCTGTTGCTGTTTCTCTTTGTTCTATTCTCTGTAACCGCTTCTGCATTTTTCTACAAAACGCTCCGCAAATTCTTTACAAGATGGGTAATACAAATGCGGATATCCAGCCACGAGATTCTCTTCCATATGTATGCATTTCCATTTTCTTTTTCCATCCGGCTTGACAGCAAAACAGTCACTTCCACTGTCTGTGCTATCCCAGTAATGAAACTCGTGTGCACGGATATTCTCACCCGGAAGAATCCAGCTGTCCGCTATACTCATCCGTTCTTTAAGCTCAGAAACCTGATTCTCATCAAGATTCCTCTGTAAATTCACATATCCAAATCGAACCAGCTTACCTGTCGGAAATGTTTTTCCATGGATTCGCCCTACTAATTTCCAAACATTTCCATCTGCATCCTCCATTTCTTTATGAAGATACATAAATCCACCACACTCTGCCAGACATGGGATCTTATTATTCAATGCTCTTCTTATTGATTCAAGCATGCTCTGATTTTCTGCCAATTCTTTTCCATACAGTTCAGGATAACCGCCACCGAGAAGAATTCCTTTCACATTTTTTGGAAGTTTTTTATCATGAAGCGGACTGAATTCTATCAGTTCACAGCCAAGGCTTTCTAATAGTTCAAGGTTATCTTTGTAATAAAAGCAGAAAGCTTCGTCACGCGCCACTGCGATTCGAACTGGATCGTTCTTACTTTTTAAATTTCCAACCTTCTCCGATTCTTCAATAACTTCTGTTTTCCATACTGCTGCTTCACCGGCAATCTTTTCCAGCAATTCAAGATCCACTGTTTTTGCCAGAATCTCTCCCGCCCGCTTTACTTTCTCCTGCAGATTTTCCATTTCCTGCGGTGTTACAAGTCCCAGATGACGGCTTTCCAGATGAAAAACTTCATTTTCCGGCATGTAACCGACAATTTTAATCTCGTCATGCCCGATTCTCGCCAGTTCATTCTCCAACATTTCTTTTAATCTTGGATATAGCATTGCGGATACTCTGTTTAAGAGAATTCCACGAATATTGCTATCCGGACGAAATTCAACAATTCCTTTCACCGTAGCTACAAGTGTCATTGCTGCACCTCTCGCATTAATCACAAGGATCACTGGCAATCCTAGCGTCTGTGCGACATCATAAGAACTTCCTTTTACAGAATCAAGTGACATTCCGTCATAAAACCCCATAACGCCTTCGGTTATAGTAATATCCGCATCTTTCGTATGCTTTAGGTATCCCTCTTTCAAAATGTCTTCTTCCGAGAAGAACAGATCCAGATTCTTAGAATCAACGCCAAGAACCTCCCTGTGGAACATTGGATCTATATAATCCGGGCCGCATTTACACGCACATACACGCTTTCCCTCTTGCTTAAACGCAGACATCAGGCCACAGGCTGCAGCTGTCTTTCCACTATTACTGGAAACAGCAGACAACAAAAACCCTGGATTTTTTTTCTGATTTTTATTATTGCAAGCATTCTCTTTCATTTTTCTCATGATTCTCCTGTCTGTTTGTTTCCTTTTCTCTCATCTTATACCTGTCCAGGCTTTCTTCCACCTGCGGAAATAATATAAACCGGATTTTGTCCCATCATCATATGATATCTTCCAAGAACCTTTGATCTTGCTGCACCCACCTGTAGAATCTCCGCATCTGGGAGAACCCCTTCGTCCACAAGCCCCATCACTTCACTGACTGTTTCAAGTGAAATCGCATTGATCACGATTCGTACATCCGGATTTTTCCTCTGAAGTAATTGGACAATCTCTCGTAAGTTTCCCGAACTTCCACCGACAAATGCATGTGTCGGTGTTTCCAGTTCCTCTAATGCCTGTGGCGCAAGCCCTTCTATGATTCGCACTCCGTCTGTCCTAAATTTCTTCCGATTCTGATCGATCAGTTTCACTCCTTCCGGATTCTTCTCAATCGCATACACACGGATCTGCTCACCTGCACGCGCGATTTCTATAGAAACAGAACCTGTTCCGGCGCCGATATCATACACAATTGCATCCTCGGTTAATTCAAGCTCTGCTATACTGACAGAACGTACTTCCGACTTCGTCATTGGCACCTTTCCTCGGAGAAATTCTTCATCTTTCAGATGCATACCGGCCGCCTTACAATAAGATGGATTTTCTACAAGAACTGCGCAAAGTCCTTCAAAATCTTCTGCCTTCATCTCGTACAATTTGCCCGAAAGTATCTTTTCTTCCTCATAAGACATCTGACATCCCACATGAACCTGCACGTCCCCTAAGCCATACTCTAGTAATGACTCATAGAAATGACGCCCCGTGTCTTTTCCTCCGAGAAGCAGAAAGGTCTTCTGATGTCTGTGGATCGTCTGAACAAAATTCATGTCTTTTCCATGGAGACTTAGGATTTTTGCATCTTCCCAGGAAACACCGACTTTTGATGCAAGATAAGAAAGTGAGGAAATCCCTGAATAAATCTCTATCTGATCAGAACATACTTCCGTCAATCGCTCTTTCAGTTTTTTCGCACCACTATAAAATCCTGTATCTCCCGAAAGAAGAATTCCTATTTTACTATGTTCTTTGTGCTCTTTTATATAGGATACAATCTCTTCTGTACGATATTCCTTAATAAAGACTCCTTCATTCCTGTTGTTTCCCTCACACTGACGCATACTTAATCCATTCATGCTACGAATCTTCTGTGCACTCGTAATCATTCGTTCTGCTCCGATCAGACAATCCGCCTCTTCTATCAATTGTCTGACTTCTTCTGTGATTACATCACCAGATCCCATTCCTATTCCCGCAAGTATAATTTGCTGTGATTTCATTTAAAGTTTATACCCCCTCGGTGTCACCATCCGCCCATTCAGTTCCATCGTCCTTGAATTTCCGATAAACACGGTTGTAAACATATCCACCTTTGTATCTCTAAGTTCTTTCAATGACAGAATCTGATAAGTTTCTCCTTCACGTCCGATATTCTTCACATAACCGCAGATATTTCCCACATCTCTGTACTGAAGCAGTATATCACAGGCTTTCTGCAGATAATCTGCGCGCTTCTTACTGGATGGGTTATAAAGACAGATTACAAAATCTGCCATCCCTGCCGCATGCAGACGTTTCTCAATCGTTTCCCACGGTGTCAGAAGATCGCTTAAGCTGATTACAGCAAAATCATGCATCAAAGGTGCGCCAAGCACTGCTGCCCCGCCGGATGCCGCTGTGATTCCCGGAACCACTTCAATCTGGATGGAAGGGTATTCTTTTCCTATCTCGAAGATCAATCCTGCCATTCCATAGACTCCGGCGTCTCCGCTACAGATCATTGCAACGTCCTGACCTTTTTCTGCTTCTTCAAAAGCCATTCTGCAGCGTTCCGGTTCTTTCCGCATCGGAGTGCTCAAAAATATCTTATCAGGAAACTGCTCTTTCACAAGATCAATATAAACATTGTAACCAATCAAAACAGGGCAATGCTCCAATACTTTCTGTGCACGCACTGTCATCTGCTCTTCCGCTCCCGGTCCGAGTCCTACTACATATACTGTACTCATTTGTTCTGTTCCTCTGCTTCCTGTCTCATCTCTGTGCTTTGATCCTCTCCAGTTTGTCCTGAATCTTTCTTAGAACAGGAGGCCTGTCTGAATTCTGTTGTAAATGTCGGATCATAAAGCTTTGATCTCTCATAAGTCCCGTCAAGCACTTCTCCAACAACAATCAACGCTGTCTTTGTGACATCCGCCTCGCGTGCAGTCTGCTCCAGCGTTCCTACGGTGCAGCGAAGTACTTTCTGTTCCGGCCAGGTCGCTTTATAAACAATAGCTGCCGGTGTATCTTCGCTGTATCCGCCTTCGATCAATTCTGCTGAAAGTTCCTTTAACAGTCCTGTGCTCAAGAATAAAACCATCGTTGCCTGATGTGCCGCAAAGCTTCTGACAGATTCTTTCTCCGGCACTGGTGTCCTTCCCGCCATTCTCGTGATCACGACAGACTGAGAGATCCCCGGCAATGTATACTCTGCTTCCAGTGCTGCCGCAGCTCCGCAAAATGAACTGACACCCGGACAATCTTCATATGGTATCTCAAGTTTCTTCAGTTCATCCATCTGCTCTCGGATAGCACCATAAAGGCAAGGATCTCCTGTATGCAGACGTACGATTTCTTTTCCGTCCCCATAGCCCTTCACCATCACTTCTAACACTTCTTCCAATGTCATCTTTGCACTATTATATATCTCGCACTTTTCTTTACACAGTTTAAGCAATCCCGGGTTCACAAGGGAACCCGCATAGATCACGATGTCTGCTTCTTTCAAAAGTCTTTGTCCGCGTACTGTGATCAGATCTTCTGCTCCCGGACCTGCTCCTACAAATGTAATCATAATTCTTCCTGCCTTTTCTATCTTTTCCTGTCTTTTACAATTAGAAGGGAATAGTATCCCGCATCTTCTGAAATCTCTTCCACTGATCGGACAATACGTTCGTCGTCCATTCCACAGTTTTCTACAAGACAGATATCCTGACTGCTCCCCTGTAAAAACTCTTTTATCTGTCCCATCTTTTTCCCGGTCTTCATCAAAATCTTTGTTCCCGATAACTGCAGACCTTCTCCTGCCTCATAAGAGCCCGGTAAAATATGAATCTGCTCTTCCTGTTCTCCAAGTGGCTGATTCAGTCTTGCAGCTGCTGCACAAAAAGATGGGATTCCTGAAACTGTCTCAACCTGATAACCATCCTGTTCAATCATCTGCTCTATATACATACATGTAGAATAAACCGTTGGATCTCCCAGCGTCAGGAATGCCAGATTCCATCCTTTCTCAAGAAACTGCTCTATCACTTCTGCTCCCCGTGCATGAATCTTTCTCAGCTTTTCCTTATCTTTGATCATTGGCATTGGGAGAAAGAGAATCTGCTTTTCCTTAAGCTCTGAAACTGTCTGCACTGCAATCTGATAAGCTGTACAGCTTTCTAAATATCCTGCTGCTCTGTTTTCCATCTCATTTTGTTCTAGCAGTAGCGGCTCTGTCAATTCTCTATTTGAAACCGGAAGTACTATTACATCACAGTCCCTGATTGTTCGAACTGCTTTTAATGTCATTAATTCAGGATCTCCCGGTCCCACTCCGATTCCATAAAATTTTCCTGCTTGTTTCATCTATTCTCCTGTATCTTCTTTAACAACTCATCCGCATTTTCTGACTTTCCTAGAATGCCATCCTCTGTTGAAAATAAAATCACACCGATTTCCAATTCTTCTCCTGCTCTGTTCTTCAAGAAGAATTCAATACGTTTCATCACACTTTCCATCACCGGCTCAACCAGGTTCTCCCTACGCAGTATTTCCATTGCCTCCGTTGTATTGATACAATCCATGACTTCCCGTACAACTGCCGCATCTGCACCATTCATCGCCGCATGCACACCGAGTACTTCCATTCGGCAATCTGCCTGTCTGGAATGCGTATTCATCACTCCTGCGGCCAGCTTAATAAACTTTCCTATATGTCCGATCAACAAGATTCCTTTCATTCCAAGAAGCTTTGCATCCTCAATTGTCTCGCCGACATAATTACTGCATTTTACAGAAAGTGCTGTATCCACCTGCAGATTTTCCCGCAAAAAGTCCATTCCATAATTACCCGGAACAACATAACACCAATCTGTTCCATTTTCTTTTAGCATCTTCATTTCCAGGTAAATCGTATCTGTCAGTGCCTTCTCACTCATTGGTTCCACGATACCTGTTGTTCCTAAGATTGAGATTCCTCCCTCGATTCCCAGTCTTGGATTAAATGTCTTCTTCGCAACCACTGCCCCTTCCGGCACGGATATAATCACTTTCAGATTTTCTGTATATTGATACTTTCCGCAAACCTCTTCTACTGCTTCGCAGATCATTCTCCGCGGTACTTTGTTGATTGCTGCCTGACCGATTTTTTGTTCCAGTCCAGGCTTCGTTACACGACCGATTCCAACACCGCCATCCAGATTGATTTTCTCGGAAAGATCTACACTATTCTCCGAATTTATTTTGCTCTTCTTCTCTACCTTTTGAACTGTTGCATAAACAAGTATTCCATTCGTCACATCCGGATCGTCTCCACTGTATTTTCGCACTGCACATGAAACTTCTGACATCTTACGCATGATCTCTTCCAACTCAAGATACAGTTCAATGCCCTTCGGCGTCAGCAGTCTCACCTGGCGAATCTCTTCTCCCGACAATAACATCTCTGCTGCCGCTTTTGCCGCCGCTGCCGCACAGCTTCCGGTCGTATATCCCATCTGAAGTCCCGATCTTGTTCTTCCGATTTCCTTCATCAATATTCAATCCCTTTTCTCGCGTAGATTCCCTGATCAAACGGATGCTTCACTTTCTTGATTTCCGATACATAGTCTGCAAGTTCAATAAGTTTTTCATCCGGATTACGCCCTGTCAGAACAATCTCCAGTTCTTTTGGTTTCTTCTCCAGGAACTCGATTGCTTCCTCCTTCGGAATCAAATCATACTTATACGCTGCCATAAATTCATCGATCACAAGCACATCATATCTTCCGGTAAGAATCTCCAGTTCAATCGCTCTCCAAAGCTGCAAGTAAGTTTCCCTTACTTCCTGCTTTTTCTCTTCGGAAAGATTTTTAAAAAAGCCATAAGACTTTTCAAGATGAAGTACTTTAATCTGAGAAATATCATCGAGAATCGCCAGTTCTCCAGAAGATTCATTTTTTAAAAACCGGGTAAATAAAACCTTAAGTCCACTTCCTGCAGCACGGACTGCAAGTCCAATTGCCGCTGATGTCTTTCCTTTTCCGTCTCCACAATAAATGTGTATCAATCCCTGTTCCATTTTCTCATCTCCTGTTCTGCTTCCTCTACCGACAAGCCTTCTTCTATCGGCCTTCCAATTACGAGAAGAACTGCACCTGCCTGCTCTGCTGCTTCAAGCTTTTCTGCAAATCCTCCATTCTTTCCGGATTCTTTTGTTACGAAATATTTTGCCTCTGTCTGATGAAGAAGTGCAAGATTCATTTCCCTGGAAAACGGGCCCTGCATTGCAATCAGATGCTTCCCTGAAAATCCGAGATCTATGCTCTGCATCACTGAAGGAAGTACGGAAAGTACTCTTGCATAGCACCGCTCTTTATAATTTGTCAAACGCGTATATTTATCCAGTTCTTTACTGCCTGTTGTTATCAGTATATTTCCCTGCGTCTGCTCGAGATAGTCCACGGCCTCTTCCACGCTATTCACACAGACTACAGAACTGTCACTCTTAGTAATCGCATTTGTTCTTTCACAAGCAAACTTTTCTGACCTGACTGTCCTTTCTTCCGTCAAAAAATCTCTTAAACATCGTAAATACTCTATTCCGCTGTTTTTACATGCCCGCTGTATATTTTCCGTCACTATAACTGCAAACGGATGCGTCGCATCTATGACAAGCCCCACCTGCTCTTTTTCAAAGAATATTTCCATCTCCTGCTGATCCATACGTCCGTGGATCACTCGAAGTTCTGATTTCTTATGCTTCTCTTTTTGCAACTGCAGATCATTTTCCAATAGTTCTTCCCCATATTCTGTCGCAGCACTTACGATACAGGGAATTCCTTCTTTAACGGCGTATTCTGCCAGCTGTCGTCCCTCTGTCGTACCGGCAAAAATAAGAATATTTTTCTTCATCAAATCACCCACATTTACATTTATTTAATAAACTTGTCGATTGCCTCGTCAAGAGCACGGATTGTCTCCATATCATTCTGCTCAATAGCTTCCACAATACAATGATCCAGATGATTCTTCAAAATCACTTTTCCTGTATTATTGATTGCAGAACGAACTGCCGCAAGCTGGATCAGTACTTCACTGCAATCCTCATCACGCTCCACCATTCGCTTCACTGCCTCAAGATGTCCGATTGCTCTGGATAAACGATTCATTACCTTCTTCTTTTCTTCTGCACTGTGTACATGACGGTGAACATGTCCTGTGCCGCCATGATCGTGATGATGTACATGTGACTCTGCCACCCCATCTCCGTTATGATGCACGTGGGTATATTCTGTTCCGTCCTCACGGAAATGCGTATGCTCTTTCATAATCATCCATCGAACCCTTTCTTTTTACTCTGTCACTGATTATAAAGCAAAAACACGTTTTCTTCAACTTGTTGGAACTTTCTTTCGTTTTAAAATTGAAGTGTTACTTCTGTCTCTGTCAATGCCACCGTCATCTGCTCTCTTATGCACTTGGGACACAGCAGTTCTCCGTCAGCATCTGCTGTCCGTGCAGCTCTCTCACACACATTGTCAACACCTGTCACCTGTTTCACAAACCGTGATGTAGCTGATACCTCTGTAATCTTCTCTAACTGTTCTGCCGGATAAGTTGCAAACGGTACTTTATATTTCTGCGCATAGGCCAAAATCGCAGGTTCTTCTTTCTTGAGATCGATCGATGCAAGCTGTTTTAACTGCGTAGGTTCAAGTCCATACCCTTCCAAAACATCGTTTAGACCCTTTTCAAAAAGTTCTTTTGAGATCTGTTTTCTACAGCCTACTCCTGCCGTGATATTGATTGGATACAAAAGGAAAATGCATGGCTTACGCTCACATCCACATACATTATTCCTGACATCTCCCCACAGAGAACCCGCTAGGGATTCCACGAACTGTCTCCCTTCTTCTGCGGTCTTTGTGATCACGATCACAGGATGTTCCTCTGCAAAGGAGTACAATTCTTCCTGTGAACCACATAGTATAAGTTCTTTTAAACAGCTTTTCTGAAAATCTTCCTGTTCAAATACCAGTCCTTCACCGATCCACAGACCGACCTGCTTTCCATCCAGCACTGCGGCTGATATCTGCTTCGCTGCTTCGCGCTCTGTAAGATACAGGTGATTCTTCTTTGCAAAAACATCTACTGCAAATTTCCCCTGAACATCAGTCGCTGTTGTCTGTACCGGAACTGCACCGGTCCATACTGCAAGCTGATTGGAAAGTTCCACCGCACCCCCGAGATGTCCTGACAGCAGTGGAATCACATATCCTGATTTTTCATCCATGACTACGACCGCTGAATCGGTGAATTTATCCTTTACATAAGGTGCAATATATCTCACTGCAATTCCAACTGCACCAATAAAAAGGAAGGATGTCTCTCCCCATCCTTCCCTGATCAGCTCTTTTGGATTCTCCGGAAACGGAAGAACGTCAGCGAATGCATATCCGGCAGGTGCATAGTTCTGACACGTAATCCCTTCGTTCCGGAACTGACTTCCAATTCTCTCACCAAGTCTTGTTCCTGCCTGTGTAAAACTTAATATAACAACCTTCACGTTCCATTCTCCCTTAATTCCTTGAAACTATTCTTCTGTCTCTTCTTTCACAGACTCTTCTACTGCATCCACTGCTTCTTCTGCGGCCTCAGTAACCGACTCAACTGCTGCTTCCGCAGCCTCTGTAACGCTCTCTTCTGCTTCCTCTGCCTCTTCTCTTACTTCCTGAGCCAGATCATCCGCTTCAAAAATATCTTCTTCCTCTGTTACAGGTGATCCGCAGTATGGGCAGAAAGCCATATCTTTCGCAACCATCTTGCCACACCGTGTACACTCACACGCACCTTTGAGCCCTTCAATCTTATTCTCATACTCTTCTATGCTTTCCTTGCGGCTTGCAATTGCCTCGCACAGTCCCTTGGAAGCCTCATCCAGTTCTTCTCCATTCTCAAATCTGTCATAAATACTCTGACCAAGTTCCATCAGATCTTCTGCATTTCCTCTTGCAAGCTCTCTGATCTGCGCTTTTAATTTCTGTATCTCAATCGCATCTCCTGCCTTTGCTGTCACTGCCTCTGCTGTCTCGCTCAGACGTTTTCCTAAATCTTCAAAAAAATCTTTCATACTGAAATCTCCCTTCTTATCATTGCTGTATCATCTCAACCACCAGAAAGGTGATCTACAATTTCTCTTGGTCTTATTATATCGTATTCTTCCAGTTTTTGAAGTCATTTTCTATTATTTTTAGACTAATTTCATAAATAGAATCCTTCTTGCATATCCTTTCTACAACTCAACTCAGGAGTCATCTTATGAATGATCTTGAAACTTGCAGGGAACAGATACTCTCCGAAGATACACGCGACTTCATCAGTAATCCGCTGCGCACTCCACTGTTCAATGAACTTCTGAAAAAAGATCCATGTATCCAGGATGCCGGGCTTGGATATCAGTGTATTTATTTTTCCAAAGAACTTGTAGAACCAATCTCTCTGACACGTTTTTCTTATAATTCCATTCCGAATTGTTTTGCTCCTGTCGCTATGGAAACATTGAACCAGACCGGCATCCTTCCCGTACAGAACTATCCGGCACTTCAATTAAAAGGAAAAGGCGTTCTGATTGGATTTCTTGACAGCGGGATTGACTATCAAAACAAAGTTTTCCGCAATCTGGACGGTACCACGCGAATTGCGGCACTTTGGGATCAGACTATCCAAAGCGGAACCCCACCCAGAGACTTCTTCTACGGAAGTGAATACCGTAAGGAACAGATTGATCTGGCACTTTCTTCTGATTCCCCACTGTCACAGGTCCCTTCTGTCGATATCGACGGACATGGAACTTATATTGCCAGTCTCGCTGCCGGAAATGCTGACGCTGACGAACAGTTTCTGGGAGCCGCTCCGGAATCTACTCTCGCTGTTGTCAAATTAAAACAAGCGAAGCAATATCTGCGGGATTATTACTGCATCACGGAAACAGCCGTCTGCTATCAGGAAACAGATCTGATCCTTGGATTAAAATATCTGAATGATCTGGCAGATGAACTGGGGCTTCCACTTGTCATGTGTATCACTATAGGCTCTAATCTTGGCGGTCATGTCGGCACGCTTCCGCTTCCCGCATTACTTGGCAGCTACAGTCTGATGCCCGACCGGATTGCTGTGGTCGGCGCGGGAAATGAAGCAGACAAACGTCATCATTATTTCAATACGATCCAGTCAGAAAATGACCGTAAAACTGTAGAGATCCGGGTTGGTGAAAATGTATCTGGTTTCACTTTGGAACTTTGGGTGCTGATCCCCAATCTCTTCTCAATTTCAATTATTTCACCGTCCGGGGAAAATACATCCAAAATTCCATTTCATGTAGGCACAAGCGCAGACATTGATTTTCTCTTTGAAAAGACCCGCGTCTCTGTTGACTACCGGCTTCTGGTCGAAAAAGCAAACTCTGAACTCATCTTCTTCCGTTTCCGTACCCCGGCAGAAGGCATCTGGAAAATCATCGTAGAACCGACCCGCCTGATTAATGGTGATTTCCATATCTGGCTTCCTGTCACAGAATTTTTAGACGGAGAAGTCTATTTCCTTGAATCAGATCCTTACACGACTCTTACAAACCCGGCCAATGCCCCTAGTCCTCTGACGGTCTCCTATTACGACGGCAGCAATGGTGCAGTCGCCCAGGCATCCGGACGCGGCTATACAAGAACAAGATTTGAAAATCCTTCCATCACTGCTCCCGGGATTAATATCAAAGGAGCTCTTCCAGGAGACCGTTTTGCCGTGCGCAGCGGCTCCTGCGCCGCAGCTGCTATCACCGCCGGGGCAGTCGCACTTATGTTAGAATGGCAGCTCTATGAACGCAAAATGCCCGGCATCGACGTATTCCAGATCAAAAGCCTTCTTATTCTTGGAGCCATCCGACCAGACAGTATGGAATACCCTAACCGTGAATGGGGATACGGACAATTAAACCTCTATAACACATTTGAGGTCATGAGACAGCTTTAACTGTCCCATGACCTCAAAGTTTCTACAATATCTTTTATCGATTCTTTTCTCTTTTGTTCTATCTGTTATCTTCTCGATTCTCATAGTAGCTTGTAACCGTCTTAGCATCTTCTACCTGTGTTGACGGTCCTGTTCCAGGAGCGAACACTACTTTCAGAAGAATCGGTGTGATGACTGTTGTAATAACAACCACTACGATAACCGGTCCTAAGATGGAAGAACTCATAAGTCCGAGTGCGGAACCTTTACTTGCTACGATCAAGGCAACCTCACCACGGGAGATCATTCCCACTCCGATTCGTTTCGCCTGATAATTCTTGTAACCACAAATCTTTGCACCAAGTCCACAGCCGACTATCTTAGTAAGAACTGCCACAACTGTAAGAGCAACTGCGAACATAATGATGGATACTGACATCTGTGGAAGGTTTACCTTCAGACCGATACTTGCGAAAAATACCGGTGACAGAAGCAGGTAAGACAACGTATCAAACTTAGACTCCAGATAAGTAGATCTCTGTACGTTGGAAATAATTAATCCTGCGATATATGCACCTGTAATATCTGCAACACCGAAAACTTCTTCTGCGATAAATGCCATAAGCAGGCAGAATACAAATGCAATAATCGTATGACGATGCAGTTCCTTCTCAGCTCCGTCAACCCATTTCTTATACATCTTATAGAAAACAAATCCTACAACACCTGAAAATACGAAGAATCCCACGATTTTAATCAGAACCATTCCAATCTTTACAGAATCATCTGCAAGACTTGTAACGATTGTCAGTGCGATAATACCGAGAACGTCATCAATGATCGCAGCACCAAGGATTGCATTTCCTGAACGGCTCTTCAATGCTCCTAATTCTTTCAATGTCTCTACTGTAATACTTACAGACGTTGCTGTGAGTACAACTCCAATAAAGACATTCTGAAGAACTACAGGGGATGACAGGTTGCTTCCTGCCATGCTTGGACGGTTAAAGAACCAGGCAACACCATAACCTCCGATCAGTGGAACGATCACACCACAAAGAGCAATAATAAAAGAAGCTTTTCCACTTGCTTTCAGCTCTTTGATATCCGTCTCCATACCTGCAGTAAACATCAGAACAATAACTCCGATTTCTGCGACTTCATGGATAAATGAAGTCTCTGCCAGAATTCCAAATCCTGCCGGTCCGAGGATCAATCCCGCCAGAAGTGCGCCAACAACCTGCGGCATCTGTACTCGTCTTGTTAATAGTCCAAGTAATTTTGTAGATATAAGAATAATTGCTAAATCCAGTAAGTATCTGTATGTGTCCATTTTTCTCTCTTCCTTTTTGTGATTTTTTTAAACTAATTCCCCAATCAGTTTTCAGATTTTTGAACAAAACTTCTCTTTCTAAAATCTCACTTTATCCATCTAATCTCGGTACTGCCTGGCCTCTCAACTGAATAACCGGTCCGCCGGTACCTTCTATATAAGCTCTTGTAATTGTTACTTCTCCAATATTATCATCTTTCGGAATCTCATACATAATATCCAGCATAAATTCCTCAATGATCGCACGCAGTGCTCTGGCTCCGGTATCTTTTTCCATTGCCTTTTCTGCAATTGCTTCTAATGCGCTGTCATCAAACTCAAGCTTCACTTCGTCTAATGCCAGCAGCTTCTGATACTGTTTTAAAATTGCATTTTTCGGCTCTTTTAAGATCTTGACAAGCATCTCTTTGTCGAGTCCCTTTAATGTAAATACAATCGGAAGACGTCCTAAGAACTCCGGGATCATACCGAATTTTCTTAAGTCCTCAATTGTCACTTTAGAGAGTAGCTCTTCATCATGCTCGACTGTATCTTTCAGTTCTGCATTGAAGCCCATCGACGTTTTCTTCTGCAGACGCTCTTTGATAATGTCTTCAAGATCCGGGAATGCACCTCCACAGATAAACAGAATATTTTTTGTATTCACTGTTGTCAGTGGAACCATTGCATTCTTGCTGTTCGCGCCTACCGGAACTTCAACTTCACTTCCCTCTAAGAGTTTGAGCATTCCCTGCTGCACAGATTCACCACTCACATCTCTCTGACTGGAAGTTTTTTTCTTGGCAATCTTATCGATCTCATCGATAAAAATAATTCCCTGTTCCGCACGCTCAACATCATTGTCTGCTGCTGCAAGAAGCTTGGAAACAACACTTTCGATGTCATCACCGATATATCCTGCCTCTGTAAGAGATGTTGCATCTGTGATCGCCAACGGCACATCTAAAAGCTTCGCCAGTGTCTTAACCAGATATGTTTTACCACATCCTGTAGGCCCAATCATGAGCATATTTGATTTCTCTATCTCAATCTCATCCATTGTTCCTGTTGCTACACGTTTGTAATGATTATAAACTGCAACAGAGATTGCTTTCTTTGCATACTCCTGTCCAACGATATATTCATCCAGACGTGCTTTGATCTTATGTGGTGCCGGAATATTCTTAATATCCAACTGTTTAAACTCTTTCGGTTTTTTCTTCTTCTGTTTGATCTTCTGTGCCTTTGGCTGCAGATTATCAAGATCCGAAAGGTTCAAAAACTGTACGCCCGGAATGTTCATCATCTTGCTCAGATCCATCGAACTATTGTTCATCATATCAAAGCTTCTCTGCATACAGTCCGGACACACCGCGATATTATTCGGAAGTTCAACCATCTTTCCCGTCACACTCTCCGGGCGATGACAAATAAAACATATTCTCTCATATCCGTCATCATCTTTTTCAGAATGGTCAGAAGTTGTCACTTCTTTTTTTTCTTCTTCCCTGCCAGTGTCCTGTCTGTTGTCTTCCTTGTTTGTCTCTTCTTCATCTACAATGATAAAATCATTTTCTGACATAGGTTGTCCCTTTCTATCGTATGAACATCGCATCCCCAAAACTGAAGAAACGATATCTTTCTTTTACTGCCTCCTCATACGCTGCCATCACATGCTCTTTTCCGGCTAATGCAGAAACAAGCATGATCAGTGTAGATTCCGGCAGATGGAAGTTCGTGATCAGCGCATCCAGAATCTTGAACTGATATCCCGGATAGATAAAGATTTCTGTCCAACCACTGCATTCTTTTAATCTTCCATTCTCATCGGCAGCGGATTCGATTGTTCTGCAGCTTGTTGTTCCGACACAGATGACACGATGTCCTGCTTCTTTTGCATGGTTGATCTTCTGTGCAGACTCTTCAGTAATCATATAAAATTCTGAATGCATATGGTGATGCTCCACATCATCTACCTTCACCGGACGGAACGTTCCAAGTCCGACATGAAGTGTAACCGGTGCGATCTCCACACCTTTCGCGCGAATCTCTTCCAAAAGCTCCGGCGTAAAATGAAGTCCGGCCGTCGGTGCTGCCGCAGAACCTGAGTGTACCGCATAGACGGTATTATATCTGTCCTTATCCTGAAGCTGATGTGTAATATACGGTGGAAGCGGCATCTGACCTAACTGATCCAGAATCTCCTCGAAGATTCCTTCGTATTCAAAATGGATCAGACGATTTCCTTCCTCCACTACATCCATAACTTCTCCGACAAGCAGGCCGTCTCCAAAGCTGATTCTTGCTCCCGGTCTTGCCTTTTTTCCAGGCTTTACCAATGTCTCCCAGACATCATCTGCTCCTCGTTTTAAAAGAAGCACTTCTATCTTTGCTCCGGTGTCTTCCTTTGCTCCGATCAGTCTGGCCGGAATTACTTTCGTATCATTGATAACCAGACAATCTCCTGGATTCAGTTCATCGATAATCTCACGAAATACATGATGCTCTGTCTTCCCTGTCTCTTTATCAAGTATCATAAGGCGGGAGGAAGAGCGGTCCTCCAAAGGATCCTGTGCGATCAGTTCCTCCGGAAGATCATAATAAAAATCACTTGTTTTCAATGCTCTTACCCTCTCTTCTTACTTTCTCAACTCAATACCAAGTTCTTCCAGACCGGAAAGAATGCGATCCATTGCTGCTGTAATTTCAGCTTCTTCCAGTGTCTTATCCTTTGCACGGAATACGATAGAATAAGCAACTGACTTGAATCCTGCTTTGATCTGAGCACCTTCATAGATGTCAAACAGGTTAAAGCTCTCTAAATGAGCGCCGCCCTTTTTCTCGATCACATCTTCAATCTGTCCGACAAGGATTTCTTTCGGAACAACCATACTGATATCTCTTGTCACTGCAGGATATTTTGCAATTCCTGTGTATTTTCTGTCAAATGTAGCATATGGGATGATTTCAGGCATATCCAGAACTGCAACATATGCGCGCTCACCGATTCCATAGATATCAGCAACTTCCGGATGAACTTCTCCAAGATATCCAACTACTTTTCCATCATAAATGATGTTTGCCTGACGTCCAGGGTGAAGGAATGACTTTCCTGCATTCGGATCGTATTTCTCTCTGCCCTTCATACCGATTTTCTCAAAGAACTCTTCCACTACACCTTTCATGTTGAAGAAATCTCCATCTCCATACATTCCAAGTGTAAACTGCATTCTCTCATCTGGAAGCTCTGTCAGTGGAAGCTCCTGCGGAATGTAAATATTACCCATCTCATACAGACGAACATTCTTGTTTCTTCTGTTGTAGTTTGTTGCAAGAGAAGTCAGCATACCGTTTAAGGATGTTGTACGCATAATACTGTAATCTTCTCCAAGTGGATTCATGATTGAGATTGCATTGCGAAGCTTTGAATCCTCTGGAAGAAGAAGTTTATCAAATACCTTCGGACTCTCGAAGGAGTAGGACATTCCCTGGCTGAATCCACAGAACTCAGCAATATCACTTGCCACCTGCTCAATACGAAGCTTAAACGGAAGCTTACCTGTTGTAGCTTCACCT
>ERZ779894.356-NODE-356-length-53845-cov-8.578695_pt1 | contig 53845 bp, 50 predicted proteins | sample MGYA00511587_ERZ779894 | MGnify/ENA primary metagenome ERZ779894 (study PRJEB29588, sample SAMEA2160490) | human gut metagenome | biome: human gut; feature: human-associated habitat; material: faeces | place: Denmark | collected 2008/2010 ... | reverse complement strand
ACCGCGCCTCGGCGCGAGAATGTGCCAGGGCACATTCTTTTTTGTACAATTCTGCGGATACCTCTTTTCCTGAAAAAAAGAATCTACGGTTTGCCTGCTTTGACAAAAGGCGCGCATGTCAGCAGTTATACTGGAGAAAAAAAGGTCGCAGGAAAGGACATGCCATGGAATCTCAATATTGGAATGACGAAGTGCAGCAGTCGGCATGGCTGCTGGATTATGACCGAAGATGTATGCTGGACTGTGCGGATACGTTTCAAAATCTTGCTGCGGTTATGGGTGAGATGAACTGGGAGCTGGAGCAGGAAAAAACGCCGGACGATCGGGAAGAGCTGCTTCGGCGCAGACAGGCGATGGAGAGCCGGAAACAATATGCGGCGCATATGCGTCAGATGGCGGGAATGCTGCAGTCGGTAGCGGATACGTCCGTTCAGCTGATCCGGCTGGGCGGTCGGCAGGAAAAGCAGATTGTGCGCGCCCTGGCGGGAGAAGGCATTGTAGTAGAGGATATTTATCTGCTGCGGGGAAAAGAGGACAGGCTGCAGATCACGATATCTGTCCGCCTGACAAAGAACAAAAGCATGACGGTAGAGGAAATTGCCGGGTATTTGTCGGTGCTGATGGATATCCGGCTGGTGCCGCAGAAGAGGAATCCATATTTTGTCGGAGAAGAATCAGTGAGTCTGTATTTTGAGGAAGAGCCGATTTTCAGCTGTTTGACAGCGGCGGCATGCGCGACGGAAGAAACGGAGAGCGTCTCCGGGGACAGCTATTCTTTTCTGGAAACGGACGACAGCGTTGCCATGATTTTGTCGGATGGAGTTGGTTCCGGGGAGAGCGCGGCGCGGGACAGCGGCAGGATTGTAGACTTGACGGAGCGGATACTGGATGCGGGGCTTGGACCGGATATGGCGATGCTTTTTTTAAATGGGATGGCAGGCGCGGAGGGGGACGAAAACCGGATGGCGACGCTTGATCTGTGCCGGATTGATCTTTACCGGGGGGAGTGCGAGACGGTGAAAGCTGGCGGGGCAGCAGGGTTTATCAAGCGCAGCGACCGTGTGGAGAAAATTCAGAGCAGGCAGCTGCCGCTCGGCATGTCGGCGTCAGAGGACATCAGTGAAAAAAAGTGGCAGTTAAACAGCGGCGATCTGGTCATTTTGGTTTCGGATGGTGTAGTGCAGAACTGGCCGTGCGGGGACGGGGAATATCTGTTGGAGCAGAAAATTGCTTCGTTGAACGTCAGCTCACCGGTCGACCTGGCAAACCTGATTTTGCGTTATGCAATCCGCCAGTGCGGCGGCAAAATCCGGGATGATATGACGGTTTTAGTTACGGGAATCTGGAAAAACGAAGAACGGGAGATAGAGGATATAGAATAAGAAGTTTCACTGGACAAACATCTGAGGTATAATGTAGGGGCACAAAGGAAACCAATTGGTTTCCGCGTGCCCCTAACGAGAGTGCAAGGAGCGCGTCAGCGCGAGCACTCGAGTCTATCAGCACAAAGGAAACCAATTGGTTTCCGCGTGCGCCTAACGAGAGTGCAAAGAGCGCGCAAGCGCGGGCACTCGAGTTTATCAGCACAAAGGAAAAAAAGGAGACTGCAGGATGGATCTGACGGAAAAAATTCTTTTCTATATGAAGCGGTATCATATGATCCCGGAAAATAAAAATATCGTAGTCGGACTTTCCGGGGGAGCAGATTCCGTCTGCCTGCTGTATGTGTTGGCTGTGCTGCGCAAGAAGCTGGGACTGCAGCTGTGCGCGGTACATGTTCATCATGGCCTGCGGGGGGTAGAGGCTGATGCGGATGAGGCGTATGTGCGCGATATTTGCCGGGCGTGGGATGTGCCGTTAAAGGCAATACGGATTGAGGCGGCGGCGCTGGCGAAACAGTGGGGAATCGGCTGCGAAGAAGCCGGACGCCGGGCGCGCTATGAAATTTTTGAAGAGTGCTTACAGGAGATGGGCGATTGTCACGGTGCAATTGCGGTGGCGCATCATCGGGACGATTGCGCGGAGACGCTTTTGTTTCACATGTTCCGCGGCACTGGTCTGGACGGAATGGCAGGGATTCGCCCGGTGCGAAAGACGGAACGGGAAAGCATGATTATCCGTCCGCTTTTGGAAACTGGAAAGACAGAAATAGAAAGCTTTCTCCAGGAAAAAGGGATTTCCTGGCGGATAGATTCTACGAACACCGGAGAAGATTATACAAGGAACCGAATCAGGAATCGGGTTCTGCCGTATGCGGAAAAGAAAATTTGCAGCGGAGCCGGAGCACATCTGGCGAAAGAGGCACAGCTCCTGGCAGAGACGGCGGATTTTGTGCGCAGCTGCACCCGACAGGCGCTGGAACGCTGCAGGGTGGAAGCAGGTGCTTTGAAAACGAATGTGTGCGGCAGAGATAGAGTAGAGCATGTGGGGCGAAGAAAAGTAACTGCGGAGCATACGAGATGCGATAAACAGACTATAATAAAATTAAATATCGAACTTCTGCAACAGGAAGATATTTTCCTTCAGAAGCAGTGCGTGCGGGAATGTCTGCTGGAGATCGGCACGGGGCGCGACCTGACGGCAGCGCATATCGAAGCGGTGTGGCACCTTGTAGGGACGGACTGCCAGAGCGGTAGGAAGCTGCGGATTCCAGCGTGTCAGCTCGAGGTGGAGCGGCAGTTTAGGCTGCTGGTATTTCGCAGGTTGGAGCGGCAGCAGGACGCATCGCTGGAGCAGCAGGACGCATCGTTGGAGCAGCGGTTTGACCGGGGCAGGCAGGTTGGGCTTCAGACCACAGAGCTTCCGCTCCCAGAGCATTCCAGCGAGCTGCATGTTCCGGGGATGGGTGTGGTGTCAGTGCGATACCTGCAGCGGGACGAGCCGACAGCAGGTGAAAAAAATACCGCAGCAGGTGAAAAAAATACTGCGGCAGGCGAGGAAAGCGGCGCTGCTGTTGGTGCTTTTTTAAAAAATATCCCTCAAAAAAAGTATACGAAATGGTTGGATTATGATAAAATAATACAATCTGTCGTATTTCGAACGCGCAGGAGCGGAGATTATCTGACAATCGATGATAATTTTTCAAAAAAAAGTTTAAAGAAATATATGATCGAAGAAAAAATTCCTGCAAATGAGCGGAACAGTATGATGGTGCTGGCAGACGGGAATCACATTATCTGGGTACCGGGCGGAAGAATCAGCACATACTATCGGGTAACGGAGCAGACGAGGGTGATTTTGGAAGTTACCTGTATGGAGAAGCAAGAATAGAACAGAAAAACCAAGGAGGATTTGGGCATGGCAGAAAGAGTTGAAGTGATGTTGTCGGAAGAAGAGGTAGACAGAAGGATTCAGGAGATTGGTGAGCAGATCAGTAAAGATTATGCCGGAAAACAGGTTCATCTGGTATGCGTATTAAAGGGCGGCAGCTTTTTCTTATGTGAACTGGCAAAGCGGATTACCGTTCCGGTATCCCTGGATTTCATGTCGGTATCCAGCTACGGCGGCGATACCAAATCAAGCGGAGTCATTAAGATCGTAAAGGACCTGGATGAGCCTCTGCGCGACAAGAATGTTATTGTTGTGGAGGATATCGTGGATTCCGGACGTACCCTGAGCTATCTGCTGGATATGTTAAAGGCACGCGGACCGAAGTCCATGGCGCTGTGCACGCTTCTGGATAAGCCGGATCGCCGTGTGATCGATGTAAAGGTAGATTATACCGGATTCCAGATTCCGGACGAATTTGTGGTAGGATATGGTCTGGATTACGACCAGCGTTACCGCAACCTTCCGTACATCGGAGTGGTAAAATTTGATTGATGCAGGCTTTTAGCCGAAGGAGGATGCAGTGAACAAAAACGGCAGAGGAATGAATCTCGTCATTTCCCTTTTGCTTATTGTGCTCCTGGTTTTCTGGTTTTCGGGAATACTGCGCAGCATGGAGGATACCTGTACACAGGCGGAATTCAATCAGATGCTGGATGCCGGAGAAATATTGGGAGCTGTAGTAGTGCAGAACCGGGAAGTGCCGACCGGTTCCGTGGAGGTACATCTTACCTCGGGAGACGAAAAGGTGCTGGTGGTATCGGATGTCAATCCGGTGCTGGAGGAGCTGGAAACGGCAGGAGTCAAGACGATCGTGAGGGATGTGCCCGGCGATAATATATTTTTAACGTCCATCCTGCCTGCGCTGATCACTGTGGGCGGTGTGCTTCTGATCTTCATGATGATGAATGCACAGAATGCCCAGATGAATGGCGGCAATAAGATGATGAATTTCGGCAAAAGCCGTGCGCGGCTGAGCCTGGCAGGTGACAGCAAGGTTACATTAAAGGATGTTGCCGGACTGAAGGAAGAGAAGGAAGACCTGCAGGAGATCGTTGATTTTTTAAGAGATCCTGGAAAGTTTACAAAGGTCGGGGCGAGAATCCCAAAGGGTGTTTTGCTGGAGGGACCTCCCGGAACCGGTAAAACCCTTTTGGCAAAGGCGATTGCGGGCGAAGCAAACGTTCCGTTTTTCTCGATTTCCGGTTCTGATTTCGTGGAAATGTTCGTCGGCGTCGGTGCTTCCCGCGTCCGGGATTTGTTCGAAGAAGCAAAGAAAAATGCACCGTGTATCGTATTCATTGATGAAATCGATGCGGTGGCGAGGCGGCGTGGAACCGGTATGGGCGGCGGTCATGATGAAAGAGAGCAGACGCTGAATCAGATGCTGGTAGAGATGGACGGTTTCGCTGCAAATGCAGGAATCATCGTAATGGCAGCGACAAACCGCGTAGATATCCTGGATCCGGCGATCCTGCGTCCCGGCCGATTTGATCGAAAGATCGCAGTCGGACTGCCGGATGTTGGAGGAAGAGAGGCGATCCTGCAGGTTCACGCGAAAAATAAACCCTTGGGTGATAACGTGGATTTAAAACAGATCGCTCAGACAACGGCAGGATTTACCGGAGCCGATCTGGAAAATCTGTTAAACGAGGCGGCAATTGTAGCAGCAAAGGATAACCGGTGCTTTATCAGTCAGGAGGATATCAAGACTGCTTTTGTAAAAGTAGGAATCGGAACAGAACGAAAGAGCCGTATTATTTCTGATAAAGAGCGTAAGATCACAGCGTATCACGAATCCGGACATGCGATTTTGTTCCATGTGCTGCCGGATGTCGGACCGGTTTATTCGGTGTCGATCATTCCGACCGGCGCAGGTGCAGCTGGTTATACGATGCCGCTGCCGGAGCGTGACGATATGTTTATGACAAAGGGTCGCATGCTGCAGGAGATTATGGTATCCCTGGGCGGAAGAATCGCGGAAGAAATTATTTTTGATGATATTACCACCGGCGCATCCAGTGATATCAAAAAGGCGACACAGATTGCGAAAAAGATGGTAACACGGTACGGAATGTCTGAAAACGTAGGTGTGATCTGCTATGATGATGACGATGATGAAGTATTCATCGGACGGGATCTGGCGCATGCAAAGGCCCACAGCGAGCTGGTGAGCGGGGAGATCGACAGAGAAATCCACCGGATTATCGACGAGTGTTATGCAAAGGCAAAGGCATTGATTCTGGAAAACAGTGATGTGCTGCATAAGAGCGCACAGCTGCTTCTGAAAAAAGAAAAGATCAGCCGCGCAGAATTTGAAGCGCTGTTTGAAAAGCAACCGGAAGATTTCTTCGCGTAAATGGTAAATAGTCACAAAAACAAAAACGAAAATTTGTGATATTTGTGAAAACGGAGAATATACAAAAAGGGGCGGGTCTGCTATTATACTCTTTGTAACCCCCCAATACATTATATATTTTTGCTATACCCCATAAGAAGAAATACCTTCTCTGAAAAGGACAGCTTAACGGCTGTCCTTTTATCATGCGGCAGAATATCCTTATGCTGCGATATAGCGCTGGAGCAGGATTTTGGCTTGCCATTCCGAAAACGGTAGTATAAAATGGGTCTGTAAAGGATAGGTAAAGAAAATCATGGAATTTAATCGTTTTTTCAGTGATCAGAAATATATGGATGAAATGCGCCCTGTTTTCAGTAAAAGGGCGCTTTATAGTGATACGACAGAAAATTATGTGACACCGCCGGAGCCTGCACCCTACAGCAGGGTAAAGATCGCATTCCGCACCAAGCGCAGCAATGTCGATCGCGTTTTTTTAGTCTGTAAAGGGCAGAAAAATCTGATGTTTAAGGCATCATCAGACGCGCAGTTTGATTATTATGAAGTAAAGCTGCAGCTGGATAATGAAAAGATCAGCTGGTATTTTGAAATTCAGGCAGGTGCGATCACCTGCTATTACGATTTTCGTGGTGTGGTAAAACGGCCGGATGAGCATTACAATTTCGTCCTGATTCCTGGCTTTGATACGCCGGACTGGGCGAAGGGTGCCGTGATGTATCAGATTTATGTGGATCGCTTCTGCAATGGGGATCCGACAAATGATGTCCTGACAAATGAATATCATTATATCGGCGCAAAATCACAGCATGTAGAGGACTGGTACCGGTATCCGTCCTCAATGGATGTGCGTGATTTTTATGGCGGAGATTTACAGGGCGTGTTGGATAAAATGGATTACCTGGAGCAGCTCGGCGTGGAGGTAATTTATTTCAATCCGCTGTTCGTTTCGCCTTCCAACCATAAATATGACAGCCAGGATTATGACCATGTGGATCCGCACTGCGGAAAGATCGTAAAGGATGGCGGACGGCTTCTGGAGGACTGGGAAACAGATAATACCCACGCAGACCGTTATATCCTCAGAACCACAGACAGCGAAAATCTGGAAGCAAGTGACAGATTACTGATCCGGGTCATTGAGGAAGCTCATAAACGTGGAATACGGGTAATTCTGGACGGTGTATTCAATCATTGCGGTTCCTTCAATAAGTGGCTTGATCGGGAGCGGATTTATGAAAACAAGCCCGGCTATGAGAAGGGCGCGTATATTTCAGAAGACAGTCCATATCATGATTACTTCAGTTTCCATGACAATAACCGGTTCCCATATAATCCGACCTATGATGGATGGTGGGGCCACGATACACTTCCCAAGCTGAATTATGAGGGCTCCAGACAGCTTGAGGACTATATTTTGCAGGTCGCGAGAAAATGGGTATCTGCGCCCTTTCATGCAGATGGTTGGAGATTGGACGTTGCAGCAGACCTTGGACATTCCCCGGAGTATAACCACCGGTTCTGGGCAAAATTCCGGGATACGGTCAAGGAGGCCAATCCCCATGCACTGATTGTTGCGGAGCATTACGGAGATCCGTCTTCCTGGCTGCAGGGAGATCAGTGGGATACGGTTATGAACTATGACGCATTTATGGAGCCGGTCAGCTGGTTTTTAACAGGCATGGAGAAGCACAGCGATGATTATCGGCAGGATCTTCTGGGAAATGCGGACAGCTTTGTGGGCGCAATGGCATATCACGGAGCGAATATGGCGATGCCGTCCTGGTTGACTGCCATGAATGAGCTCTCCAACCATGACCATTCCAGATTTTTGACCAGAACAAACCATCGTGTCGGCAGAACGAACAGTCTCGGCGCAGAGGCGGCAAATCATGATGTAAAAAAAGCAGTGCTTCTGGAGGCTGTTGTCATGCAGATGACATGGCCTGGCGCGCCTACGGTTTATTATGGCGACGAAGCGGGCGTCTGTGGCTTTACCGATCCGGATAACCGCCGTACCTATCCGTGGGGCAGGGAAGATAAAGAGCTGATCAACTTTCATCGGGAGATCATCCGGATTCATCGTCAGAATAAGGAATTTAAGACAGGCTCCTTAAAATGTCTGACCCTGGACTATAATTTCCTGGCATATGGGCGATTTACAAAAAATAATCATTCGGTTGTTTTGATCAATAATAATGAAAATGAGATTACAAAAGAGCTTTCTGTCTGGGAGCTGGGGATCCCGAGGGACTGCACGCTGCAGCGGCAGATCCTGACCGGGGAAAGGGGCTATGACATCAATCCGATGGAGATAGAAGTTTCAGCAGGACGAATTACGGTGACGATGCCGAAGACATCCTCCATGATTTTGCAATACCGGACAGAAGAGGAAGAAAAGCCGGTGAAGCCAAAGACGCGCCAGAGTTTCTGGACATTTGGATAAAAAGGAAATATTATGTTAAAACAGTATTTTAAAAGGATCGGGGCAAAGCGCATGGTGATCATGCTGCTTGGAAATGTTTTTCTCGGAATGGGAGTCAGCATTTTCAAGCTGTCAGAAATGGGGACAGACCCGTTCAGCGGGATGGTGATGGCGCTGGCAGAGGTGCTCGGAATTGGGTATCCGGTGTTCCTGATTCTGGTGAATCTCGTTTTGCTTTTCGTGGAAGTTAAGTTTGGAAGAGAGATGATCGGGGCGGGAACGGTAGTGAACGCCTGCCTTCTGGGCTATATCGTGACGTCCTTTTATACGATCTGGGTGCGGATGTTCGGAGGTGTTCCACAGAATTTTGCAGTGCGGCTCGCGTTGGTGTGCATTGCGATTATCGTCATGAGCTTCGGCGTTTCAATGTATCAGACCGCTGATGTCGGAGTAGCGCCGTGGGACAGTCTTTCTCTGATCCTGATCAAACGACATCACAAACTACCGTATTTTGGATATCGGATTATCGGAGATGCGATCGCAGCGCTGGTGTGCTGGTTTGCCGGTGGAATTGTCGGAATCGGAACGGCAGTCTGCGCGTTTGGACTCGGACCGTTTATTTCATTTTTTGATACGCATTTTTCCAAAAAGCTGGTGGAAAAGTAAAGAATCGGACGCAACGGGCACGTTCCGGTGTTCGGATAAATGCCCGGAATTAAATAACAGGCGTAAAAAGCCCCGTCGGTTTGCGGCGGCCTGGAAAAACTTTCAGGCGAAGTCGTAAATCGGCGGGTTTTTGTGCGCTTGCGCGAGATAGCGTGTGTGAGCTGTGGGATAGGTATGATGGCGCGTGCGTCTCTGTGAGCTGCAAATACCGATGTGCGATCAGTCAATAATATTGTCCTCATCCAACGCGATCCACTCGTCGTGCAGACGGTTGCGGATGTCTTTTAAACGTTTGGAGGTATAGAACGTGAAGATAATATTTTCAATTCCAGCGAAGATCAGCGAAATGCCCATGACCTGAACGAACAGGCTGCCGCCCTTTGCAGGGTTGAAGGTCAGGAAAATACCAAACAGCAAATAGACGATGGCAGAGAATAAAAGCAGTCCCCAGCCGGAGAGCTGATAGTGGCGGGCATCCATCGCGGTCTGGATTTTAAATACACTCTCTACGATTTCATAGATACCGACCAGCACCCAGGTAATGGAAAGTATAGCACCGGGATGGGTCAGAAACAAAATACCAAACAGCAGGGCGAAAAGTCCGAGTGCAAGATCGAACTGGAAGCCGATGTGGTAGCTGACGTTAAAGAAGTAGCCGACTATTTTGCTGACGCCGAAAACAACCATCAAAACACCGAGCAGGGTGCAGATAACGTTCATGGAAGTATTGGGCCAGATCAGCAGCACCGCGCCGAAAATGCCAAGCAGCAGGGAGCTGACCAGTGCGAACCATTTGGCACATTTGAAAGCATGCGTGGTTTCATCAACAATATGATTGGAATATCTCATGGTAAAAGTCCTCGATTCCTGCATATTTGCGGATGCGGATAATGTTTTCCGTTCCGTATAAACTCAGTATAGAACGGCAGCAGGAAAAAAACACCGGTCAGATTTGGAAAAATGAGGAAAAAATGAGCTGTCAGGCAGAAGAAAGCATGGAAGCATACAGGTTCGGAGATAGCACAGAGGAATTGGAAGCGTTTGGTGCTTTACAAATACAGTAAAAAGAGGTTATCATAGTAGGTAATAGGGGAAATGGGTATTTCGCGAACGGCACGGGTGAACTGAGAATGGAGAACACATGATCAAACTGGTGGCGACAGATATTGATGGAACATTGCTTCAGAGTGGAGAAAAGAGTTCTCAGCTGCGGTTGCAGGGGAAAAATGGCTGGATTTTATGCTGTCGGACAAAGGAACCGGGATGCGGGATCTTTGCAGTGTACTGGGGATTTCTCCGGAAGATGTGATCGCGATTGGGGATAACTATAACGATTTGCCGATGCTGGCAGAGGTCGGGCATCCGTGGATTATGAAAAATTCGGCACTCGATCAGGCGGGCTTTGGGCAAAGCCATGAATTTTTACGGGCGGAAAGTGTAGAAGAAATTTTGAAAAAGCTTTGAAAGGAAGGGTAACAGGATATGATGGTTTCAACGAGAGGACGATATGCGCTGCGCGTGATGATCGATCTGGCAGAGCATAATAATGGAAAATTTATTCCGCTGAAGGATATCGCGGAGCGGCAGGAAATTTCAGAAAAATATCTGGAAAGCATCGTGAAATCCTTAACGAAGGCAGACGTGCTGGAGGGTCTGCGCGGCAAAGGCGGAGGCTACCGGCTGACCAGACCGGCGGAGGAATACAATGTATATGAGATCCTGAAGCTCACGGAGGGCAGTATGGCTCCGGTGTCCTGTTTAGAGGACGCTGCAAGGGAATGTGAGCGAAGAGGAATGTGTGCGACGCTTCCGGTCTGGGAAGGGCTGGAAAAGGTTGTTCGGGAATATTTGTCGGGTATCACCATTCAGGAGCTGACCAAGCAATGGCAGCCCGGAGATAATTATGTAATTTGAATGACAAAACTGCTTTATTTTGCAAATATTTCACGGTTTGTACGTAGTAAGTAAAGGCAAAATGTGGTATACTATAAAACTGTAAAAAAGCGCTGTTTTATGAAAAAGAGCAAGTGCCGACAAAAGAACGGCATAGATTCGTGTATCGGCACAGGAAGGCCGGAATATGATGAAGGACGAGCGCAAAGAGCAGAAGCGCAAAGAAGCTTTCCGGAAATGGGCACGGCAGCATGCAAAGCTGCGCAGGAATCTGAGAAAGCATGGTGGGGACATTCTGCAGTCCGGCAACTTTAAAAGCACCAATAGCTTTATCCAGCACGGAAGCGTGTCCGTACACAGCCATTCGATCCGCGTGGCGGAATGCAGCTTAAAGCTGGAAAAATTTCTTGAAAAACTTGGTATCCACTGTCACGAACGGGACCTGGTTCGGGGCGCGCTGCTCCACGACTACTTCCTCTATGACTGGCATGACAAGTATTCCCACGAAAAGCTCCACGGCTTTCATCATCCGCATGTTGCACTGGAAAATGCGAGCCGGGAGTATCAGCTGACACCGCGGGAACGGGATATTATCCAGAAGCATATGTGGCCGCTGACCCTGTTCCACATCCCGCGCTGCCGGGAAGCATGGGTCGTGACGACTGCGGATAAATACTGCTCCCTGAAGGAGACGCTTCTGGAGCGCAAAGGGCGTAATAAGAACAGAAAGAAATCAGAAAACCATGACGCAAAGGACACTGGCTGAGAGTCTGGCGGCTTATGCAGACAGCGATTACTATCCCTTTCACATGCCGGGACATAAACGGCGGCTTACAGAGACGCTGCCGGATTTTCCGGAGGCGCTGCAAAGAGCGGCGAGACTGGACATTACAGAGATCGACGGTTTTGACAATCTGCACGATCCCGAAGGAATTTTGAAAGACGCTGAGGAAAAGGCGGCGGCGCTGTATGGCGCGGATCGCTGTTACTACAGTATCAACGGAAGCACGGCAGGGCTTCTGACCGCAATTTCGGCAGCAGTGCCGGAGGGCGGGAAGCTGATTCTGGCGCGCAACTGCCACAAGGCGGTTTACCACAGCATTTATCTGCGGCGGCTGATGCCGGTTTATCTGTATCCGGATATCGTGCCGGGGACATCCCTGGCGGGCACGCTGACAAAGGAACAGATCAAAGCTGCGCTGATTCAGAATCCGGACGCATCTGCAGTGCTTTTGACCTCTCCGACCTATGACGGAATCACGGCAGACATTGCGTCGATTGCAGAGACCGTTCACCGGTTCGGGAAGACTTTAATCGTAGATGCCGCCCACGGAGCACATTTCGGATTTCATCCGGGATTTCCCAAAAGTCCGGTCGCACTGGGGGCAGATCTGACGATCGTAAGCCTTCATAAGACGATGCCGTGCCTGACACAGACCGCACTCCTGTTGCAAAAAGGCAGCCGGGTCAGTACGGAACGGCTCCGGCTGTTTGAAGGAATTTATCAGACGAGCTCGCCCTCCTATCTGATGATGGCGGCGATGGATTCCTGTATGGACATGGTGAAAAAACATGGCGCAGGACTGTGGGACAGCTTTTTTACGGAAAGAGAACGTTTTCTGGAACGCTGCAGCAGTCTGAAACGGCTGCAGGTTTTGACGGACGGCACGAAATGGAGCCGGAAAATGACGTCAGAAACCGGTTTTTTGATGGATTCCGGCAAAATTTTATCAGAAACTTCAAAAACATGTTTGACCGGAAAGCGTTTTTACGATATTCTTTTAAAGCAATATCATTTGCAGATGGAAATGGCGGCCGGAAATTATGTGACCGCGATTATGACCTGTTGTGATACAGCAGACGGTTGGCAGCGTCTGTGGGACGCCCTGAAAGAGATCGATGATTTCTGTGTCGTCGCGGACGAGCCGGTACAGGAAAACCGTAAGCTGCTTGCGTATCCGGTTTTAAAACAGCAGATCAGTCTGACGGATGCGCTGGATGCGCCCAAAGCGCAGGTGCCGCTTACAGAAGCGGCAGGACAGACAGCTGGTGCGTTTATCAATCTGTATCCGCCCGGAATTCCAATTGTGGCGCCCGGGGAACAGATCACGCAGGAAGCTGTCGATGTGATTACGCGTTACAGGCAAATGAATCTCCCGGTTCAGGGAGTCGATCATGATGCCATAACAATACTCAAATTATGCTAAAAGGAGATTTACAATGAGAAGAACCAAAATTATCTGCACAATTGGTCCGTCGTCTCAGGATGAAGACATGCTTCGTAAGATCATTCTGGCCGGCATGAACGTGGCGAGATTCAACTTTTCCCACGGCGACTATGAAGAGCATGGACTGAAGCTTGAAAGAACCAGAAAGATCAGCCGCGAGCTGAACCTTCCTGTTGCAGTACTGCTTGATACAAGAGGCCCTGAAATCCGTCTGCGCGACTTTGCAGAAGGAAAAGTAGAATTAAAGGCAGGCCAGAAGTTCACTCTGACCACCGAAGAGATCATGGGCACCGCAGAGCGTGCAACCATTACCTACAAGAACCTACCTCAGGATGTTAAGCCTGGCGATTCCATCCTGCTGGATGACGGTCTGATCGGTCTGAAGGTTGAAGAAGTACAGGGCGATACAGAAATCGTCTGCACCGTTATGAACGACGGCCCGATCTCCAACCACAAGGGCGTTAACGTTCCCGGCGTAAAATTAAACCTGCCCTTCATCGATGAGAAGGATCACGCAGATATCGTTTACGCTTGCGAAAAGGGCTTCGATTTCATCGCAGCTTCCTTCGTAAGAAGCAAAGAAGACGTACTGCAGATCCGTGAGATCTTAAAGGAGCACAACTCCAAGATCCAGATCATCTCCAAGATCGAGAGCCTGCAGGGTATTCAGAACCTGGAAGAGATCATCGAAGTTTCCGACGGTATCATGGTAGCCCGTGGCGATATGGGCGTTGAGATCCCGATGGAAGAGGTTCCGATCATCCAGAAGAGAATCATCAAGCTGACAACTGCAGCTGGTAAGAACGTTATCACTGCTACACAGATGCTGGATTCCATGATGAAGCATCCCCGTCCGACCCGTGCAGAGGCAACCGACGTTGCAAACGCTATCTACGATGGCACAACCGGCATCATGCTTTCCGGTGAGACAGCAAACGGCGATTACCCGCTGGAAGCTGTTCAGACCATGGTTCGTATCGCAGAGCGCGCAGAAAAGGATATCGACTATGTAGGCCGTCTGCAGAAGACTGGTGCAAGACTTCCTCAGGAGCAGGATACAACCACTTCTATCTGCCACGCAACCTGCACCGTTGCTACTGACCTGAATGCAGCAGCAATCATCCCGGTATCCATGTCTGGCTTTACTTCCGGCATGGTAGCACGTTTCAAACCTAACTGCCCGATCATCGCATGCACAACCAGCCGTCTGGTATGGCGTCAGATGAACCTGCAGTGGGGCGTAACTCCTCTGCTGATCGCAGAAGAGAACACTGCAGAGGATCTGTTCCGTGAAGCAGTTAAGGCTGCAGAGAACGCAGGTCTGATCAAGAAGGGCGACAAGGTTGTCCTGACTGCAGGTATGCCTCTGGGTATCCCCGGCAGAACGAACATGCTGCGTGTTGTAGAGGTTTAATAGACAATAACATACTGCCGCACTGAAGAGGTTCAGCGCGGCAGTTCTGTTTTTACAGGAAGAAAAATTTCGGAGGAGGGGTTTTCTTTCTGTAAAAGCAGGACTGCTGCAGCTTACAGGTCCAAAGGTACAGACAAGACAGATGCAAAAATACGATACAGGGGGTACGGGTATGCAGAAAGCGAAGAAGTACGTCATGGCACTGGATCAGGGAACAACGAGTTCCCGTTGTATTTTGTTTGACAGGAGCGGAAAGGTCTGCTCTGTTGCGCAGAAAGAGTTTGCACAGTATTATCCCCAGCCGGGCTGGGTAGAGCACAATCCGATGGAAATCTGGTCGTCCCAGCTTTCCGTAGCGGTCGAGGCGATGGGACAGATCGGCGCGGAGGCGGACGATATTGCGGCAATTGGCATTACGAATCAGCGTGAGACGACGATCTGTTTTTCGAAAAAGACCGGAAAACCGGTTTATCCGGCGATTGTATGGCAGTGCAGGCGGACAGCGGATAAGATCGACGCGCTCAAAAAGGATGGTTTTGACAAAGTGATCCGGGAACGGACGGGACTGATTCCGGACGCATATTTTTCCGCAACGAAAATCTGCTGGATTCTGGAGCACGTGGAGGGCGCGCGCCAGATGGCAGAGGACGGAGAGCTTTTGTTCGGCACTGTGGACACCTGGCTGATGTGGAACCTGACCAAGGGACAGGTGTTTGCGACGGATTATACCAACGCATCCCGGACAATGCTGTTTGATATCCACAAACGGCAGTGGGATCCGGAAATTCTGGATTATTTTCAGATTCCGAAAAGCATGCTTCCGGAGGTTCTGCCGTCGAGCGGGATGTTTGGTATGACGGAGGAATCCGTGATCGGCGGGGAAATTCCGATTGCAGGAGCTGCGGGTGACCAGCAGGCGGCGCTGTTCGGGCAGTGCTGTTTTGATGCGGGCGAAGCCAAAAATACATATGGAACCGGCTGCTTCCTTTTGATGAATACGGGCGAAAAGCCGATTGAATCCCAAAACGGACTGCTGACGACGATCGCAGCGAGCGGCAAAGACGAGGTGCGTTATGCACTGGAAGGAAGCGTTTTCGTGGCAGGCGCTGCGCTGCAGTGGCTGAGGGATGAGATGCGGATGTTAAAGAGTGCACCGCAGTCGGAGGAATATGCGTCGGCGGTGGAGGATACCCAGGGCGTATATGTTGTGCCTGCATTCACCGGATTAGGTGCGCCTTACTGGAATCCGTATGCGCGCGGGATTGTGACCGGGCTGACGAGAGGAACTTCGAAGGAGCATTTTATCCGCGCCGTTTTGGAATCACTTGCCTATCAGGCGGAGGAAGTCATTGAAGCGATGGAAAAGGACTCCGGAATCGAGCTGAGGACCCTGCGTGTGGACGGCGGTGCGAGCGCCAACAACTTTTTGATGCAGTTTCAGGCGGATATGCTGCAGAAGCATGTGCTGCGCCCGGAATGTATCGAGACGACTGCGCTGGGAGCCGCTTATCTGGCGGGACTTGCGGTGGGCTTCTGGAAAGATAAGGACGATATCCGAAGCAACTGGGCGCTGGAGCGTACCTTTGCGCCGGTAATGGAGCCCAAAGACCGCGACAGACGTTTAAAGGGCTGGAAAAAGGCAGTCCGGGCGGCGCTGTATTTTGCCAATGACGAGGAAGAGTAAAAGAAGTAAGCTGTTATGGGAAAAATCTATTATATTATGGGAAAAAGCGCCTCCGGAAAAGATACGATTTACCGGAGACTGATGGAAGATAAAACGTTTGCGTTTCACACGCTGGTACCGTATACCACAAGACCGATGCGGAGTACGGAAGTAAACGGCAGGGATTATTTTTTTACAGACGAAGCAGGGCTGTCCCGGCTGCAGGATGCGGGCAGGGTAATCGAGCTGCGTTCGTATCAGACAGTGCATGGAATCTGGAATTATTTTACGGTAGACGACGGGCAGGTGGATCTGGCAAACGATAGCTATCTGTTGGTGGGGACACTGGAATCCTACCGGAAAGTCCAGGCTTACTACGGTTTGGAACAGGTAATTCCGATTTATGTGGAGGTCGAGGACGGACTGAGACTGTCCCGTGCCGTTGAACGGGAACGGGCGCAGAGGGAGCCGAAGTATGCAGAGCTGTGCCGACGGTTCCTGGCGGATGAAGCGGATTTTTCCGAAGAAAAGCTTTCCGAAGCGGGAATTGTGAAAAGATTCCAAAACGACGATCTGGAACGCTGTCTGCAGGAGATTTTCAGGGAAATTACGAAATTGGAAGGAGATGAGTGACATGGCGGGATTTCAGGATATTATCGGGCAGGAACAGATCTGCGAGCATCTGCAAACTGCGCTGAAGCTTCAGAAAGTATCGCATGCCTATATTATCAACGGAGAACGCAATTCCGGTAAAAAATTTATCGCGCGGATTTTCGCCATGGCGCTGCAGTGTACCGGAGAGGGGGAAAAGCCCTGTCAGGTTTGCCGTTCGTGCAGACAGGCACTTTCGGAAAACCATCCGGATATTATCCGGATTACGCATGAAAAACCGAACAGCATCGGTGTAGAGGATATCCGTACGCAGGTCAATAACGATATGGGAATCAAGCCCTATCAGGGACCTTATAAGGTTTATTTGATGGAAGAAGCGGAAAAAATGACGGTTCAGGCGCAGAACGCGCTGTTAAAGACGCTGGAGGAGCCGCCGGAATACGGCGTGATTATTCTGATGACGTCGAGTCTCGAAGCGCTGCTTCCGACGATCCAGAGCCGGTGCGTGCTATTGAATATGCGTCCGGTACGTGACGAGCTGGTGCAAAAATACTTGATGGAGCAGCTGCAGGTGCCGGATTACCGGGCGAAGCTGTGTACGGCGTTTGCACGCGGGAATATCGGACAGGCAAAGCTGCTTGCATCGAGTGAGGACTTTGACCGGGTGCGGGAAGAGGCGGTGACGCTGCTCAAATATATTAACGAGATGGAAATCACGGAGCTGGCAGCAGCAGTCCGCAAGATTACGGAGTATCAGCTCGACATGACGGATTATCTGGATATCATTTCCGTCTGGTACCGCGATGTACTGATGTTCAAGGCGATGAATGACGCAAATCACTTGATTTTCCGAGAAGAAATACAGTATATTAAAAGGGTGGCTGACAGAAGCTCCTATGAAGGATTGGAAAAAATTCTGGACGCCCTTGAAAAGGCAAAGGCGAGACTGCGTGCAAATGTCAGCTTCGAACTGACGATGGAGCTTTTGTTTTTGACGATTCAGGAGAATACCTGAACATGGAGGTAGATAGATTAGATGGTAAAGGTAATTGGCGTAAGATTTCGGACAGCGGGCAAGATCTACTATTTTGATCCGCTGAACTTTCAGGTAAAAAGAGGCGACCATGTCATTGTAGAGACTGCGAGAGGGGTAGAGTACGGTACGGTAGTCGGTTCCCCCAGGGAAGTTGAGGACGACAAGGTTGTACAGCCCTTAAAGCCGGTGCTGCGCGTGGCGACAGAGCGCGACGACGAGCAGGAAGCCGGAAATAAGGCAAAAGAAAAAGAAGCGTTTAAGATCTGTCAGGAAAAAATCCGCAAGCACGGTCTGGAAATGAAGCTGATCGATGCGGAATATACCTTTGACAACAATAAGGTTCTGTTCTATTTTACGGCGGACGGACGTGTGGATTTCCGCGAGCTGGTAAAAGACCTTGCAGGCGTTTTTAAAACGAGAATCGAGCTGCGCCAGATCGGCGTGCGCGACGAGACGAAGATTCTGGGCGGAATCGGCATCTGCGGCAGAGTGCTTTGCTGTCACAGCCATCTGTCCGAGTTTATTCCGGTTTCCATCAAGATGGCGAAGGAGCAGAACCTTTCCCTGAATCCGGGCAAAATTTCCGGCGTGTGCGGAAGACTGATGTGCTGTCTGAAGCATGAGGAGGAAACCTATGAGGAATTGAACCGCCGTCTGCCCAATACCGGCGATTATGTGACAACGGACGATGGCTTAAAAGGCGAGGTTTCCTCTGTCAACGTCCTGCGCCAGCTGGTCAAGGTGCTGGTTGAGGTCAACGACGAAAAGGAACTGCGCGAATATAAGGTAGAGCAGCTGAAATTTCGCCGCAGACAGCATGGACGCGGACGCAAAAACGGTGAGGGCGACGAGAAAGAGATGAAAGAACTCGAAAAGCTCGAACGCCAGGAGAAGAAGGAAGGAAAATCAAAGCTGGATGACTGACCGGACAAATTTGTTAAAATCAGGCGAACGGATTGACGATCTGCAGAGAAACGGGCTGAAAATCATTCAGGACCCGGGAAGATTCTGCTTCGGAATGGACGCGGTGCTCCTTTCGGGTTTCGCTTCTGCAGGCATCCGGCAGGGTATGCGTGTACTGGATCTGGGAACCGGGACGGGGATTATTCCGCTGCTGCTGTCCGCAAAGACGCAGGCGGAGTCCCTGTGCGGTCTGGAGATTCAGGCAGACAGTGCGGATATGGCGAGGCGCAGCGTTGCCATGAACCATCTGGAGGATCGGATTTCTGTCATACAGGGAGATATCAAAGAAGCAGATAAGCTTTTTGCGGCTGCTTCTTTTGACGTTGTAACGTCCAATCCGCCATATATGATCGGGCAGCATGGTCTGACCAATCCCGAAGCGCCGAAGGCGATTGCGAGACATGAGGTTTTATGTACCTTTGAGGATATCGCAGCGCAGACGGCGCGGCTGCTTGCACCGGGCGGAAGCTTTTATCTGGTGCATCGCCCGTTTCGGCTGGCAGAGCTGATCGTCACCCTGTCGAAATATAAGCTCGAGCCTAAAAGGATGCAGCTGGTGTATCCCTATGCCGACCGCGAGCCGAACATGGTGCTGCTGCAGGCGGTGCGCGGCGGGAAACCGCGGATGACGGTGGAAAAGCCGCTGGTGATCTATAAAGAGCCAGGTGTGTATACAGAGGAGATCTATGGGATTTATGGGTATTAAGGGAGACCGCCCGGGGGGTGCAGCGGACGGACAGTTTTGTACCAGGCGCAAGTGCCGTCGATTGCGCTGCGGTGTTCTGGCAGCAGTGCTTGCGGCAGGGCTTTGCCTGAGCGGATGCCAGGGAAAAAATGTGGAAACGATGGCGGCGTTTGCGGAAAAGGAAGGAACAGAGGGCGACACTGGAGCCGCAGACAGCGTAGACGGCGAGTTCGGGATGTCGAACGAGTCTGGGGCTGAAACCACTGTGGACGGCGACACAGCTGCAAATCCCGGCGCGAGTACAGGCAGTGTAGAGGATGCAGCCACCGTTAAAGAACTGAATCGCGTCAAGGTAAAGGGCATTTATGTCAGTGGTCCGATGGCGGGCACGGCGGGAATGGACAATCTGATTGCGCTGGTCGATCGTACAGAGTTAAACGCGCTCGTCATCGACGTCAAAAATGACGACGGGTATCTGACCTGTGAGCTGGATGTGCCGATGGTAGAGCAGATCGGCTCTGAGAAGCACTATATCAAAGACCTTCCGGCGCTCGTACAGACCTGCAAAGAAAAGAACATTTATTTGATTGCGCGCGTGGTTGCGTTTAAAGATCCGATTCTGGCGGAAAAAATGCCGGAGTGGAGCTTACATAACAGTGATGGAAGCATTTTCCGGGATAAAAGCGGGCTGGCATGGGTCAATCCTTACCGCAAAGAAGTCTGGGAATATCTGGCATCTGTCGGGGAAGCGGCGATAAAAGCCGGATTTGATGAAGTACAGTATGATTATGTACGTTTTTCGACAGACAGCCGGATGAAGCAGGTAGATTTTGGCGACAGTACGAAGGGAAGAACGAAAACCGAGGCGATCAGCGGATTTACGCTGTATGCCTCGGAGAGAATCCACGCGGCAGGCGGACGGATTTCTGCAGATGTTTATGGTGTTGTGATCGACAGTGAAGAGGATCAGCAGATCGTAGGACAGAACTATGTGGAAATGTCCAGGTCACTGGATGCGATCAGCCCGATGATTTATCCGTCGCACTATGGACCGTATAATTATCAGATTCCGGTTCCGGATGCACAGCCATACGACACGGTGCTCGCAGCGATGCAGGCATCCAAAATGGTGCTGGCCGGGCTTGATCCGAAGACCGGGAAGAAGCCGGTTTCGGCGGATGTGAGTGGGAATGATGCGGCGGACGCGGCAGCAGACAGCCAGAGTACGTCCGGCACAACCGCAGTTAGCGGTAACGACGCTGCACAGGATGCAGAGGACGCGCAAGTTGCAGATGGTGCGCAAGCCGCAGAGGACGCGGCTGCGAAAACCTTTGCTCTCAGCAAAGAAGAGATCGCCCAGCTGGACCCTACGACCGGCGTGCAGGCGACGGTTCGCCCATGGCTGCAGGATTTTACCGCGACATGGGTAAAGGGGCATATTTCCTATGGCCCGGAGGAAATCCGCGCGCAGATTCAGGCGGTCTACGATGCCGGATATGAGGAGTGGATTCTCTGGAATGCAGCCAACCGCTACACGGAGGGCGGACTGCTGACACAGGAGGAAGAGGAACAATGACGGGAATTTTATATTTGTGTGCGACACCGATCGGCAATCTGGGCGATATGACGCCCCGCGTGGTGGAAACGCTGCGCAGCGTGGATCTGATTGCGGCGGAAGATACGCGAAACAGCCTGAAGCTGATGACGCATTTTGAAATTCATACTCCTATGACAAGTTATCACGAATATAATAAAGTGGAAAAAGCATATACGCTGATTGCAAAGTTACAGGAGGGACAGAATATTGCGCTGATTACGGATGCGGGGACGCCGGCGATCTCCGATCCGGGCGAGGTGCTCGTGCGGATGTGTCTGGAAGCAGGAATCCGGGTGACGAGCCTGCCGGGTGCGGCTGCATGCATCACGGCGCTCACGATGTCGGGGCTTTCGACCAGACGGTTTTGCTTTGAAGGTTTTTTGCCGCCGGATAAAAAAGAGCGCACCGAAATCCTGGAGGATTGCCGGGAGGAGAGCCGGACGATGATTTTTTATGAAGCGCCCCATCATCTGAAAAAAACGCTGCAGGAGCTTGCGGCGGTGCTGGGCGACCGGAAAATTACGTTATGCCGTGAACTGACAAAGCGGTTTGAAACGGTGATGCCGACGACGATTTTTGCCGCGACGGACTATTTCGAAACGAACGATCCGCGGGGAGAATATGTCCTTGTGATCGAGGGAAAAAGCTACGAGGAAAAGAAGCAGGAAGCACAGAAAAACTGGCTGGAAATGCCGGTGGAGGAACATGTTGCACTGTATGAAAGCCAGGGCTTTGACCGGAAGGAAGCCATGAAAAAAGCGGCAAAAGACAGGGGTGTGAGCAAGCGCGACATCTATCAGAGCCTGCTTTAAAAAATACCGGAAAACAGTTGACAACTGATAGGATGGATAATATACTTTGAATGTCAATTCACTGAAATATGATTTGGAATTAAAGGAGATAGTATTATGTTAGAGAGAATCGCAGGCATTATCCGCGAGCAGCTGAATCTGGACAATGTTGAAATTACAGAGGAAACCTCTTTTAAAGATGACCTGGATGCAGATTCCCTGGATCTGTTTGAACTGGTTATGGCATTTGAAGAAGCTTACAATGTTGAGATCCCTTCCGAAGACCTTGAGAAGCTGGAAACCGTCGGCGATGTTATGGATTACATCAGAGATAAAGAAATCGACGCTTAATTTACGATAGAGATTATGAACAGGGAAAACGGGCTGTTTTGTCGAAAGACAGGCAGCCCGTTTTAGCGTGGCAGAAAAATACGTGGCATGGAAAACGTCAGCACAGACGTGGACTACAGTAGAGCTTTTGCGTACGTTTTGCGCTCGCTTGACATGGCACTGCAAAAGGAATATGCTTAAACCACTGGGAAAGGCAAACAGGGGAAGTGCGATTTTTTGCAGATAAAAAGGAGGAGCCGATTATGGAATTCAAGGGATGCAAAAAGTCGACGCAGCCTGAGACAGGCAGAGGCCGGACAGAATTTTACAATTCATTCAGGAGAGAAGAAGAAACATGAAGTACGATTTTACATCAGTGATCGACAGAACGGGAAAGGATTCCATCGCATGGGAAAACATTCCGGTGCCGAATGCAGAGATTGCAGAGGGGTTTGACCGGATTCCGATGTGGGTGGCGGACATGAATTTCCAGACAGCGCCGTCAGTTTGCGAAGCGATTACGAAGCGTCTGGAGCATCAGGTGTTCGGATATTTTGATCCGTCCGAGGAATATTACAACAGCATCATCAATTGGCAGAAGGTCCGCAACGGCGTTGAAGGGCTGACAAAAGAAGCGATTGGTTATGAAAATGGCGTGTTGGGCGGTGTTGTCGCTGCGCTGCAGGCATTTTCTGCACCGGGCGAGGCAATCCTGGTTCATTCTCCGACGTATACCGGATTTACCAGTGTCCTGAACAATAATGGACGCCGGGCAGTACATACCGAGCTGAAACGGGATGCAGAGGGCATCTGGCGGATGGATTATGAGGATATGGATAAAAAGCTCAAAGAAAACCATATTCATCTGGCAATTTTCTGTTCTCCCCACAATCCGAGCGGACGTGTCTGGAAACGGGAAGAAATTGAAGCTGCGATGGAGGTTTATCGTAAAAACGACTGTATCGTTATTTCGGATGAAATCTGGTCAGATCTGACACTGGGCAATCGTCAGCATATTCCGACACAGACGGTTTCCGAGGATGCAAAAACCAGAACGATTGCAATGTATGCGCCGACGAAAACCTTTAATCTTGCCGGACTGATCGGTTCCTATCATATTGTATACAACCCGTATCTTCGAGATCGGATGGACAAGCAGACATCGCTGTCTCATTATAACAATATGAACATTTTTTCCATGCACGGACTGATCGGTGCTTACAGTAAGGATGGTCAGGAATGGGCGGATGAGCTGAAAGCTGTACTGACAAAAAATATGGAATGGGCATATGATTTTATCACGAAAAACTGGGATGGTGTAGAGCTTGCAAAGCCGGAGGGCACTTATATGCTGTATCTGGATTGTCATAAATGGTGTGAAGCACATCATAAGACAATGGATGAGCTGCTGCAGGCAGGCGTTAAAGTCGGTGTTATCTGGCAGGACGGCAGAGCATTTTTCTACCCGGACAGCATCCGGATGAATCTGGCGCTGCCATTTTCGAGAGTGCAGGAGGCCTTTCATCGTCTGGATAAATATGTTTTTAGGGCAGAAGCATAAAGGAGCGAAGTAAGGCATAACGAAAGGAGAACCGTAAGATGAACAGAGAAGTGACAATGGAACTTCTGGAAAAGTACGGAAAAGAATTTGTACAGGATCGTGCAAACCGCGTTGCTCAGAACGCAGTTGTGGGCAAGGGCGTAAATGCAGCTGCAACAGACAGCGGCGTAGAAAGAGAGATTGCGAATACATTTTCTATCAGCCTGGAGCAGGGTAAGATTACCAACCAGAAAAAGAGCGGCCGCTGTTGGATGTTCGCAGCCTTAAACTGCATGCGTTTTCAGGTAATGAAGCACTGCAATCTGGAAACTTTTGAGTTGTCCCAGAACTATACCCTGTTTTATGACAAGTTGGAGAAATCCAACTATTTCCTGAATACAATTCTGGATACTCTGGAAGAGGATACAGACAGCCGGTTGATCGCACATTTGCTTTCCGCACCGTTAAATGACGGCGGACAGTGGGATATGCTCTGTGCAATCGTAGACAAATACGGACTGGTTCCGAAGGAAGCGATGCCGGAAAGCGAAATTTCCTCCAACACAAACGAAATGGTATCTTACATGACAGAAAAGCTGCGGGAGTTCGCATGCACTCTGCGGGAAGCATACCGTGCCGGCAGCACCAAAGAAGAGCTGCTTGCAAAGAAGGAGGAAATGATGCAGGTTGTTTACAACATGCTTTGCATCTGTCTCGGCAATCCGCCCAAGACCTTTGATTTCGAATACCGTGACAAGGACAAGCAGTTCCATCGGGAATGTGGCCTGACCCCGAAGGAATTCTATGCAAAATATATCGGTCTGAACTTAAATGATTACATCAGCCTGATCAATGCGCCGACTGCGGACAAGCCGTACTACAGAAGCTACACCGTACAGTACCTGGGCAACGTTGCAGAAGGCCGTCAGGTAAGATATGTCAATCTGCCGATCGAAGAGCTGAAAAAGGCTGCAATCGCACAGATGAAGGATGGCGAGCCGGTATGGTTCGGCTGTGACGTCGGCAAGCGCTCCACCAGAGAGAGCGGCGTTATGGATACCAAGATCTTTGCACTGGAAGATCTGTTCCAGACCGACTTCCCTATGACCAAGGCACAGCGTCTGGATTACGGACAGAGCCTGATGACCCACGCAATGGTATTCCAGGGCGTGAACATCGATGAAAACGGACAGCCTAATCGCTGGAGAGTGGAGAACAGCTGGGGACCCGATGCCGGAAGAGATGGCTACTACACCATGACAGACAGATGGTTCGACGAGTATACCTATCAGATCGTTGTAAACCGTAAGTACCTGCCGAAAGAGGTTCTGGAAGCTTACGAGCAGGAGCCGATCGTATTAAAGCCCTGGGACCCGATGGGATCTCTGGCATAAGGAGAAAACGCAAGTCGCGTTTCTTCCAGGAAAAGATATTGCCGGCGCAAAAGCGTCGGCGCGAGAGAAAAGCGTCTTCGGAGAGAAATCTCCGGGGCGCTTTTTTGCTTTATAGGAAAGACCGCCTACGGCGCTCTCTTAAATTAAAAGGGCCCGCACGGAGGCGGGCATAGCAAACAGACGATTGATGGCTTAGAAGATATAAAAACCTTCTTCACCAAAGCCGTCATCAAGTTCATCGTCATTTAAGAAATAATCCATATCCAGAAGTGCATCCTCGCTCATAATGCGAATATCCTGGGATGTCATACCTTCCGGCGGATTATCCATGTATTTTTTGCGCAGTGCCTCGATATCTGGTTTCATGGCGATCATCCTCCTTTTAGAGGATTATAACATAAGAATTGAGAAAATCATGCAGAAGAACGCTTTCCACGAGATTTAGACATTACTTTCTCGTACATTTCTTCGAGGGAAACGCGCTGGTGGTTGAAGTATAGTTCTAAGAATTCCATCCTATGCTGGCAGTCAGGGCATACCAGGGGGTCATATCCAAAAGAAGACAAAATAGCAGTTCGCCACTGATTAAAGCTGCGGTAGATATGATGTTTGCTTTTGGAAATAGCACGATAGAGTTTGGAATCAATTTCTCGGTGACGTGCATAAATCCCACCATACCGAATCATTTTAAAATGTTTTTCAGGGATGTGGCGAATGAGACGCTGGATGAATTCCATAGCAGGAATCGTTTCTTCTATGTATTGTTCATCCTCATGCCGGTTGTAATGGAAAGTGACCATTTCACCATCGTATTTATCAATTCGGGATGTGGCAATGACAGGACGACCAAGATAACGCCCAATGTATTTTACAACAATTCTGGGATCGCAGAGGTTGGGTTTGGCATAAACATAAAAACCCTGTTGGTGTTCACGATAACATTTCGCCTTCACTTTTTTGAAGGAAGACCCGATTTTGGATTCCATTTCATTAAGCAGAGCCGTGCGAAAAGCATTGCGTAAAAAAGTGTAGTCAAAGTGTTTGACATTACGCCAAAAACCGTCATCGCTGTATCCGCCTTCAGATATGAGGCAGTGGATATGCGGATTCCATTTCAAATCTCTGCCAAATGTATGTAAAACCATAATAAAACCGGGCGTGAAGTTTTTGGATTTATTCATTTTGAAAAACATACGGGTGATAACACTGTTTACAGAGTGAAACAGACAATCGAGCAGAGAACGATCTTTGAGAAAGAATTCACGAAGATTTTCATCGATTGTGAAAACACAATGGCGATGTGTGACATTAACCAGCTTAAAGGACATACTGGTAGTGCGATCCATGGTATATTTGTTGCCGCAGGTAGGGCAGAAACGGCTATGACAGCGGAAAGGAACAAATTTAAGTTTCCCGCAGTGAGGACAGCCATACATGGCACCACCGAAAGATGGATCACCACAATGAATCATCTTATCGATATTTTCCATCTCAGTTTTTCTGGGATGAAGAATATATTCAATTTCTTCATAATAGTCAGTAAAAATCTGTTGTAAAACATTCATAAGACTATTATGCATGAAATAGTAACAAAAAGAAATCCCACCCCTCAAGATTGAGGGGCAGGGGAGTTGAATAGGCGAAGCCTATTTTTTATAAATTCTTCACAAGTATTTTGGGAAAATCTGTTGACAATAGAGTAGGGGAGTGGTAATGTAATCATCAGAAGGTGTTAGCACTCCAATTGGTTGAGTGCTAACAAATCAGAAAGCAGGTGAGAACGTGGAACTCGATGAAAGGAAAAAGAAAATTCTGCAGGCAGTTATTCGGAACTATCTGGAGACAGGAGAGCCGGTGGGCAGCAGGACAATTTCCAAGTATACCGATTTGAATTTAAGTTCCGCGACCATCCGCAATGAGATGTCCGATCTGGAAGAGATGGGCTACATTTTACAGCCCCATACCTCTGCAGGACGGATTCCTTCTGATAAGGGTTACCGCTTTTATGTAGACACCATGCTGGGTGAGCGGGAACGTGAAGTGGAAGAGTTAAAAGGTCTGCTTCTGGAAAAGGATGAAAAGATGGACACTCTCTTAAAGAGAGTGGCGAGAGTGCTGGCGACCAACACCAACTATGCGGCGATGATCACCACACCCCAGTATCAGCGCAATAAGCTGAAATTCATCCAGCTTTCAAAAGTAGATGAGCATCAGCTTCTGGCAGTTGTTGTAGTAGAAGGCAATGTGATCAAGAACACGATGCTTCAGGTCGAAGAGGATCTGGATGATGCGACACTCCTGAAACTGAACATCCTGTTAAACACCCATTTAAACGGGTTGTCGATTGATGAAATCAATCTTGCGATGATTTCGGAGATGAAGCAGCAGGCAGGCGTTCACAGCGGCATTGTAAGCGGAGTGATTGATGCAGTTGCCGAAGCGATCCGGTCGGATGAGGATTTAAAGATCTATACCAGCGGAACCAATAACATCCTGAAATATCCGGAGCTGACGGACAATCGGGAAAAGACCAGCGAGCTGATCAATGTATTTGAAGAAAAGAAAGCGCTGGGAGAGCTGGTTCAGGATTCCCTTTCCGAAGAGAATAACACCGGTATTCAGGTTTATATCGGCAATGAGACACCGGTTCAATCCATGAAGGATTGCAGCGTTGTAACTGCAACCTATGAGCTGGGAGAAGGCATGAGAGGTACGATCGGAATCATCGGTCCCAAACGAATGGATTATGACAAGGTCATCGGTACCTTAAAGACACTGATGAACGAGTTGGATACTTTATATAAGAAGTAGAAAGGGTGACAGGCGTGGCAGAAGAGAGAATGGAAGAGGAAGTAAAGCAGGACACATCGGAAACCGAAACGCAGGAAAAACGGAATACGGAAGAATGTGAAGAAACTGCGGAGGCTTCCGCAGAAAATACAGAAACCCCGGAAGATGGGGAAGCTTCTGAGGAAAAAGATAAAAAAGGCTTCTTTTCCGGAAGAAAAAAAGAGAAAAAGGAAGATGCCGTAAAGGCACAGATCAACGAGCTGCAGGATAAGGTAATGCGGCAGATGGCTGAGTTCGAGAACTTCCGCAAGCGTTCCGAAAAGGAAAAGTCTGCGATGTTCGAGACAGGCGCAAAGAGCGTGATCGAAAAGATCCTTCCTGTTGTAGATAATTTTGAAAGAGGACTTGCAACCGTACCGGAAGACGAAAAGGATGCTCCTTTTGTAGACGGTATGAACAAGGTTTACAGGCAGCTGCTAACAGAGCTTGAAAACCTTGGTGTAAAACCGATCGAAGCGGTCGGCAAAGAGTTCGATCCCAACTTCCACAATGCAGTGATGCAGGTGGAAAACGATGAGCTGGAACCCGGAACTGTAGCGCAGGAGCTTTTAAAGGGCTACATGTACAGGGACACCGTGGTACGTCACAGCATGGTCGCTGTTGTGCAGGAGTAAAAGCCTGCAGGCAGCTTTTCATAGATTTGAACAGAACATAAGACATTGCTTGAGATAGCCGATAAGGCAGAAGGAGAAAAGTTATGAGTAAGATTATTGGTATCGACCTTGGTACAACAAACAGTTGCGTAGCAGTTATGGAAGGCGGCAAGCCTACCGTTATCGCAAATGCAGAAGGAGCAAGAACAACACCTTCCGTAGTTGCATTCACAAAGACCGGTGAGAGACTGGTCGGCGAGCCTGCAAAACGTCAGGCGGTTACCAATGCAGACCGCACCATCGCTTCTATTAAGAGACATATGGGTACGGACTACAAGGTAGACATCGACGGAAAGAAATATTCCCCTCAGGAAATTTCCGCTATGATCCTGCAGAAGCTGAAAGCTGACGCAGAGAACTATCTGGGCGAGAAGGTATCCGAAGCAGTTATCACTGTTCCTGCATACTTCAACGATGCTCAGCGTCAGGCAACAAAGGATGCCGGCAAGATCGCAGGCCTCGATGTAAAGCGTATCATCAACGAACCTACCGCAGCAGCTCTGGCATACGGACTTGACAACGAAAAAGAACAGAAAATCATGGTATACGACTTAGGCGGCGGTACCTTCGATGTTTCCATCATCGAAATCGGTGACGGCGTTATCGAAGTTCTGGCAACCAATGGTGATACTCGTCTGGGCGGCGACGATTTCGATAACAAGATCATTGACTGGATGGTTTCCGAATTTAAGGCTCAGCAGGGCGTAGACCTGTCTAAAGACAAGATGGCAATGCAGAGACTGAAAGAAGCAGCTGAAAAGGCGAAGAAGGAGCTGTCCAGCGCGACAACAACCAACATCAACCTGCCTTTCATCAGCATGAATGCAAACGGACCTCTGCACTTTGATATGGATCTGTCCAGAGCAAAATTTGATGAACTGACAAGCGATCTGGTAGAGCGTACTGCAATTCCGGTTCAGAACGCATTAAAGGATGCAGGCATTACCGCTTCCGAGCTTGGCAAGGTACTGTTGGTCGGTGGTTCTACCCGTATCCCGGCTGTGCAGGATAAGGTAAAACAGCTGACCGGTCATGAACCCAGCAAGTCCTTAAACCCTGACGAGTGCGTTGCACTGGGTGCTTCCATCCAGGGCGGTAAGCTGGCAGGCGATGCAGGCGCAGGTGATATCCTGCTGCTGGATGTAACTCCTCTGTCCCTGTCCATTGAGACAATGGGTGGTATCGCAACCAGACTGATTGAGAGAAATACAACCATTCCTACTAAGAAGAGCCAGATCTTCTCTACTGCAGCTGATAACCAGACAGCCGTTGATATCAACGTTCTGCAGGGCGAGAGACAGTTCGCAAAGGACAACAAGTCCCTTGGACAGTTCCGTCTGGATGGTATTCCGCCTGCAATGCGTGGTGTACCGCAGATCGAGGTTACCTTCGATATCGATGCAAACGGTATTGTAAATGTATCCGCTAAGGATCTGGGCACAGGCAAGGAACAGCATATCACCATTACCGCTGGTTCCAACATGTCTGATGACGATATCAACAAGGCAGTAAAGGAAGCTGCTGAGTTTGAAGCGCAGGATAAGAAGAAGAAAGAAGCAATCGACACCAGAAACAGCGCAGACTCCTTCGTATTCCAGACCGAGAAGGCTCTGAATGAGGTTGGCGATAAAGTAGACGCAAGCGCAAAGGCAGGCGTTGAAGCAGATCTGAATGCACTGAAATCCCTGCTGGAGTCCACCAAGGATCAGGAGCTGACAGACAGTCAGGTAGCTGACATCAAGGCAGCTCAGGAGAAACTGATGCAGTCCGCTCAGGCAGTATTTGCAAAGGTTTATGAGCAGGCGCAGGGCGCAGCTGGTCAGGCAGGTCCTGATATGGGTAATGCAGCAGGTGCAGGCAGCAATGCAGGTGCAGGCAGCAATCCGGATGATGATGTTATTGACGGAGACTTCAGAGAAGTATAAAATAATACCCGGTAAATCGGCACAGTGCCAGATGACGCTGTGTCGGACCGGAAGAATGTACAATGGGGGCCGGATTCTTTCAGGCCCCTATCCGTGTGTAAACGCATATCTGCAACCTATGCAGGACGGATGCTTTGCGGTATTTTTGCATATGTTGCAGATATGCGTTATATGAAGATAAGCTTTAATAGAGGAGTTTGAATTATGGCGGAACAGAAAAGAGATTATTACGAAGTCCTCGGTGTTGACAAAAATGCCGATGACGCCGCTCTCAAAAAGGCATATCGTGCTCTTGCCAAGAAATATCATCCGGATATGAACCCTGGAGATAAAGAAGCAGAAAAGAAGTTTAAGGAAGCATCCGAAGCATATGCTGTTTTGAGTGATCCCGAAAAGAGACGTCAGTACGATCAGTTCGGACATGCGGCATTTGACGGTGGCGCAGGCGGAGCTGGCGGCTTCGGCGGTTTTGATTTTAACGGCGCAGATTTTGGAGACATTTTCGGGGATATTTTCGGAGATCTCTTTGGCGGACGCAGAGGTTCTGCCGGCGCAAGAAGCGGTCCCATGAAGGGAGCAAACCTGCGCACCAGCGTCAGAATCACCTTTGAAGAGGCCGTATTCGGTACGGAAAAAGAAATCGAGCTGACGGTGAAGGAAGAGTGTAAGACCTGTCACGGCACAGGCGCGAAGCCGGGAACCAGCCCGGAAACCTGTCCGAAGTGCGGCGGCAAGGGTCAGGTTGTATTTACGCAGCAGTCTTTCTTTGGAACAGTCCGTAACGTTCAGGCGTGCCCGGACTGCGGCGGTACCGGTAAGATTATCAAAGAAAAGTGTACCGATTGTCACGGAAGCGGTTTTGTTCCGATGAAGAAAAGGTTTGCAGTCACGATTCCGGCAGGTATCGACAACGGGCAGTGCAAGAGACTGGCAGGACAGGGCGAGCCCGGTATCAATGGCGGTCCAAGAGGTGATGTCCTGGTAGAAGTTATCGTTGGACAGCATCCGATTTTCCAGCGTCAGGATACCAACATCTACTCCACTGTTCCGGTTTCCTTTGCAGTGGCGGCGCTGGGCGGCGAAGTTGTCATCGATACCGTGGATGGTAAGGTGATTTATGACGTCAAGGCAGGCACCCAGACTGATACGAGAGTTCGTTTAAAAGGCAAAGGCGTACCGTCTCTGCGCAACAAGGATCTGCGCGGCGATCATTATGTAACTCTGGTTGTACAGACTCCCGAACATCTTTCTGCAGAAGCAAAAGAACTGCTGCGCAAGTTCGACGAAGCGACAGAAGACAGCTTACATGCGGCAGAACGCGTCAACAGCGGCGAAGCTCCGCATAAAGAAAAGAAAAAGCGCGGATTTTTCAATAAAGACAAATAACGCGAGTGGACTGTAACATGTAATTCAGGAAGTGGCAGGCGTTTTGTGCATTTTGCGGATGCACAAGCGCCTGTTTTTGTGTTATAGTAAAAAACTGAGTTAGTGTGTTTTCGGGAGGTGTTTCAGATGAAGTGGAAAAAATTTAAAATAAAAACCGTGACAGATGCAGAAGATATTATTATCAGCACCCTGTACGATATCGGGCTGGAGGGTGCGCAGATCGAGGACAAGGTTCCGTTGACCGCGCTGGAAAAGGAGCAGATGTTTGTAGACATTCTGCCGGACGGTCCTGCGGACGACGGCATCGCATATCTGAGCTTTTTTGTGGAAGAAAAAGAGGACGGCAGTCTGGAATTAAACGGCGAACCTGTGACCGAAGCGCAGATCTGCGAAAAGGTGAAGGAAGAGCTGGACGGTCTGCGCATGTTCTGTGAGATCGGAGAAGGCAGCATTGCGGTAGATGAAACCGAGGATATCGACTGGATCAACAATTGGAAGCAGTATTTCCATCAGTTTTACATCGACGATCTTCTGGTAATTCCGTCCTGGGAGGAAGTCAAACCGGAGGATCAGGGCAAGATGATCCTGCACATTGATCCGGGCACGGCGTTCGGAACCGGTATGCATGAGACAACGCAGCTGTGCATCCGTCAGCTGAAAAAATTTATCACACCGGAGACAGAGCTTTTGGATGTGGGAACCGGCAGCGGTATTCTGGCAATTCTATCTCTGATGTATGGCGCAAAGCATGCGGTCGGAACAGACCTCGATCCCTGCGCGGTGGATGCGGTTGCGGACAATATGGCAAACAACGGCATTGCACCGGAGCAGTTTGAAATGATGATCGGAAATATCATCAATGACAAGGCAGTCCAGGATCAGGTGGGCTATGAAAAATACGATATCGTCGTTGCAAATATTTTAGCGGACGTTCTGGTTCCGCTGACACCCGTGATTGTAAATCAGCTGAAAGAAGGCGGCATTTACATCACATCCGGTATCATCGATGATAAGGAAACGGTCGTAACAGAGGCGGTAAAGGCAGCAGGCCTGGAACTGCTCGAGGTAACATATCAGGGCGAATGGGTCAGCGTGACCGCACGGAAGAAGGAAACGCAGTGCGCAGGATGAAATGAAATGCAGCGCGCTGATTCATGACAATAGAATGTTCGCAGAGCGTACATTCTATTGTCTAAATGCAACACAGGTTGAAGCGCGTCGTACAGACGAAAAGAAACCAAAAGGGGCGTCAGGAATCAAATGTATCAGTTTTTTGTGGAGCCTTCCCAGATCCAGGGCAATCGGATTGTGATAACGGGAAGCGATGTCAACCATATTAAAAATGTGCTTCGAATGAAGCCGGGCGAAGAAATTGCAGTATCCAACGGCACAGACGGAAAGGAATACCGCTGCGGAATCGAAGAGCTTCTGGAGGATGAAGTCCTCTGTACGCTGCGGTTTATCAAAGAAGACGGGCTGGAGCTGCCTGCGCGGGTGACTTTTTTTCAGGGGCTGCCCAAGGCGGACAAGATGGAATTTATCGTGCAGAAGCTGGTGGAGCTCGGCGCATACCGGATTGTGCCGGTGGCGTTGAAGCGCAGTGTCGTTCATCTGGATGAAAAAAAGGCGAAAGCGCGGCAGGCGCGCTGGCAGTCGATCGCAGAAGCAGCAGCGAAGCAGAGTAAGCGCCGGATTGTGCCGGAGGTTGGGGCAGTCTGCACTTTAAAGGAAGCGCTGGAACAGACGAAAGAGATGGATTTAAAACTGATTCCCTACGAGCTTTCCGAAGGGATGATGCGGACGAAGAAGCTGATCGAAAGCGCAGCGCCCGGTCAGGAAATCGGCGTGTTTATCGGTCCGGAGGGCGGCTTTGAAGAGGCAGAGGTAGCGCTTGCGATGCAGTCCGGATTTATGCCGGTGACGCTGGGCAAACGGATTTTGCGGACGGAGACAGCGGGGCTGACCGTGATGGCGTGGCTGATGTACCAGTTGGAAGACTCCGGCATATCATAAAGCAGGAAACGGTTTGCCCTGGGGCGACCGGGTTCAAACGGATTTTTTCGAGATTTTGGAAAAAGCAGGTGAAAGGTTATGGAATGTTATCTGGACAACTCGGCTACAACGCGGTGTCTGGACAGCGCGGCAGCGCTGATGGCCGGGATTTTATGTACGGACTACGGAAATCCGTCCAGTTTGCATCATAAAGGGGTGCAGGCGGAGGAATATGTCCGCCATGCGCGGGAAGTGATTGCAAAGACATTAAAGGTTACGCCCAAGGAGATCTTCTTTGCCTCCGGCGGGACGGAGTCGGATAATCTGGCGCTGCGCGGTGCAGCGTATGCAAATGCACGGCAGGGCAAGCATCTGATTACGACATCGATCGAGCATCCGGCGATCCTCAATACGATGCAGTATCTGGAGCAGCAGGGCTTTGAGGTGACGTATCTGCCGGTCGATGAAAACGGAAAAATCCGTTTGTCCGATCTGGAAGCGGCGATCCGTCCGGATACGATTCTGGTTTCGATCATGCACACGAATAATGAGATCGGAGCCCTTGAGCCGATCGCAGAGGCGGGCGAGCTGATCAAACGCGTCAATCCGAACACGCTGTTCCACGTGGACGCGGTGCAGGGCTATGGCAAGGCAAAAATTCTGCCGAAACGGATGAAAATCGACATGCTGTCTGTTTCGGGACACAAAATCCACGGACCGAAGGGAATCGGATTTTTGTATGTCGGAGATCGCGTGAAAATCCGTCCCATCGTGTTCGGCGGCGGACAGGAGCGGGGACTGCGCTCCGGCACAGAAAACGTTCCGGCAATCGCAGGCATGGGAAAAGCGGCAGAGGAGATGTATCAGAACCTGGATACCGATCTGGATCGGATGTATGCGCTGAAACAACGGCTTGCCGACGGCATTTCCACGATGGAAAATGTGCGGATCAACGGACTTTGCGGACGGGACAGCGCACCGCATGTGCTGAGCGTGTCGTTTGCAGGGGTGCGCAGCGAGGTGCTTTTGCATGCGCTGGAGGAACGGGAAATCTATGTGTCCGCAGGAAGCGCGTGCGCATCGAACCATCCGGATACGGCAGGGAGCGCGACGCTTCGGGCGATCGGTCTGCCGAAGGAGCTGTTAAATTCGACGATCCGTTTCAGCCTTTCCGTCTTTACGACAGAAGAAGAAATTGATTATACGGTACAGGTGCTGCACGAGCTGGTTCCGATGCTGCGCCGGTTTACCAGAAGATAAAAGGATACCTCCGCTTTTGAGGCGCAGACGACCGGGAAAGCGGGAGAGCAATATGCTGCAGCCTGCCTGCGGCCGGAGGACAGACGGCAGGCAAATGCTGCGGATAAAGAAAGGAAATGAGCATGTATAAAGCTTTTCTGATTAAATATGCAGAAATCGGCGTAAAGGGCAAAAACAGGGATCTGTTTGAGGAAGCGCTGGTTCGTCAGATCAAGTATGCGTTAAAGCGCTGCGAAGGAGAATTCCGGGTGCGTCGAACGAGAGGACGTATCTATATTGATGTATTATCGGATGATTATGACTATGAAGAAACCATCGACAACTTGAAGACTGTCTGCGGCGTCAGCGCGATCTGTCCGATGGTTCAGCTCGAAGACGAAGGCTTCGACAAGCTGTGCGAGAGTGCGGTTTCCTATATGGACGAGCACTATTCGGACAAAAACATCACCTTCAAGGTCAATGCGCGCCGTGCCCGCAAAAACTATCCTGTGGAGTCGATGGAGATCAATGCATCTGTCGGTGAAAAGATCCTGCAGGCGTTCCCCGAGATCCGCGTGGACGTCCACAATCCTGACGTGATGCTTTATATCGAGGTACGCGAGCATATTTATATTTATTCGATCGAAATTCCCGGTCCCGGCGGTATGCCGGTCGGCACCAACGGTAAGGCGATGCTGCTGTTATCCGGCGGTATCGATTCTCCGGTTGCCGGATTTATGGTTGCAAAGAGAGGCGTCAAGATTGACGCGGTTTATTTCCATGCGCCTCCGTACACCAGCGAGCGCGCAAAGCAGAAGGTTGTAGATCTTGCAAAGCTGGTAGCACGTTACAGCGGACCGATCTATCTGCATGTCATCAATTTTACGGAGATCCAGCTGGCGATTTATGAAAAGTGCCCGCACGATGAGCTGACGATCATTATGCGCCGTTACATGATGAAAATCGCAGAAGACATTGCGAAAAAGACGGAATGCCTCGGACTGATCACCGGTGAGAGCATCGGACAGGTTGCGAGCCAGACGATCCAGTCCCTCGCGGTAACGAATGAAGTCTGCACCCTGCCGGTATTCCGTCCTTGTATCGGGCTGGACAAGCAGGAGATCGTGGAGATTTCCGAAAAGATCGGTACCTATGAGACGTCAATCCTGCCCTTCGAGGATTGCTGTACGATTTTCGTCGCAAAGCATCCTGTTACCAAACCGAATCTCGCAGTGATCAAGCGCCATGAAGAGAACTTAAAGGACTGCATCGATGAAATGATGCAGCGTGCATTGGATACGGAAGAACTGATTGTGGTCGAGGCGCAGTAAGGCACCTTTGGGGCGCGTGCGGCAAGTCGCGTAAGCGACAGATTTCAAATTGCCGCACTGCGCATTCAGAAGGTATTGCTGCCAGTTCACCCGCGCCATTCGCAAAAGCGCATCTTCGATGCTCTCCGCTGCTTCGCAGCTCTTTTTGCTCATGAGATGGCGCTCCCTTCGTACCTTTCTGCAAGCAGATTTTCATGCAAGCATGAAATCTACTTGCAGAAAGGTACGAGTGAACTGGGAGGGACAACTAAAATAAAATGGAATCCCGTATACGGGATTCCAGCGCGTGCGGCAGGTCGCGTAAGCGACAGATTCCGATTGCCGCACTGCGCATTCAGGCTTTTTAATTTGTTTTCATACTGAAAACAAATTAAAAAGCCCCCCGATCTCTCGGAGAGCTTTCTGATCCGTTTTGAATTAGATCATGTAGGGCTTAAGAACTTCCAGTACAGCATCAACATTGGTGTCTTCTGCATGGATGTTTAAGTCGATCGGCTTGGAAAGATCCAGGCTGAAGATACCCATGATAGATTTAGCATCGATAACGTATCTGCCGGATACCAAGTCGAAATCGTAATCGAATTTGGTAATGTCGTTTACAAAAGATTTTACCTTATCGATAGAGTTTAAGGAAATCTGAACTGTTTTCATGATAACTACCTCCTTTGGGTTCATACCTTCTGATCCTATATTAGCAAACTATCGTCACAAAAGTCAATTATCAAACGTAACAAAAATGGTGGAGAATAATATGAAAAGTGTTGCATTACATAATTTAGGTTGCAAAGTGAATGCGTATGAGCTGGAGGTTATGCAACAAAAGTTACAAGATCGGGGATATAAAATTGTGCCTTTTGATTCCGATGCGGACATTTATATTGTAAATACCTGTACCGTAACCAACATTGCAGACCGGAAGAGCCGTCAGATGCTGCACCGGGCAAAGCACAAAAATCCGGACGCGGTTGTCGTTGCGGTCGGGTGCTTTGTACAGGCGGGCGAGGAAAACAGAATGGACGACTGCATTGATCTGGCGGTGGGAAACCAGCATAAAAAGGATATCGTGGAGATTCTGGAGGCGTATTTGGAGGAGCATACTGCAGACGCCAGCGCCGTGACAGACATCGGCGCCGTGCGGGAGTATGAGGAAATGCGTATGGAGCAGAGCACGGAGCACACACGGGCGTATATCAAGATTCAGGATGGCTGCAACCAGTTCTGCTCGTATTGTATCATTCCGTTTGTGCGCGGACGCGTCCGGAGCAGAAAGCAGGAGGATGTGTTGGCTGAGGTGAGAGGGCTGGCGGAAAAAGGCTTTCAGGAGGTTGTCATCACCGGTATTCATTTGAGCTCCTACGGCATGGATTTTATCGGAGAGACGGACGGAGATTACCTGAAAAACGGAAAAGATTTGCGGGGAACGGCGTTTGAACGCGCCTATCTGGTTTCTTTGCTGGAGGAAATCGCAAAGGTGGACGGCATTCGCAGAATCCGTCTGGGTTCGCTGGAGCCCCGTATCATCACAGAAGAGTTTGCCGGACGGCTGGCGGCGATTCCGCAGCTTTGTCCGCATTTTCACCTGTCTCTGCAGAGTGGCTGCAATGAAACGCTCAAGCGGATGAATAGACATTATACGGCGGAGGAATACTATGAAAAAGTGCAGATTCTCCGCAAGTATTTTGAACATCCTGCGATTACGACGGATGTAATCGTCGGTTTCCCTGGAGAAACTGCGGAGGAATTTGCGGTGACGAAGACATTTCTGGAAAAGGTTCATTTCTTTGAAATGCATATTTTCAAATATTCCCGCAGAAAAGGTACGGTTGCAGACAAGCTGCCCGGACAGCTGACGGACGCTCAGAAGACGGAACGCAGCGGACAGCTGCTGGCGCTGGAAAAGGAACAGTCCAGAGAATTCCGTGCGCATTATCTGGGACAGGAAGTGGAAGTCCTGATCGAAGAGCAGAAGGAGATCGGCGGAAAGGTATACTGGCTCGGTCATACGGATACCTATGTAAAGGCTGCGTTTGCGGCGGACAGTGCAGAATGCATGGATTATTCGAACCGGCTGGTGCACGGACGAGCGGTTTCTTTCCTGTCGGACGAGGTTTTGGAAATTGCATTGAATTTTTAAGAGAAGTAGGGTAAGATAGGTTATAGAGCTTTGAACAAAGGACGTGACAATATGCAGGATTTGGAAAATACACAGTATTTTAAAGTAGAAGTAGAGCCGGAAAATGGCGTAAAAATGATCCTTTCTGAAGTGTATGAAGCACTTTCTGAAAAAGGCTATGATCCGGTGAGTCAGATTGTCGGCTATATTATGTCCGGAGATCCGACCTATATTACCAGCTATCGCAACGCACGCGGTCTGATCGGACGGGTGGAGCGCGACGAGCTGGTAGAGGAAATGCTCAAGGAGTACATCGAGAAGAATCACTGGAAGCGCTGAGCGACCAGAGGAACAACAAGGAGAAGCGGGATGCGAGTGATGGGGCTTGATTTCGGTTCCAAGACAGTGGGAGTTGCCATCAGCGACCCGCTTTTTGTGACTGCCCAGGGAATCGAAATCATCAGAAGAAAAGAAGAGAATAAGCTGCGCCATACGCTGCAGCGAATTGAAGAACTGATCGGAGAATACGAGGTCGGGCAGATTGTGCTCGGTCTTCCGAAAAATATGAACGCCACAGAGGGAGAGCGCGTGGAGAAGACGAAGGAATTTGCGGATAAGCTGGCACGCAGAACCGGACTTCCGGTGGCATTTATGGATGAGAGACTGACGACGGTTGCAGCGGACCGCACGATGATGGAAGTCGGCGTGCGCCGGGAAAACCGGAAGGAATATGTGGATATGATTGCAGCTGTGCTGATTTTACAGGAATATCTGGACAGACAGCGGATGCAGACAGAGAACGGACAGGAGAATTAAGCTTTGGAAAAGATTACATTTTGCCCGGAGGACGGGGAAGCCGTTGAATTTTTTGTGCTGGAACAGACCAGACTCGGCGGAGTTGATTATATTCTGGTAACAGACAGTGAAGACGACGATGCGGAAGCGCTGATTTTAAAGGACGTTTCTGCGCCGGAGGACGAAGAAGCCATTTACAGCATCGTAGATGACGATAAAGAAATGGATGCAGTGGCTGCGATTTTTACAGATATGCTCGAGGATATTGAGCTTGAAAAGGAATAAATGCGAGCACCTTTTTCGTGCAGCACAACGTGATTTATCCTTGCTATAAAAATAAAAATGGAGGTAATTTTGCTTGAAAAGAACAAAAAAAGTGAATATTGACGGCCCCAGCCTGAAGATTATACCATTGGGCGGACTGGAGCAGATCGGAATGAACATTACTGCCTTTGAATACGAAGACAGTATTGTTGTAGTTGACTGCGGCCTTTCTTTCCCTGATGACGATATGCTGGGAATCGATCTGGTGATTCCGGACGTGACTTATTTAAAGGAAAATGCGGATCGGGTAAAGGGATTTGTGATTACGCACGGTCATGAGGATCATATCGGAGCACTTCCGTATGTGCTGCGGGAGTTGAATATTCCGATCTATGCGACCAGACTGACGATGGGACTGATCGAAAACAAGCTGCGCGAGCACAATCTGCTGGGCCACACGAAGCGTAAGGTGATCAAATTCGGACAGTCCGTAAATCTGGGACAGTTTAGGATCGAATTTATCAAGACGAACCATAGCATCGTAGACGCGGCTGCACTGGCGATCCATTCTCCTGCGGGAACAGTTGTCCATACCGGTGACTTTAAGGTGGACTATACTCCGGTATTTGGTGAAGCAATCGATTTGCAGCGGTTCGCGGAGCTTGGCAAAAAAGGCGTGCTGGCGCTGATGTGTGATTCCACCAACGCGGAACGGAAAGGCTTTACACAGTCTGAGCGGACGGTAGGACATACCTTTGATACGATTTTCCATGAGCATCAGGGCTCCCGGCTGATCATTGCGACGTTTGCATCCAATGTGGATCGGGTACAGCAGATTATCAATACTGCGCATAAATATGGACGGAAAGTTGTGGTTGAAGGCCGCAGCATGGTAAATATCATTGATACAGCCATGAACCTTGGCTGCATCAACATCCCGGAGAATACGCTGGTGGATATTGACCGCCTGAAGGATTATCCGGACGACAGAACCGTTATTATTACAACAGGAAGCCAGGGCGAGAACATGGCGGCGTTGAGCCGTATGGCATCGAGCGTTCACAGAAAGGTTTCCATCGGACCCAACGATACGATTATTTTCTCCTCGAATCCGATTCCCGGTAACGAAAAAGCCGTAACGAGAGTTATCAACGAGCTGGAGATGAAGGGTGCAGAGGTTATTTTCCAGGATGTCCATGTTTCCGGACATGCATGTCAGGAAGAGATCAAGCTGATTTATACGCTGGTTCATCCCAAATACGCGATTCCGGTGCACGGCGAATACAAGCACCTGAAGGCCCAGGCTGGCATCGCGCAGGAGCTCGGAATCCAGAAGGAAAATATTTTCATCCTGCGCTCCGGCAATGTCCTGGAATTAAATGAGGAAAAGGCTGGCGTGACCGGACAGGTTGCGGCTGGCGCAATTCTGGTAGATGGGCTTGGTATCGGCGATGTCGGAAACGTTGTGCTGCGGGACAGACAGCATCTGGCAGAGGATGGTATCATGATTGTTGTTGTTGCATTGGACAGCATCAGCGGACAGATCGCAAGCGGCCCGGATCTCGTATCCAGAGGCTTCGTTTACGTCAAAGAATCCGATGCACTGATGGACGAGGCACGGGACCTGATGGAAAACGTTATGGAGGGCTGCGTGAGCAGAGGCTGCACCGACTGGGGCAGAATCAAGACCGCGATCAAGGACAATTTAGGCGACTTTATCTGGAAAAAGACGAAGAGACGCCCGATGATTTTACCGATCATTATGGAAGTGTAAAGTAAGGGGAAACATGAGCAGAGTTGAGACAGCTTTGGAGGAACTGATTGCCGCGGTAATCGCTTCTGAAGAATACAGGGAATATGACAGACAGAAACAAATCATGAAGGAGCAACCGGAATTAAAAGCCCAGATCGACCGGTTCCGGCAGGAAAATTTTGAACTGCAGAATTCGGCTCAGGCGGATGAGCTTTTTGACAGGACGGATGAATTTTCGAGGCGTCTGGAGGAGTTCCGCAAAAATCCGCTGGTGGACGAATTCCTGAACGCAGAGCTGGATTTTTGCAGGATGATTCAGGAGATCAACGGAAAAATCGTGGAGGCAGTGAACTTTGAGTAATAAGAAAAAAGCAAAGCATCAGTCGAAAAAAAACTCTGTGGCAAAAAATATTGCAGGCGGCGCGGTCGGAACGATTTTTAATGCGGTTCTGATCATTGTCGCTGTGATGCTGATCTACTATTTCGCAGTTTCCGCGTATCAGTACGGTGTGCGGATTTACGGGGAGCCTGCAATTTCGGAGGAACCCGGAACCGAAATAAACGTAACAATTACGGACGGAATGGATTTTAAAGGGATTGCGAAGCAGCTCTACGAAAAGGGCCTGGTCCGGGAAGAGAGACTGTTTTATATTCAGGAGCGCTTATCCAACTATTCAGAGGACGGCTTTGTGGCGGGCGATTATGTGCTTTCCACTGCGATGACGCCGGATGAAATGATGGATGTGATGGGCGCAGGCGGAGACGATAAATGATTGTAGAAGAGAGAATGCGAACGTTTATCAATTCTCTGGACCCCGGAGAGCCTGCATGGCTGGACGAGATTCGCAGCAGTGCGCTGCAGGATAACGTGCCGATTATCCGGATGGAGATGGGAAGTCTGCTGCGTTTTCTATTGACTCTCAGACGGCCGTCTTCTATCCTTGAGGTAGGGACGGCCGTTGGTTATTCCGCTCTTTTTATGAGCGAATACATGCCGGAGAATTGCCATATTACGACGATTGAAAAATATGAAAAACGGATTCCGATCGCAAAACAGAACTTCAAAACAGCCGGTCGGGAGGACAAGATCACGCTGCTGGAGGGCGATGCAGCAGAAATTCTGGCAGAGCTGTCGCAGCCGTTTGATTTTATTTTCATGGATGCGGCGAAAGGACAGTATATGCACTTTTTGCCGGACGTCCTGCGCCTGCTTGCGCCGGGCGGTCTGCTGGTTTCGGATAACGTGCTGCAGGAAGGCAATATCATCGAATCCCGCTATGCGGTGTGCAGACGCGATCGGACGATTCATGCGAGGATGCGGGAATATTTATACACCCTGACCCACCATGACGAGCTGGAAACGGTCGTGCTTCCGGTGGGAGACGGAGCGACGCTGAGCGTGAAGCTGCCCGAAAAAGAGCAGAACGCACAGCCGTGAAATGGAGAATGAGGAGAGCAAATCAGATGAAAAAACCGGAATTGCTGATTCCGGCCGGCAGTCTTGAGGTGTTAAAGACTGCGGTCAATTTTGGAGCGGATGCAGTTTATATCGGCGGAGAGGCGTTTGGACTGCGGGCAAAGGCGAAAAATTTTTCCCCGGAGGATATGGCGGAGGGGATCGCCTATGCGCATGATCGGGGCGTTAAGGTCTATGTGACAGCGAATATTTTAGCACATAACGGAGATCTGGAAGCGGCTTCGGATTATTTTATGGAGCTGAAGCACTTAAAAACAAAAGACGGCAGACCGGTTCCGCCGGATGCGCTGATTATTTCCGATCCCGGACTGTTCATGATTGCGAAGCGAGTGTGCCCGGAGATCGAGCTGCACATTTCCACGCAGGCAAACAGCACGAACTACGAGACGTGGCTGTTCTGGTGGAATCTGGGCGCAAAGCGTGTGGTTTCCGCACGGGAGCTTTCCCTGGCAGAGCTGAAGAAAATCCGCAGCCATATTCCGTCTGATATGGAAATTGAGAGCTTCGTGCACGGCGCGATGTGTATTTCCTATTCCGGCCGCTGCCTTCTGAGCAATTATTTTACCGGACGGGACGCCAACCGCGGTGCATGTACCCATCCGTGCCGCTGGAAATATGCGGTGATGGAAGAATCCAGACCAGGCGAATATCTGCCGGTTTATGAAAACGAAAGAGGAACGTTTATTTTCAATTCCAAGGATCTGTGTATGCTCGAACATATTTCGGATCTGCTGGATGCGGGAATTGACAGCTTTAAAATAGAAGGACGGATGAAGACAGCGCTGTATGTGGCGACGGTGGCGCGGACATATCGGAAAGCAATTGACGACTGTCTGGAATCCGAAGAAAAATACCGCGCCAATATGGACTGGTACCACCGCGAAATTTCACGCTGTACCTATCGACAGTTTACAACGGGCTTTTATTACGGAAAGCCGAATGAAGAATCTCAGATTTATGATTCTAATACCTATCAAAGTGATGCGGTTTATCTGGGCACTGTTTACGAGACGGATCGAAAGGGCCGTGCAAGGATCGAACAGCGTAATAAATTCTGCGTGGGCGATGTGATCGAGATCATGAAGCCGGACGGCAGAAATGTGGCATGTCAGGTGCTGCAGATCCAGGACGATCAGGGGGAAAAAATGGAGAGCGCGCCCCATCCGAAGCAGGAGCTGTGGCTGACGCTTTCTGAGACCGCAGAAACGGGAGATTTACTTCGTACAATTGTCGAAAAGGAGACGGACGAATGAGTGAAGTGCTGAATGTGGAAAAGCTGTTTGGAGAAAATGTATTCACCCTTGGAAAGATGCAGGAGCGTCTTCCCAAAAAAGCGTTCGCGGAAGTGAAACGCGTCATGGAGCATGGCGGTGAGCTGGACAACGCGACAGCGGACGTTGTGGCAAAGACGATGAAGGACTGGGCAGTGGAGCATGGCGCGACCCATTACACCCACTGGTTCCAGCCGCTGACCGGCATCACGGCGGAGAAGCATGATTCCTTCGTGACACATCCGGATGAGAACGGAAAGATGCTGATGGAGTTTTCCGGCAAGGAGCTGATTAAGGGCGAGGCAGACGCTTCGTCATTTCCCTCCGGCGGTCTGCGTTCCACATTTGAAGCGAGAGGCTATACGGTATGGGATATCACTTCCCCTGCGTTTTTAAAAGAAGATGCGACGGGTGTGATTCTGTGTATCCCGACGGCGTTCTGCTCCTTTACAGGGGAGGCGCTCGATAAAAAGACTCCGTTGCTTCGTTCGATGGAAGCAATTTCCCAGCAGGCGATGCGAATCGTTCGTCTGTTCAACAAAAACACGACAGCGACAAAAGTTACTCCGTCTGTCGGCGCGGAGCAGGAGTATTTCCTGATTGACCGGGCAAAATATTTACAGAGAAAAGATTTGATTTTTTCCGGCAGAACGCTGTTCGGCGCGCCCGCACCGAAAGGGCAGGAGCTGGAGGATCACTATTTCGGTGTGATCCGCGAGCGGGTCGGTGCGTTTATGAAGGATTTAAACGTGGAGCTGTGGAAGCTCGGCGTGACGGCAAAGACGCAGCACAATGAGGTTGCGCCCGCGCAGCACGAGCTTGCCCCGGTCTATGAAACTGCGAACATTGCAATGGATCACAACCAGCTTGTCATGGAGACGATGAAAAAGGTGGCAGAGCGTCATAACCTGCGCTGCCTGCTGCATGAAAAGCCGTTTGCAGGCGTCAACGGCTCCGGCAAGCACGACAACTGGTCGATTACGACGGATACCGGCATGAATCTGCTGGATCCTGGCGAGACGCCCAATGAAAATATCCAGTTTTTATTGGTGCTTGCCTGCGTTATCAAGGCTGTGGATACACATGCCGACCTGTTGCGCAGAAGCGCCTCCAATGTCGGTAATGATCTTCGTCTCGGTGCAAGTGAAGCGCCTCCGGCAATCGTTTCCATATTTCTGGGCACACAGCTGGAGGATGTGGTAAGACAGCTTGTGGAAACCGGCGAAGCCCGTTCCTGCCTGGAGGGTTCCACGTTACATACCGGCGTTTCCACCGTGCCTGATCTGCCGATGGATGCCACGGACAGAAACCGTACCTCTCCGTTTGCCTTTACCGGAAACAAGTTCGAGTTCCGTATGGTCGGCTCTTCGGATTCCATCGGAAGCCCGACGACGACCATCAACGCAATTGTCGCAGAGGCGTTCTGCGAAGCTGCTGACCGATTGGAAGCTGCCGGGGAGGAAAATTTCGACATGGCGGTGCACGATCTGATTAAGGAATATATGACGGCACATCAGCGCATTCTTTTCAACGGAGACGGTTATTCGAAGGAATGGGAGAAAGAGGCGCAGCGCCGCGGACTTCCGGTATTTCCGGGTATGATCGATTCGGTGGAGGCACTGACGACCGATAAGGCGATCCGGTTGTATGAGCGTTTCGGCATCTACAACCGTGCAGAGCTGGAATCCAGAAAAGAGATTGTTTACGAAACCTATGTCAAGACGATTCATATTGAGGCAAAGACGATGATCGATATGGCGTCGAAAGATATTCTTCCTGCCGTTATGCGGTACACAAAGACGTTGGCGGATACCGTCGCTTCCCTGGAATCAGTCGGTGCAGACAGCAGCGTTTCAAAAATGCTGTTGAAAGATACCTCTGCTCTGCTGTCTCAGGCTTCCGCCGCGCTGGAAGACCTGAAACAAAAGGAAGCAGACGGAAACGTGCAGAAAAAAGATGCGAGAAAGCAGGCATTTTTTTATCGGGACGAGATCGTTCCTGCAATGGAAGCCCTGCGCGCACCGGTAGATGCGCTCGAGATGAAGGTAGACCGTTCGTTCTGGCCGATGCCCGGATATGCGGATTTGCTGTTTGAAGTGTAAAAATGCGTCAGCGGATTCGACGCAGGAAATCCTCGTGAATCCGCTGACGAAGCGGCAGGTGAATCTGGAAAAAATAAAAAATAAAAAATTTAAAAAAGAATGAAAAAGATAATCAAGAAAAGTTAAGAAGAAAACTACAAAGAAGAAATGAAAAGCTACAAAAGAAAAATAAAATAAAAAATCAAAAGACAACTAATAAAGTAAGTGAAATAAATAGAAAAAAACGTATGAAAAATATGATTTTAATATCATTTTTTATATTTACTGTTATACTTGGAAAAATTGCATATTTGCAATTTGCAAAAGGCCAAGAACTTCAATCTATGGCATATTTGCAACAGACTTTGGATAGAAGTGTTAACCCAAAAAGAGGAACAATATATGATGCGACTGGAAAAAATATTTTAGCTATTAGTAGTACTGTGGAAACTGTAACTGTAAATCCAGTTAACATTGCAAGCAATGATAAAGAAAAGGTAGCAGAGGCACTTGCTAATATATTTGAGCTAGACTATGAAAAAGTATTAAAAAAAGTAAAAAAGCATAGTTCTATAGAAACAATTGTAAAAAAAGTGGATAAAGATAAAACGGATGAGTTAAGAAGTTGGATGGAAGCAAATAATATAACAAATGGAATTAATATAGATGAAGATACAAAAAGATATTATCCATATAATAATTTGGCTTCACAAGTTATAGGATTTACAGGAAGTGATAATCAGGGATTAGATGGAATTGAAGCAATATATGAAAATGAACTAAAGGGAGAAAAAGGAAAAATAGTAAAAATGACAGATGCAAGAGGAGGAGATATCGAAAAAGAAGGGGAAAACTATGTGGAACCTGTGGATGGAATGGACTTAATATTGGGAATAGATGCAACTATACAAGGAATTGCAGAAAAGTATTTAAAAGAGGCATGCATAGATAATAAAACTACAGATGGTGGAAATATAATTATAATGGATCCAAAAACAGGAGATATTTTAGCAATGGCAGGATATCCAAATTACAATTTAAACGAACCATATAAACCAAGTACAGATGAAATGAAAGAAGTATGGGATAGCCTTTCAGATAGTGATAAAACTAAACAAATGCAAGCAATGTGGAGAAACAAAGCAGTAACAGATACATATGAACCTGGATCTACATTTAAACTTTATACAGCATCAGCAGCATTAGAAGAAGGAATAGCAAAGCCAGATGAGAAAGGAGCCTTTAATTGTACTGGAAGTATTGAAGTAGCAGGAGTTAGAATTAAATGTTGGAGACATTATAGACCACATGGTTCACAAAGCTTAAGAGAGGCATTAATGAATTCATGTAATCCAGTTTTTATAGGGCTTGGTGAAAAAATAGGAGTAAAAACTTACTATGAATATTTAAGAAAATTTGGATTTTTAAAAAAGACTGGAATAGATTTACCAGGAGAAGCTAGCAGTATATTTTTAAAGGAAGAAAAAGTAGGACCTGTTGAACTTGCAACAATTGCATTTGGTCAAAGATTTGAAATTACTCCTATTCAAATGATAACAGGAGTTGCTACTATTGCAAATGGCGGAACACATGTAAAACCTAGAATTGTTAAAGCGAAAGTAAATAGCAAAACAGGAGAGAGGATAGAAATTCCTATTGAAAAAGAAGAAAATGTAATATCTAAAGAAACTGCAAATAATGTATTAAGTATGATGAATACAGTTGTTGATGTTGGAACAGGAAAAAATGCACAAGTTAAAGGATATAGCATAGGTGGAAAAACAGGAACATCAGAAGATGGGGTAAACACAAACAAGTATGTAACTTCATTTGTAGGAGTGGCACCAATAGAAGATCCACAAATTGTTTTATTAGTAACCTTGTACAATCCAACAGGAGAAGGAGGACACCAAGGAGGTGGTGTTGCAGCTCCGATAGGAGGTCAGTTGTTTTCAGAAATTTTACCATATATAGATGCTAAGAAAAATGAAGCTGCAGAATCAGAAAAAATTGTTGAAGTTCCTAATATAGAAGGAATAACAATCGAAGAGGCAAGAAAAATTTTAAAAGATAGCGGATTAGACATAAATATTGAAAAAGATGAAAGTTTAAATGAAAAGGAGACGATTATAAAAGAACAATTGCCTAAAAAAGGAATAAAATTAAAAGCAGGGAGTAAAGTTATAATAAGTTATTAAAATGATAAAACAAGATAAATATAATATATTGAATCAAGTAAATTCCACATTATATAAATTGTTCATTTAAAGTAATTAAGAAAATGATAAATAATACATTAAGTGAAAAGTTAGATGTAATTTTGTAAATTAAATGCAATTTGTACGATTAAATATAGTTTTAAAGGAATATATGGTAAATAACAGTCAAAAAAACTCCAAAAAAGGTATACAAAACTTTAATTTAGTTATATAATGTAAACGATTAAAATCGGAGCATTGTATAATAGAAAGGATTTTACTATGAAACTAAAAGAAATTTTAGTAGGGCTTGATAAAATAAGAGCCAAAGGAGAGCTAGATGTAGAAGTTTCAAACATATCGAGTAATTCAAAAGAAGTAAAAAAAGGAGATATGTTTGTTGTAATTAATGGTTTTGAGTCAAATGGAGCCGAATATATAGAAGAGGCAATACAAAATGGAGCAGAAGTAATAATGGCTCAGAACGACATAGACAAAGGTACTATTTTAAAAATTCCAGATGGAATTACAATAGTTTTAGTAGAAAATGTAAGGCATGCTTTGGCAATATCTGCATGCAATTTCTATAAAAATCCATCTAGAAAATTTAAATTAATAGGTGTTACAGGCACAAAAGGAAAAACAACAACAACCTTTATGATAAAAGATATTTTAGAAAAACAGGGATTTAAAGTTGGGTTAGTAGGTACGATTTGTACTTATATAAATGGAAAAAATTTAGGTGATAATGATAGAACTACTCCAGAAAGTTTAGAACTACAAAAGCTGTTTAGTATGATGGTAGAGGAAAAAACAGAAGTTGTTGTTATGGAAGTATCATCTCAAAGTTTAAAGTTATCAAGAGTTGATGGATGTGATTTCGACATAGGAATATTTACAAATTTCTCAGAAGACCATATAAGTGAGAAAGAACATCCAAATATGGAAGATTACTTTAATTCAAAAATACAATTGTTTAAAATGTGCAAAAGTGGATTTATTAATGTAGATAACATATATACATCACAAATATTAAAAATTGTTCAAGATTGTGATATTAAGACTTATGGAATAGACAATCCAGCAAATTTACTTGCAAAAGATATTACAGTTACAAATACAACCGCAGATTTTAAAGTAAAAATTGGTGATAGAAATGAAAGAATAAAAGTTGGAATCCCTGGAAGATTTAGTGTGTATAATGCACTAGCTGCAATAAGTGTCGCAAATAAATTTGGTTGTAATGCAGAAGTAATAAAAGAAGCTTTACTAAATGTAAGGGTTCCAGGAAGATGTGAATTAGTAGATAACTCAAAAGAACTAAAAATTATGTTAGACTATGCACATTCTCCAGAAAGTTTAGAAAATATTTTACAATCTGCAAAAGAATATACATTAGGAAAAGTAATTTGTGTATTTGGTTGTGGAGGAGATAGAGATTCAAGAAAAAGACCAATTATGGGAGAAATTGCTGGAAAACTTGCAGACTATACAATTATAACATCAGATAATCCAAGGACAGAAGAGCCTGAAGAAATAGTAAAAGAAATAGAAAAAGGAATAAAGAAAACAAAAGGAAAATATGAATGTATTGTAGATAGAAAAGAAGCTATTGCTACTGCTATAAAAATAGAAAAGAAAAATGACATCATAATTATAGCAGGAAAAGGTCATGAACTTACACAAGAAATTAATCATAAAAAATATCCTTTTGACGAAAGATTAATTGTAAGAGAAATTATAGAAAATAAAAACTAATAATCCATGTAAATCATTTAACTACTAAGGAGGAATTATGGAATTTCAAACAAAGATAATATTGCTATCATTTGCTATTACAATAGTTTTAGCATTTATAATAATCCCAATTCTAAAAAAATTAAAAATAGGTCAAATAGAAAGAGTTGAAGGACCACAATCACATTTAAAAAAGCAAGGAACACCAACAATGGGCGGAATTATAATGATTATTGTAATTATATTAGTTGGTGCAGTTATGTTTATAGATTATTTTAGATCTACAGATACAGGTGAAAAACAAGTGGCACAAAATTTATTACCAATTATAGCTGTTACTGTTGGCTTTGGAATAATTGGTTTAATAGACGATTTAAAGAAATTAATAGGGAAAAATACAGAAGGTTTAAAACCTGCTTATAAAATGATAGGGCTTTTAATAGTTTCTGTTGGATTTTCATTATATTTAACGGAAATAATGCATTTCGAACCACAAATTTATATCCCATTTGCAGATATTTATTTCACATTTCCGGTATGGTTGTATGTACCTTTTGTGGTATTGGTATTTTTATCTTCAACAAATGCAATAAATTTAACCGATGGAATAGATGGACTTTCTACAAGTGTTACAACAATAATCTTAACTTGCTTAACTATAATTAGTGTTATTTTTGGAGTAAAAGAAGTTACAGTATTTGGTTCTATATTAATAGGTACATGTTTAGGGTTTTTATTATTTAACTTGTATCCTGCAAAAGTTATGATGGGAGATACAGGTTCGCTTTTACTAGGTGGTGCTATAGCAGGAATTGCAATATATTTAAAAATGCCATTGCTTTTATTAATTATAGCATTAGTTCCAATTTTAGAGACATTATCTGTAATAATTCAGGTAACATATTTTAAAAAAACAGGAAATAGGATATTTAAGATGGCACCATTACATCACCATTTTGAATTATCTGGATGGAAAGAAAACAAGATTGTTTCAGTATTTAGCTTAGTAACTTTAATATGTTGTGCTTTAGGGCTAATAATTATATAAAATTTAGGTGGAGGATAAATGAAACAAAGGGTTAGTAAAACAAATAATTTTATAAATAATAAGTTTGACTTCATACTTTTTACAGTTGTAATTGTCTTATTAGCTACAGGTATTGTAATGGTACTTTCTGCAAGTGCTCCAACATCTCTAGCCGAAAATGGTAAAAGTTATACATATGCAGTAAGACAATTAGGATTTGCTGTACTTGGTGTAACAGCAATGATTATTATTTCAAAAATAGATTATCATATATATAAAAAATTTTATTGGCCAGCATATATAGTTTCTGTTGTAATATTACTTTTAGTACTTGTTCCAGGATTAGGTTCTGGGGCAAATGGTGCTACAAGATGGATAAAATGGCCAATACAGTTTCAACCATCAGAAGTTACAAAAGTTTTACTAATTATATTTTATGCAGGTTATTTGGCAGATCATAAGTCAGAAGTAACAGATTTCTGGAAAGGCTTTGTAAAACCATTATTATTTTTGCTTCCACCATTTGCAATATTATTTTTTGTACAAAACCATTTAAGTGTTTGTATTGTTATAGCAGCAATTGTTGGAGTAATGATGATTGCTGCTGGAATAAGAATGCTTTTTGTATGGGGAACATGTGGAGCTGGAGCACTAGGAATAGCAGGCTTACTATTTATAATGCAAGCAAAAGATTCAGGTGGATTTAGATTAAGTAGAATATTATCATTTTTAGATCCTTGGTCAGACCCAACAGGAGATGGATGGCAAGTAATACAGAGTTTTTATGCAATAGGTTCAGGAGGCTTTTTTGGAGTAGGACTTCGGTGAAAGTAAGCAAAAGTTTTTATACATATCAGAACCACAAAATGACTTTATATTTTCAATTGTGGCAGAAGAACTTGGTTTTATTGGATGTTTTGCAATTATAGCATTGTTTGCAGTTTTGATTTGGAGAGGAATACTAACTGCAATGCGTGCTCCAGACAATTTTGGAAGTTTATTAGCAGTAGGGATAACTACTTTAATAGGAATACAAGTAATTATAAATATTGCAGTTGTAACAGGTTTAATTCCTGTTACAGGTATGGCATTACCATTCTTTAGTGCAGGAGGAACTTCACTCCTAATACTACTTGCAAGTATGGGAATTTTATTAAATATATCAAGAGGCTGTAAAAAAGTTTAAAATTAATTAAAAGACGGGTTTTAATGTGCCCGTCTTAAAAAAACACAATACTATAAAATTATACTATAGAGAGGATGATAAAAATGAAAGCAATTATAGCAGCAGCAGGAACAGGAGGACATATAAATCCAGCATTAGCAATAGCAAATAAAATAAAACAAGAAGAGCCTAATTCGGAAATTATATTTGTGGGAACAGATAGAGGCTTAGAAAACGACTTAATTCCAAGAGCAGGATATGACCTTAAAAGAATTGAGGCATATGGTTTTAACAGAAAAATATCTCTAGATAATGTAAAAAAAATGTATAAAACTTTTAAATCTATTGGTCAGGCAAAAAAAATAATACAAGATTTTAAGCCAGATATTATGATTGGTACAGGAGGATATATTTGTCTTCCAGTGGCTCTTGCAGCAAGTAAATTAAATGTACCAATTGTATTACATGAAAGTAATGCATTTCCGGGTGTTGCAATAAAGATGCTATCAAAAAAAGCCAGTGCAATATTAGTGGGATTTGAAGATGCCAAAAAAAGAATAAAAAATGCAGAAAATGTTGTAGTTGTGGGAAATCCAAGCAAAGTAAAAGAAATATCTTTTACAAATAGTCAAAAAGAAAAAATATTAAAAGAAATCGGATTAACAGACATAGAAAAGCCAATAGTACTTGTATTTGGAGGAAGTCAAGGGGCTCAAAAAATAAACGAAAGTTTTATAAATATAATAAGTAAAAAAGTAAATGAGAAATATCAAATTATTTGGGCAACAGGGCCAAATCAATATGAAATAATAAAAACAAAGTTACAAAACTTAAATATTAATATAGATAATATTCCTAATGTAAAAATTTTACCATATATATATAATATGGAAGAAGTAATGAATTGTGTGGATTTAGTAGTAAGTAGAAGTGGCGCAATGACTATAACAGAAATTTCTATAGTAGGAAAACCAAGTATATTTATACCATTTCCATATGCAACGGAAAATCATCAAGAATATAATGCAAAAGTACTAGAAAAAGTTGGAGCAGCAAAAATAATTTTGGACGCAGATTTAGATTTTAATATACTAAATTCGACAATTAATGAAATAATTAGCGATAAAGAAAAAATGTGTCGAATGAGTGAAAACGCTCACGCGGTAGAAATCAAGAATGTAGAAGATAAAATATATGTTGAATTACGTCGAATAATGGAGATGGAAAAGCATTGAAAAGTTTAAGATTATAAGATATAGTTGAAACATCGCGTTCGAATTCGCGCAGTTTAGGGGAAGGAGGAGACTGTATTGCATAATCTTAGAACATTTTTCGGCAAAACTACCATAAACAACGAAGACGCAGAACAAGCTAATTTCGACAGAATGTATTTAGAATACTATAAAAATGTCAACGAAAGAGAAATTAAAAAAGGTGAAAAGCCATATGGAGTAACAATAATAAAGAAAACGCAGATAGGAAAAATACTAGAGATAGAAGAAAAAGAAGTAAAGAATATTTTAAACAGAGAAAATGATGTAGATAATATTTTAAAATTACTTGTAGAATATAAAGTAACACCAATTGGTTTGGATGACGTTTTACAAGACTTGGTTAGTTGTTAAAAAGAAGATTAGTAATCTAAAGTAAAATAATGTATAAAAGTTA
>ERZ779894.354-NODE-354-length-53888-cov-11.008842_pt1 | contig 53888 bp, 59 predicted proteins | sample MGYA00511587_ERZ779894 | MGnify/ENA primary metagenome ERZ779894 (study PRJEB29588, sample SAMEA2160490) | human gut metagenome | biome: human gut; feature: human-associated habitat; material: faeces | place: Denmark | collected 2008/2010 ... | reverse complement strand
AAATGCCAACCTCGTCGATCCTCAGCGTTTTGAGGACGGCGGCCGTATCGGCATCGTGCGCAGACGCATGTTGCGTCGCGAGCAAGAGGATCGACATCGTCACGGCGAGGACTCCGATGGTTACATGGCGGTGCAGGCTCGCAAAGGCTGCCCAGCCCTTGCGGCTCCAACGCCTGAAGCAGGGAGTCTGCTTGGTTCGGATGTTTTTCATCTTGAATTTGTTGGGTTAATAATAAAAAAAATCGGAACTCCCGGTGAGGGGCCCGGCTGCGCGCCGCCCTCCGGAAACCGCTGCAAAGATAATAGTTTCCGGCAGTATTCCGGCCTTTGCGGCCGTTTTCTTTCCCGGCACCGGAAAATGCACCGGCACATGCGGCAGGCGTCGTGAAACGGGCGAGGCAGCGGACGGGAAACGGGGCCAAAGCCCCTTGCCGCGGGGCGGCATCCGGGACGCGACGGCCCGAAAAAAAGATCCGGCCGGAGCCGGATCGTATCGGGGATCAGTTGAAGAGCGCCTCGACTTTGGCGACCACGTCGTCCGTGTCGGGTTCGAGCGGGAATACATGGCTGGGCTTGAGGTACCAGAGCTCCTTGCCCTCCTTGAAATGCTCCTCACCGCCGCCCGTGACGTTAAGCATGACGGTGGCATCCTTTTCGACCTTGCCCGCGGCGACGGCATTGATGAGCGAAGCCAGTGCGACGCCCGCCGCAGAGTAGATGTCCACGCCCTCCAGTTCGTGGAAAAGCTTGCGCGCCTTGCGCGCCATGGCGTTCGTCGAGACGAAGAACTCACCGCCCGTGGCTTTCAGCGCATCGTAAAGCCCGCCGGTGATGCCGTAGGGCGGGCGGCGGTTGGAGAGCACCTTGGCGTCGATGATCTCCGCATCGCGGCGCGCCTTGTCGTCCTCGTAGGGCAGCATCTTGCGCGAATCGGCCTGCCATGCGTCGTACATCGGCACGAACGGCGCATTCTGCGACACCATGAGCTTCATGGTGTTCGTCCCGAAGCGGCCGTCCCCGATCAGGCGCATGTTGGCCTCCCAGGCGGCAATGGCGCCCGTACCGCTGCCTACGGCCTGGAAATAGTAATCGGGAATGCGGCCGATGGTCGTCACGGCCGAAAGTACCGTCGTGGCCATGCCGTCGCGGCGGGCGATGTTCTTCGCACCGCCCTCGGCATAGAAGCCGGGGCCCTTAAGGGCGATGTCGCTCAGGTGGATGGCGTCGAAATAGTCGCCGCCCGCCGCACACGAGATGAGTTTCACGCAGGGGTCGAGCGGATGCTCGAACCACAGCGCCCCGATATTGTCGTAGGGCACCGACAGGAGCAGCTTGATATTGTTGTCGGAACACACCTTGGCGAAGGCACGGGCCGTATTGCCCGCCGAGGCGACCACAAGGACGCGATCCTCGTGTTCGGCGGCACGCCCGCAGACCGAATAGGCTTCGGTCTCCTTGAACGAACAGGTAGACATCGTGGCACCGATAGCCGGATAGTAGCCGTTGAACGTGATCCAGAGGTTTTCCAGCCCGAGGTGGGCGGCAAGCCCCTTGCTTTTGTAGGTGACGGGCGCCGAGGAGCCCTTGAGGATACGCCGCACGGGCATCCAGTCGCAGAACCGGTAAAGACCGTATTCGGCGGGTTTCACTTCGAGCTGCCTGCGGGCATATTTCGCGCGGATGAGCGAGGGCGTCTTGCACTGCGGATCGGAGAGCATCCAGCCCGTGTCCTCGAACTCACGCCCCGTAGCGACACATTCGAGCGTGTAGGAGGTAGGTGTAAAATCTTTCATTTATATGCGTTTGTGTAATTTACGACATGCGGTTGCGGAAATCCTCGTAGCCGAATTCGCGGATGACGTCCGTGCGCCCGTCGCGGCGGGCGATGACGATCGAGGGGTGCGCCACGCCGTTGAACATCGTGGTCTTGACCATCGTATAGTGGATCATATCTTCGAAGACGATGCGCTCGCCGACTTTCAGTTCGTGGTCGAAGGCCCAGTCGCCGCAGTAGTCGCCGGCAAGGCAGCTCGTGCCGCCCATGCGCCAGCGTTTCTCCCCTTCGGCGGGTTCGTGCGCCCCGACGATGGCCGGTTTATAGGGCATTTCGAGGCAGTCGGGCATATGGCAGGCGAACGACACGTCGAGCATCGCCGTATGCACGCCGGCATTTTCGACGATGTCCTCGACCGTCGAGACGAGGCAGCCCGTCCTCCAGGTGAAGGCGCTGCCCGGTTCGAGGATCAGCCGCAGGCGGGGATGGCGGGACTTGAAATCGCGCAGCAGGGCGATCAGCTCGTCGCAGTCGTATTCGGCGTGGGTCATCAGGTGCCCGCCGCCCATGTTGAGCCACCCGATCCGGTCGAGATACTGCCCGAAATGCTTTTCGACGGCTTCCAGCGCCAGCTTCAGGTGGTGCGGGCGCGACTCGCACAACACGTGGAAGTGCAGCCCGTCGATCCCGGCGGGAAGATCGTTCAGTTCATCGGCCGTAACGCCGAGGCGCGAGCCGGGGACACAAGGGTTATAAAGGTCGGTCTCCACGGGCGAATACTGCGGGTTGATGCGCAGGCCGCACGAAATGCCGCGCAACAGCGCCATCGGCCCGAAACGCCCGAACTGCGCGACCGAGTTGAAGGTGATATGGTCGCTGCAACGGAGTATCTCGTCGATATTGCGGTCGGTATAGACGGGAGCGTAGGTGTGCGCAGGCTTGCCGTACTCCTCGAATACAAGCCTCGCTTCGGCGGCGGAACTCGCCGTGGCACCGTCGGAATGGCGTGCCAGCTCGGGGAAAATGCTCCACATGGCGCAGGCCTTCAGGGCTACGATAATTTCGGCGCCCGACTCGCGGCGCACGCGGTCGATCACGGCCAGATTGCGATCCAGCAACGTCTCGTCGAGGACGTAGCATGGAGAAGGCAGCTTCAAGAAGTCAATCATCGAAATGTTTTCAATTGGATTCGATCCCTCGTCCCCTCCGCCCGGAAACGGTGCTGCCCGGCACGGCGGAGACGCTCAAAACGATGCAAAAATAGCAAATTACCGGCTAAACCATGACGCCCCGCGGGGGAATTTCGGCGAAATAGGTATTTATACTTACCGTCTTGCGGCCTGCGGCTGAAAGACACGGCAGAAGTACAGGCGGGAAATGCGGCGGACGGGGCCAAGAAACGGCCGGCGCGATGGCGGCAGGAAGGCTCAGAAACGGTGTTCTGTCTTGCCGGAACCAGGAAGCGGCGGCAGCGAGATGACAAGCGCGGCGGACGAGGTCAAGAAACGGCCGGCGCGCGAACGGCAAAACGACACACAGGACAGACATGCGCGGCGGGCAGCAAGACACTGGCGTAGACCGTGAAAAGAGGCGGCGGAGGCGGAAATGCAGGGCAAAAAAAAGCGGCGGCAGGAAATCTGCCGCCGCAAGGGACACTGCCCCACCCTGTTTATTGGGCGATGCAAATGCTCACACGGTTCTGTTCGACCCCGGGGAAAGGCTGGACGGTGTCGCCCCTGCCCTCGGCAGAGATGCGGTCGGCAGCGATGCCGGCCTGTTCCAATGCCGCTGCAACGCCCGCGGCACGCTGCCGCGAGAGTTTCAGGTTGAGGGCGTGCGAACCCGTAGCGGTATCGGCATAGCCGACGATCTCGATCCGGGCGGAAGGATTGGCCTTCAGGTACTCGGCAAGCGCTGCGACCTTCGCCTGTTCGGAGGTGCGGATCTGCGCCGAACCGATACGGAAGAAGATATTTTCACGCAGTGCTGCCGGCTTCTCGGCGGCCTTCGTCACCGGAGCCTGCACGGGAGCGGGCTCCTGCACGGCAGGTTCCTCCTTTTGGGCGGGCTCGGTAGTCCGGGCGGGGGTTACGGGCGCGGTGGCGACTGCCGGGCGCGATTTCTTATAGTTCTTGCCGAAGCGGAAGGTGAACCCGGCCAGCGCATTGAACTGCCAGTCGAGGTTCCCGGCCTTCTTCGAGTTGTATTTGTCGGAAAGCATGTTGGTATTCAGCTCCACGCCGAACGACACGCAGTCCGAAAAGCGGAAATCGACGCCCAGCCCCAGGCGTCCGGCCACGAAGACCTTGCTGCCCGACCACACGTTCTGGAGCGCATAGCCCTGGTTGTCGAGGGCGTTGGCCTCGCCGTTGTCGAACGCCCCGTTCACACCGACACCCGCGAACAGGTAGGGATTGACCGTGCGGCGGTAGTTGAACTTGCCGAACAGGTTGGCCAGGTCGAGCGTCACGTCGACGTTGCCCTGCAAATATTTATACTGGTAGACCGACTCGGGCGAGACCCAGGCGCCTTTGCTCTGCCAGCCGCTCAGGCCGAAGCGCATACCCCATACGGGCGAGAACCGATGCCCGGCGTACAGCGCTGCGGCCGGAGATACCAGCTTGCCGAAATCCACTTCGCCGAGCGTATAGGCGGCACCCGCCTGTACCTGCAGGAACCAATGGCGTTTGAACTCCACTTTCTCTTTTTCCTCCGCAGGAGCAGCGGACAAGGATGTCGAGCACATCGCAAGTGCGGCGACGGCACATAGGATACATTTCATTTTCATACTATTCAAATGGGTTAATTGACGCCCAAATATAATAAAAATGTATCATATATAATACAACAAAGGGTACAAGTTTCACGTTGCGACCGAAAAAACGGCATAATAAGACCGGAAAAAGGGGATCGGTCATGAACCGATCCCCTTTTTGGGAATTTACCGCCCTGCGTGTCAGAGCTCGATGTCCACGTCGAACAGTTCGTGCCACGGAAGCCCCTGCTGGCCGAGCTCGGCCAGGAACGGATCAGGATCGAACTCCTCGACATTGAACACGCCGGCACCGCGCCAGAGCCCCTTGGCCCACATCGACGCGCCCAGCGCCGCCGGTACGCCCGTAGTGAAGCTGACGGCCTGCGTCCCGGTCTCCCGGTAGGCCTGTTCGTGGTCGCAATTGTTATAAATATAATAGGTGCGCTCCTTGCCGTCCTTGATGCCGCGGATACGGCAGCCGATCGAGGTCTGGCCGTGGTAATTGGCACCCAGCGACTTGGGATCGGGAAGCACGGCCTTGAGGAACTGGATCGGGACGATCTCGACGCCGTTGTAGATGATCGGGTCGATACGCGCCATGCCGATGTTCTGGATAACGCGCAGGTGCGTGAGGTACTCCTGGCCGAAGGTCATCCAGAAACGTGCACGCCTGATGGTCGGATAGTTCTTGACCAGCGACTCGAGCTCCTCGTGGTAGATCACATACGACTCGCGCTCGCCGATACCCGGGTAATTGAGCGTACGGTGTATCTCATGCGGCTCGGTGGTAACCCACTCGCCGTTCTCGAAATAACGCCCTTTCTGCGTCACCTCGCGGATGTTGATCTCGGGATTGAAGTTCGTGGCGAAAGCCATGCCGTGGTTGCCCGCGTTGCAATCCACGATGTCGAGGTAGTGGATCTCGTCGAAATGGTGCTTGGCGGCATAGGCCGTGAAGATGGCCGTCACGCCCGGGTCGAAACCGCAGCCGAGGATCGCCGTGAGCCCGGCGGCCTTGAAACGATCCTGGTAGGCCCACTGCCACGAATATTCGAAATGGGCCTCGTCCTTGGGTTCGTAGTTGGCCGTGTCGAGGTAATTGCAGCTGCATTCGAGGCAGGCGTCCATGATGGTCAGATCCTGGTAAGGAAGCGCCACGTTGACGACGATGTCGGGTTTGAACGCGCGGAACAGCTCGCAGAGCTCCGGCACATTGTCGGCGTCGACCTGGGCGGTCTTCACACGGTTGCCGCCGATGGCCGCCGCAACGGCATCGCATTTGGATTTGGTTCGGCTGGCCAGCATCACGTCCGAAAAGACGGGATTGGCTGCGATTTTCTGGGTGACGACCGTCCCGACACCTCCGGCACCGATAATTAGCGCTCTACACATAGGTATTGTGGATTTAAAGTTTATTTTTTCGTATTAACGAGTACAAAAATATCGTTTTATTTTGGTAAAACAAAAATATTCTATACATTTGCACCACCAAAACGGAAAGTAATTTCCGATTGGCACACGGAGATTCCGTAGCTCAGCTGGTAGAGCACAACACTTTTAATGTTGGGGTCCTGGGTTCGAGCCCCAGCGGGATCACGAAATGAGAAAACGAGGCACTTTTGTAAGTGCCTCGTTTTTTGTTGTATATCCGTCATCGAGGCTGTCGTTCAAACAGTTACCCCACTCCTCAAGTCCATGTAAGTCTTCGTCCGGCAGGCGCCGGGAGGCGAAAAGCGACATTCAAAGCCGCTTATTCGTAACCAAAGTGTAACCACAGGCTCCGGAAAGTGTAACCTGTCCGCGAATGACTTATGCGTGTCTTTCATTGTCCTTATTTATTTGTTTATCAAAAAGTTACAACAGCTAATTTTGTATAACCAAATAAGCGAAACAATGGGAAAAAGTACGTTCAACATCATTTATGTCATCCAAAAAGGCAAGGCCAAGGCCGACGGTTCTGCCCCGGTGGTCGCGCGGATCACGGTCAACGGCGAGAAAAGTCACTTTGCGACACGCATTTACGTCGACCCCGCCTGCTGGCTGCCGAAGGAGTACCGCACGACGGGGATGACGCGCGAGGAGCGAAAGGTCAACGAAGCTCTGGACGAACTGCGGGTGCTCATCAAACAGCGCCACGACGAGATGCTCCGCCGGGCGGAGGTCATCACGGCCGGAAAACTCAAGAATGCCATCACGGGGCTTGACGAAAAAGCGATGAAGCTCCTCGACCTGTGTGACCGGTTTATCGAAGATTACAAGGGGCTGGTCGAGGCCAAAGTGTATGGTCGGAAGACACTCACCCGCTACGTTTCAACCCGTAACCGCCTGTCGAAATTCATCGCCGAACGGTATCGTTTACAGGATATTCCGCTGTCTGACATGAACCCCAAGTTCGCCAAGGATTTCGATCTCTGGCTCCGCACGACAAAGCGGCTGGCCAACAACACATCGATGAAGTTTGTCCGGCGGCTCAAGACCATCTATCACATGGCCGTAACGAACGGCTGGGTGCAGAGCGACCCGCTGGCGTCGGTGCGGATTCGGATGGAGAAGGTCGATCGCGGCTACCTCACGACCGAGGAGCTGAAGCGTCTGCAAGACAAGAAATTCAGCAACAAGCGGCTGGAGCTGATACGCGACCTGTTTCTGTTCTCCTGCTACACGGGGTTCGGGTATGCCGACCTGAAGCTCCTGTCGTCGGACATGCTCCGCCGCTGGCCTAACGGGAATCTGTGGATCGACACCGAGCGCATAAAAACGCATGTGGATGTACATGTGAGGCTGTTGGATGTTCCGCTGATGCTGATTCGCAAATACGAAGGGCAGGCGAAAGGCGGCCTGCTGTTCCCCGTCCCCTCGAACCAGAAAATCAACGAATATCTCAAGGAGGTCGCCGCGCTCTGCGGAATCGACAAAGCCGTCACCTCGCACATGGCGCGGCACACCTTCGCCACGACCGTCACGCTGGCCAACGGCGTGCCTATCGAAACCGTGAGCAAAATGCTGGGGCACACCAATATTCGGACGACGCAGATTTATGCCCGCATCATCGACCAGAAAATCAACACCGACATGGAGATGCTGGCGCAGAAGCTCAACAATAAGATGAATCAAGTGGGGACAACAATCTAAAATTCAAAGCTATGGAATTGCAAGTTATACAGGAGAAAATTTACGAGATACGCGGCGTGCGGGTAATGCTGGATTTTGATCTGGCAGAAATGTATCAGGTGGAAACAAAGGTCCTCAAGCAGTCTGTCCGCCGAAATACAGAGCGATTTGAAGGCGATGATTTTATGTTCGAATTAACAGCCGAAGAATATAACTCTCTGAAACACAGTTTGAGGTCACAATTTGTGACCTCAAACAAGGGCGGCATTCGGTACATGCCATTTGCATTCACCGAAATAGGCGTGGCGATGCTTTCGAGTGTTTTGCGCAGTGAAATTGCCATTCGGATCAACCGGGACATTATGCGTGCTTTTGTGGCCGTGCGCAACTATATTCTTGCGCAGGCATCCGATTCGGTTGAGTTGGCTCAACTCCGGGAGCGTGTTCTGAAATTAGAACAGACGACAACCGACGTGCTGGAGGGAGTCAATGATCTATCGGAAGATATGCGGCAGGAGATTGAAACAATCTATGAGGCGATTGGGGCTTTGTCTGTCAAGTTACCGAAAGCCTTCGGTGAGTCCCGGAAGATCGGATTCAAGCGAAATGAATAATAATTCTAAGCATTGATTTAAAATCAATAGTTATGGAACTACAAATTATACAGGAGAAGATTTACGAGATTCGAGGGGTAAAGGTGATGCTTGACAAGGATCTCGCGGAATTATACGGCGTTGAAACAAAGATTCTCAACAAAGCCGTCAAGCGGAACGCAGAACGGTTCCCTGAACGTTTTATGTTTCAACTGACTAAGGAGGAATCTTTAAGGTTCCAAATTGGAACCTTAAACAAAACGGCACTTCAACGAGGGCAGCATATGAAGTATTTACCCTACGCCTTTACCGAACAGGGTGTCTCTATGTTGTCGGCTGTCCTGCATAGCCAGACTGCGGTGCAGGTGAGTATTTCTATTATGGATGCTTTTGTCGCTATGCGTAACTATTTTCTCTCGCAGGCATCGGATTCGGTTGAATTGGCTCAACTCCGGGAGCGTGTTCTGAAATTAGAACAGACAACAACCGACGTGCTGGAGGGAGTCAATGATCTATCGGAAGATATGCGGCAGGAGATTGAAACAATCTATGAGGCAATCGGGGCTTTGTCTGTCAAGTTGCCAAAAGCCGTCGGCACGCCTCGGAAAATAGGATTCAAGCGGAATGAATAAAAAACCACAGCATTCACTTCACTATCGCTACTGAAGGAAGAACAGTAAACGGCTACAAATTGTAGCCATTTGAAAATATTGTTCATCCACGGCAAATAGATGGCGATGCGGGTTATGAGTTGTCCGAAAGGATCGGACAACTGAAAGCGTTCACCCTTCTGCGACAAAGTATCCCGCCTGTCGTAAGACCCTCCTCTACCTTTACCGCAAAGCAAAAGGCAGGTGGCGGCATTTGGACTGAAATATTACGCAGAGCTTCGCAGTAAGTACAAGAGTGTTCTGTGGCGGGTTGAAATCGCTGAACGGGGCTATACGGGGACTGCGGAGGAGATGTCGTTTGATGGCGACAACCCGCTTACCATTACATGGGAGAAGCGCGGGGATGAGTTCCATGTCCCGGTCAAGGCATCGGAGGCCACGATCAATATTCTCTGCCGCGAGAACTTCCACTACCTCTCGCTCTTCACTTCTAATCCCCGGCAGTTCCGGGTTTCTGTTCTCCGCAACCGCCAGCTCTACTGGCGGGGGTACGTGACGGCCGATCTCTATTCCGAGAACTTCACCGCGCCGCCCTATCAGGTCAGCATCAAGGCCGTTGACGGATTCAATCTGCTGTCGAGCATTCCGTTCCGCGACCTGATGGGCATCGGCATCACCGGGCATTGCTCGTTGTGGGCTTTACTCACGGCCTGCATCGATCTGCTGGAGTTGGAGGTCGATGTAGCCGATTGGATGGACTTGTATGCCGAAGGAATGCGGGACGATCAATCTCCGCTGCGGCAGACCTATATCGACCTTGCGCGGCTCTACTACGTCTATGAGAATCCGACCTACCGGGATGTGTTGGAGCTGTGCCTGCGGCCATTTGCGGGGCAGATTTTTCAGAGTAACGGTGCGTTGCATATCCGTCGGGCAGTGTCGCTCTACCAGACCGCGCGTCCGATGAGTTTTTATCGGGTTGGTACAAAATATCCTATTGGCCGAATCATCACGGGTGGCGGCCTGCGGCTGGTGATCCACCCCGGAACACAGGTCGTGACCTCTGCCGCGCGGGAGCGCGTGGAGGATATGTGGGATGGTGATCTGCACGTGATGGGCGAATCGGTCATGGATATTGTTCCCGCGCTTCGGAAAGTCGAGGTTGGCGTCAAGAACAAGAGCTTGAGCAATCTGATCGACCACTTCGGATTTTATGATCTCGACTGCTGGGGTGATCCGCACACCTTCCTCTCCCTGCGCAATAAGACCGAGTTGTATTTCAGCGGCAATGACGACTATCAGGGCGAAGAGATCCGCACGAAGGGATTTCCGGTCGAGCAATGCAACTATCCGCTGACGCTGGAGTACAGCGTTCAATCCTACAGTAGTGAATGGAATGTTGGAGTAAGGCCGAATTCGGGCAACTCCGTTATAGTTACGATACGTTACGGCATCCGCATCGTCGGTGAGAAAGCGACATGGAGTCTTGCGGACACAGGGATCTGGGTGCAGGGCGAGTATGACATCGTAAGCGAGGTCAAGACAAATTCCGAGGAGAACAAGAAGATCGAAATGCAGGGCATCCCCTGCGACGGGAAATGGCAGTTCTATTTCCGACAGACATTAAAAGGTAAAGTAACCTCGTATGGCGGCGGTGGCCGCTCGTCCGGTTATCATGATGGTTGTGCCTTTCGGAAGATGACACTCACGATGGATGCCGACGACATCTACGACAAAGGACTGAAATACGAGTCACTGGTCAATCCGGCCAATAATGTCGATATGAGCGTCCAGCTCCCGATCTGCGACATCCCGGCAATCCCGAACGACCATCTGCTGTATGCGCTCTATTTTTTGAATGGGCAGAACAAACCCACACGCCTCTGGCATACCAAAGGCCGCACCGATTATGACACGCTGGTTGGTCATATCGTGCAGGGTGCACTGCGGTTCAAACAGCTTCCTGGCCGCCGGATCACGGGCGAGATTTTCACAGGCCAGCATGTGGATATGAATTCGATCATGCAGGACGAGAAGTTCCTGCATGCGGGATTCTCGGTGAACTCCATTGAGCTGAACGCGCTGGACGATTCCTACAACAGCGAGCTGGTCGAGATGCCGGGGCTGATCCGCACGGAGTATCCGCCCGAAGGCGACGACTGCATTGTCGCGGTCGAGCTTCCGTTTACGGTCGCCGCGATTGTTCGCTGTCAGAATCTGCTGTTCCTGCTCTCGCCGGATCGCCGGGTGTATGCCTTCGATGCGGCGACGAAGCGTGTGCGGGAGATTTATCGGTACAGCCTGTCCTTTGAGATCTATCCGGCCGATGATGGATTTGTAGTTGTCGACGGAACTGCGCTCTATCTGTTGGACTTCCGGGGTACTGTCAAACAAATGTATTATCCCGAAAAACCGTATGCTGATCTCTCGACCTACATGGACGGATATTTCTATGTTCTCAAAGAGTACATCACCTATCCGATGGGGCCGCGCTCGACACGAGCCTCTGAACCCATTATCTCCCATTATCTCTTTCGGCCGGAATTCAAATACGAGGACAGTGATTCTTCGCAGGGTTTCGGCAGTCGCGGATCGGGTGTCGGCGGGACAATCATGTCGGGAGATATTCTCCGGATGCTCCGCACGGAGAATGCCATCGTTGTGAATACCTCGACGGGGGCGTATCTGCACGACAAGCGATTCCACAAGCCTTGCTATATGCAGGCTCTTGATGCGGGTTCTCGGATCGTGACCATCTCGGATAGCTTTATCGGGCTGAATCTTGACGACCAGTTTCTTATCTACCGCCGTGATGCGATTACCGAGCGCACGTTGATCCACCGCGCAGGCCGCTGTGCCGATCATGCCGACCACACCATGAGCGAGTTCGCCCATTGCTACGACGATGGAATTTGGGTGTGGAATATCCACAACAACTCCACTACGAAGGTGGAGAATATCGCGGGACTTGGGCAGACGATTCAGGGGCTGTTCTTCATCCTCGGCGACCTATATATCGTGCGGGAACAAACCATCTACAAATACATCCCATAGCCTATGGAAACAATCAGCATCATCTTGAATTTTCTGCTGGCCAGCGGCCTTGCCGGAACGCTCCTGTTCTTTCGTTCGAAGCGGCGCAAGGAGGAGGCCGAGGCAGACTCTGCCGAAATCGACAACACGGAGAAGATTGTCGGCATGCAATCCGAACACATCACACGGCTCGACAGCCGCGTCGAGAAACTCGAAGAGAAGGTCGACAAGCTGGAGATCATCATCGAACACAAGGATGTCGAGATTGACCGCAATCACACCATCATCCGGCAGGCATACAAATGCCCGACACCCGCAGATCAATGCCCGGTGTTGATCAAACGCTCGGAAATGGATAGGAAAAGGAAGGAGGCGAAAAATGAGTAGAGGACTCGCCAACTGTAACCCCGGCAATATCCGGCAGTCGAAAACCCGCTATCAAGGCGAGGTAGTCCCGTCGCGGGATAAGGCATTCAAGCAGTTTCAGACGATGGCGTGGGGCTACCGGGCCATGTTTGTATTGCTGGATTCTTATGAGCGCATCGGTTACCGCACGATCCGACAGATCGTGACACGCTATGCCCCGCCCATCGAAAACCATACCGAGAACTACATCCGCCAGGTGTGCGAATGGTCGGGCATCGGGGCTGACACCCCGCTGCACCCACAGCGCGGGGAGTTGATGCTCCCCATTGTCGCGGCGATGAGCCGTGTGGAGAACGGCATCCCGGCCGTGATGGCGGATGTGCAGGCCGGATGGAACCTGTATCTGACCCATAAACCCTAACCACCATGTCACGCCGCATTGCCGATCTGCTGGTCAAGATCGGAGCAGACTCCTATGAATTCCAACAAAAAGCCCAACAGGTCGAGAAGGGTCTCGATGGGCTGTCGAAGAAGGTCACCTCTGTCGGCAAGGAGCTGTCGCTCAAGTTGACGGCTCCCCTTGCGGCGTTGGGCGGGGTGTCGCTCCATCTGGCCGATGTGCAGGCCAAAGCCGAAGCGAAGGTTCAGCAGGCAATGAAAACTACGAACAATGCCGTTGGACTCAACTTCAAACAGCTTACCGACTACGCCTCACAGCTGCAAGGTAAGACGATCTTCGGCGATGAGAAGATCCTCAATGACTCGACGGCACGCCTGCTCTCCTTTACGAACATCACGGGCGAGAACTTCAAACGCACGCAAGCTCTTGCCCTTGATCTGGCGACCGTGCTGGAGATGGACTTGGGGTCTGCGTCGATGCAGTTGGGCAAAGCCTTGAGCGACCCGGCGACGAAGCTCTCCTCGCTGGCCAGAGCCGGTATTGTTTTCTCGGAGGAGCAGACGAAGGTCATCAAGAAGATGGCCGAGACCGGGCAGATTGCCAAAGCGCAGACGATGATCCTCGACGAGTTAGAGAAGAAATTCGGCGGTCAGGCGGCGGAGGCGGCAAAGGTCGGACTCGGCCCGATCCAGCAGTTGAAGAATGCGTGGGGCGATTTTCTGGAGCAGATCGGCGCGGCAATCATGCCATTTGCCGTAAAGGTTGCAGGTGCGCTCTCGACGATTGTCACAGCCTTGCAGTCGATGTCGCCCGAAATGAAGCGGGTGATCGTCATTGTGGCAGGCATAGTCGCCGCCATCGGCCCGCTTACGATAGGTGTGGGCGGTGTGATCCGGCTGCTGCCGCTGTTGGCGACGGGGCTTACGGCCCTGCTCTCTCCTGTGGGTTTGGTTGTCGCGGCCCTCATTGCATTGGGTGCGGCGTTCGCCTATGCCCGGATTCAGAAGCAGAAGATGATCGATGAGCTGGCCGAGAAGAAGTCGCTCGAAGAACTGCAAGCGGAACTCGATGCCAACACCGCAAAACAGCGGCAGATAACAGACAGTACCACCAAATGGCGGATTGTTCCGAATGGGATAACCGCAGGCTTCACCTTTCAGAAGCGGCCTGACGAGGCTTCGCTGAAACCGCTGCGCAAAGAGCAGGAGCTGCTCACGGCGGCCATCCAGAAGAAGCAGGAAGCTTTGGCGGCCGAGGCGCGGGCACAGGAAGAAGCTAACCGCGTGACTGCGGAAGCGCAGGCGCAGACTGAGAAGCTAATGCGGTCAATGACTGCCGCGACATCTCAGCAACAGCAGTCTGTCGGACTGATCGGCAAGCTCACGGCGCAGATCGAAGCTCTCGAAAAAAAGAAGCTCCTGCCGAGCGCGAAGATTGAAGATATCGCGGCCGCAAATGCCGAGATTGCCAAGCTGAAGGTGCAGTTGAACGATCTTCAGAATATCACCCCGGAGAAACTGAACCGCAAGCCGCTGGAGTCGATCATTCCGTCGGGTACGGAGATTAAGCTCCCGGAGTGGAAAATCAAAGTCCCAGACCTGAAGCCTATCGCCACGCAGATGCAGCAGCAGATGAAGGCGATCCACGAATCTGTGCGGGACGGCATCTATGGCTGGGCTGACGACACCAGCTCATTCCTGTCCGAAAATCTGATGGGAACGGAGCAGTTAGTCACCGACTACACGGAAGCATTGACTGCGAAGGGTTGGAAATTCTCCGAGGCCCTCGACCATGTTTCGCAGACTATTCGCTATGTGACGGAGGGTTTCCAGAACTCGGTCAATCAGTTTCTGGCCGACGGCATCGCGGCGACGGCCGAGGCGCTGGGACAAATGATCGCCGGAGATTTGGGATTCGACGGACTGCTTAAAGCTATCCTAAAGCAGTTTGCAAACTTCCTGAAGCAGATCGGTACGCAGTTGATTGAATTTGGCATTATGATTATCGCGTTCAAATCAGCTCTGAAGTCCGTGTTGTGGAATCCGTGGGCCGCTATCGCCATCGGTGCGGCAATGGTGCTGGCAGCGGGTGTAATGACCTCCCTTATTAATAAGAATGCAGAGAAGAGCGTTCCAAAGCTGGCGAAGGGAGGTCTGGCGTATGGCCCGACCTATGCGATGGTCGGCGACAACCCGAACTCATCCGTTGATCCGGAGGTGATCGCACCACTCTCGCGCCTGCAAGCGATGCTCCCCGCTGGCGGAAGTGCACAGAACTTACAAATAACCCTCGGCGGTCAGTTGACTGCCAAGGGTCGGGATTTGGTCTATATTCTCGGAAAAGAGAACTTTAAGATTGATGTGCTGGGAGGATAGAGCTAATTATATATTATGCATCGTTCTCTAACCATATTTTTACCAACAAGTTCTTTGTCAATTAATTGACAAAGGAAACTAATCTGTGCGATAGCTTTCTCTGTCAGCTTGTAGTTTATAGGGATTTTCTTACTCGCAGGAATAGTAATTTTATTCTTTGCTTTCACCAGAAACTCATCATCCGCTTTTGAATTGTTATGTATGATCAGGTGTCTGATTTCCAAAAATAATAATGCATCAGCTAAAGCAGAGCTCTCTATTTTTATTTTAGCATAAGAGAGTATTTTATCAAGCAGTTTAGGAGTACTTTGTTCATTTTCAAATCGTCTAAATATTATATTCGACATATGTTCAATAAGAAGATCGTAATTTCCTATATCTATGATCTTTCTGAACTCTATTTTATTGTCTTTGTTCTCACAAACACTATTTAGTAATGGATATGGGTCTGTATGAATAAATTCTTCGATTAGATTTTTAATATAATTAGCAAATATTCTATATAATTCTATTATAGCCTGTTCATTCAATTTTTTGCGGGATGTTGCATATGTTCTTGCTATATCTATTCCATTGCAAGGAATATTCAATTGAGGATGTGTTTCAATTGTACATGCTAATGCTTGTGCAAGAGTATCTTTCTTGTTGATATTTACATATTTATTAGCAATAGTTAAGGATCTATCTACTAATTGCAAATGTTGATTCAGCGTTCTGATACTGCCGTTAAATGCTTGTAAAGCCTTAGTCTCTCCAAATTTTTTAGTTTTGCTCATGATTTGTTAATATTTAACGTATTCTAAATAGCGATATTCCGAGTATAAATATAGCAATAATATATTTACAGACATCCTAAATAGCGCAAAATAGTTGAAATATGCATTAAGACGCGCCGACTGAAGGTTAGAGTAATTGAAGAGTATGACTTGCAGTCAAAAAATAACCCTCGGCGGTCAGCTGACCGCCAGGGTTAGATTTGATCTATATTCTGAAGAAAGAGAATTTTAGGATTGACGTGTTGGCGGGGCTATATTATTTTGACAAAATTTCAGCCTCACCATATTTGCCGTTCTCGCTATATAAACCAAGTTTTCCATCACGTTGTATTATAAAATATTCACCGTGATTATTATCATAATCGATCCTGGTCTCTTCATCTTTCAAACTTGATTTGACATCTTCAATAGATTCCCCTCCGGCGCTATATATGGTTTTTATCTTTTCAATTTGATTTGCATCTTTAAAATAAATCACCGTGAAGCCGAATTTTTCGGTACTCCATTTGCCAATAATCGTCATATCAGCAAGATCCTCTTTATTATGCTCATCTTGTTCCTGTGTAAATCCCAGAATTGAAATTTCGAGGTCCGGATCAAAATGCGAAGTTGCCCAAGTGCCGGGAGTATTTGGTAACTCGTAAAAAATATAGAATCTCTTTTGTCGAGGTTTACTCTTGAAAACTTCATCAGCTAATGTTGCTAACTGCTCTATAGATAACTTTTCGCTAATATTGATAACCAGCTCATTCTTATCTAATACAGGATTACTATTATCTTCAGCCACAGAATATGTAAAACTGTCAGGCAGCGGCTCTTTTTTGTATTTCCCTTCGGCACATGATATAGCCAACATCATTAAGATGCTATACAATAATATTTTCAGTTGCATATTAAAAAAGTTAAGTGACATTATTTTGAATAAAGATAGTCATAATCTGGTTAAGTTCATCGCCAAGATTGAAAAACATATAGACTGGTCGAATGAAGATGGCAAACTTGCAGACCCCAAAACAGCCTTAGCTATCAATAAGCAGCTAAGGCTATTATTCTCAGCAACGTGAACGCTAAGATCGATAAGCTTAATGCCTGATTTTACTCGTAGCATTAATATGCTCCCAACATACGCTGTCCACTATATCTCGGAGTAATTTCAATTTCGCAAGGCAATTCTGATAATCCTTTTCATAGACCTTAAACGTCGGCAGATTTCGGGAATACCGAAGATAATACAACAACTGACCATACCACATTCTATTGTTGTTCTGTGCCGGATCGAAGGACTCGGCTAAACGCTGTGAAAAATGACGGACTCTGAAGTAGCTGTATTCGAGATGCGAACACCGTATGACATCGCCGTAGAATACAGATTCTATGGCCTTAAACAGCATATCTGCGGTGTAAAACAGATTTAAGGCGGCCATTCGGGGTTGGCCATCCCTCCATGCAGACTCGGCTCTATTTAGAAAAACTTCGGCGAAGTCAGCGAAATGCTCATAGGCCGCTTGGTGCAATGCAGGATTATACGGCCGCCGCTCTATGGGGTAATGGCATTTTCTATTATCATAAATGGGGATGCCTTCGTTGCAAATTGAAATAAAAAAGCAGCTGCCTTTCGAACAGCTGCTTTTTAAGGACGACAGAGAACAGGAGTGCAGGAATATGTTTTCCTCTTTGCGATTTGAGCGGCAGAAAGCGGCGTCCAGAATTTCCGCGAGTTTGTAGGTGTTGATCCAGCATTCCTGCTGGCTCACAAGCAGTAATTCGTATCCGCCCAAAACGCTCCTCATAGATCCATTGGCGTATTTCCCGAACAATATGATAAGGTCAACCTCCGTATGCCTGCGGATGATTCCGACAATGCGCTTGAGCTCCCGACGGTTGATTTCGGGGATATCCGCTATGGTGGTTCGTTCTGCCTGGTTCATGCCGGTTGAGATTATTTAGATATTTTATTCTCATACATGATTAATCGACGGTTGCACACCAGACTGATGATCTTTTTCATTTTTTCGACATACGCGATATCTGCCGTGACGGTATGCGGCGAGACTGTGAAGTTGTAATCAAAGCGGGCGGCATCCAGATAGTTCCTCAAGCGGGGAATTGTGCTCATTGCCGTGTATTGCCCGGAGTCGAACATGACCATCAAATCCGCCGAGAGTGTTCGGAGGCTGACGTAAAGCTCCTCAATATTCTCACTGTCGGTTTCGAAGTGGTAAAATACGAAGAAGAGCGTTCTGAAATACAGCAGGGCGGCTTGTGCGCACAGGAACGCGGCCCTGCGGAAATCACAGGTGATGGTAGCCTCACCCGCATTTTCCAACAGCTGATTGCCCAGTCCGTAGATATGCGAGAAATAATACAACGCATCGTTCCGCGCCGCGCCGAAGTCACAGCAGGTCTGCGTCGGGATGCGGTATCGTTTATGGCAGTACAGCACCGTGCCTTCCGTTTTGGCGAGATAGAAAACGGGCGAATGGGTGTGCGACGCGATGAATTTTTTGGTGTAGATATAAGGGTTGATATAACCAATCCCGCGATGCTTCGGCGGCATCTTGAGTTTCAGATACCGCCTTGCCGCCTGCTCTCCGGTCAAGTGAATCTCATCGGTAATGATCAGCAGGTCGTAGGCGGCAATATCGCTGTGGGGAGTTCCTCCAGCAAGTGAGCCGAAGAGGATGACGGCTTCGGGCCGATAAACCGAACTTCGGAGGATGTCAACTATATGCTGAGCCTCCCGCGTATCATACAGAGTTGGCTCTACTGTCTGCTGGTTTTCGGCCGCAGGATTTATGACGATTTCGGCCGACTGCTCCGGTCCCATGTTATTTATATTTTCCATTTTTTCGATTAATTACAGGTAATACATATGCGATCCTTGCCGATGGCAAAGACACAAAAATCAGTAATAGAATAACTTGTGAAAAAATGTTAATCGGGAGGATGGGAGTAGACAGAGTCTGGATTGTTGCGGGGCAGGAACTGCCCGCATGCCGGCTCATGGCCAATCAGCATCGTGATGCCGATAAAATATTGGATTCGCATAAAATAAAAAAGTGCGCAGCTGCGAATCCAATATTTTGCTTTTGTAAGCTCAAAAAGGGTGCTGTTCACGGGCCGCTAAGCCCCAACAACTCTGCGCATAAGTAAATCCCCATTGAGGATCATTACAAAAGACCATATTATTAGATTCGCACTGCAAACATAAGAAAAGATTTCTTATAACCACTCAATTATTCAACATTAATCGAATGATTCTCAATGCGAAAGATCACTTTGTAATGAATCTCAATCTATGTTTCGGAGTATTAGCAAATTGCCGTTCCGAATATCTTGATGACAACAAAGATATGAAGAATTTTTGAAAAAGCATAAGTGCGCTGATTTTGCCCAAATGAGACATTGTATCCGCTGTGATTGCCTGCGGCTGTCTATTTTCACAGCGACAAGTGAAATCAGATGGACGAAGTTCGCATAAAAGACCTGCCGAGCGCGAAGGGGCAACTGGATAGATTCGATCAATTCGAGTTTATTGTCGATGTCCCGGCGGCCGAGGCGTCGCTGAAGGTGTCGGGAAGCGATATCAAAGGAGTGATGTCGCCCAAACAACATACCCACGCTGTTGCTGAGGTGACGGGGCTTGCGGGTGAGTTGGAGAAGAAGTTAGACCGGAAAGGCGGCACGGTTACGGGCGACCTTGCGGTGATGGGGACCGCCTATATGCGCAGTCTGCGGCTGGAGGAGTTTCTGGAGGTTCCCGAATTTCAATACAACCGCGTCGAAACCGTCGTAGGCGACCGATGGTCGGCTCCGGGAGGTGGGATTGTCGAACGAGTGTCCGACGACAGGCGGTCGCTGGTCATCAAATTGGAGGAGGGCGAAGTCGGGACGCTCCGTGAGAACGATCTCTGCATGGGTGTGTTCCTCAACGCGGCGATGGACGAACCGGGCGGCAACACGGAAGATGCAGACGACAGCTTTGGGAATCGCACCTATGCGGGTTTTACGACCTGCTATTTCCGGCTTACGAAGTGTCTGGACAGGGCGCGGTACTCGGAATGGGAGTATGAACTCCGGGAGGGATATCCCTGTCATCCGCAGGCGGCAATGAGCATTGTGGCTTTTGGCAATACGACCGACAAAGCGCGGCAGAGCTCGCGCTACGAGACGCGCACCTATCAGCGATTTTTAGTGGGGATGGACTCGTGGGAGATTGGCGTGGAGAATATCGCTGCGCAGTTCGGACAGTTAGACAATTTGATCGCACATGGCCTCAACATGACAGGCTATTCGGCCTATCTCAAGAATATCTATCTGCAGGGTTATCTTTCCGACCGTCTGGGCGATAGCTGGTTCGACTCGGCTTCAGGCAATCTTCAGCTTTATAATCGGGCGACAGGCTGTGGCTTGAGTTTCCGGGACGGGATTCTGCGGTTCGGGCGCATAGACCCGGCAAAGCCCGATGCGGGGACGGATTTAGACAGCCTGCTCCAGAGCGTGGCCGATACTCTCGAAACCCTGTCGCGCATCAATTCCGACGAATATGTGTCGCCCGTCGAGAAGTCGTTTCTAAGAGAGCGTTTGCAAGATATTCGGACGGAGTATGAACAGCTTCGGGCGAATGCTCAGCTTTGCATCAGTACATTGCGGGTTCTGATGGTGAATGGGAGGATTCGAATGGTAAATGGTCGTCAGCGCAATGTTCGTGTATTGATTGGCGAGTGGACTCTTTACGAGGAGGCGTACCTGGCCGCCGTCGCCGCATTGGAGAAATACACGCAGGCAGAGCCGGAGTTTATCCCCACGGGCGAAGATTTCGGCCGTATCGAAGCCTACTACACAGCTCGTCGGCAGATTGCCGAAGTACTCGACAAAGCGTCGAAGTCCGGCGGAAGTGAGTTGGAGTATCTGAAGCAGAATTTCAAAGATATAACCACCGAGATCGATGCAGGGAGCGGCGTGGCTCTCTCTGGATTTGTCGGCGTGAAGGACGCCGGCAATGTGAAAGTTGTCGCAGGCATGTCCGGGTGCTCGATGTCGGGCGTGAATGAGAGTGCGCACGGCAAGCTGATGTTCTTCGCCGGCGCCGACGGAATTCGAAATGCAGGCAAGGCAAACACCCGCATCTACGAAGACGGTCATTTAGAGATCGAGAGCGGTATCTTTGGCGGCTACTCGAAGGTGCGGTTCAAACGCTTCGATGAGCCGGGGACGGATTTCAACAGCACGACGGGGAAATACACCCTCAACCGGAATTTTAACCTGCTGGTTAGCGGCAATCGGTGTACAGCAAACGGCTATCAGATATGGCTATACTTGCCGACCTCTGCCGATTACGTTGGCAGTGTCATCAACCTTTATGATTGTCCGATCCGCACCCGCAGTTCGGCAAATCTGATATTGGCGGTTGAAGACCCGCAGTCCGGATTGTTTACGTCTCTCAAGAAAGATATATACGGATTTACATCCACACCCCGAATTGAAACGTATGGAGGAATCCTGCAGTTGCTGGCCGTGCCATCGATATACTCCGGTAAATGCTTCTGGCACGTGACCTATCAGCTTATGACCGAGTTTAAAGTTTATGAACCTTAAAATAATCTATTATGGCAGATACCATTACCATTGCAGAACTCCCGAAAATTACAGCTCTGGCCGCGACGGATCTGATCGAAATTGATCGAAACGGAGCGGGTGCGGCTGTGACCTATGCAACATTAGTCTCCTCGCTCTCCTCCTCGATGGGCTTGACCGGAGTGCGTGAAGCCCTTGATATTATAATCGGATAACTATGGCTGCAGATTTCACTTCATTGGTACTCCGGCTTCAGAATACACGGATCAAGTTAGCCTCGACCCTGCGCAGTAAAAGTGTGGCGGCGGCAGATACCGATACGCTGACTGTATTGGTCGAGAAAACGGCTCTGGTGGACAGCACCAGCGGCCTGAATCAGATTCGGAATGGCTATCAGTTGTTCCGGGGCAACACGACGCTGACGCGCTTCCCGGAATTCGACACCTCGGTATTCGATTCGATGTATCAGATATGCTATGGATGCACGGCTTTGGAGATCGTTCCGGCACTCGACACGTCGCGGGTGACGAATCTGATGTATGCTTTTTATGGATGCTCTAATCTGGTTGAGATCGGAGACATGGACACTTTGAGTGTCTCCTCTGCATCCGAGATGTTTCATGGCTGTTCCAAACTGCGAAAGATTCCGAGGCTGAATTTCAGCAACGTTACGTCGCAGATCACGACAACCTTCGTATCCTGCGCCGCGTTAGAGGAAGTCGTCTTCGAAGGTGTTATTCATGTAGATATCGCCATGAACGGCTGCCCGAAGCTGACGGTGGCCAGCCTGCTCTCGTTGTTGAATGCGCTTGCATCCGGCGTATCGGGGCGTGAATGTAATATCGGCTCGAAGAATCTGGCGAAACTCACTGCCGTACAGAAAGCTATTGCGACGGGGAAGGGATGGGTGTTGAGTTAAATAATCAAGCAATAGTTTGTCAACTATCAATATAAATTATTTGGATTTATAAAATTGTTCTTCTATTTTTGCTGAACCAGAAGTCCCCAGAATGAACGACTGATGGTTTTTTAATGATAATTACGGTGGATATAATTATTCCGCTGTTAGTGCTTCACTGACTCGCTAAAATACTTTCGCGTCAGAGCCAGATTGGAAGCCAAATATGACAAGACGCGAAAGACTATAATTATTATGGAGAAAATGAATGCTCCCGTAAAGGCTCCCGATGGCCTTCTAAAGATCGGATATGTATCTAATCTGAAAAATGGTGTTTACATCAAAGAACTTCAAGAGCTTCTGAATGACACCGACCAAGATCCAACTTCACAAGATTTGCGTGAACGTGCAACGAATGCCGAGATTATTCTCTTAAACAGACACGGTTATCCAAAAGATGCTGCAGGCAAAGCCGTGCCGGAAAGTAAAGCCAAGTTCAAAGCATTTAAGACTGGGTATACACTCGGCGGCAATGATGTTTATGGCTGGTTTGAGAAAGGTGAAAAGGACAACTTTGTTGGTGTGACATGGGGCACGATACAAGAGCTTCGGGCATACGCGAGACTTCGGGAAAAGACTGCCTACTTATTTAAAATGGGGAATTTCTGCTTCGAAAACATCGACGATTGTCAGACATTTCTTGAGGATATCGTAGAAGCGACCATTCCCGAAAGCTGGAGATACAAAAATAAAGACACCATCATAAAGCACCCTATTCTCAAAAGTTACCTCGAAACGTTATTTAGTAGATTAAAGAAAGAAGAAAAAGTCCTTAAAAGCAAAGATGGCAAGTACATCATCTTTAACACGAATCTGCTCGATAAGTTTTTCCATGCAATGTATATTATAGCGGAAGTGCAGGAGGCGGAGGGGCTTGAGGTATATTTTCATCCGATAAGAACGGCAGAAGAGAGCTATACAACGTTGAAGAAATATGGTTTTGAAGATGTACATCCTGAACCGCCGAAGTTCTTCGAAGAAGTCGACGAGGTGGTATTTAATACGTCATGGAAAATAGAGAAGGAACACAACTCGCTCAAACACATTATCGAACAGCGAATTGATCGATTCCCTGCCAATATGCGCGGACAGGATTCATACGTGCTTGCAAAGAAATTGTATGATGCTATCGACTATGCGTTAGCCATAGCACAACGTAACTACAAATATATCATTCCTATCTATTATCCGAAGTTTGATCGCATATCTTTTCTGATGCCGATTTTCTTGGATGGCACATACAATACTTATCCAGATTTTGCGCTCGTTCTCGAAACAGATGCTGAGAACAAAATCTATATAGCAAGGACCATCTTGGATTTGGAAACAGGCTATCAGGACGCACGTCTAATTGCTAAGCCTGATGAGTCGTGGTTGAATCCTATCACGTTGAAATAACAAATAATTTTAGGTGTCCATATTGGACACCTAAAATTTTATGATCGCGGAAAAGGGTTATTTCTCGCAATCTATCGCCACCTTGATCACTCCATCCTGTTTGTTCTCGAAGAGCCGGTAGGCCTCCTCGATCCGACTTAACGGAAAACGGTGCGTGATGAGCGGCGTGGTGTCGATCTGTCCCGTCTCGATCAACCGAAGAATTTCGGCGCAGTCGCAGCCGTCGACGCCTCCGGTTTTGAAGGTGAGATTCTTGCCGTACATATCCGGCAGAGGCAGTGTTTGCGGTTTGTCATAGAGTGCGACGATGGTAACGACTGCGTTGGGTCGGGCGCACTCCCACGCCAAACGGAATGTGTCGTCCGCTCCGGCAACCTCCAGCACCACATCAGCTCCCCCGTGGTCGCTGTGACGCAGTACGAACTCCCGGCACTGTTCTGGCTCAACCACCGATACGTCGGGATAATGCTCCCGCACAAAACGGATTCGTTCGGGCGACTTTTCGCAGACGATGATGCGTTTCGGTCGCTTGAGCATCACACAGAGCAAGGTGCAGATTCCCGTCGGGCCTGCGCCGATAATCAGCACCGTATCCTCCTCTTTGATCTCCGAGATGCGGGCGGCCCAATAGCCCGTCGCCAGCACATCACCCACGAGAAGAGCTTGCTCGTCGCTCACACTGTCGGGAATGCGATTCAGCCCCTGATCGGCATGCGGGACCCGCACATACTCCGCCTGTCCGCCGTCGATCCGGCATCCCAACGTCCAGCCGCCGTTCGGGTCGGTGCAGTTGTTCACATAGCCGTTACGGCAAAAGAAACACTCGCCACAGAAGGTTTCGACATTAACCGTGACCCGGTCGCCGGCCTTGATCGACGTGACGCCGGAGCCGATCTGTTCCACTACGCCCACCATCTCGTGCCCGACGGTAATTCCCGGCACAGCGCGGGGCACACTGCCATGTTTGATATGCAGATCGCTGGTACAGATGCTGCCGAAGGTAACGCGCACAATGGCGTCGCGCGCATTCAGCAGCACAGGTTTAGGCTTTTCCCGCAATTCAAATTTTCCGTGTTCGACGTAGGTGTAGGCTTGCATAGAATTTAGTGTTATTCCCGTTTCAGATAGACCTGCCATTGGCCGCGTGTTCCTCCAATACGTTCAATATATCCTTTCTTGCGTAAGGTATTCAGGTTGCGCTGGATGGCAGATTTGTTAATCCCCACAATCTGCGATAACTGGACGATCGTGGAGGTTGGTTTTGCGGACAGCGTTTCGATAATCACGCGCTGCGACTCATTTTTGATGGTTACTATCGCCCCATTATACCACCATTCACTATTAATTAAACCACTCTTTTTGCCTGCAATCACATTCAGATTATTTTGCAAGGTTATTTCGACGAGCTCCCGCAAATAATCGACAAAAGGCGCGATCTGATCGAGCGAGGCATTTGCTCCGTCGGAAGGCGTAAGCCCGGTCTCGATATCGCACCGGTGCAGCGTGCGCAGATAATTTTGTTTGTCGGAGGTCTTGATTACAATCATCGGATAGCTATGCCGCAAAAGCACATAATTGACTAACAAACGCGCAATTCGGCCATTCCCGTCTTCAAAAGGATGGATTCGGATATATCGGTAATGCAATAATGCGGCAAGCTCAATGGGCGACAATTCGCGTTTCCTCTCCTGGGTATTATACCACTGAATCAGCGTACTCATAAACGCGGGGGTCTCCTCGACAGCGGCGTATTGGAATATCTCTCCGGTCGTGGTAATCACTGAATTCGGGTGGGTCTTATACTCCCCGACCTTAATTTGCATGCGCGTTTTGTCACCCGAAGGAGTAACCGCATCTTTCCAATAGTCCTGTACAAGGATCACTCGGTTCAACTCCCGGATAAAACCTTCGGTCAGCCCTCGTTCCCGATCCAATGCCGCTTCGCGCATCAACTCCAGACCGACATTGTGGGCTTTCATCTCCTCGTAATCTTTGAGCGGCGCACTCCCCGATGTTTCGCCGAACATTAACAGAAGTTGCGTCTGCCCATAGGTGAGTGTATTCCCCTCTAAATGGTTGGAATTGAAGTTGAAGTCGACCCGGAATTTTCGATCCAGCTGTTCTTGTACGGATTGTTCAAGAGGCTGTGCCTGTTGCCATCTTTGAAATAAATCTGAAATTTTTTCCGCCATATTACACCACTTTTATCAGATTATTATACCACCAAATATAATGCAAATATAGCTAATAATTTCAGTAATGATCATTCTGCCGGAATTATATTGCTTTAATCACAATACAGCCCGAAGGGTAAAACCATCGTGCTGTTGCGTAAATATTGATTAATTCTCTACTCACCGATCGTACAAGACTTCCATCTTCCATTGTGAAAGATATATTTGTAGCGGATATCTGTTATGACTAAATAGGAATATGCAAATTCATTCGCATCTATTTGCAACTAAATCAGCTATTTATTTCCAATCCTCGAATGATTCTCAGGATCTCATAAGCCACCTGCGGAACAATGGCGTTACCGCAGGCTTTTACGGCTTCGGTTCGCCACTTTTTATGTGATAAGGATAGTCCAGCCAGTTGGCGGGGAATCCCATCATCTCCAGGGTAAATCGGGGGTTGAGTTGGGAACTGCGTCCAATCAGCGACTGGTCTTTCTGCTGTGCTACGCCGTGAACATAATCCTGCAACGCACAACTGAACTGCCGAGCAGGGTCTGTCCGTGTCGATCCTCCGTTGCGGTCGCTCGCCACAGGTGTCGGCAGCAAACCGCTCACAGTCAGATCGCTCAATGTCGCAGAGAATATCAAGCCATTCGCACGCTGCTTGCTCTTTCCTGTTACAGTTTCTCCGCCTCTTGTCGCATCGGTCGCAGTTGGTGTTGGTAACAGATCCCACAGTTTCACCAATCTGGCCAATCCCACACTGCCGTCCTGTCCGTTGCGGTTCACTTTGCGTGGCATCCCTGTCGAGGTGATTCGGAAAGTATCCTCCTTGCCGATCACTGCTCCCATCGTGGCATCCGAGGCTACAGGTGTCGGCAGTAATTCCTGTTTCATTAAGTCGTGCAACGAACCACACCCGGTCTCGTTTGTGGGGCGCACCGATGCTGCAAGCCGGAATAACAAGCGGTTGGATGGAATATCCCGCTTGCTCAAGATCTTCACAAATGCTGTCGATGACGAATCGCTGTTCTTCGGTTTCGATGACTCGATGATCCTCTTCTTGATAAGTGGTTTCATCTTCCACTTTAGTGACCGTACCGGGGAGTACCATCGAGGCGATTCCAATAACATTTTCACCAATAATCCAAGTCGGCCTGACCTGTCGAATGATGTCAAGCATTGCCGGCCAGAGGTAACGGTCATCTGCCGCTCCCTTTCGCTTACCTGCCAGGGAGAAAGGCTGGCAAGGAAACCCTCCGGTGAGTACGGTGATTCTATTTCTGTATTTTGAAAAGTCGGTGGTTGTGATGTCTGCATAACTGTCTGAGTTGGGGAATTGATGTTCGAGTACCTGACGACAGAAGTCGTTGTTATCGGCGTGGAAGATGTTTTGAAATCCTGCCCACTCTGCCGCAAGGTCAAATCCTCCGATACCGCTGAACAGAGATCCGTGGGTTAAAATTCTCTCTTTACTCATTTAATATGTATATTTGCATAATCATAATCTATTCAATCTATGGAATTAACCATATCACTTATCGGAGCCGGAGTTGCAATTTTAGTCTCTATTGTCGGAGCATATTTTGCGTATCAGAATAGTATTATTCTACAAACAAGAAAATTGAAAGAATCTCATTACATCAACTATGTATCCTCTCTTCATGATCTTTGTGCTTATAACGATAATAAAGAGGTTCTTGCAGAATATGTTAAAGTAAGAGATGTTCTTTTGACGGTTGCTACCACAGAAGTTATTAGCCGCATTATCGAATTTGAACATTATGTAGATGAATGCAATGCTAAAGACAGACATGATAAATACTTAACACTTGTAATAAAAGCTATTAGAAAGGATTTGAAATTAAGTAATAAGAATCTACCTCTTTTATACTTCAAGCACGCATAATCTAATAGTTCACTACAATCCATTCTTCCTGCTTGCGGCGGGACGTTTTGGAGGCCGTGATTGTGCGGTCAAGACGGTGGATTTTCCAGCCGTATTCTGCGACGAACTTTTCGATCTGCAGGTGTGGGAACATGGTGAGCATAAACCTGCCTTTGACTTCGGCGAGGATGGTGAGCAGACGTTCGAAGTCTGTATCGTTGAAGGTTCCGTTGTAGTGGCCGCAATCGCTGCCGACATACGGCGGATCTACGAAGTGAAAAGCACCTTCGCGGTCATAGCGGGTGATTACGCGCAGGCCATCTTCGCATTCGACGGTGACGCGGCCGAGCCGTTCGCACAGTTCCTCGGTGAAGGCTTCTTTGCCGTTGCGGAGCTTTTGGGTGGTCGCTCCACTGCGGTCGTAGCCGAACGTGCCGTCGATCATCGATGCGAAGCCTAACTTGGTGCAGACCCATACGGCCCATGCGCGGTCGACGGGTGTGAAGAACGAGGGATGCTCGTTGATGTGCCGGGCGTGTGCATGAATCTCCCGGCTGTGGAGTGTCGCAGCGATCATCTCCTTCAGGGCCGGATACTGCGTTTTGGCAACTTTATAGAAGTTGACCAGCTCGACATTGGTGTCGTTGATCACCTCGCACTCGACGGGCTGTTTGGCAAACAGCACTGCACAGCCGCCGCAGAAGGCTTCGGTGTAAAGGGTATGCTCCGGAATCAGCGGCAGGATGTGCTTCAGGAGCATCTGTTTGCCGCCGTAGTAGGAAATCGGAGTTTTGAGTTTTGTCATGGTATTAGCGTAGTTTGATAAATAGAAGAATAAGTAACAGCAGGCCCGCCAACGCTGTCGCCCACTTAAGCCACACGGCCCCACTTGAGGGTTTTTCTTCGGTCTGCACCTGTTCGTCGCGGCGGGCGGCGGTGTTGATCCGACTGCGGGAGATACTGTCCGTCGCGGTGGTTTTGTTGATCTGGGCGGCGGCTTCGGTGTAGGTAATCCGCTTGATCGGCTGACGTACAGGAATTTTCGGTGGCGGCAGGATGGCCCGGAGGGTGTCCGGAAGGTCGAGGGGCTGGGGAGCTTCTGCTGGAGGATAGAACTCGACAACGGTCTGCCGGAGTGTCCCGAAGCGGCTTTCGACTTCCCCGCGGATCAGCTCCGTGAGTGTCGTGTCGGACGTTTCGATCTGCTCCCGGCTCGTTGTCTGCGTCTGGCGCAGGGGTGCGCAGGAGCAGACCAAAGTCATTATTGCGATAAGGGTTGCGGTTTTATGCATGCTTTCATTGCTTTGATTCGTTCTTTACGTTCATCCATTGTCGGTTCCCGGAGTGTTTGCGAGGGCGTCTCCCACGGAAGAGGGAACATTTCGGTCATCGGCAGGCGGTCTTTCTTGTCGAGCTGGATGCAGGTTGCTACCCACACTGCCCATCGTTCGCGTTCCCACTCCTGCCGCCGCTTGGTTTGCTCTCCGTCGATCCAGCCGAGCCAGGTGTAGACAAACTCGGCGGGAGTGAGTGCGGCGAATGCCTCCGGCGCAAGCCCCATCTGTCCGACGGCGATGGCGAACCATCGCTCATAGGTCACTTTTTGCAGCGGCCCTTCTTCGGGCCGTGTCCGTTTGGGCCGCCGGCCATATCCCCCAGCTTATCGGTCAGCGGAGTGATGCTCTCCATGAAGATTTCCGAGACGGTTAGGATCAGCTCCGGCTCTTCGTCGAAGATGTCCCAGACTTCGCTGTCCGAGTAGCGGCGTTCGATGTTTGCACGCCGCGCTCCGTCATTGAGCCCCGTGACGGTGAGCGCGACAATGGAGTCGAGCGAACCGAGCGCTTCCGCCGAGGATACGGTGGCCTCGAAGTCTGCATTCTGCGCTTTGGTGAAGTCGCAGAGTGCACGGAGGCCGAAATGGATCGGGCAGGCCACGCCCTGAATGACAATCTCTTTCATAAGGATTAGTTGGTTGGTGTGACGGGGGCGAGGTTTCCGCTCCCGGTAAGCGAATAGCTGTATGTGGCATTGTCTCCGGCGGGTGCGCCCAGCGAGAAGGTGGTGATGTAGGCTTTCCCGGCGTAGTGCTTCGTGAGTCCTGTGAGGGGCGACTTGATCACTACGTCGACGAGCTTCTTCGAGAGCACGATGCCCAGCACATCTTCGGGCGTGTGGGCGTTCTGGATGCTCTCGTCGACCACGATCAGACCGTCGCCGTCGACCGACCACGAGATGTCGCCCGGAGCTTTCTCCTTGCCGTTGGTGTCTTTGGTGCGCAGCTCCTTGAGTTCGAGGTCGACCTTGAGCGTGTGCGTCGTGGCGTGGAGCGTGGTTTTCTCGTCGACCAAAAGGATGATGTCCTCGCCCTGAATGACGCGTTTGTTTGCAAATGTTTCTGCCATAATGATGCGTTGTTAAAAGTTAGACGATGCGAAAAGTGAGCGTCACCCCGTGAATATCATAGTCGGGGTAATACTCCGTCGAGGAGGATTTGAACGAGCAGCGGCGGTCGGTCAGCACTTGTCCTTCGAGGGCCGCGATGATGCGGTGCTTGAGCTTTTCGAGAGCGGAGGTTTTCTGCTCGTAGACCGCTACTTCGAACGTGGTCACGTATCCGGCGATGCCGTTCATTGTCCGCACAGGGGTTTCGTCCGGCGTGGAGAAGGCCGCAAAGGGAACGGCAGTCCGCTCGTCCACAGCTCCGGCTTGTATCTTGTCCCTCAGTTCGGGAATCTCGCGTTCGAGGAGCGCAATCAGCTCCGTTTTGAAATCGGTCATTTAATGACAGGATTAAAGTTTTTTGCCACGAATTTTTCGATGGCGGCCGCTAACTCATCGCCGAAAAGTGCCACCGTGCGTTCGTTGTTTTCGTTATAGGCTTGTTCCAGGAAGGGCGTGGCTTTAATGCCCTTGACGCTTCTGGTGAAGACTTTTTCGCCACGCTCGTTTTCGAAGACTAACAGTTTGCCCTTTTTCGAGGTGCGCGGATCTTGTGTTCCCTCGTGGATGAACTTACCGTAGTATTGGTTTATCGCACCCTTCTTCTTCGTGACTTCGAAGATGGGCTTGACCGCCACCGAAACTTCGGATTTGGATGCCTGCCGATCTTTGAAGCGGACGATGCGCAGCTGCTTTTTGAGTTTGCCGCTCCTGACGGGCACTTTGCTCCTGGCCGACTGAAGCATCGGTTTGGCCGATCCCCGCAGGGCCGCCAGAAGCATCCGCTTCTGCATCGTATTCGGCAGCTCATCCAGAATCCGCTTGGCCTCAACGTATCCCTCAACCTTGACTGTCAGCATCGGATTTCGTGCATTTGAGATGCAACCGCCTGCGGCGACCCTCCTCGTGGATAGAGGTTATCTTCCGCAGGTATCCGTCGTCGCGGATCATCTGTCCGGCTTTGAGACCCTCCTGCCAGCGAATGGAGTAGACGACTTCGTTTTCGTGAACAATGCGGCCTGCATAGAGGTTCTCGCGGCCGCCATTCTCCGTGCGCTGGGCATAGCAAACCGTTACAGGCTGTAACGCTTTGCTCCGGTCGTTGTACTCATCGCGTTCCTCCACATATTCAAGGATTTCGATTCGGGTGTCAAACATCACCGTAAGGTGTTACGCGCCACGGAAGGAGCAGTTTCTCAGCTGTGAGTGAAAGTTCCGATACCGAACGGCCGACCAGATTGTCCGACTCGTTGTCGTAGAGCGTGCCGAGGATCAACAGAATTGCGGCTTTGATGGCCGGAGGGATCGTGTCTTTGTTGTAGCCCACGACCGCCGTGACGGATATGCGTTCACCGAGATACTCCGGTTCGGTAATCAGCAGCGGCTGGTAATCATCTTCCAAAAGTGTGTACTGTTTCTCCGGAATTAAAAATTGAGATACGGCGAGCCGCTCGATTTGCGAAGTGGGGACTGGCAGGCGGACGATGGGTGTGTCGGTGGGGACAAGTACGTCGAAACCCACTCTGCGCTCCCGGATCATCCGGCCTGTCATGTCCTCAGCCACAGCAACAGCCATGTCAAGTTTTGCAGCAATCAAAGCGTCGTCGTGCGTGGTACTGCCTACCCGGAGGTGCTGTTTGGCTAACTCCAGCGTGATCGGCGGCTCCCGTATCTCAAGCGTTTTCATGGTTCCGGATTAGAATTACGGAACTGACAGGACGGGCGCGTAAAGATACAATGGCCCGCCACCGTTCCGTTTCTATATTTTCAGAATAAATCACAACCGATTGATTACTAATACTTATGCACCAGCTTGTGAACGGGATGTGTCCCCGCATCCAGGAGGAGACCATCCACACGGGCAAAGCCGAACAGACCGATGGAGAGGTACTCAGCCAAAAGCTCGTTCAGCCGGATGATGCGGAAGTTCTTCACCATACGGATCTTGTACTTCGACAGGTCGCCGAAGAGCATAGAGGCATTGCCTGCGCCGATGTCGGCAATATCGTCATTGAGGATGTAGTTCTTTCCGAAAAGCGTCGGCGGCGTTCCGTCTTTCGCACCCTCCTGCCAGATGTAGCGGCCCGTCGTGTCCTTGATCTTCACCAGCGACCAGAGTGTATTGCGGTTGAACATAAAGCGACCGCGCTGGGCGTAAGAGGAATCGACTCCTTTGATCAGATCGATGATGTCGTCTAAAGTGATCGCGGCGGCAGCGGGCTTGGCGTCGGAGGCCGTCGCCCAATTGACGATGCCTTTGGGTTTGCCCGTGCCAGAGCCAATAGTCAGATCTTCGTTGATGCCGCGGCCGAAGCTCTCGGCCAACAGGCTGCTCAACAGAGCTTCGAGATCGAACGAGCTGTCCTGAAGCGGTTCCAGCGAGACCGGCACAATGGGCGTGCGGTAGGTGTAGGCCTTGAGTGTTTCGGAGCCGAAACTCGGAGCACGCTTCGTCGACTGGTTGTACTCCGCGACCACGGATGCCTTGGCTGAGGTGTCATTCACCGTCGGCATAATCAGGTCACTGCCTGTTGCGGTGGAGAGAATCGTACCCGCTTCGAACATGCCTCCGTAGGTTTTCAGGGCAATCTCGATACTGTCGGCCAGCGTTGTGGGGACAATCACACCAGCCGAAAGCCCCGTGGTTCCGGCTCGCTTCTCGAACAACGCACGGTTTTCGGTCGAGATGCCGTTGCCGCCGCGCAGCAGATAGTCTTTGAACGCGGAGCGATACTCCTCAGCCTGCTTCGGATCGTCAGCCTGCGTGGTTGCCGCTCGCTGCTCGAACGGCTGTTCTGCCTGCCGCCGCTCCAGCTCCAGGTACCGTTCCTCAGCCTCGACGACTTTGTCTGCCTTGTCGTAATCGGCCAGAAGCTGCTGCCAGCGGGCTTCTTCCTCGGCGGTCATCTCCCGCCCGTCGGCCGCCGCACGCAGTTCGTCGACCTGCTTGAAGACCGAAGCCCGCGCCTCGCGCAATGATTTGAGTTTGCTCATAAAATCTCGATTTGATTTGTTTGAGAGCAAACATACCCACACAAAAGAATACTTATGTGAAACTTTGTCGCATGTGGAGAAATAGAATGAATCTTGCGGGATTATCAGAAGAAATCCATTATCTTTGTCCATATAGAAATATGGAAACAACACACAAAATATACACAGGAGCAGCTCAAAATATGAGCGCAATTTCGGACAGTTCTGTCGAATTGGTTGTAACCTCACCTCCTTATCCCATGATAGAAATGTGGGATGAAATAATGAGTAAGCAAAATCCGAAAATAGCTACTGGACTCAAGGAAAAGGCTCCTGATATTGTATTTGAGTTAATGCATCGGGAGTTGGATAAGGTTTGGTCAGAAGTTGCTCGCGTACTCATTCCCGGCGGAATAGTCTGTGTTAATATCGGAGATGCAACACGAACTTTTGATGGTAATTTTGCATTATATTCTAATCATTCTCGAATCATTAATTATTTCACGAATCATGGATTCGTGAATCTCCCCAATATTATTTGGCGCAAACAAACAAATGCACCCAATAAATTTATGGGCTCAGGTATGCTTCCCGCAGGTGCTTATGTTACGCTGGAACATGAGTGGATTTTAATTTTCCGCAAAGGCGGCAAACGAGAGTTCAAAAGTGCAACAGATAAACAGAAACGTAGAGAAAGCTCATTCTTTTGGGAAGAACGAAATGTGTGGTTTTCCGATTTGTGGGATAATATAAAAGGAACTAAACAAAAAATCGCGGCAGAAAGCCGCGATAGGAGTGCTGCATATCCTTTAGAAATCCCATACCGACTGATCAATATGTACTCCCTGCAAGGCGATACCGTATTAGACCCATTCCTTGGCACTGGAACAACTACGATTGCAGCCATTATGAGTAATCGCAATAGTATTGGTTACGAGATTGATGATAAGTTTGCAGATGTCATTATAGACAATATACAGTCTTCATCGATTGACCAAATGAATGAATTGATCAAGAGCCGAATCGAAGCTCACAAAACATTCATCGTAGAGCGACAGCAAAATAACAAAGAGATCAAACATTTTAATGAGCATCTCCAATTACCTGTTATAACCTCTCAAGAAACTGATATGCAATTCGTCTATTTATCAGAAATATTAGGAGATAGTAATTGTATAACTGCCCAATATTCAAATAATACGCAAACTATTCTTAATATAAAAATTGGGAGTAGAAAACGTATGAATCCCACTCCCAAAGGAGAACAAATTGCATTAACCTTTTAAGGTTTTACATTCATATCCGGTAATGCAGTTTGATTGGCTGGATTTGTTTGATTCCAGTAGTTTTTTAGATAATTTCTTCGATCACAAGTTTTTTGAGCCCTACGCTCTAATGAATTTAATACTTTGTTTATTTCTGCTACTGTATTTGGTTTCCAGTATCCACTATTATCACTGCCGATTAATTCTCCATGTTTTATTGCATAGCGAATCAGGGCTCTCAGATCCTCCTGATTTGGTATGGGAGAATAACCTAATTTGGTTGCAAGATTTGCAGCATGGATCGCATTTGCTTTGCCGAAAGACAAAGTTGTCATTAGCCGAGTAATATCAGCTGCTGTAAATATAGGCATAATCTTAAAAGTTATATTCAACAACGATCTCTGACTTCTTTTTATCGTAAAATATAATCGGGACATCAATCTGCTCAGGGAGCTCATTCATCACCCGATAGGTAATAGGTTTGATGCTGACTGCCTGCTCCCCGATATAACCATCGACACCTTGAGCCTCTTCGTCTGGAGTCGCTAATCGATGAGTTGTATGCCTACCTTCAGCAATTTTTCGAAGAATCGCCTCCTGGAACTTCAATCCGCAGTAGGTTTTAACAACAACTAATTCCTCAACCCACTTCCGGACCATCTCCTTATCAATTGTTTGGATGCTTTCTTTAAAAAGCTCAACCATTCGAAAAACCCGTTCCGTCGCAGCATCGACAGCCTCTGGATGACCGGCTTTATACCAAGTATCCCATTGAGCCATTGTTCCTGCACCAAATTCTTGAATCAGGTCACTCATCTGTCCTACGACACTCGGACGAGTCCCTTGCGCATTTTGATTAGCAAGATTCAGTATCTGTGTTGCATATTTTGGATATGCATAGCTTTGATCCGAGAGAAGCTCCTGCACCTCAGCATTGGGAATTCGTAATTTCATATCAATTCATTTATGTGATGTAAGAGTAACAGCCGAGGGATTTTGCCTCGGCTATTACAAATATATGCATTTTTATCTATCGAACATTTGTAATTCTCAAAAAATCACACAACCTTCGTTTGCGCTCATGATATGCATCAAAAGGCTTCGAAGATGTTGACTGTTCAAGCCACTCCGCTTTCCGCTCCTCGAGATGTCGCACCGATGCTTCGGTGTCTTGATAGGCAGGAAAGACCACCAACGCCACATCCACCACGCGCGCGAATTTGAGAATCGTGCGCTCGTCCGTCTCCAGCCCGTTCTGCTCGTCAGCATATACCCAAGTATCCTGCGCCACACCGAAGCGGAAGGAGCACTTCGAGATGTCGCCACGGCGCACTAACTCCACCATGTCGTTGCCGCACGAGGTGTTCGGGGCTTCGAACGTGAAGCGCAGGCCGATATCATCGACCTCAAGCTGAAGCGTTCCGCTGGTTGTCCGGGCGAGGATCGCATCGTCGCGGTGATTGAAGCACATGATTACATCCGAGAGGTCGCACTCTTCGAAAGCTCCCTGCGCGATCTTCTCCCGAAACCAGCCCATGATCGGCTCGCTCCATGTGCCGAACTTGGCGGCATAGCCCGTGATCGTCCGGCTGACGACGGCATCCCGCTGTTCGATGCGCAGGTCGGTGGCAAGGCATCGGACTTCGATTTCGTTATTTGCTGGTCTTTTTTCCATTTATTGCATTTTTAACTGGCTGCATATTCATCTGCACGAAGTATTCGTCGCCACCGTCGTAGGAGTTCATATCCTCCAGCGACCGGATTTCGTTGGCCGATATTGCACCGACGAAATTCATGTTCTTGTAGTATTCGGAGCGGGTCTTGGCATCGCCGCGCAGGAGTCCGTTCAGGCCGAAAAGGAAGTAGTAATCCGCGAACTCGTCGTCGCGCAGCAGCTTTCGGTTGAACTCCTCTTCGATCCGCACGAGATATGGCAGCAGGCAGTATTGCACGAACTCCATCCCCTGATGTTCGATGTTGTTGTTGGTTGCCCGTTCCAGATCGGCAATCATGTGCGGCGGGATGCCGTAGATGGTGGCGATCTCGGTTTTCTGGAATTTGCGCGTGGCGATGAACTGCGCATCCTCCGGCGGGATCGAAATACGCTCGTAGGTCATGCCGCCCTCTAACAGCAGGGGCACATGGGCGTTATGCAAACCGACCGCCTGCGCCATGAGGTCTTTGCGGAGCCGCTGGTAGGCATCGGGCTTGAGCGTCGAGGGGTACTTGAACACGCCTGACATATTGCCGCCCTGATCGAAGAAGCGTTTGCCATAGTCCTGCGCCGAGACCGAGAGCGCAAGATTGTCGCGGTGGACGGCGATGGGACTCTTGCCTTTATAGCCATTGGTCGAGAGTCCCCGCAGGTGGATGATATCTCCGTTCGGGAGCAACTCTCCGCCGTCCAGCCGATAGAAGAGCTCGTCGTTGTCGGAGAGGATCGGTTCGATGCGGGCCGGGTGGATGAGCTTGAGACGCAGCGGCCGATAGTATTTGTCGCGGTAGATCCGCGCATACCCATTGCCCCAGAGGGCGCACGAGATCATCAGATGATGCATTAGGTCGAAGCGCGTGGAATAGCCGTTGGGCTTCTGAACCAAATGGTGGCAGGGATGCTGGTACTGCCGTTCGCGGCCTTTCTTGGTGCGCTGGTAGAGGTGCATGGGCAGCGTTCCGACTGTCTCGGAGAGGATCCGGACGCAGGCCCACACCGCCGAGAGGTTCAGCGCACCCTCCTCGGAGATGTTCGGCTGCCGCGTGGCATCGGCAACGGTGTCGGCCGTGATCACTTTGTTGACCGCTGCCTCGAACTCCGCAGAAGATAGCACTCGGCGCTCATTACGATGCATGAAAGGAAACAACCTCATAATTTTTTGCTACAAACATATCGTCTCTGTTCCTAAAATAAACAAGACATTGTCGCGGGTTAAGTTAAAAATCATTAACTTTATATTGAGAAATTCAACATAAACAAATATTATGATGTGTACCAATCTTTTAATTTACCTATTGTGTCCTTTAGTTGTAGCAATCATTACTGGTTGGTATCTACATAACTTCGATAAGAAATTGGAAAAGTATAAAAGTGAATTTGATAAATTGAATTACAAGCTATCAGTCCAATTCAGCTACCTACATGTAGAGAGAGCTAAAGTTTTGCGTGGCCTTTATAAAACGATGGTAAGGCTACATGAAGCAATGCAGGTTTGGATTACACCATTATTTCTTCCAGATAGTGATGGTAATTATCATAAGGAGGAAGATTTAAAGAATAGATTAGCCGATGTAGGCAAATATTTGAATGAGCTACATAATTTTTACCGAGATAATAAAATACTAATAGCTAATGAACTGCAAGATAAAGTGGAGTCAATAATTAACAAATTAGAAATTTTTTGCATCAATTATAAAACTCAAAAATACCTTTCAGAGAATGCAAGAAGTATTGATGAGGAAATTAAGTGGATGACTCAATCTCAAGATTATGAAAACGAGTTAAAGTACTTGAAAGATATTATTTCTAAACTTGAGAAAGAATTTCAAAAGTTGCTTGCAGTAGAAGATGACCGTCCTATTGATTAAGCAATCGGTTTAACACCCTCCTAAACGAACTAAACTCCGAATACCTGCGTACGCCCATGATGTTGATGTGGAAGTCCTCCAGGCGTTCGTAGGCCTCCAGCTGGGTTGGGTAGAGGTCGCGCATGCGGAGGTAGAGCTCCGCGAAGCCCTCGAACGAGAGGAAGTGGCGAACTTCGGGCGAGAGCGGATTCATCTCCGATAATTCGGCCTCAACTTTTTCACGTTCGGCTGTGATGACGGGCGAGTGATAACGCTTGTACTGCTTGCGATTCATCTTCGATGCACCTTTGCTCCGCTCGGCATAGTCAGCGAGCAGCCTCTGCTCTCGCTCATCGCAAACGTTCATTTTTCGAGTCATAGTGGTATCTATTTTAAAGTTAAAAGTCCTCTGCCCTCATAGGGGTTGGTGTCGTCGTCGGCCTGTGCGGTCATCCACTCACCCAAAGCCATGATCGCGGCGACGATGCCGTCGATCTTCTGAACGGATTTCTCTTTGTCGGGTTTGATGTTCCCGGCCGGATCGGTCTTGACGACCGTCGAGGCCAGCATCCATCGCAGTACCGGATTGCCGAAGTGTTCGATCTTTCCGGTCAAGACCAGCTTCTCAAACTCTTTCGTCGGGGCTGACATCGAGCCATAGCCCTGCCCGAAGGGATTAAATCGCATACCTTCGTTCTGGAGGTCGATGATCGTCTGCGAGGAGTTCCATCGGTCGTAGGCCGAGGTGCGTAGGTCGTACTCCGCGACGATGCGCAGCATGTGGGCCTTCACGAAGTCGTAGTCGATCACGTTGCCGGGCGTGACGGTCACGTATCCGTCGGCCACCCACTTATCATAGTTGATATTCTCCTTGCGGACTTTCTCCTGCATCTTCTCCTCCGGGATCCAGAAGAACGGCAGCAGTTGAAAACGGTCGTCCTCATGGAAGATCAGCACGTAAGCCGTGATGTCGGAGACATTCGAGAGGTCGAGGCCGCCCCAGCAGACACAGCCTTTCAGATCGTCGGGCGACATTGTGCCGACGCACTTCATCCATGCGTCGTCCAGAATCCATGTCTTCTCGGCATCCACCCACAGATTAACGTTCTTGGTCATTACGTTGCGCACGGCCTCCGGGCGGTTCTTGGCATCTTGGACTTGGTCTGCCAGATAATCCACCGAGAGCGACACGCCGAGGTTGGGGTTTGACTTGATCCACATTTTCGGATTGTCCCACTCCTCCCGGCTGTCGAGCGAATAGATGATCCCGAACAGCGAGTCGTCCTCGTTCACGCCCCGCAGGACTTTAATCACGTTGTCGCGGTAGGCATAGCAGGCTCCGGCCTTGTTGAAACCAGCTGTGGTGATGATGAACATGAGCGGCTGTTTCCGTGCGCCGAAGGCCGACTTGATCACATCGAACATGCCGCTGTCACGGTGGGCGTGAAACTCGTCGATAATGCCACAGCTCGGATTGAGTCCGTCGTGTGTGCCGTAGTCGGAGGAGAGGGGTTTGAATGTCCCGCCCTTGAGCTCATAGACAATGGAGTTGCGGAACGGGGTGAGGTAGTTCTTGAGGTCAGTAGCCTTAACAATCTCAACAGCATCGGCGAAGCATATCTTCGCCTGATCCTTCACCGTCGCGGCCGAGTAGACTTCGGGCCGGGCCTCGCCATCGGCGAACAGCATATACAATCCGACTCCGGCAGACAAGGCGGTCTTGCCGTTCTTGCGTGCTATTTCGATGTAGGCATAGCGGAAGCGGCGTGTGCCGTCGGCATTCTTCCATCCGAAGATATTCCAGAGAACAAACTGCTGCCACGGCTCCAGCCGGAATCGCTGTCCGGCCCATTCGCCTTTGGTATGCTTGAGCCGTTCGATGAAGTTGATCGCCCGTGCCGCTGCCTTCCTATCGAAATACCACCCTTTGTCGAGGGCATTGTCGAGGTCGGCATAGTAGCGCTTCACGGCAAGCTGCACGTACTCGCAAGAGACGATTTTTCCATCAAAAATGGCCTTAGCATACTCCTCTGCGAATGTTGTTTTCATAACTACCTGATAATCAATACTTGTTTCATTCTTGAAATTGGGGCGTTTTTTGTCCTTTCGTTTTGGGGTCTCCGAACTTACCTTTGAGCGACAACGGAGCGATTTGAGAATTCTCGAATTTTTAAACCTGAAAAAGGATGAAAACAAAGAGAATTTTTATCGAATTAGTCGTCGCATCATTATTTGCTATCTTACGAAAAAGACTGCCCTCCATTTTATGGGGATTAGTTTTCTGGTATCTTAATCGAGCCTTTGACGATTTTGCGTATGACTCAATCACCTCAATTTTATCTTATTTCCTCGAAATCGGCAAAGTCATCTTTCTGTGGATTATTTGACAGCAATGCCGCTACGCGACTGCGGCTGGCCGGGGTCAGCCCATACTCCACCGCAAGGGTTTTGGCATTGGCAAGAGCTGACTCCGCGACTTTGCGCTTGGGATTCACGAGGGTCGTTGATCCGAATTTCGTTTCTACTTCGATGGTGTAGCCCTCTTTCTCTAACTCTCGCATCGTGTCATGGTAGAGTCCCATCTCACGGGCATAGGCCACGACCAGATCCACGCCGACCAAGTCCAGCAGACGGTTGTTGACCAGCTCGGCCGCCACCACTTCGAATACCTTTTTCGCCGTTCCTTTCAATCCGGAGCGCGGAATGGTAACAACGGAGGTTAGGGCTGGTGTGACCTTGCCAGCCATTCGGCAGGGTTGATCTGTACCCCGAAGTGCCTTTAACTCATTTGGTATTTTCTTACGACCTGAATTCATAAAAAAAATAAGTGATTTTCGTAATATTTTCTACAAATTCGCCAATTTTGCACGCGCGTACAAAAAATTAGGGGAGCGATTACTTTTCGCAGGGTCTGAAGGAATTTCAACCCCCTCCCGCTGCTCTTCGGGAGAGTACCTTGCTCATGTAACTCTTTGATACCCACTGCGTGGTTTCAAAGGGTTGCGAGAATTCAAAAAGTTTTACTTATCAAACAGTTAGCTTAATTCATTAATCTACTGTACTGTCATCATACACCCCGATTTTATTTCTTTTTCAGAATGAGGTTTCCGACCTCTCTGGACGGGGAGTTGTGAAGCAGTCGTCGTTGCTGGGCCATCTCGATGTAGATGCGCGTAGTCTTGGTGTCGGAGTGTCCCATCATATCCTTAATCGTTTCGATGTCCACACCCTGCTCGACCATCAAAGCTCCGAAGGTGTGCCGCAGGGAGTGCGCCGAGATCTTTGGATTGCTGATGCCGATGCGCCGAAGCCGTTGCTTGACGATGCGGCCGATGGTCTGCCGGACGATGCGGTTGTCACACCTGCGCTTGTGGGAGATGAAGAGCGGGTCGCCCTCGGCGAAGTCGCGGTTGGCGATATATTCCTCCAGCCACTCGACGGTGTTCGTATGCAGGACGACGATCTCATTCTTATCCGTGCGGCCCTTGCGCTGAATGTAGAGGATCGGTTCTCCCTCGCGCGTCGAGAAGTCGCCGATGTTGATTCGCTCCACCTCGCAGGTACGCAGACCGTTGAACAGCATCAGCGAGATCATCAGCCGGTCGCGGCGATCAACAGCGGTGCGGCCATCGATGCTCCCTAACAGTTCGAATGCCTGCTCCGCCGTGAGGGGCAGTTTGCTGTATTCCGTGTGCCGCTTGCTGCTCTTGATCCCGGCGGCGATGTTGTCGCAGTAGCCGCGCCGTTCGCAGAATCCATAGAAGAGTTTGAGGATCGTGACGAGGCTGTTCACCGTGTAGACACTCTTGCCTGCGGACTGAAGCTGTTGTTTGTACTCCAGCACATGGGTGTGTTCCGGAGCGCGGGTGTCGATGTCCCGCCCGGCCAGCCACCGGAACCAGAGAGCGATTTTCCGTTCGTAGTCCTGCTTGGTCGCCGGGAGGATGTCGCACTCCGAGATCCATTCGGCGATTATTTCGTTCAGCTTGAGAGTCGTTTTCATAGTTTCAAAAAGGACGGATGCGAGGCTTTCTTTTGCCTTTTGACTGATTGCAACCACAACCCCGCATCCGTCGTCATTGGCTTACATCATAGGCAGTCGTTTTTTGTGGTTATGGTTTTCGGCGATGTTTTTCCTGTCCCGATTTTCGGTTGTGGCAGGTATGGCAGAGGCTCTGGAGATTCTTCATATCGAGAGCCGCACCGCCCTCGTTGATCGGTCGGATATGGTCGACCATCTGCGCCGGGACTGCCATCCCTTGCCGGGCGCATTCTTCGCAGAGAGGATCTTGCGACAGCTTCACGGCACGGACTTTACGCCACGCCGTCGACTGGTAGAACTCCGTGTTGGCATGAACCCGTCCTGCATGGGGTTTGTGTTCCGGCTGCCACGGGCGGCGGCAGGATTTTTTCAGGCGCGGCATCGTCAGAAGATGATGTCGGGGTTCAGCGGCAGGTCGTGGTCTTCATACTCGAAGGCCGTGACACGGATAATCTTCGCTTCGGGATAGCGGCGGCGCAGACCTGCGGCGGTGACGTCGTATTTGGCAAAATCGGCAGTATAGGCCGACTGCCCGAAGCGTTCGAAGTTCCGGCTCAGGTTCTCCAGTTCGCATTCCGACCATTTTTCGATCTGGCCATTGTGCGTGACATATTTGCGGCGGCCATCTTCCAGATAATGAATAACTCGTTGTAATTTCATATTGGTTTTATTTAGCGTAAACTTTCTCCGTTGAATTTCACAATCTGACACAGATGGGAGAGCCTGTCGAACGTGCGCTCTCCATAGCGGCCGAGCAGTTCTTCTTTGGTGAGATTTGTAGAGATGAACAGCGGCCGCAGATAGCGTTCGGCGGCGTTGATCACCCGGTTGAAGCCTTCGGATTTCTCTCCGTAATTATTGACCAGCGACTCGACGCCTAATTCGTCAATGATGGGAAACTGAGTCCATGCGAGATAGTCGAGGTTGGTCATCTTCGGATCGCATCCGGCTGTGCTGGCGGCAAAAGGATATGACTTACAGAAGTCGTCAGCATGGACAGGGACTGCGTGGCAGTTCTTCATTGCCAACAGCACCGGAACGACACCTGTGCTGATAATGCTCTTGCCACGCCCGCAGTCGCCCATCAGCAATAACCCGCGCCCTTGGGTGCCGGTCATCCAGTCGATCACCCGTGCATATTCGGGCAAATGGTGGTATTGGCGGATCGAACCATCCACGCGCTGGAAGATTTCGCGGAATATCTTCTCGCAATGCTCGCGGCTTCCCCATGAGATAACCTGCGGGCTTCGGACGATGATGCGCTTCTCTTTGGAGAGGCGGTTGATAAGGCTTGTTATGTTTTCCATCGGCTGCTTTTGGCTGGTGAATGTAGTCGGATTCAAATTCTTGTCTTGGGGACTTTGTCGCTATTTGGTCTGATCCTCGTCGAATTTTGCCAACAGACGGCGTTCACGATCTTCGCTTGCAGGACGTTTGATCTGGCCGATATGCTGTCCCCGCGTCGAAGGGGATGCTCCGGGAAGCGGGAAAAGTCCGGCCCAATTGTTCGCCACACTGCGATCAATGATCGCGGAGGCGATTCCCGCATTGTTTCCAGAGAGATTGCGGAGCATGGTCAGGCATTTCTTTGCTCCTAATTCGCTGGTGTAGCTTTCGCGCCGGGTGCGCTTGTACTCCAGCCAGGCCGTCATCAGTTCACGCCACGGAGAGTCGAGCGTGGAGAGGAACTTTTCGGTGTCAAGGATCGATTCTCTCTTTTCTGCGGAGTTTTTTCTCTCTCTATTCCAGCTCTCCGGTATGTCTGAAGAGTTATTATCTCTGTTTAGTCTATATAGTGTGTCGCTGTGGGGCACAACCTGCGGCACAACGGCTGTTTGCGCAGTAGTTTGTATCCCGCTTTGTGTTTCGGGGCGGCACACAAAGTGGCACTCCAAGGGGATAATCCGGTAGATGCAGGCTGCTCGGCCTCCCTGCGAGTCGAAGGTGATACGCCCGGCGGCTTTGAGAATCTCCCGCTGGCGGAATATCGTTGTGCGCGGCATATTCGTCCGCATCTCCAGTAGCGCCGCAGAGATCCGCAATTCCTCCCGCCACCCGCTGCGATTGGCAATAAACATCAGTGCGTGCCACAGGGTGATCGACGCGGGCGAAAGCGGGTGCGTCTCCAGCCAGTCGTAAAAGAGCTTAATCTCTGTCATATAGTTCATTCCTGTCGGAGTTTACCCAAGACGCGTTCGAGATCGCTCCGGCGCGGCTCATCCGGACGGGCAACAAGGCCCATGTGGATCAGCAGGTCGATCTTCGGGATCCGGATGCCGCCGTTCGCTCTGACTTTACGGATATTGTATTCGCGGCAGTCACGGTCTAACTGCCGCAGGGACTTGCCGATCAGATCGGCGGCCTGCTGGCGGGTGAGCAGGATTGTCTCAGCCGATTTGTCGTCCATGCTTTTCAGGTCGTCAAGCCTTTTCTGAAGGGAGAAAATACATCCCTGAATATCCTCTATGATAAGCCCCATGTCCATACTGCAAGTTGTTTTTGTGACTGGTGCAAAGTTGAGCAGGGCGGCAAAATAAAATGGGGTTAGTGGCAGGACACTAACCCCAAGATTGCTTTTAATAACAAGCAAATGAATGAGATAATTTTACCGCTGGCTTCGTTCAATAAGCGACTCCTGCAATACGCGCAGAAATTTCGTGGTTTTGATCTTCCGGTCCAGGACTTTCGCCCGCTTGTTGAACGGATTGGACAGTTTGATGTCGAGCAGGTCTTCGAAAAGCGCGGTGAGTTTGGAGAATGGAATGACATCGCCCTTGCTGTCCACAAATACATCTGCGCAGTCGACAGAGGAGAGCAGTTCGATCAAGTCATGCTTGGTGTACCGCTTCGAAAGATGAATGTCGTACCCCTTGATCGACGCGGGCGGCTGGAATAGTGCCGGATGGTTGATGCGCTCGCTCAGCAAGTGCAGTTCCGACTCCAGCAGAGCTATTGCGGCAGTTATATATTTTTGTGTGACATCTTCAGCCGCCTCCGGATACAGGAGCTTCAACTGCACGATGGCAAATGTAAGTTCCCGGAAAAGCTGTTTGTAGTCGAAAATGGAATCGCAGAGAACGATCAGCGATTTAATGAACCCTTTGTAGAGCGAGTTTATTTCGCTGATGCAGAAATCTTGGACATTCGGGTCTGATAATGCTTGTATAAAGTCTGTGTGAATAAGTGTTTCCATCGCCTGAAAATTTTATAGATCAATTACTTCAAAAATTACTGCCTGCACAAATTGCCGTGCATCGAAATAATTGTCAATAAGGGGGCGATCTGTTTTTACACTTAAAAATTCACGTCCGTTATTTTGCCCGGATTACCCCGCAACGGGTTCTTCCGTTCATAATAAATCTTCAGGCTTGGCTTCATTTTCTATTAAGATTGAGCATGTTCTTCGGTACTAAATTAAGTGGTTTTTACAGTCGTTTTACACGCCCGCTTATTTGGGATATTTTTAGGACAAAAGGTGTTATGAATTTTCAAACGATATGTATTGACCTGATCTCTCATTTGAAATAAATTTCCGGCTGTTCTTTGCAAAGAGGATTGCAATTATTAATTTTAACAGACCAATCAATCCCTTAATGTCCTGAATTATGGAAGACGAGAAAGAAGAGTTGACGCTGCAAAATGTCCCCAAAGCAGTAAACTACCTGATTAACGAGATTGCAGAAATGCGGGCCATTCTCGAACACGTCGAGAAACAATTGGGACTCGGCGTAGACAAACACCGTCCAATTGGTATCGAGGATGCCTGCCGCATCCTGAACCTGCCGAAAAACCGACTCAACAAAAGAGTCCGGGAACGGTCCATTCCCCATTACAAGCAGGGCAGGGAGGTTTATTTCTTCGAAGATGAACTGGTGAAGTGGGTCGAAGGTGCTCGTGTGAAAACGTTTGAGGAGGAGTACAGCCTCCGTACCGGCAAAAGGAGATTCTAAATTGTACGACTATGCAGCTAACCCGGAAAGAACTTTACGATTTGGTCTGGAGCGAGGCCATGACCACCATCTGCAAGCGTTACGGTTTGTCGGACAACGGACTGCGCAAGCACTGCAAAACAATGAATATCCCAACACCCCCTCTCGGCTATTGGGCGAAACTGCAGCACGGCAAGACGGTTGAAAAAATACCGTTGCCCGATGACTACGAAGGCAAGAAGAAGGAAGTTTCCCTGCGGGAGGTCGATCCGAAAGATATGGTCGTAGAGATCGATAAACCTATTGATCCGCAGAAACTCCGCGAGCAGGAGATTCGGCAGGGCGATATCTCCTGTTTCATTGCCGCCGAGATTCTGTACGCCAAAGATCCGCTGATTATCGACACCAAGGAGTCTCTGCGCGTCGGCCGCGACAACGAAAATGCCTACTTAAGGAAGAATCCTTATAAGAGTAAAATTAAAGAGAAACTCAGCCTTTATGTCGATGCCAAGTCGGTCGACAGAGCGTTGTGCATTTATTGGGCAGTCATCAAGGGGCTTCGATTCCGCGGCCACGATATTAAAATCAAAGACTATGAGACCTTTGCTCTTGTCAACGGCGAGGAGATAAAGATAGATATGCGCGAATGCCGAAAGCAGGATATGGAGCACGGCGAGCTGGTGTTCAACATATACACATGGCGCACTAACAAATCAACCTATCAAGACACACCCCACACGCGGCTGGAAGATAAAATCATCTCAATAGTGGCTCGCTTGGAGCTTTATGCAGAGGAAATTAAAGAGGATCGTATCCGGGAGGAACAGCGCAAAATCGAGCGGGAAAAGGAAGAGTTCAACCGGAGAATTCGTGAAATTAAAAAAGAGGCAGAACTTAAGAAATTTCAATCTCTGTTCACGATGGCCGACCGGCACTTTAAGGCCAACATCATCCGGCAGTATGTCTGCTCATACGAGGAGCAGCTCAAGACCCGCAGCATCACCGATGAGGAGATCCTTGCAGAGTTGGCTTGGGCGAAGGACAAAGCCGATTGGCTCGATCCGCTCATCTCAAAGCCGGACGAATACCTCGACCACTATAATAAAGATACGATTACACAGCCGAGAAACAGCTATAATTCGTCATACAACCCGCCGTCGCAACATTCGGAATACAATCCGTGGGCAAAACCCTGGTGGAGGAAGTAAACGGGACTTCAATTTATTCTCCAATTATTTATTGCAAAGACACCAAAAATCGTAACTTTGTTGGAAACAACCAAATCTACCAAAACCTATGAAACTTGAAAAGGTACTCGACAAACTAAATTCGTTTGAGAAAAACGCCTTTCTGAAGGTGATCAATAATATAATCGCTAACAAGAAGGACACGAAGGCAATAGACAATATCCTTGATTGCGGAACGTGCAAGGATTTGAAAAATTTCGACTCGATACAGGTCGCCGGGGTATTCCAACAAATTGAGAAAGAGTACATCGAGTATATCCTCACCGAATATTCAAAAGCGACTTCTCAGTTCGATCTGCTGATCGATATCGTTTCGCGCGACGGCAACAGTATTATGAGACAGGACTGGTTCTCGAAGCTTTATGATGATGAGATAAAGAAGATACAAGGCAGACTAAAAGCATTCAAGAGCGAGGTCACAGCCGAAAAGCCGACAATGGTTTCAATGGAGCGCATCCGGGATTATAAAATCTACAAATCCTGCCTGCATACGGCCTATCACAATGACGAAGCGCTTAACTTCGATGCAAAAATCACCTACGACGAACAATCGATTCTCGACACACTGGCCCATCAATTAGAGCTGTCGCAGGAGGAGAAGATGATGATTAAGTATTGTGTGCTGCCTGTTGCCAAGCAGAATGTTGACACCATCATTGCCGATCTGAAGGACAAGGGAATCATTTTTTATTCAAAAAAATTCAACACGATATACGTGGCGGACGAGATTGTTGCACTCCTGCGCAAAGTCCGGGGAAAGGATGTCGCCGATAAATACTTCCGCAGAACATTGTTGCAGCTGCGTGAACCGCAGATCAATTTGATATGCAAGAAGCATAACATAGATACCAAACTGCCCGTTACCGAAAAAATAGCCCTCATTGTAAAATCCGGCGTATCGTTTTCGTCCGTATTGAACGACGAAATACACAAGGCGGATACGAAATTACTTGACCGTCGTAAAGTTATTACGGAACTCTGCGACGAGAAACTTCAGATAACGCCTCCGATCAAAGGGGCTTCACTCGAAGAGAAGGTCACAAATCTCATCGCTTATTTCGATGCGATGGACCGAGACGATAAGATCGGAATTTCGTCCGGAGGATTTGAAAAACTGGTTCTCGACCTGAATGAGCTCTTGCCGTTGACCAACAAAAGGCTGAGAGATACATTTGAACTGCAGGACGAAAATGTTATGCACAGCGACTACTTGTGCGAATACAACATCAAGCCCCGCGATATTCTCGAACTGCTGACGGACGAGGAATTGGCGGCGTTCTGCACTGCAAAGAACATTAAACAACGCGGCAATACGATCACCAATATCCTTGATTCATACAAAGATTCAGAGAATCTCTACGTTGAAAACTACGAACATATCGGATTTCGCAATCTTTCCGCACTTAAGGAAAACGGCATCGTAATCAAAGAGGCGGATTTAGGTTTGAAGTTCGAAGAAGTTACCCGTCATATCTTCTCTAAATTGGGATTCGAAGTCGATGAAAAACTGCGCAAAAAGATCAATACGGAGAAGGACAAGATCGATATTATCGTAAATCTCGGAGAAAAGGCTGTTCTGCTTATCGAATGTAAAACATCGAAAGACAGCGGCTATAATAAATTTTCAACCCTCTCGCGTCAGATTCGCGCATATAAGAACCTGTTGGAAAAGAATGATTTTTCCATCACCAAGGTGCTGATCGTCGCCCCCGATTTCTCAGACGACTTCATCACCGATTGCAGCGAAGATTTTGAGTTGAATATGTCGCTGTTGAAAGCGTCGTCACTGGTCGCCATCCTCAGCGGATTCAAAGATTGCAAACACAAGCAGCTGCCTGTAAATCTGCTTCTGAAAGATGTGCTGATTCAGGAAGATCGCATTATCAAGGCCATTAACAAATAACAACATTAGCTTTTTGAGGAAGTTGGAAGCCCGGAGGATTAATCCGCTATGAAGATATGGACTTTACAGGATTGTGCCATTTTGGACGACCTGGCCAAATACGGAGTCGCCTATTGCAACCAGCGGAGCTGGCTGTGTAATGAGTTCTCCATTATGTATGACTGGATGGCCAAACAGATGCGATCCCGTATTGGCGAACCTCCTCTTGCCAAGGTTCAGTACCCTTTGTGGGGTTGGGCGCAATATACATCCCAAAAATCGCCGAAGCCGCCATACGGACCTGCAATGCTTGACAGCAATAAAACCCAAAGCGTGTTTATCGAGGCTGAGATTCCCGACAAGGAGGTCTTGTTGTCCGATTTTATACTTTGGGGCTCTGTTCTGAATGGGTGGAATATATTGAAAAATAAAGAGCTTGAAAAACGGATCGACAGATTTGTAAAAGAGAATGACTGCGGATATGTTTTCAACTCCTATCCGGATGATATCAAAGATCAAATTATCGATACATGGGATCGGATTTTCGATTTTGGAATCCGCGACAAAGCCTATGGAGGCCGGCACAAACGCAATCGGGCAATTCAAGCTACATTTTGGCAATTAAAGAGTGATTACATCATTAGCACCCAAGTAATAAAGCGGTCGCGATGAGTGTCGGTGCAAAGGGAGGTCCCCTTCTCATTGAGTCAATTTTAGGGATAATTACCGACACACATACTACCCAATACACTACCCAAGAACTAAAGTCGAATATTTGCAAATAAACCGTAAAAATCCGGCTGAAAGTTTGCCTCAGAACAGAAGATTCGTTACCTTCGTAGTACCAGATAAATAAGGTTCTTTGGAAGGTGATTTTGAGGCGTTTTGCGGGTCGTCAAACAGGTGTAACCGACGTGTGACCTGCCACAGGACGACAAGAGCACAACTATTTGATAAACCACGGCTTACAAAGTGCAGCAACGGATCCCAGCGGGATCACGGAGAACGGCCGCCTTGTTCAAGGCGGCCGTTTTTTCGTGACTGCAAGCCGCAATTCCCTACATGATTGATTATTCGCAAGATTGTCGTATATTTGCGGCACTATCGGACGATAAAAACCTTCCAATGCCAATAAACAAGGACACCCTTTATTTCATCCGGCTCATACGCAGCGGAGCGGGCCTCGGGGCCGCCCCCGTAAGCGATACCGCCGACACCGCCGTCACGCCGGGATCGTGGGAGCGGATTTACCGCATGGCCGCCGACCACGGGCTGAGCGCCGTCGTGTGGGACGGCATATGCCGCCTGCCCGCAGCACAGCAACCGCCGCGCGAAACCCGCATCCGCTGGGCGCTGTCGGCCGAAAAACTGGAAGAAAGGTACCGCCGCCAGCAGGAAACGGCCTCAAAACTCGCGGCGCGGTTCTCCGAGGAGGGGCTCCGCATGTTGCTGCTCAAAGGGCTCGGACTGAGCCGCGACTACCCCCTCCCGGAGCACCGGGAATGCGGTGACATCGACATTTACCTTTACGGCGAGTCGGACAAGGGCGACCGCGTCCTGCATGAGATCGGGGCGCACCCCTATTTCGACGTCCCCAAGCATTCGGAATACGTCTGGAACGGGGTGCTGATAGAAAACCACAGGACAATACTCAACGTGCGCCGCAACAGGACGGAGCGGGAGCTGAACGCCGTGTTGGTGCGGTTGCTGGAGAAGGAGGGCACGCACGGCCTGGCGCCGGGCATACAGGCACCCCGGGCGACGTTCAACGCCATATTCCTGATACGCCATGCCGCCGTGCATTTCCAGAAGGAAGGAATTGTGCTGCGGCACCTCTGCGACTGGGCATGTTTCCTGACACGGCATTGGGACGAGATCGACCATGCACTGTTCCGCACGGCGATGGAGGACTACCGCATGGACAGGTTCGCCGACCTGATGACGACCGCCGCCGTGGAATACCTCGGGGCGGAGGTTCCGGGCCCGGAATGCGAAGCGGGGATGCTCGGACGGTTCATGGAGGAGGTACTCACCCTGTCGCCGATGCCGGACAAGCCCCTGCCGCGCTTGTTGCGCAAACTGTCCGGCCCGTACCGGAACCGCTGGCGGCTGCGCGAAGTGCTCCGGACACCCGTATGGAGGTATTATTACGATACGGTGCGCGGCCAGTGGAACGAGAAATTCACCGTATTCAGGTAGCCGCAGGCCGCAGGCGCCGGAATTCCCGGCCGAATCCGCCCCGGGGAAAGCTGCCGAGAAAGGACAAAAACAACCACGATCCGGGAAAATCTTTTGCCGGATATTTTGGATTTAAAAATAAAGAGCTATATTTGCATCGTAAAACAACGCAAGGTATACGCTATTTAGTGCGTATCGGCAAGAAATAAGGACATAAAGAGGCGCAAAACTGGAATATCCAGCCCTTTTTGTGTCCTTTATTGTTTGTTACGCGGGCGGAATAGCCTATTCCCGGCATGGCAGCAGAGTTGTTGGCGGAGCGGGAAAAATTCGTATCTTTGCGTTCGACAGGAAAAATGCGCAGGCCCTATCGTAGGGATGTACATGAGACAAGAGTCGTATTCCTACACAATTATTTCATCGCTTGACAACCGCACCCATGCGGAGGTGTCCCCAGGGTATGCCCATGGCTGAAAATCCGGAAAACAAACAACGCTGGTACGCATTGCGCGTCACCTACGGCCGCGAGATGCTCGTAAAGGGCTATCTGGACGGCATCGGCGTGGAGAGCTATATCCCGATGCACTTCGCCCGGCGGACATACGGGGAGCGGACGCGCAAGGTCTGGGAGCCGCTCATCCACAATCTGCTGTTCATCCGCACTTCGGCCCTGCGCCTGAAGGAGATCAAGGCCAGCACCACCCTGCCGATCCGCTACATCATGGATCGGGAGACAAAGGCGCCGACGGTGATACCGGACAACCAGATGCGGGATTTCATGGCGGTCGTGGCGACACGCAACGAGCATGTGGAGATCGTGGCACCGCAGGACGTCGACCTGGCCGGAGGCGATGCCGTCCGCGTGACCGGCGGGGTGTTCGCCGGGATCGAAGGCCGCTACATCCGGCACAAGGGGCACAGCAAGGTCGCCGTGGCGATCAAGGACATAGCCACCGCACTGACGGCTTACGTGCCGCTGAGGTATATCGAAAAAATAAATCAGCAGATCCTTCTTCCCACACATACGCAATCTGCGCAACGTTAATTCGAAAATTAACGCCTCTAAATTTTCGGTTATGAAACAAGTCATGCGGGAGTCTTTGCTCATAAAGCTTCCCGTCATCATCGGAGACCTATTCTTACTGAACCTGTCCTGGATACTGGCGCTCACGCTGTATCCGCAACCGGCCTGTATCGCCCGCTCGCTGGAGATATTCGCCTGTCTCAACATCTGTTTCATCCCGGGCCTCTCGTGGTTCGGCGTGATCCTCTCCTCGCGGATCGTCCCCTACGAGGAGATCATCCGCCGCGTATTCTACGTCGTACTCTGCCACCTGGGGTTCTTCGTGCTCATCCAGACCGTATGGAGCTACGGGCTGCTGCCGGTGCACCTGATGGGGACGTTCTACATCGTGCTCACCATTCTGCTGATGCTGTGGCGCTACACCTGCCGCATCGTGGTCAAGGTCACGCGCGGACACGGCCGCAACGCCCGCCGCGTGATCATCGTCGGAAGCAAGGACAATGCGGTGGAGGTATACCACGAAATGGTCGACAACACCAGCACGGGTTACCGCGTGCTCGGCTATTTCAGCAACCACGACGACCACACCCTGCCGGACAACACCCCCTGCCTGGGTAGCGTGGACGAGGCGCTGCCGTGGCTGGAGGCACACCCGGTAAACGAAGTGTACTGCTGCCTCTCGACGGATCGTTACGCGGAAGAGATATTCCCGATCATGGATTTCTGCGAAAACAACTTCGTCCGCTTCTTCTATGTGCCCAACCTGCGCAACTACATGAAGCGCACGATGAACCTCGAACTGCTGGGCAACGTACCGATCCTCTACATCCGCGAGGAGCCGTTGCGACAGGCGTCGAACCGGTTTATCAAACGGGCATTCGACGTCACCGTATCGAGCCTGTTCCTCTGCACGCTGTTCCCCTTCATCTATATTTTCGTGGCCATAGGCACCAAACTGACCTCGCGGGGCCCGGTGCTCTTCCTGCAGGAGCGCAGCGGGGAGAACGGCCAGACGTTCAGGTGCATTAAATTCCGTTCGATGCGCGTCAACGCCGATGCCGACAGGGTGCAGGCGACCCGGGACGACCCGCGCAAGACCCGGTTCGGGGATTTCCTGCGCCGGTCGAGCATCGACGAGCTGCCCCAGTTCATCAACGTGCTCAGGGGCGACATGTCCATCGTGGGGCCGCGGCCGCACATGCTCCAGCACACCGAGCAATACTCGAAACTCATCAATAAATATATGGTTCGCCACCTGATCAAACCCGGCATCACGGGATGGGCCCAGGTGACGGGATACCGCGGCGAGACCCACTCCCTGAGCCAGATGGAAGGCCGCGTACGCCGCGACATCTGGTACCTGGAAAACTGGTCGCTGCTGCTCGACATCCGCATCATCTTCATGACGGTATGGAATGCCCTGCGGCAGGATGAGAACGCATATTAATTTCAGAAACCTATGAAAGGCATCATCTTGGCAGGCGGCAGCGGAACGCGTTTGTACCCGATCACGAAGGGCGTCAGCAAGCAGCTGTTGCCTGTTTACGACAAGC